>Ga0247815_10001276_pt1 | contig 19426 bp, 23 predicted proteins | sample UWRJL194509B1_FD_181014 | JGI IMG/M metagenome (GOLD analysis project Ga0247815, IMG submission 181014) | Plant litter microbial communities from Arlington Agricultural Research Station in Wisconsin, United States - UWRJ-L194-509B-1 | ecosystem: Environmental > Terrestrial > Plant litter >...
GTTCTGGGCCCTGATATCGGTCGCCTGCTGAGCTGTGATGGCATTGGATACCCGCATGTTTTTGACGACTTGTTCGGCCGTGACCTTTGCGCTGTGGTTATCCTGATCGATGGCGAGGACTAAGGCCGAAGGGAGAACGCGATACAGATGTTCAACGAGTTGTTGATCCGCGATGCTCGTTGCGTTGTCCATCTTGGCGACCACAAGGAGTTCGTCAAAGCGGTGAAGAGGAGGGAAACCACAATGAGAGCCTAGAAGCCCAGCAACAACAACAACAACCCACACAAACACCGTAGGGACGTGTGGAAGCCTGGAGCATGCGGGAGACGACGCCGACGAGAGCGGAAAATATGTCCGACTGCGAGGAGCAGCGGTAAGAGACTAGAGAACCAAGGAGTTGAGAACCGTGAGCACCCGATGTGCCAATCCGAGAACGTTTGGGCCCGATGCCCTAAGCCAAGAACGATGAGGACCCAATGTCCGACCGCAATGAGGTCCCGATGACTGTGAGAAAACGGTTGGGGCCCGATGCCCTAAGTATGAGAACCGTTCGAATGTTCACGGACGTCGCTGCCGACACGAGTAAGGTCGGGGAGTCCGGGCGAGGAAATAAACGGGAGCGTGAAAGCTAATTCATTCAGGAACAACCGAGCCGTGAATACATATACGAGCGGAGTCCGAATCCGCATACAAATCTGGATGTCCTGAACACATCCCCCACATCAGGTATACAGATAGACATAATATGGTACACAGGTCTTGTCAGAAACACTGTCCGTGTGGATCGCACAAGACATGTGAAGTTTGGGGGCCGTGCGTTGGTGCACAGAAACATAGTGGTGGATCAGGAGTCAGGATCCGTGTAAGGTATAACCGTGGGACACTTCGGATGGAGGGTCCGCGTCGGCCAGGACCGTTGGGCGAGTGAGCAAGCATGAGAATATGCAAGCAGAAGGGCTTCGTCTTGTCGAGTGGCCAGCAAGGGTGCCAGCAGAATGCATTTTCGAGTCTAGGGGGTGACACTGAGGCTTTTTGTGCCTCATCAGCGGATGAAGAAGGATTCGATCGATTCTCCTCGGTTTGGCACCGTCTGGAGGATTGCCTGACGGGCTCGTTCCTCAAGGCGTGGGTCGCGGAAGTACTTGTCGGCGGCTTCGAGGAAGTCTTCCATCGTATGGGTGCCACCGAGGATAGTCCTGTCGTTGATGGTGAAGTAGTGGTGTCCCCATGGATCGGCGGTTCCCTTGTTGAAGAAAGAGAGCGCCGTGTTGACCTTGCGCGTGGGCTCGACGTAGTTGATGTACTGAACGAGGTGGCGATGGAAGGACTCGTAGCCTTCCTTGCGTCCGTCGTACCCGTCTGGCGGGTGGACCTCATTGCGGATGCGCGTGTTGGTTTGCGCAGTGGGTTGCTGAGCCGCGGGCTGGCCAGCGGCAGATGGTATAGGGGTAGGAGCGGCATAGGATTGGACTCCTTGGGCATCGAAGCTGGTGATGCGTGCTACTCCTGGTAATCCTCCGATGATCGCATTGATGTCGTTGATTGCCTTCTGGCGTCCGGTGTCGAGGGCCAAATTGAGCATGTCTTGGAGCACATCTTGGGTGAGGTTGAGGGTCATGATTGCTTCTTCGGTACGTGGTTCTTGGTCTTGAGGGTCTTCTTGCTTCGATTCTTCTTGTTGTTCCGGGTCTTCGAGTCGTCGTTCTTCAGGCTTCTTTCCTTCGTAGTTGATATCGGAATCGTAGTGGGGTTCGTAGTTGAGTGGTGCTTCTTCAAGCCAATCGCTCTCTTCTTTGACGAGGTTCACGCCGGTGTTGGGGTCGCAAGGGTAATAAAAGAATTGTTTGTGTTCCGGGAACCAACGGCGTCGGTGGCCACTGGCGTAACGAGGTGCCTGTGGCGAAACGGGGCTGGTGGGAACGGTGTAGGTGGAAGATCGGTTGGGTGTGGCTGAACCGCTAGGGCGCTGCTTGTTGCCGCCCTGAGGTGTGGATCCACGGGTAGACGTGGTGGAGATGGCGATGCTCAGCCGAGGAGGTGTCCAGCGGCGAGCAGGGGGTGAGGATAGATGATGAGAGCGAGGTGGAGAGTAGATTCGAGCTTATGTCGCAACACCAAGGCACAGAGGCACAGTAGTGGAGGATTGCTCTCAGAGAAGAGGGGGATGTGAGATGTGCAAGTGGTGTATAAGCCAACCAGCTCGAATCTGACTAGATACAGTAGGTACAGAGGCTGTATATATATAGTCCAGAGGGGAGTGTGGCTGAAGGCAAGTCACGACGATGCGATATGGCGCGATGATGAGTCGACGTGGCACACGGTGCGAGATAGGAGGAATGTCGGCGGCAGGTGACCAGGGAGAAGCCCAGAAAGCATGGCGAGAAGTTGGGAAGCGAGATAGGCGAGAAGAGGGCACGAGCATGATTTCCACCACATGATGTGTACCGCATCTCGATCTGTTCGTTCCACTCAACCATGACAATCTTGCTTGCTCATTTCTTGTGCAGTGCTTCACCTGGCCCTCAAGAGAAACTATTTCAACAAGCTCCATTGGTCTCAACGCTGGTGAGACAATGCACTTGAGCTCCTATGCTCCACATGGCGCTCCAATTACAAGACGCCACAGCCTTAGTCTGACTTGGTGTATTGTCTCATACTATGCGAGACCGCCACACTCTCTCATTGCCATTTACAGGCTGTCAATGTGCTGGTGGATAACCCAGTTCCCTTGCAGCCTCTGACATCTCAAGCACGCAACAGGTACCAAGATGCACTGTTTCATGCAGCTCAGACTGGCAGCGACGACGAGGCCAAAGACATTGATGATGAACTAGAGCGGTACCTTGACAGTCCTGTTGTCAGGATCAAGGACAAGAGCACCACATTTGATGTGTTGTGATGGGGGCATGACAATGCTGAGCAATACCCAAGGCTCTCACGCATGGCCTGCGACTTCCATTCCATTCCTCGCAAGTTGCCTCATATGTGGCTTCTGTCCGAAGCTGACATAGTCCTACAGCCACGTCTGATGATGTTGAGTGAGTATTCAGCCAAGGAGGCAACTTCCACACAAAGTGTTGCAACCAGCTGTCAGCCCAGTCATTGCGGGCTCTGCTTTGTGTTGGGGACTGGCTGGGCACCAGCTTTTTGACCATCAACCAGGTCACGCAATACCTCACCAAGAACAACAAGTGGACAGTGGAGCTGGAGGATGCCTCTGGAGACAAGGAGACTGTCCTGTAGTATACTTCTGATCAGTGATCCCACACACCCTATGCCCCTGTCTGTGCTCAATACAATCAGCTGATTGATTGTATGATTTGGCTATGTGACTAATGCATGCATTGGTATTGAGTTAGCTGAGGATTGGTAGCCTCCCGGCCCGGGTCCGGGCACAGTGGAGGCTCCAGCCTCCCACGGGGCCCTCCCGTAACATTCCTAGGCGCAATAACAAGTTGATGTGGCACATGGCGCAAGATAGGAGGAATGTCAGTGGCATGTGACCAGGGAAGCTCAGGGGGTGTGGCAAGAAGTCGAGAAGCAAAGGCGGCCAGCGTGGCAACAATAAGGGTGTGAGTCGAGGGGCAAGAGGAGGGCGTGAACGTGATTTCCACAACACGAAGTGGTAGAGGATGTTCGTAACTGTGCCGGTCCTGAGCTTGTGCATGGCAGATATCTGAGTGCAATGTGATGGTAAGAGAGCAAGATGTAATGCCAAATAATGTACAACAACTGGTGGAACTTCAATCTTCCGCAAGTGGGTGTGGTGGGTGAATCAGTGCTGGGTGGTCAGTCACCAAATAAACTGTTTCAATACTTCGTCTCACGGCATCTCCACCTGTACCTGACACAGTCCTCCAGTCAACTTGCACAATATACAAATTCTCTAGGAAGCAGTTCTGGGTATTTGAAAAAGAAAGGAATAAAGTTTAATCGGCGGCATTACGGAGATACATGCGAAATTTGGCCGAACTGTCAAACATTGAAACAGTTGTTTGAGTCACTGTATCAACTCCACCCTCTGGGAGCGCCCCCGCTTCACCGCAGACTGCCCTGGAACGATTCCTACGACTCCCTCCACTCCCACCTGGCACACACACATATATGCCTGCACCAGAGCCAACCGGACTTCGCTTCCACATGCGTCTCAGGGGGATATTCAGTGACATCGATGACCTGGAGACTGGGATCTGAGGGGCAAGCACAACGGCAATCCACAACAGTGGACAGATACATATACCTACAACTGAGGAGCATACTGACAAAAATGACGACGATGTGAGGAGTGCGCTAGAACATCCGGTCCGCGTGGGCGTGTTGCTGGCAGTGACGGTGGGTGAGGTGGTGCTCAGCACGCTCGACCACTGAAGGTCACGGTGACATTTGATTTTATCCACCCAGCCGCCTCTATCTTGTCAGCTTACCGCAGATTGTATCTGAACCCTGTACTAGTATCATCCATTAGCTGCCTCTTGTGATGATGTTGCTCATGTCACTTGCCAACACCTGCACTTGCGGCCACAACTCGTCTCATCTGTTTTGGCACTGTGTGATAATGACTGTCAGGACTTTGACCACATGTAAGCTAACTTTCTTCATATACTTACCATGTGCATTCCTCTATAGGTCTACGCGCAGAATGTTTTTAAATTTGGACGGCATCCATGGCTCCGGGTGGTCGAGTGCAAGGACAAGTCACCCACAAATCGGCGGGATACAGCGACGCATGGAACGGGCGAGCCTGCATCATATCCACAACTCTTTATATTTCGGGGCGAGCACATCTGTAATTACGGAAGGGCAAGTTGAACTGAATCATCGACCGTACGGGCTGTAGATTTCAGCCACTCAACACACTCGCGACACCCATCAGCCTGCTCCTGTATATGCAAAGATTTGTAGAGACGCCATGCAGAGTCGAAGTGCGTGATTGCCTCGTCCAAGCGTCCTTGGTCGTATCGCAGGTATCCAAACTCCTTTTCACATGAAGCAAGACCCAGTTGCTCACCACTCTTGTTGTATTGTACCGCTGCCTCTTTTAGAAGCTGCTCTGCCAGTGCCAAGTTGCCTTGTTTCCGCCTGACCATGCCGAGAACCAGTGAACACTGTGGGGTTTGATGTGCGTCACCGAAATTGATGAAAGCCGCACGTGCAACTTCCAACTCCACCCCAGCTGATTCAAGATTACCTTGATCGAGGTACACCATCCCAAGATATTCGGAGCACTGGAAAGCCGCGTACTGCTTGCCGAAGGAGCTGAAGGTCTGCCTCGCGGCTGACAAGTGCTCGATTGCAGCCGGGTAGTCGTGTTTCTGTCGCATCAATATGCCAAGACGGAGCCTGCAGTCCGCCTCCATCCTCTCGTCTCCTAGCTCAGCGCAAGTCTTTTGTGCCTCTTTTAGCTCCATCTCCGCCCGGTCGTACTCATCAAGTAGGCGGTGCGGTTCTGCAACATCCATCGCGCACTGTGCCGCGCCAGACCGATCACCGACCTCGAGAAACAGTCGTTTAGCGGTGTTGAGAGAGTCAATCGCAGCTCTATATTCCCCTATATGGATCTGAGTGTAGCTGACTTCCAGCAGACATCTCGCGTTCCATCCGGGATGAGGGTCGAGATGCAAAAGCAGGGCGGAAACCACGGTGAGATTTGGTTGTTGCAAGTATGCGAAATGTGTGAATCTAAGAACGACATCGACAATCTGGTGAGATGGTTGAGAGACCAGGGCGAGCAAGAGGGACGAAAGGTTATTCAGCTCTGGGGCAGCCACAACTGCAAGGCCCTTGTAACGCTCGTTCACATCCAGAGGCAGCTGCTCGGCAATGTCGAAATAGACCGAATGCAGTGCGTCGCGGTGACTTGGCGAAGCGGGATGGCGCTCAAGCACGAGGTGTCGAATCGGGCTGAGCGTCTTCAGGACTCTATCAGCACCCAGACTGGCGAGAGCGTATGCGGTCAGATTGTCTCTTGCGCGGTCGATGCGTTTGAAATGCGGTCGCAGCTTCTCAAACACGTCTGGACGAAGACCATCGGGTAGCATGCTGCATAGCGCCAGCAGCTGCAGCGACTCTTCCGATTTGTCGGCAGCGCAAAGCATCAAAATCGACACTTCAATCGATATCTCGACATTGTTGATGCGGCCAGCATCGTGTGTTTGAAGTAAGGCACTGTGCTCGCGGTTCCACCGAGCCAGAAGCTCTGACACCGAGTTTCCACGTTGTGCGAGCTGGCCTAGAAGCGACACCGCGAGTGGCATCCTGTCAATTGCGTCCAGGAGCTGCTTAGCGATGCCCAGATCTTCCTCATTGAGTCGACGTCCAGCTCTGTCCTGAAACGTTTCGAGTGCAGCATCGAGTGAGAATGGCTCGAGTGCCGTGGTGTCCGTGTTGGACCATCTAACAAATTGCGGCAGGGAGATACCCCTGCATGTGATGATGAGCGAGAGCGAAGGGATCTGGGCAAGCCGGCCGAGCAGTTCCTCAACAGCGTGCACTGGCGCTCCGTCGACGAGCCATACGGTCTCGAGGTTGTCGAGGACCAGCAAAACGTGCGAGATCGCCGCAAGGTGAGCGACAACTGTAGTCAGGAGATCGGTTGATGCGGGAAGGCTGAGCAGTTTGGCGAGCGAGACCACGATCGAGTCGGCATCGACCAGCGCCTCGCACGAGAGAAACAGTCGTCCAATCCCAAAGTACTCCGCGATTTGGGGGTTGTACAGTATTGCCAAGGCGACGGTGGTCTTGCCCATGCCGCCCGAGCCGAGGACGGCGAGTCGCGCTGTGGTGTGTGCTACCAACAGCCACACAGCATCGTTTACGTACTCATCCCGGCCGTGGAACACTGTTGGCTTCGGTGGTAATGCCATAGAAACATTAACGTCACTGTTCACAGTCAGAAGTGTCCTCAGGAGAGGAGCGGAAGCTCGCACCTGACGAGTGGCTCAGCCTGCGCAGGTGGACGAGCATCGGTATAGTTCACGATCTGACTGTTGTTGGTGATGTTTCCCGTGCCGTGGTGATTGTTCACGTTCGAATTGTTGTTTCTAGCCGTTGCTGACTCTTTCCGACGCCCCCTGGATACAGGGCCAAGCTCGCTGGTCTTGCGTTTGATACGTTTGCGTGACTTCTGGGACTTCTTTGTGCCCATAGCTGGGAACACCGAGTGCAAGGGCGAGAAGTCGAAAGTGAGGAATGGCGACGCGAAGGAACGAGGCCAAGAAGGCGAGGTAGCAGGAAGGCAAGGCAATGAGGGCACGTGTTGACCGGCTGAAACACGACTTGAACGCAGCGGCATTTGAACGGGAGCGGGCATTACCTTCAGTTGGCGTGAAAGTCTCGCTATGGGTCTGTAGGCATACATGCGACCATCGCAAATGACTGAGGTTGCGGGAAAGCAGGTCGCTAGAGTCGCTCAAAACAAATGTGAATCTTTCACGGGCCTTCGATGCGGGAAGAGAAACAGTTTATGGAACATAGGTTCGCAACGGGTGAGCTATGGCGATGAGGAGAAGTGGTTGGTTGAGAGGTCGTCCGACGAGAGCGCATGTAAGCTGCGCGCCGCCCGAGGACGTACCAGCGAACCTCAGTTAACAGCACCTAGTCGAGCACGCGGATGAATGGCGAGGAGAATGACACAGATTGCACGTTCCACAGGACGATATAGTATGCCGACTGCAGTATCACAAGTGGGTGAACAATCCGCTTTACATAGGGAACGTACTAGATCAACTATTACTACCTCAAGCAGATGGGTGCAAGGTTCATCACGAGTCATCCTGAGAGAAACACCCCCGACTGCTTCTGCCCAGCCACCCTGCCTTGGCCTTGGAAGTGAGTACAGTTTGCATGTTCATCACGAGCATGCCGAAGGTGAGAGCGGTTTCATCGCGAGAAGCTGACGCTTAAATTTAGGGGCGCGAGTTGGTTGCGACTGGCCGGCCACGCGCTCATCGGGGAGATTGCAGGCGAATTTATGGGTGGCGTGATGCTCTAACAAAAACGGACCATTCGAGGGGAATCGGAACGAGCGATAATAAACGGTCGCATCCCACCGGAGCGAACAGGTCATTATGAGCGGCATTTTGCGCAAATAAGTGAGAAACGGCGGAGGCCAGATGTGGGGATTAAGCATAGGGAGGTGAGGTGCTGACGGAACCGGTGGCGTATAGACTCGGTCAGGGCAAGTCCACCCTTGGTCGCGTAGAGCTGGCACAGAAGCGCGATCTATTAGATACGGAACTGAAGACAAACGAAGTGAATGGTGCGCGATAATAAGAGACGGGCATATTCGACCATGGGGTAAGGTGGTCAAGGAACGACGCCGGTCGGAGGCGGCCGTTTCGAGTTCCTTGCCCTTGTCCCTTTCGAATGCCAGTCTTCTCGTCGCATCATGCTACTCGGGAGTAGAACCTCGCACGCGTGCGCGAGTAGACGAGTGGCATTTGGCCAAGCACAGCGCAGCGGGTCGCGTCCCTGAGAACAGCACGGTCCCGCACTGCGCTGCAACCCTCTGGTACCCTTACTTGCGCTTGTTCTGCGCGCGGCTATAGCACTGCCCTATATTGCTCATTCTCTGCACTTTATAACCCTGCTCGCTGTGTTTCGCTGATCTGTCTCTCCACATTCAGCGCTCGTCCTACAGTCTGGCCCAACTCCCATTCCACTCGCTTCCTTGCCCGCGCGTCAGCCTGCGCTTGCTTCATCGCTGGCTCACTGCGTCACGGTGTAATTCACGCCCGTGTGGCTGGTGAACACAAGCGACTTGATCTGCCGCTGCCTGCCTGCTCCGCTTCGCCCCACCTCCCGCTTCAGCTTTGTACACTTTCGTTGCACACCCACCATGCTCGAGGAATGCCTCACCAACAGTGATAGAGGCGATGCCTTGGATGGCTCGTTGGAGAGTCCAGCTGGTGTTCTTGCTGGCAGTGGCTGCGGGTCAGGTGTCTGAACTGTGTCGTCGTTTGGCCTCTCCTTCTCCTTGCAGTCGCTGTCTGCGCGCTCGGTATTTGCAAGGCTGACGCGTGCGATGCTGAAGAGCCCTTGCTAGGATGAGACTTCCGCGGGCAAAGTCGACGACGTCATCGCAGGACATCGACACGACCTACGATCAGAAAGCGATATGCAGTTCAGCAAGAGCAGTAACTCTACACAGCTCGAAGCTACAAACAAAGCGGGCTGCACGACTTTGGCAGATGCTGTGAGCTAACACGTGCGGAGGAGGATCAGCTACGATCCCGATCATCGATCCACTCGCCCTCACGACGTGGTCTCGTTCCCGCGCGCAGATATAAACCTCTGCAAATCCTACCTCGGGCTTTTCGATGCTGCATTTTCATGCAGAGTTACTAGCCTCCTCTGTTCTGCTTTCGTGTGCTCAGCTACGCCGGTGACACTGCAACATGTCAAAGACCTCCGGCTCAGCCAGCGACAGCGTGCGCACAGTCATGTGGACGTATACATTGACGCCGCCTATGACCACAGTTACGACGTCGCCGTCTTTTCCCTCGCCCACACCTATAACCGACGGCGTTAGGATCCGTGCGAGTCTCTACGTGCGACGCGCCTCTTCTTTCGATGTCGGGCAGTCAAAGTTGGCGCGTTCTTGCGCGTAGCTCATCACGCTTGCGGTAGCCCCGAACTTTATACTCGGCATCTCTGTAGCAGTGGTGGGAAGTGGGACGTGCGACGGTGATGAGGACGCGGATACGACACAATGCAGCGATTCGTGCCTTGGCTGCTGCGTCATCTGGTCAATGTGCGTACCTCATCCTCGTCTCTTTTCGCATGGACAACTAACATTAAATGGACAGACTCGTCCTCGCATAAACCGCCGGTCTCGTGGGACATCTTGACTCCAACAAGAAGTGACGAGAAGACCATCGTGTCCTCAGCTTGGTCCGACATACAGCTCCGTCATGTGTCCTTCACCATCTTTCATCGCGTAACGACATTAATCATATACCTTGTCGCCGTCGTCTCTAGCCACTTGCTGTTGGCAATGTCCTACTACTACCAACTCTGCCCTCCGCTAGCCCGCCCGCTCCACCGCAGACTGCCATAGAACGCTTCCTACAACTCCCTGCACTCCCACCTGGCGCACATGCATACATGCCTGCACCAGAGCCAACTGGACTTCGCTTCCGCGCACGTCTCAGGGGGATATTCAGTGACATTGAAGACCTGGAGACCGGGATCCGAGGGGCGAACGCGACGGCGATCTACAACAGTGGACAGGTGCATACACCTGCGATTGAAGATAGCACCGACGGAAATGAGCACTATGTGAGGAGTGCGCTAGAACATCCGGTCTGCGTGGGCGTGTTGCTGGCGATTCCCGCGGGCGAGGTGTCGCTCGGCACGCTCGACCGGTGAACGTCGCAGTAACATGTGATCTTGTCCAATCAGCTTGCTTCTAGCTTTCCAGCTCACCGCTTATTGTATGAAAAACATGTACTAGTATCATCCCTTGGCTGTCTTTTTGACGATGCTGCTTATGACACCCGTCGAGATGTACGCTTACGACTACGACTCGCCCCGCCTGCTTTGACACTGCATGATCATGATTTTTGGGACTGTGACCGCGTGTAAACCACTGTGTCCCGTAACCTTGCCATTCCACATTCCTCTGCAGGTCTACGCGCGAAATACTGTTCAATGCATGTCGATGGTATCCAAGGCTCCGGTTGGACCAGTGCGAGAACAAATATCACAACAAATTGACGAAATACAACGACGCACGGAGCAGTTAAGCAGTGAACATATCTAAAAAGTTCTGTATCTGGGGACGAGCACATCTGTAATCACGGAAGGGCAAGTTGAACTGAAGCATCGACCGTACGCCGGCGGACTGTAGATTCCAGCCTCTCAACCCACTCGCGGCAGTGATCGGCCTCCTTCTGCACACTCAAAAATTCGTATAGACGCCGTGCCCAGTCGAAGTGCGCGATTGCCTCATCGTAGTGTCCTTGATCGCGTCGTAGCTTTCCAAACTCCTTTGCACATTTAGCAAGACTCAGTTGCTCACCTCTCTTGTTGAAATGTACCGCTGCCTCTCCCAAAAGCTGTTCTGCCAGTGTCAAGTTGTCTTGTTTCCGCCGGACAATGGCGAGATACAGTGAACTTTGTGGGGTGTGATGTGGGTGACCCAAGTCCATGAACGCCGCACGTGTAACCTCCAACTCTGCCCCAGCAGATTCAAGATTACCCTGATTGAGATATACGAGCCCAAGGGATTCGGAGCACTTTAAAGCTGCGTACTTCTCGCCGAGGGAGCTGAGGGTCTGCCTGGCGGCAGACATGTGCTCGATTGCAGCCGGGTAGTCGCCTTTATCTTGCATCAGTATGCCAAGATTAAGCCTGCATGTTGCCTCCATGTACTTGTTTCCTATCTCAGCATACGTCGTTTGTGACTCTTTCAGCACCATCTCCGCGCGGTCGTACTCGCCAAGCATGCCGTGCGGACTTGCAACAAGCATCGCGCACAGTGCCGCGCGCGACCGATCATGGACCTCGAGAAAAAGTCGTTTAGCGGCGTTGAGAGAGTCAATCGCAGCTCTATAGTCTCCTATGTGGATCTGCGTCTGGCTGATTTCCCGCAAACATCTCCCTTTCCAAACGGGATGAGGGTTGAGATGTGAAAGCAGGGCAGAAGCCACGGTGGGAGTCGGTTGTTGCATGTATGCGAAATGCGTGAACATAAGCACGGCATCGACAATTTGCTGAGACGGTTGAGAGACCAGGGCAAGCAAGAGGGACGACAGGTTATTCATCTCCAGGGCAGCCGCTGCTGCAAGGCCCTTGTAATGCTCGTTCACAACCCGAGGCAGCCGCTTGGCAATGTCAAAATAGATCGAATGCAGCGCGTCACGGTGACTTGGCGAAGCGGGATGGCGCTCAAGTACGAGGTGTCGAATCGGGCTGAGCGTCTTCAGTACTCTGTTAGTACCCATACTGGCGAGAGCGTATGCGATCAGATTGTCTCTGGCACGGTCGATGCGTTTGAAATGCGGTCGCAACTTCTCGAACACTTCGGGACGAAGGCCGTCAGGTAGCATGCTGCATAGCCCCAGCAGCTGCAGCGACTCCCCTGATTCGTCAGCAGCGCAAAGCTTCTTGATGGACACTTCGATCGACACCTCGACGTTGTTGATGCGGCCAGCGCCGTGTGTTTGAAGTAAGGCACTGTGCTCACGGTTCCAGCGCTCGAGGAGCTCGGCCACCGTGTTACCTCGCCGTGCGAGTTGCCCCAGAAGCGACACCGCAAGCGGCATCCGGTCGACTGCGTTCAGGAGCAACCTGGCAATTTCCTCGTCCGTCCCTGAAACCCTGTGTCCCGCCCTGTCCTGGAACGTTTCCAATGCAGCCTCGAGCGAGAATGGCTCGAGTGCTGCGGTATCTGCGTTCGACCATTCAACGAGCTGCGGCAGCACAATACCTCTGCATGTGATGATGAGTGAGAGCGATGTGATCTGCGAAAGTCGTCCAAGAAGCTCGTCCACGGCAGCGACCGGTGCACCACCAACCAGCCAGACCGTCTCGAGGTTGTCAAGAACGAGTACAACGCGCGCCTTTACTGCGAGATGAGATACCACGGCGTTCAGCAAGTCATTTGATGTTGGGAGGTCGAGTAATTTGGCTAGCGAGACTACGACGGAATCGGCGTCGACGAGCGCCTCGCAAGATAGGAACATTCGTCCAACGCCGAAGTAATCCATGATTCGAGAATCGTGAAGTAGTTCCAGAGCGATTGTTGTCTTTCCCATGCCACCGGAGCCGAGAACTGCGATACGTGCCGTACCTGAAGCTGTCAAGAGATGAACTGCGTCGTTCACAAACTCGTCTCGACCGTGGAACACAATCGGTTTGGGAGGAAGAATCGCCGACACGCCCACATCGCTATATGAGTGTCAGCTAGGATTCAATAGTATGCGTCGGCTCCCACCTCTCATATGGCGCAGGAGGTCTCATATCGACGTGGACATGGTTGTTATTGCTTATGATTCCCGGCCCGTTAATATGATTCACGTTCGAGTTGTTGGGACTGATAGTCATGCCTCGGATGTCAAACCTGGATGAAGATGTGGGCAAGCCTTCTCGCAGTGTCAGCTTGATGATGGACGGTCAGCAGGCGTGATTGTACGGGAAATGGATCATCACGAACCGAAATGTTATTGTGAGCTTCGACAAGTCGGTCCTGCTCAATAGATATGCATGCGCGGATGGTCTGGCTGGCCATTCCGCGCTGGACCTGACCCATTCGCAGGATTACGTGCAGACGGATGGCGATTCGCTGAAGCATTCTACACCGGATCAGCTTGGAAAAGGCGCATCTGTCCACAGAAACACCTACTCAAAGAAGTCAGAGATATCGCGTACAAGACACAGGTTCTCCGTCATCGGCGCTACACTCGAAATGCGTTCAAAGGTAGTCCACAGGTTCTGCACATTGTACAGCAAGGACGATATTTTCGAGCGGCAGTCTTGACACTCCTGAACGTCGTCATCAGCCGATCATCCAAGCAATGTTCGGATCCGCACCTCAAATAGCTGAAGCATGTACAGGAATGTTTGGGGCGCAGCCCTCACTGGCCACGGTATACCATCGGTGATGTTCACCATCACGATAAATGTGCTCTTGAGACCGTCGTAGTCTGCATGTATGGTCTTGATCTTGGCACTGTGTAAGTTCATATGATCAGTGGGATAAGTTAGGGACGTCATTTCATGCCTACTAAAGCTCATCCTGAGTCCAGCCATCAGTACGCGCGTAATTTCAGAAGTTGAGACGCACGCACCTTGTTGCAGGTTTCGTCAACCCCGAGACCAGCAAATGGCTCGAGCATGAGCTCGCATCTAAGGTCATGCACCTATGTATATGAAATAAGCAAGAATAGAGACCTGAGCGAGAGCTAAATACTTTAAGGAGTGAATATAGACCATTAACGGCCGCAAGATATCCGCCGACAGTGTCCACAGTCAAGCCCTTCTTGAAGTACCGTGGGAGGGCACCCTTTTCGGCAGTATCCCGCATGAACGATGCGCATTGTACAAAGACGCTGAATGAACACATGTTAGCTGGGCAGCAGGCCGTGATACAGTACATACTCTTTGGTTGCACCGAGAGCCGCGACCACCGATATGTTGGCGTCGAGTGCATCGCCTCTCTGAACGGCTGTCGCTATAGTGTGATCCACAGACGTGGATATCTCCAAGGCCATCTTTGAGATCTTGCGCGCGTCGTCCTTGCAGTTCTTCATGTTCTACATAACGATCGATTCGGATGCATCAGCGCGCCGCGCGCGACTTGCAAGTTCAAAGTTGACCTTTGCAGCGTCATGGACGGCATTGGACGCATCGACGAGTTCATGAACCACTAGAGGCACAGATGCAGGCATTTAAGCTCCGAGTTACGCGTCGATCACCGGTGAGGTAGCTGGTCAAGGAACACGCGGCAACAGACCAAATATGAGCGCGTGAGCAGGCACGGTCGGCCGGACTTGCACCGCGAGTAAACATGACCCTGAAATGACCCGGTGCATGCAGCAGCACTCAAAGGCCCAGCACGATGCTTCACCAATGAGATTTCGAAAGCGGCTACACAGCGATCATGAGTACTTTTCAATTCGATAGGCAAGCCAAATTGCATACACAAGTAGCAAAAGGCAATTTGGAGCGTGGAGTCGGCACGAAGGTCCTCTTCCTCATCATCTTCCTAGATAATCAAAGCCAAATTCTGCGCGCGGTCTCTGGTATTCTGCTCCACCCGGCTGTGCTCTCGTCGCGCGAGTGACGTTGTGCTCGTTCCTGTATCTTTCAGTGGCGGCACAAGCGAAGTTGCGGTTGATAGTGGGGCAAGAGATGAAAGAGTAGGGCAGGTGCGAGAGATAGAGGTTGAAGTTGAAGCACGAAGTGAGGGAGGGGCGGGTCGGAAATTACAGCCGTCCAGCTTGTGCAAGGACTCAAATCGGTATCAGGAGGCTGCGGCTTATGGTGGAGGCCCGTTTGGCTCGAGAGCGTCCGTGTCCGCGTCTGCATATCGTACGACTCGGACGGTTCAGCAGTCGAACGGCACTGTGGAGATGCCATTGAATGTCACGAGCTTGCTATCCGGAATGGTTGGGCGATGCTCAACGTGCACGCAATACGGGATAAAATTTGTGAATATTGGCGATCACGGCACTCGTCACGCGTACACTCAGGACTCAGGCGGGACGGAAGCTGGTGCGGGTGCGCAATGTATTTGGGACGCGCAAGAGGGTGGCGGGTGTTGAAGGATGTTCGACGCGCGGGTAAGATTCTAAGAAGCGGTTCAAGAGACAACGCCGGCCGGACGCACTCCGGCATAGCGAGTTGAACTTCGGTCGTGCATGGTTGACGCAGAAACGCGATGTATTGGGTATTAAAACGATGCGGTAGGTGGCGGTGGTAAGAGAAGGGGATGTTCGACGCGCGTGACAGGAGGCTGAGAAACGACGCCCGGTCGGACACGGCCGTTGCGCGCTGCTTGCCTTTGTCCTTCTCGAATGTCATCCCTCTCGTCGCGTCATGAATGCTCACAACTGTGACTGTGCTCGCGTATGAGCACACGAGTGGCATATCTGCTTGAGCACAGCAGACTTGCGTTAGCAACTGTAGCACGGTCTCGCACTGCGTGGATCTTGGTCTCGTTGACCTCGCGTACATTCTACGCACGTCTATGCGACCAGTGTCAGTAGCCTTTCCGTGGCTCATCATTGGCAGCTTGTGTGCCAGCGCGCTGTGCTTGCCCAATCCGTTCCCGTGCGCTCGTCCCGCCGTCTTGCTCAACTCGCCTTGAGATCGCTTCTTTGTCCGCACGTCAGCCTTCGCTGTCGGATGCACCTGCGCCCTTTCCGTCGCTAGTTTTCTGCGTCACGTTACAACTCACGCCTGTGTGGCTGGTGAACGCAAGTGACTTGATCTGCCGCTGCCTGCTCCCCCACGCCCACCTCCCACTCCATCCTCGTATCCTTGACTCATTGCACACCCACCGTGCTTGAGAAGTCATTTGCTGGCAGCAATAGAGGTGCTGTCTCGTATTGCGCGTTGGAGAGTCCAGCCGGTGTTGCCGTTGGCAGCGCCCGTGGGCAACTTGAAGGTGTCTGATCTGCCGCTCGTCGTTTTAGCCTCTTCCTGTCCTTGCGGTCGCTACTTGAACGTCTGGTCTTTGCGCGGCCGATCTGCGCGATGCTGAACAACCTGTACCAGGACAACACTTCCGCGAGCAAAGTCGACGACCTCGATGCAGAGCATCAACACGACCTACGATCAGTATATCGAAGTGCGGCCCGTCAATGGCATCAGCTCTGCACGTCTCAGAGTTACAATCAAAGCGGACTGCACGACCTTGGCGGATGCCGTGAGGTATGTAGTGCAGAAAGGATCAGCTGCAATTTCGATCTTCGGTCCAATGCCCTCTCGCTCCCACGGCGCGACTTCGTTCCCGCGCGCAGGTATAAACCTCCACAGAACCTGCCTCAAAGTCTTCAGTGCTGCCTTCTGGTGGAGAGCTGCCAGCCCCCTCTGTTTTGATTTTGTGTGCTGAGCTGTGCTCGTGGCAATGTCGACGACCTTGGGCTTGACCAGCGACAGCGTGTGCACAGTGATTTGGACCTACACATGAGCACCACCTATGGCCACAGTCACGATGCCGCCCCGTCGGCTGTTACCCACGCCCACACCCGACGGCGTCACGATTCCTGCGAGCCTCTACGTGCGCCGCATCTCTTCCTTCCATCCCAGGCAGCCGATCTGAACGCCGTTTTTGACACAGTTCATCACGCTGGCAGTAGCCCTGACCCTAATATGCAGTATCTCTGTGGCGGTGGTGATACGTGGGACGGTGCTGAGGATGCGGATGCGACGCAATGCAGCGATCCGTGCTCTGGCTGCTGTGTCATCTGGTCAATGTGTGTAGTTCATGCGCGTCCCTATTCACATGAGTAACTAATGTTGAATGAACAGACCCGTCCTCGCACAAGCCGCTCGTCTTGTGGGACATCTCGACTCCGGCAAGAACTGACAAGAAGCCCAACATGTCCCAGGCTTGGTCCGACATACAGGTCCGTCTTTTGTTCTTCACCGTCTTCCGTCTCGTAACAACATTGAGTACATATATTGTAATCTTCGTCTCTAGCCACTCGCCGTCGGTAACGTCTTAACACTACCCACTCGACTCTCCGCGAGCGCCCCCGCTCCACCGCAGACAGACGAACGCTTCCTACAACGCCCTGCGCTCCCACCTGGCGCACACGCGTATATGCCTCCACCAGACCCAACCGGACTTCGCTTCCGCACACGTCTTAGGGGGATACTCAGTGACATCGAAGACCTGGAGACCGGGTGGCGACGAGCGGCGCGACGGCGATCCACAACAGTGTACAGGTGCATATACCTACTACTGAGAAGATCACCGGCGAAAATGAAGACTATATGAGGAGTGCGCTAGAATATCCGGTCCGCATGGGCGTGTTGCTGGCGATGACGGCGGGTGAGGCGGCGCTCGGCACGCTCGACCGCTGAAGGTCGTGGTGACATTTGATTATATCCACCCAGCCGCCTCTATCTTGTCAGCTTACCGCGGATTGTTTCCGAACCCTTTAGTAGCGGCATCCGTAGGCTGCCTCTTGTGACGATGTTGCTCGTGTCACTCGCCAACACCTGCACTTGCGGCCACAACTCGTATCATCTGTTTGGGCACTGTGTGATAATGACTGTCAGGACTTTGACCACGTGTAAGCTACCTTTCTTCATCTACTTAACATGTGCATTCCTCTGTAGGTATACGCACATAATGTTGTTAAATTTGGACGGCATCCATGGCTCCGGGTGGTCGAGTGCGAGGACAAGTCTCCCACAAATCGACGGGATACAGCGACGCACGGAACGAGCGAGCCTGCATCATATCCACAAATCACTGTATTTGGGGGCGAACACATCTGTAATTACGGAAGGGCAAGTTGAACTGAATCATCGACCGTATGGGCTGTAGATTTCAGCCACTCAACCCATTTGTAGCATTCATCTGCCTGTTTCTGCATCTGCAACGATTTGAAGAGACGCCATGCAGAGTCGAAGTGCGTGATTGCCTCGTCCAACCGTCCTTGGTTGTGTCGTAGGTATCCAAACTCCTTTTCACATGAAGCAAGACCCAGTTGCTCACCACTCTTGTTGTATTGTACCGCTGCCTCTTTTAGAAGCTGCTCTGCCAGCGCCAAGTTGCCTTGTTTCCGCCTGACCATGCCGAGAGCCAGTGAACACTGTGGGGTTTGATGTGCCTCACCGAAGTTGATGAAAGCCGCACGTGCAACTTCCAGCTCCACCCCAGCGGGTTCAAGATTACCTTGATCGAGGTACACCGTCCCAAGATATTTGGAGCACTGGAGAGCCATGTAATGCTCGCCGAGCGAGCTGAAGGTCTGCCTCGCCGCTGACAAGTGCTCGATTGCAGCCTGGTAGTCGTGTTTCTGTCGCATCAGTACGCCAAGACCGAGCCTGCATTTCGCCTCCGTCATCTCGTCTCCTAGCTCAGCGTAAGTCATTTGAGCCTCTTTCAGCGCCATCTCCGCACGATCGTAGTCGCCAAATAGGCGGTGCACATCTGCAGCATGCATCGTGCACCATGCCGCAAAAGACCGATCACGGACCTCGAGAAAAAGTCGTTTAGCGGTGTTGAGGGAGTCAATCGCAGCTCTATGGTCTCCTATGTGCATCTGCGTGTAGCTGATATTCAACAGACATCTCGCTTTCCAAATGGGATGAGGGTCGAGATGCAAAAGCAGGGCAGAAGCCACGGTGAGAGTCGGTTGTTGCCTGTATGCGAAATGTGTGAAGCGAATTACGGCATCAACAACTTGCTGGGACGGCTGAGAGACCAGGGTGACCAAGATGGACGACAGGTTATTCATCTCTGGGGCAGCCACAGCTGCAAGGCCCTTGAAATGCTCGTCCACACCCTGAGGAAGCCGCTCGGCAATGCCGAAATAGATCGAATGCAGTGCGTCGCGGTGGATTGGCAAAGCGGGATGGCGCTCAAGCACAAGGTGCCGAATCGGGCTGAGCGTCTTCAGCACTCTATCAGCACCCAGACTGGCGAGAGCGTATGCGGTCAGATTGTCTCTGGCGCGGTCGATGCGTTTGAAACGCGGTCGCAGCTTCTCGAACACGTCTGGACGAAGGCCGTCAGGTAGCATGCTGCATAGCCCCAGCAGCTGCAGCGACTCCCCTGATTCGTCGGCAGCGCAAAGCATCTTGATGGACACTTCGATCGATACCTCGGCGTTGTTGATGCGGCCGGCGCCGTGTGTTTGGAGTAGGGCACTGTGCTCACGGTTCCAGCGCTCGAGGAGCTCGGCCACCGTGTTACCTCGCCGTGCGAGTTGCCCCAGAAGCGACACCGCAAGCGGCATCCGAT
>Ga0247815_10001278_pt1 | contig 19421 bp, 16 predicted proteins | sample UWRJL194509B1_FD_181014 | JGI IMG/M metagenome (GOLD analysis project Ga0247815, IMG submission 181014) | Plant litter microbial communities from Arlington Agricultural Research Station in Wisconsin, United States - UWRJ-L194-509B-1 | ecosystem: Environmental > Terrestrial > Plant litter >...
AAAATATTGTTTTGATATTTGTATATTAAATTGTCACTATACTTTTTTAAATCAAAACCATTTAGATTATTGGGTAATGTTCCTATAAAAAAATTATTGAGATAGATTGTTTCATTAGTTAATTTCTCATTTCCAAGAGTATACGCACCATAATTATTCATGACATTTGACAATTTGAATTCTGATTTTTTTAAATCAACCTTGTAAAATAAATTATCCTCAATATCATTCTTTATTTTTTTATCATAATATGTACTTAAAATTAAATCTGTTATTTCCTTTCTTTCTTTATCATTATTTTCGAAAATCCCCATAACCATTGTCGAAAATGAAGTATCACCAAATGCAAGAATTATTTGTTCAGATTCTTCTCCTTGCGGTGCAAGACAAAAGTAGGCATCATAAACACCCAGCTTTAATTCTTTTTTCACTCTTAATTTTCCGCCTTGCTTTTCTAATTCATTTATTTTACTAAGTACATTTGGTATGGTCTTGTAATAATCATTATTGGGAATTTCAATAATCTGAAAATAATTTTTAGCATCTTTTTGAAATCTTTTTAACTCATTTTAGTATTTATAATTCTGAGATTCATTAATTAATACTTTTGTCCCTTTTACATTTATTTTATTTTCAATGTTCGAAACTGTAATTGCATCTGGAATATTGATTTGTGCTGTACTTTCGCAGCTATAAATCGTCATTATAAAAAGAAAAAGTAACGTTATATATTTCATCTTTTTTATTATTTAAATAATAATTTATTGTGCAAAGATATATTTAAAGTTAATAAGGAATGTTTTATTTTATTTTTACCAAATTACATTTCTCTTTGTCCTATTAGAGTATTCAAATATTCAAAATAAACGCTGCAAAACATTTATTTTAAAACTCTGATATTTTTCCCAAATAAATCCAGAAAGCGCTATTTTTTTAACTCAATTATTATATTTTTGCAATCACTCAACCCAATTTCCAAAGAAAAATGGCAGAATTAGAAGTAATAAAACATACCAAAAAAATGCACGCAATCGCAACAGACAAAAAGCATACTTTTTTAGAAAAGGCAAAAGAAATTGGTTTAGAAATTTTTATCATTGTATTTGCGGTTTCCCTATCAATCTGGCTTCACGGATGGAGCGAACACAGGCACGAACAGCAACAGGTTAAAAAGTTTTTAATTGGATTAAAATCCGATATTCAGAGTGATGTCGATGACAGCAAATCACTTATAAAACAATATAAGGAATTTGGAGAAGTGTATACTTCGTTTAGTAATTTAGATAAAACCAAACCTTTTGATGCCGAAAAATTAAAAAAGCAATTGACATTTATTAACTTAAATACCTACTTAAGACCCAATATTTATAGATTTAACGGCTTTGTGTCTTCTGGCAGAATTGGAAATATTGAAAATGATTCTCTTTCAGTCAATATCCTGAAATATTACCAGCAAACGCTTTCAGAAGTAAATTCCTCTGAATCAGGATGGATGTCACGCCAAAAAAAGCTGCAAATTTTTTTAGAGGAAAATGTAAATAATCCTGAAAGTATCGAAGAAAACTGGAGTGTATTAACAACGCCAAAAGGGAAGCAATTATCAAAGAATCTTATTCCGTGGGATCAGATTTATGAAAGATATAATAATCTAATCAAGTCTGGAGAAACCATCATCAAACAGATTGATGAAGAATATGATTTGAAAAAATAGTTTAATTTTTAAATAGAAAAAGACCTGATTTTATACTAAAATCAGGTCTTTTTCTATTATTTTGATTTGAGAAGAATTACAACTGTTTCTCCAAAACGTAATCTTCCATCAAATAGCCATTTCCAATTTCAATATTTACTTCCTCTTTAATTTCGAAACCTAATTTTTTATAGAAGTGCAATGCCGTATTAAACCGATTTACATTTAATAAAAGAGCTGCCGAATTGTTTTCAGAAGCTGCTTTCCCAATCCATTCAAAGACCTTTTTACCAAAACCTTTTCCCTGCGTTTCAGGCAGAAAATAAATTTTATGAATTTTTGTTATGGCTTCCTTGTTATAATGATGTTCAATTCCGATAAAGCCAATTGTTGATTTTTCATCTGAAATCAAATAAAACAATTGTTCCTTATTCTGAATCTGTTTTGATAAAGCTTCATCAGAATAAATTAAATCTAACATATATTCTAACTGCGTATCAGACAATATTGGACCATAAGTAATAGGCCATGTGATATGAGCAATTTTCTGAATTATTTTAATATCACTAATGGATGCTTCTGAAATTGTAATCATATTATATTGTAAAATGCTTTTATTATTTGGTAAAAATTTGATTTTCCTGTTCGCTTACTCTTATAAATGTCGTGCGTTTTGTCAATTCTTTTAATCTTGATGCGCCCACGTACGTGCAGGCACTCCTTAAGCCGCCTAAAATATCTAAAACGGTACTGATGACATTGCCTTTAAAAGGAACCTGAACTGTTTTTCCTTCACTTGCTCTGTATTCGGCTACGCCTCCTACATGTTTGTCCATGGCAGTTGTAGAGCTCATGCCATAAAATTGTTTGAATTTTTCGCCGTCTATTTCGATCAGCTCTCCCCCGCTTTCTTCATGTCCTGCGAGCATGCCGCCAAGCATTACAAAATCAGAACCTGCGCCAAAAGCTTTTGCGACATCGCCGGGAGTACTACAGCCTCCATCGCTGATAATATGACCACCCAAACCGTGAGCGGCATCTGCACATTCAATAATCGCAGAAAGCTGCGGATAGCCTACGCCTGTTTTTACACGCGTTGTACACACAGATCCCGGACCAATTCCGACTTTTACGATATCAGCACCAGCCAAAAGTAATTCTTCGACCATTTCGCCGGTAACAACATTTCCGGCAATAATGACTTTATCCGGATATTGTTTTCGGGTTTGTTTTAAAAACTGAACAAAATGCTCTGAATAGCCATTGGCAACATCTATACAAATAAATTTCAGTAAAGGATTTGCGGTTATAATGTGACCTATTTTAGCGAAATCTTCTTTTCCGGTTCCTGTACTAATGGCAATATAATCGTAGAATTCCGGTGCTGTATTTTGTAGAAATGCATTCCATTCCTGAAGAGAATAGTGTTTATGAATGGCTGTAAAAAGCTTTTCTTTAGCTAAAACCTTAGCCATTTCAAACGTACCAACCGTATCCATGTTAGCGGCCATAATCGGAATTCCTGTCCAGATTGTGGTGCTGTGCAAAAATTTAAAATTTCGTTCTAAAGAAACTTCCGATCTGCTTTTCAGCGTTGATCTTTTTGGGCGGATCATGACATCTTTAAATCCTAATTTCAAATCAGTTTCTATTCTCATGGTTTTACAGTTTGGTTACTTTCAAATATACAATTTTAGATTTTACATTGCAGATTTTAAAGCACTAAACTTTTAGATTCTTGGAACGCGGATTATACGGATTCGCTATCGCGAAAACGCAGATTTAAAACGGATTTTTATTTTTTAATTTCACAAGTTACACAAAATTAACACAGAGATTCACAAGTTTTTTATTACGTCATTTACACTTCGCTCGACGACAACATGAAACTTGAAACTTTTTAAAACTTGAAACAAAATTTTTCTATCCGTGAATCGTTTCTCCTTTTCCGTAGTTGGTAATAATTGATTCTTCGTAGGCAAGCCATTCTCTCCAGCGCTTTTCAACGTCAATGCCAACACCATATTTTCTGGCGTAGGTGATGAAAGTTGTGTAATGTCCTGCTTCACTTTCCATTAATTCCCGGTAAAAAACAGCCAGTTCTTCATCTTGAATGTTTTCAGACAAGACCTTAAAACGTTCACAACTTCTGGCTTCAATCATAGCCGAAAAAAGCAATCTTTCAACAAGACCAGAAACACGGCTTCCGTCGCCGCTTTTCTTCATATACAAGTAAAGCTCATTTACGTAATCGTCTTTGCGTTCGCGTCCTAATTTTAGCCCTCTTTTAATGATGATATTATGCACCTGCTCAAAGTGATCAATTTCTTCTTTGGCTAAAGCCAATAAATCCTTCACTAAATCCTGATGTTCAGAATTATTAGTGATAATTGTAATCGCGTTTGTTGCTGCTTTCTGCTCGCACCAAGCATGATCTGTCAGGATTTCTTCAATGTTTTTCTCAACAATATTTACCCATCGAGGGTCGGTTGGCAGTTGTAATCTTAGTACGCCCATTTTTTTAAGTCTTAAAGTTAGAAAGTCATAAAGCCCCAAGTCAAAAAATAAAAGTCGAAGATCAAAACTTAAAATAGAAATTTACATTCTATTGTAAGACTTTCGACCTTCGACTTTAAAACTTTATGACTAATTTAGTATACGAAAATCGGTCTTTCGCTCATCATTTCGTTTACTTCGTTTGCTACTTCTTCGATTACTTCTTCATTAGTATGATCAGCAAGTACTTTATCGATTAATGCTACGATAGTTTCCATATCTTCTTCTAACAAACCACGAGTTGTGATTGCAGCAGTTCCAACACGAATTCCTGAAGTTACGAATGGTGATTTATCATCAAACGGAACCATATTTTTATTTACTGTAATTTCTGCTTTTACCAATGCATTTTCAGCTTCTTTACCAGAAACACCTTTGTTTCTTAAGTCAATCAGCATCATGTGGTTATCCGTTCCTCCAGAAATAATATTGTATCCTCTTTTTACAAAAGCATCTGCCATTGCATTTGCATTTTTCTTCAGCTGCATTGCATAAGTAAAGAATTCATCTTGTAAAGCTTCACCAAAAGCAACCGCTTTGGCCGCTATAATATGCATTAAAGGACCGCCTTGATTTCCAGGGAAAACAGCCAAATCTAATAAAGATGACATCATTCTGATTTCTCCTTTTGGAGTTTTTAAACCTTGTGGGTTTTCAAAATCTTTCCCCATCAAAATTAATCCACCGCGTGGCCCGCGTAATGTTTTATGTGTTGTTGTAGAAACAATATGACAATGTGGAATTGGATCATTCATTAATCCTTTTGCAATAAGACCTGCAGGATGAGAAATATCAGCAAATAAGATTGCTCCTACGCTGTCAGCAATTTGTCTGAAACGCTCAAAATCCATATCACGAGAATAAGCCGAAGCTCCAGCAATGATTAATTTTGGCTGTTCTTTAGTCGCAATTTCCTGAATTTTATCATAATCTAAACGACCAGTTTCAGCATCTACACCGTAAAAAACAGGACGATACAAACGACCCGAAAAGTTTACCGGAGAACCGTGAGTCAGGTGACCGCCGTGCGATAAATCGAAACCTAAAATAGTATCGCCAGGATTTAAACATGCGTGGTAAACTGCCGTGTTTGCCTGAGAACCTGAGTGAGGCTGTACGTTTGCGTAAACAGCACCAAATAATTCTTTAGCTCTGTCAATTGCAATCTGCTCAATAACGTCAACTACTTCGCAACCGCCGTAGTATCTTTTGCCAGGATATCCTTCAGCATATTTGTTAGTTAAAACAGAACCAGCTGCTTCCATTACTTCATCACTTACAAAATTCTCTGAAGCGATAAGTTCTAATCCGTGAATTTGTCTGTCTTGTTCCTCTAGTATAAGGTTAAAAATTTGTTCGTCGCGTTGCATTTTTTCGTTTTTCGTTAATTTCCTGCAAAAATACAAAAAAACGTTTGTGATACTGTTAGATTATGATATATTTGACATAGAATTTTTCAACAAATAATTAACATTCACATGCCAATAACCGCTAACGATACCAAAAGAAAATCATGGTTAGAAGTACCAGAAAATAGTGACTTCCCTATTCAAAATATTCCTTTCGGTGTATTTCTTACTAAAGAAAATGTCGTTACTGTAGGAACAAGAATTGGCGATTACGCTATAGATTTAGGGGCTTTACAACAATTAAACTATTTTGAAGGAATAGATTTAACCGATGATATGTTCATGCAGGATACGCTTAATGATTTTATTTCTGACGGAAAAAAAACATGGCGTTTAGTTCGAAATCGTATCGCTGATATTTTCGACGAAACCAATGCACAGCTTAGAGATTCAACAAAAGACCGCGATATTGTTATTTTTAAAATCGATGATGTCGAGATGCAGCTACCCGTTTTAATTGGCGATTACACTGATTTTTATTCGAGTAAAGAGCACGCGACGAACGTTGGAAAAATGTTCCGCGATCCTGAAAACGCTTTATTACCAAATTGGCTGCACATTCCGGTTGGCTACCACGGAAGAAGTTCTACTATTGTACCGTCCGGAATTCCGGTTCACCGACCAATGGGACAAACTTTGCCGGCTGGCGAGAAATATCCGGTTTTCGGACCTTCTCGTTTGGTTGATTTTGAACTGGAAACCGCTTTTATAACGACTGACGTTAATGTAATGGGAGAAAATATCCCAACGTATGAAGCGGAAGATTATATTTTCGGAATGGTTTTATTGAATGACTGGAGCGCGCGCGATATTCAGAAATGGGAATATGTACCGCTTGGACCCTTCTTAGCAAAAAACTTTGCAACCTCAATTTCTCCCTGGATTGTGACTATGGATGCTTTAGAGCCTTTTAGAACTAAAGGCCCGAAACAAGATCCGTCACCGCTTCCATATTTACAGACAAAAGGAAAAAAAGCTTTTGATATTCATTTAGAAGTATCTATAAAACCTGAAGATGCTGCGGAAACTGTAGTTTCTAAGTCAAACTTTAAATATTTATATTGGTCAATGAGCCAGCAGCTAGCGCATCATACCTCAAACGGATGCCGTGTGAATTCTGGTGATATGATGGGTTCAGGAACTATTTCAGGCCCAACTCCGGATAGCTTTGGTTCGATGTTAGAATTGACCTGGGGAGGAAAAAATCCGATTATTTTAAAAGACGGAACTGAACGCAAATTCATTGAGGATAATGATACCGTAATCATTAGGGGTTTCTGCGAAAACGCTGAAGTAAGACTTGGTTTTGGAGAAGTTTGCAGCCAGTTATTACCTCCTTTTATCAGACCATGAAGAGAAAATAAAATACATTAATGCTTATACATAAATAAAAAAAGCTTGTTAGTTTATTCTAACAAGCTTTTTTCATTTTTAACCAGATGAAGGACTTAAAATGATTTTTTTGTCATTTCGACGAAGGAGAAATCTCCGCGAGAAGCTCGACAAAGATTGGATTCTCGCTGCGGCGTTACTTCCGAGGATTTCTCCTTCGTCTATGTGACAAACAGTACGTGTTATCACTTGTTCGCTTTATTAATGCTTTGTGCTTTTATGTTTTCGTGGCAATTAATTATACCGGAATCTGCTGACTCAAACAATGCAACGTTCCGAATCCCCAGATGAAATCGATACAACTAATTCCGATTACTTCTCTGTCAGGAAAACATTCTGATAATATGTTTAATGCCACACGATCATTGCTGTCGTTGAATGTTGGAACCAAAACACATTTGTTCAGAATTAAGAAATTAGCATAACTTGCCGGCAATCTTAAATCTTCAAAATCAACTCGTTTTGGCATTGGCAATGCTACAATTACCGGCGATTTTCCGTCTTCTAACTTCGCATTTTGCAAACGTTTTAAGTTGTCTTGCAATGGCTTGTAATTGGCATCATTTTTATCTGTTTCAACAATTGTTACAATTGTATCTTCATTTACAAATCGACATAAATCGTCGATATGTCCGTGCGTATCATCCCCTTCTATTCCATCTCCAAGCCAGATTACGTTTGTAACTCCCAGATATTCTTTAAAAACCGCTTCGTAATCTTGTTTGGTAAAACCTGCATTTCTAACCTGAATTGTCGGATGCATTAAACATTCTTCAGAAGTTAATAACGTTCCTCTTCCGTTTACGTCAATGGCTCCGCCTTCAACAATTACCGGTTTTCCTTTGTAGGTTACCTGTGTTAACGGAACATCAATAAATTCAGCAATTTTACCCGGAACAAATTTATCCAGTTGATAGTTTTTATATTTTGCCCATCCGTTAAAATTAAAATTCAGCGCTTCTCTTTTTGAACCATTTTTTACAATAATAGGTCCCGAATCACGCATCCAGCTTCTGTTTGTTTTATGAATGATGAAAGAAACATTTGCCATATGTACGCGTGCTCTTTCTAACATTTCTGCCACTTTTTCTTTTAGTTTTTCATCGGCTACGACCAAAAAAACGGTTTCAAAATTGGCCACTTTTTTAATAAATTCAACAAAAGCCCATTGTACTGCTTCATATTTTCCCGGCCAATCGTTTCCATTATGCGGAAAACACAAAACGATTCCTTGTTGTTTTTCCCATTCTGCCGGAAATCTTCTATTATTTGCTGTCATAAAAAAGTTTCTAAAATTAAAGAGTACAAAGATAATCATTCAGAAGGATTATAAAATAGCATGATTCGCTTCAGCTGCATATTTATGCCCGTTTTGCTCAAAAAAATAAGTTAAAGATTAAATAATGAAGCCTTAATATGCAGCTGCGTCTTGGGAATTACTTTTGGCGGAACTAAAAAAACTAACAAATGAAAAAATTAAGCATCTCATTATTAACGGCCTTATTTATTATGGCTAGCTGTAATAACGATGAAAATTCGAACAACGAGCCTGAAGTTCTTGTAAACGAAAATCCTGCATCATTTAAAGAAATTGCTTCAATCACCATTGGTGGAGAAGGTGCTGCTGAAATTTCTGCTTATTGCGAAAAAACAAAAAAACTTTTTACAGTAAATAATAGTGGTACCAACCAAATTGATGTAATTGATTTATCTGACCCTTCAAAACCATCAAAAATTGGTAAAATCGATTTAACTTCTTACGAAGGTGCTTCAAATAGTGTGGCGGTTTATGATGGAAAATTAGCTGTTGCTTTAGAATCTACAATAAATAAACAAGGAAACGGAAAAGTTGTTATTTTTAATACGAGTGATTACAGCTTAATCAAGCAAGTAACGGTTGGTGCATTGCCAGATATGATTACTTTTTCGCCTGACGGAAAATATATTATGACAGCGAACGAAGGCGAACCAAATACGGATTATTCGCAAGATCCAAACGGAACCATTTCGATTATCGAAGTAACCAATAATTATACGGTTACTACTTTAGATTTCGCTTCTTTCAGCGGTCAGGCAGCGGCTTTAAAAAAAGATGGCTTTAGAATTTCAAGTTTTGCAAAAAGCTTCGCTCAGGATGTCGAACCAGAATATGTAACAATTTCAGATGATTCTAAAACGGCATGGGTTACTCTACAGGAAAATAATGGAGTTGCAAAAGTAGATATCGCTTCTAAAACCATTACAGCTATTTATCCGTTAGGATTTAAAGATTTTAATACTGCAGAAAACGCGATTGATGTAAGCGATAGCGACGATAAAATTGCTTTTAATACATGGAAGGTAAAAGGAATGTTTATGCCTGATGCTATCAGCCATTTTTCTTCTAATAATGTTCCTTATTTTGTAACCGCTAATGAAGGAGATGCGAGAGAATATACAGCGAATACAGATATTAAGCGTATGAAAAGCATGAAACTTGATGCAACGGTGTTTCCTGATGCCGCTACGCTAAAGTTAGATGCTAATTTAGGAAGATTAAATCTTATTGCTGATATGGGCGACACTGACGGCGATGGAGATTTAGACGAAATGATAAGTTTTGGTGCACGTTCTTTTTCTATATGGAATGGAAATACCGGAAAAATCGTTTATGACAGCAAAAATGATGTTGATAAAAAAACGCAGGAACTTGGCACTTATGATGACAAACGAAGCGATGATAAAGGTTCTGAACCTGAAGCGGTATATGCTGCAAAAATGGGAAATCAAAATATATTGTTTGTAGGTTTAGAAAGATCAGATGCTTTCATGACTTATGATGTTACTAACCCAGCATCTCCTCAATATCTGCAAACAGTTAAGAGTGGAGATGCTCCGGAAGGCATTCTTTTTATTCCAGCTTCTAAAAGTCCGACAAAAAGAAGTCTTTTGGTTGTAAGCAGCGAAGGCGACGGAACTGTAAAAATATATCAGCCTGATTTGAAGTAAGTTTCAATTTAAAAATGACAAAAATAAGGACGAAAATTAACTTTTTCGTCCTTTTGCTTTTTATTCAAATGATGATTTCTTTGATTTTTTTACACAATTATATTGAAAAAGATGGGAATTATATAACTCGACTGTAAATCTATGCAACACAATTTCGAATCTGATATTCTAAGTTTGTACTGAGTTTAAAAATAAAAAACCAAACTAAAATTGAATATCATGAAAAAGAAATTAGCTTCTGTATCCTTACTACTTTTATCCCTTGCAGCAGGGGCACAAAATATGACAACTATGTCTACTCAGCCTTCTGTTGAAAAACCTGCATATGATAAATGGTCTATCGAACTAAATGGAGGTGTGAACAAACCACTAAGATCCATGACTCCAGGTTACTCAACTGCGACTTTAAATCCGTTTCATGCTGATTTAGGTGTTAGATATATGTTTAGTCCTAAATTTGGTGTAAAATTAGATGTAGGGTACGATCAATTTCAAGAACGCGATGACACTGCTCCTTTTGAAAGCAGATATGTTAGAACAAGTTTACAAGGGGTTATCAACCTTGGTAGAGCTTTAAACTTTGAGACTTGGACAAATACTATCGGTATTTTAGCGCATGGTGGTGTTGGTGTAGGTCAACTTAGTACTGAAACTGGTTATGGCGGACAAGATTATGTAGGTCACGGAATCTTAGGATTGACAGGACAAATTAAATTAAGTAACAGCGTTGCATTAACTGGAGACCTTACCGGAATCGTTAATGGAAGACAAAACTGGAACTTTGACGGAATGGGAGCTGCACAACCTCGTGCTTTTGACGGAGTATTATTAAATGCTTCTGTAGGTTTAACTTTTTACTTAGGTAAAAACGAAAAACATGCTGACTGGGTTGGTGAAGAAGACAGATATGATGAGTTAGAGCAAAGAGTTGCATTGATCGAAACTGGTTTATTAGATACTGATAAAGATGGTGTTGCTGATTTGTACGATTTAGAGCCAAATTCTATCGCAGGAGTTGCAGTTAATACTAAAGGACAGTCTATAGATACAAATCAAAATGGTGTGCCGGATGAATTAGAAAGCTACTTAGACAAAACTTATGGTCAAAACGGAAAAGGAGCAACAAACAGTACTGTTGAAGAATTAATTAACGGAGGATATGTAAATGTTTACTTCGATTTTAACTCTACAAAACCAACAAATGCTTCGTTATCAGGTGTAGATTTCTTAGTGAAATATTTGAAAAACAATCCATCTAAATCTGCTTCTATCATAGGATATGCTGACGAAATTGGAAACTCAAGCTACAACCAGACACTTTCTCAAAAAAGAGCTGAAGCGGTTAAAAATGTTGTAATCAATGCAGGAATTGATGCTTCAAGATTAAGCGTATCAGGTAATGGAGAAGATACTTCTGTGAACAAAAATTCAAAAGAAGCTCGTCAAATCGTAAGAAGAGTTACTTTTAAAGTAAACTAATCTTATACTATATAAGTAAAAGGGCTGTATCTAATGATACAGCCCTTTTTTATTTACATCAGAAAACAAAAAAGGGGACAAAATAGATTTGTCCCCTTTTTTGTTTTTTATAAATCGAAATAATTAGTCGATCGCTCTTTTTGTAATATCCCCAAAAGCATCGATTCTTCTGTCTCTGAAAAACGGCCAGTTCTGACGTACATTTTCCTGTAAATCCAAATCAACTTCGGCAATAAGAATTTCTTCCTGATCGTGAGAAGCCTGTGCTAAAATTTCTCCTTGCGGACCAGCAATAAACGAAGCTCCCCAAAACTGAATTCCTTCGGTTCCTTCAATGTATTTTTCTAAACCAATTCTATTAGCTGCCGCAACAAAAACTCCATTTGCAACAGCGTGGCCTTTCATAACGTTCATCCAGGCACCGTATTGATTTTCTCCGTATTGTTCTTTTTCTCTGGGATGCCATCCAATTGCTGTTGGATAAAACAACACTTCAGCACCTTTTAAAGCGGTAATTCTCGCTGCTTCCGGATACCATTGATCCCAGCAGATAAGAGTTCCAATTTTTCCTTTTTTAGTTTCAATTGCCTTAAAACCTAAGTCACCGGGCGTGAAATAAAATTTTTCATAAAAATGAGGATCATCCGGAATGTGCATTTTGCGGTATAAACCTGCTTCTGTTCCGTCAGTATCGATAATGTAAGCGCTGTTATGGTAAATTCCAGCCATTCTTTTTTCGAAGAACGGAACGATAATAACAACTCCCAATTCTTTTGCCAATTCGCTGAAAGCAATAAACGAAGTGCTGTAAAGTGGTTCTGCTAAAGCAAAATTATCTACATCTTCGCTCTGGCAGAAATAGTGACTGCTGTATAATTCCGGAAGTAAGATCACTTCTGCGCCTTTATTGGCTGCATCTTTTACCCAGCTGATACATTTTTTTAAATTATTTTCGGCTACGTCGTTCAGGTTTAACTGTACAACGGCTATTTTATATTTTCTTTTCGGCATGACATAAAATTTAGAGTGCAAAAATAGTAATTTTTAGAGGGATTTCAAAGTGTGGTTTTCTTATGAAAATAAAAAAAAGAGCTTGACGAGCTCTTTTTATAATTGTGGTTTTGTATTATATCTTTTTATTGATCTTTAGCTTATATTGATCCAAAATACAAAGAAACCATCTTACATCAATTTAATTACTTAAACTTTTGCAAAATGATTTCTAACCTAAAATTATCAGCTAAAAACAGAACTAGTCAATAACCACTTTTTGAGTTAGGAATTCTGTTTCTGATTTTTTGAATTTAATTTCGAAAGTTCCTTTTGCTGCCGATTTAAATTTGTACACCGTTTTTTTATACTCAATTGCCTGCGTACACGGACCTGATGAATATGCGGCTTCAACTTGTAATCCTTTAACTGCTCCAATAGTTACGTCGCTAATTTTACTGAATTCTCCACAGCCATTATCTACTGCAAAAGTTATTTCATAACTTAGTTCGTCACTTAATTTTCCGGTTGCAGGACCTTTAATTTCTGTAACAAATGCGGGTTTTATAGTAGGATTATCTGTTTTGTCATCGTTGTCGTTGTCGCATGATACAAATGCTGCTGCTAAAAATAATACTACTAAAACTGATTTTAATCTAAAACTTTTCATATAAAATAATAATTAATTGTTAATTACTATGAAGATGATTATTTGCAGCAATGGTTGCTTGTATTAATTGTTAATTCTGAAAACAAATTATTAAACTACTGAAAGACAAAAACTTATTTATAACAAAAATCTACCGCAACGACTGTAATTTCATATAAAAATTAAAATTTCTGGCTTAGCCCCGATAGGAACGGCATCCTTTTGACTGCTCCTTTAGCAGGCAAAAGATATAGTGGATAGCGGGACAATTGGTATTTTGAAAACGATTTTACTGCTTCAAAAAAAAACACCAGCCTTTCGACTGATGTTCTTACTTATATTTTGTTGTAGAATTTTAAAGTGCTGGTTGTTTCTTTTTAAATATTTTTTTGAAAAGATTTACAAATGCTAAAACCACTAATCCTAGTGCAAGCCCGATTACAAATTCTTTTACGATCGCCGGAATATTAATTCCTTCGACATAATGATGGATAAACGGAATATAATGCACGAAGATACCGCCCGCCACTAAAATTAAAGCGATTGTACCAATTACTGTTAAACTCTTGATTACCAGAGGGAGCGCTTTTACCAGGATATTACCAATAAATTTTGAGATACTTTTTTCTCTTTTACTAAATTTAATAAGCTTGTATCCCGCTTCATCCATTCTTACAATGAGGGCGACAATACCGTAAACACCAATTGTTGCAATTAAGGCAATGATGGAAGTTACGATGATCTGCTGCGAAATAGGTTTTCCGATTACGGTTCCTAAAGCAATAATTACGATTTCGACAGATAATATAAAATCAGTTACTATGGCTGATTTTATTTTTCCTTTTTCAGCTTCTAAGATTTGTTCTTCTGTCAAAACCTCATTGGTTATTCCTTCTGATTCTTCATGTTCATGAGGGAATACGAATTCGTAGATTTTTTCAGCTCCTTCGTAAGCAAGGAAAAGGCCGCCAAGTACCAAAATTATTATGATTGCAACAGGCAGAAATGCACTTAATAAAAATGCTATTGGTAAAATAATTATTTTATTAAGAAGCGATCCTTTGCTTATCGCCCAAAGTACCGGAAGTTCTCTCGATGAAGCAAATCCCGAAGCTTTTTCGGCATTAACCGCCAAATCGTCTCCCAAAATTCCTGCTGTTTTTTTTGCAGCCACTTTGCTCATTACTGCAACATCATCCATTATTGCTGCGATATCATCTAATAGTACGAAAAAACCTGACGCCATTATAATTTGTTTACGTGTTTATTTTTGCGAATCTAACACTTTTTTATTGAATCTCTTTCAGCAAAATTAGAAATTAAATTTAGCTGCACTGCCCTAAAAGTACCCAGATAATTACAAAAACCAGGATTGTACCAAAGCATCCTCCACCTAATTTTTTTGCACCGTAACCCGCGATTAATCCTCTAAAAATATTATTCATAATGTTTAGTTTTTTATGTTATTGATTGATTATTTAAATGTAATGTAAATTTGCAAATTAAATTGAGATTTGATTTTATATTACTTTTAAAAAAAGCTGCATTATTTACGGATAAAAAAAAACACCAACATTGCTGTTGGTGTTTTTTCCTCAAAAAAATAAAAACCTAATTTATAGTACGGGCTCTGTTTGGTTTCTAAAAACCAGCTGCCCATCAAAAGCGTCTAATAATATGATGCTGTCTGTCGCTATTTTGCCTGCCAGAATCTCTTTTGACAATTGATTCAGCACTTCTCTCTGCACCACACGTTTTACAGGCCTTGCGCCAAATTGAGGATCGTAACCTTTGTCTGATAAATACTTGATCGCCTCCGGAGTTGCATCCATTGCAATACCTTGAAGCGCCAGCATTTTTGTTACGCTCTTCAGTTGTAAACTGACAATTCTCGAAATATTATCGACCGTTAAAGGCGTAAACATTACAATTTCGTCGATACGATTTATAAATTCCGGACGCACGGTTTGTTTCAATAATCCTAAAACTTCGGTTTTTGCCGCTTCTGTAGCCGCTTCTATACCGCCTTTTAAATTCTCGAATTTTTCTTGTATGATCTGACTTCCCATATTGGATGTCATGATGATAATCGTGTTCTTGAAATCAGCCAGGCGTCCTTTGTTATCTGTCAAACGGCCTTCATCAAGAACCTGCAATAAAATATTGAAAGTGTCGGGATGTGCTTTTTCGATCTCGTCTAACAAAATAACAGAATATGGTTTTCTACGAACGGCTTCTGTCAATTGCCCGCCTTCATCGTACCCTACATATCCCGGAGGTGCACCCACCAAACGGCTCACACTGTGGCGTTCCTGGTATTCGCTCATATCAATTCTTGTCATGGCATTTTCATCGTCAAAAAGATATTCAGCCAAGGCTTTTGCCAGCTCCGTTTTTCCGACTCCGGTAGTTCCGAGAAATAAGAATGTCCCAACTGGTTTTTTCATATCCTGCAAACCAGCACGGCTTCTGCGAACGGCGTCGCTTACGGCCTCAATAGCTTCTTCCTGCCCTACTACACGTTTATGTAATTCATCTTCAAGGTGCAGCAGTTTTTCTCTTTCAGTCTGAAGCATTTTCATTAGCGGAATTCCTGTCCATTTTGCTACCACTTCTGCGATATCTTCTCTGGTCACTTCTTCCTTAATCAGGGAATTCCCTGATTGGTATTCCTGCAATTGTTTCAGTAAAACGTCTAAACGTACCTGTGCTTCTTTTATTTTTCCGTAACGAATTTCAGCTACTTTTCCGTAATCACCGTCACGTTCTGCGCGTTCTGCTTCGTATTTAAAATCTTCAATTTCTGTTTTTACAGCCTGAATTCCGTCAACAACATCTTTTTCTGATTTCCATTTTGCATAAATTTCGTTGCGCTCTTCTTTGAGATTCGCCAAATCCATGCGGAGAATTTTCAGTTTACTTTCTTCTTTCTCGCGTTTTATGGCTTCAATTTCGATTTCCAGCTGCATTATTTTACGATCTAAAACATCTAATTCTTCTGGTTTAGAATTGATTTCCATTCGCAGTTTAGAAGCTGCCTCGTCCATCAAATCGATCGCTTTGTCTGGTAAAAAACGATTTGTAATATAGCGCTGCGAAAGTTCAACCGCCGCAATAATCGCTTCATCTTTTATCTGAACTTTATGGTGTGTTTCGTATTTCTCCTTAATACCACGAAGAATCGAAATAGCACTTTCTGTATCCGGTTCGTCGATTAAAACCTTTTGAAAACGTCTTTCCAGTGCTTTGTCTTTTTCAAAATATTTCTGATATTCATCTAAAGTTGTAGCTCCAATGGCTCTTAATTCACCACGGGCCAAAGCTGGCTTAAGGATATTTGCCGCATCCATTGCGCCTTCTCCTCCACCCGCGCCTACAAGCGTGTGAATTTCGTCAATAAACAAAACAATATCTCCTTCGGCAGCAGTAACCTCTTTTACTACTGATTTTAAGCGCTCTTCAAATTCTCCTTTAAATTTTGCTCCGGCAATCAAAGCTCCCATATCTAAAGAAAAAACGATTTTATCTTTTAGGTTTTCAGGTACATCGCCATCTACAATTCTATGTGCTAAACCTTCTGCAATAGCTGTTTTACCTACTCCGGGTTCTCCCACTAGCATTGGGTTGTTTTTTGTTCTTCGGGTTAAAATCTGTAAGACACGACGAATTTCTTCATCACGGCCAATAACGGGATCCAGTTTTCCGGTTCTCGCCAATTCGTTTAAATTCTTAGCGTATTTGTTTAACGAATTATAAGTTTCCTCTGCTGAAGCTGATGTTACTCTTTCTCCTTTTCGAAGTTCTTCAATTGCTACTTTAAGTCCTTTTCCAGTAACACCCTGATCCTTTAAAATCTGCGAAACTTTACTTTTAGAATCAAAAATAGCCAGAATCAAGTGTTCGATAGAAACATATTCATCGTTCATTTTCTGGGCAATAATCTCAGCTTCATTCAATGCTTTATTGGCATCTCGTGAAAGAATGATATCGCCTCCCGAAACTTTCGGAAAACTTTGTATTGTACTGTCTAAAATCTGCAAAAACAACGGAACATTCACATTTAGTTTTTTCAGAATAAAAGGCGCAACATTTTCATCGACCTCAAAAATGGCCTTAAAAATGTGTTCGTTTTCTATTTGCTGCTGTCCGTTTCTCTGAGCCAATTGCTGCGAGAGCTGAATGGCTTCCTGCGATTTAATTGTAAATTTATTTATGTTCATATTTATACGATTTAGGTTTGATTTATTAGTTTAAATTATTCGATACCATTAAAATTACAATTTATTGAATTAAATTTTTAACTGAAATGATCTAACTTTGCTGTGAATATTCAAATTATATTCCATAGTAAAAATAAAGACAAAATGGCGTTTTTAATATGATTTTTATCAGGTTAAGATGTCAAAAAGTCATAAAACACGTCAAAATATGAGTTTTTTAAATTCAATCTTTGGAAGTTCTGATAATTCAGATGCTCCAAAAAATAACATCAACTGGACAGAATTAACAGATATTGTTCAATTAATGGAAATCGAAGCAATATCTCAGGAAAAACCTGTTGTGATTTTTAAACACAGCACAAGATGCAGTATCAGCCGTATGGCTTTGAAACAATTTGAAAGAGAATTTGAGTTGGAAAATGTTGTGGATGCTTATTTTTTAGACCTAATCGCTCATCGTGATATTTCGAACGAAATTGCAAGCAGATTTGGTGTCTATCATGAATCGCCGCAGTTGATTTTAATTAAAAATGGAAAAGCCGTTTATAATGTTTCTCACAGCGATATTGATGCAGAAGCTTTGAAAAGTAAAGTTTAAGCGATGCAGAAAAAGGATTTAATAGATGTTCAAACGAATTACCAGAAAGCGATTATTTTTGCTGCGACCAAACATTTAGAAATAAATCAAACCATAAAAGATTCCAACCTTCCGTATGTTATTCATTTAAGTAATGTTGCGATGGAAATTTTAATTGCGTCGGACAATACATCTGAATTTGATCTCGATTATGCCGCCCAGACTGCTTTATTGCATGATACATTGGAAGATACAAATACGACATTCCAGGAATTGGAGGTAGAATTTGGACGTGAAATCGCCGAAGGAGTTGCCGCTTTAACTAAGAATGAGAATTTACCCAAGGAAGAAAGAATGCTGGATAGTCTTGAAAGAATTTCGAAACAAAAGAAAGAAATTTGGGCTGTAAAGTTAGCAGATAGAATTACAAACCTGCAAAAACCACCTATAAGCTGGAACGACCTTAAAAGAAGAAAATACAGGGAAGAAGCCCAAATTATCTTAGAAAAATTAAAAGGCGGAAATCAATATCTGGAAAATCGATTACGCATTAAAATAGAAGAATACGAGCAATATCTTGATTAAAAAAACGCTGCATTGTTGATGCAGCGTTTTTTTGTACTTATCATTTACTTTGCAAAATACATTTTACAAAACTAAAAACTTCCGTTCGAGCCTCCTCCGCTGAATCCTCCCCCGCCAAAATCCATTGGAGAATCTGCCGGTTTTACTTCTGGTTTTAACCCAAAGGTTGAGGCTACAATCAAAGCTTCGGCGTTAAGCAAAGAATTTGAATTATTGATTCTGTCCGGCTTAAAGGTGAGTCCGGTTTCATTATTTTTTAATTTTTTTATTGAAAAATAAGTAATGGCGAATAAGACTAATCCACCCAACGTCAAAGCTGCTTCGATGGGCAGAATGGAGTGATAAAATCTAATCGTGTATATAGAAAATGCAATTGAAGCAAAGCTGACCCAAAGCATGATTCTGTCTTTTGTTTTTAGAGCCTGAACCAAATAAACAATGGGAATAATTATGGTAAAGGCGTGAAAGAAAAATGCAAAAGGAATATCCTGTCCGGGAAGAATATCAAATCCCAAAAGTTCCGATGAAAGTTCTCGCACTATCAGATAATTACAAGAAAGATAAAACAAAATCAAACAGTAAGTGTTGATCAGTAAAAGTCCGTTGAAATAATAAACTTCAGTGAGATTTTTAAGGCTTCTCTTAGTTAAAAAGTAAAATCCTCCGGCAATTAACATCGCCGCAAATGGCAGGATCGTTTTTCCGATATCGCCAATTTCAATCAATCCAAAAAATAAAACTGCCGAAGATGCTAAGCAAAAAACAAGCATCGATACTAAATGCAAATATCTTCTGTAGGTTAAAAATGATGCAATTGCAACAAAAACGGCAGGAATTAAGGGCGTTTCGTGATGTTCTGTTGAGATTCCAACTGCAATACCCACAT
>Ga0247815_10001280_pt1 | contig 19415 bp, 21 predicted proteins | sample UWRJL194509B1_FD_181014 | JGI IMG/M metagenome (GOLD analysis project Ga0247815, IMG submission 181014) | Plant litter microbial communities from Arlington Agricultural Research Station in Wisconsin, United States - UWRJ-L194-509B-1 | ecosystem: Environmental > Terrestrial > Plant litter >...
AAATATGTACGTCGCGCACGGGCCTCCTGCCCGATTGAGAAGAAAGCTGCGCTCGCCGATGACCAACAGTTTGAACCCCCTGAAACGCAATACAAATACGCTAACTTCGACCTGCAATTGATCGCACTAAATCAGGAGCGGAACTTGCAGGAAAACCGCTTGGCCGGAGGTCGCGGCGGGATATACCGGCGTCCGCGGACGAGCGTTTCGAGCCTGAGAATGATTGGTGCATTACACGGTAACTCTCTGAAGTGCAGATTTGTGTAAGCTGTCTCATCGCGAGTACAGATAAGTCATAATGTGAAGATAGGCTCAGCTATGCTTCACGCGTGTCATCCTTCTCCTCGTCGGCCATCCCATCGCGTATCCCAAAGACTGTCCCCCGAGTCCTTCGCTGCGCCAAAACATCGGCTGCCGCTCGGTGGCTCCGGTGGTTGTCTTTTGGGGACGTCGTCGACCACGCTTGGTGCGCCGTGAAGGTTTGTCCAGAAGCGACTCGCGTTCCAAATCAACAACTGGACAACAAGAAACTGCTTCTACTTGACGCAGTTCCGCCTTGTCCCATTTGAGTCGCGGGTTGAGGCGTGTACGTTTGTCTGCTGGATGAGAAACCTGGGCGACGAAGAGTGGCGCGAGACGAGACGAATCGGCTGCGATCAGAGTTCGACCAATACGACTGGCGCGGCAATTGAAAGGGTCAACTTCAATTTTTGAAGTAGAAGCGATCGTAATGTCTGCTCCTTCCACAGCTGCTGCTTTGGCGACTGCATGGCGCCGCTTGCGCTCGTCGGAAGAGTCCTCAGCTGGCCACTGTGCTTTCCTACAACACGCATTGGTAAATAATTCACTCAAATGATAGTCTGACATACCGTTCGGCGTGGCTTCTCGGCAACAGCGAGATATCGATCGGCGTGTCCACCGACAGCAAGCGAAAGGACACGCTGGTGCGAGCCGCCTCTGTGCCAGATTCATTATTGTCGTGCAGTCTCCTCCTTTTAGCCGGCCGCTCAGAGTCTCTCTCAAAGGTAATGCGCGATGCGACAAGTTCTTGAAGCAGATTGAGTTCCTCGCTATCTGTGGGACCTGTCGCTTCGTCCACTTGGGTTGTCGGAACAGGAGAAAAAAGGTCACGGCGGGCGACAGTCACAATCGCCGTATTATGGCGCTCATCGTGTGGGTTCACAGAACGAAGAAACCGCATCTCGGAGGGAAGACGCGATAACAGGAGGTAGAGCGCCGAGCGCTTGAGCACGGGCTCTTCCGAGGCGTCGACCTGTTTTGGCCTCCCGCTCATTTTCCGATCTTCAACAGTGCGTCATCACAGTGAGGTTGTTATCTATCTCCTCTCCTGACATGTCGCGTGGAGTTGTTCCTGAGCACGCGCGAGTCGCCACAAATTCAACGATCTCTCGAGAATCGAGCGTTCGCGTCGTGATTCTCTTCGTAGTGTGCCTGTCTGAGCTCGCCTCACTTCTGATTTCCACGTCGAAACTCAAATATTAGGAATAGATTGGTCCATTACGGAGTGTGATAACATCGTCATCATTATGGTCGGGCTCAGACTGACAGTTACTTTATGGAACCCTTCGCGACTCAAGGGGCTCCCAACTTACCTACAAGCCAAGTAACGCCTTAAACTTGGCCAGAAGACGAGTTTATACTCAGGTCATCCTTTGTCGGATCTGGTTGATTTGGAACTTGTATACCCGAATCGTCTCGTTGAGGCGAATCGTCGACGACAATTGTCACAGCGCAGACCACCTGCTCCGAGGTTACTTCTTTGCCTCCCACGCCGATTCTCGACAACTCCTTTCTCTAGTTTGAACAGTGAGGATCGGCCAAGCTGAAGCACGCCAGCGAGCCAATTCGAGTTTCCTATCCACTCTACCGGCCATTCATCAAACACGGGTCTGACCACACTGTAACTTATAAAGCCCGGAGAGCAAGCGCAACTCGATTCTCGCTTCTCGGGAAAATATGCGTTTTCTCAACTCCGTACTCCTGGTCGCCTTTGCCATTGCCGCCGCCGTTGCCGCTGAGGCAGCCGTAGCGCCGGAAGAGCGTTGCTTACCTGGCCAATGGGGTGACCAGTACGTATCTAATCCTTGTCAACTTATCCAAACTCCCTGAACTAGCTTTTCTCTTCTCGCAGATGTGGTGGGGAGGGATTCACTGGGTGCAAGGCGTGCGCAAATGGAGCGCGCTGCGCAATCATCTCAGCCGTACGTTGTTGCAGCAGAGAACCTGGTTCACCTCTCACATTCACTTGCTTGATATGCTACAGACGTGGTGGGAGTGCCAGCCGTACGTTGAGTGAGCGCCTGCTGTCCTGGCCACAATCCAGAGAGTTCCTTTCGTTAGCCGCGCACTCTAGAATCTGTCCATGTATCCACTCAAAGCGACATATTACAATAAGAAGTGCATGGCAAAATGAAAGTCGTCAAAGTGCATATATTCGAGGCGCTGCGATATCCAGATCTTCCCTAACACTCGTTCGGCGTTACCTCACAAGGCAACCTGCGCGATTCGTCTCATGTTTTCCTACGCCTTATTCGTTTCCGTTCTCAGGTCAACGGGCAGCCGCTGTTGGGAGCGTAGAAGAGGCGAACAACCTTGCAGGTACCGCCGCTCTGTCACGAGAGTCATGTCAGAACCGTCGTCTCCGTCCTGATAGCAAGATTGGGATAACATACGGTTGAGCAGTCTGGACCGCCGGCGGAATAAGTGCCGGCATCCTTAGCCGCAAACTAGATGTGCACCGCGGCGTAAGTGTGATGGATCATGTGCCGAACTCAAAACGTACGAGACGCCAGTTGGTGAAGCTTGGGGACTGCGAGACCATGAGAGTGTTGTTGACGGATGATCCGTCTGAGAGTAGCACAACTCGATGAGAATCCCGCAGTGGCACAGAGGGTGGGAAAGACTCACATTGCTTGTTGAGCTCGAACCACTGGCCGTTGGCTCCGACCCACCACTGCGACCACACTGGAGCACAAAAATCAGTCTCTTACTACAGCGACCATTGCGGTGGAGGCGTGGCCCTTACAGCTGTCATAGTAGCGATTGGCCTGGTTAGGATAGCTGCAAAGCAATAGTGAGTATCTTATTATAATGACTCGATCTGAGACTTACGGATGAGCAGTCGACGCGGCCGCGGCTGAGCACGCAGAAAGAGCATCAACTTCCATCGTCTGCGCGAAACTCAGGATACCCACTTCCTGGAGTAATTCCAATCCAACCAGCGTCAAGGTTGCTGGTCCACTGGTTCACGTAGCCCAGAAGGCCAAAGTAGTTGTACGAGCGAGTCGGAGCAGAACCCGTGATTTTGAGCCACTGGGCACCAGAGTCGTACACAACGCAGAGCTGTAGCAAATGAATCAGCGACGAAGAGATTGACTGTGTCGGATGCACAGACGTACGCGGTTGGAGGTGGAGTTGTCGACGATGAACGCGCCGTTCGGGGTCAGGCTCGTAGTAACCCAACCAAGGAGTGCGTCGCCGTTCGCAGCGTCCGAGACCCAGATGTTGGCGGGAGTATTGGACCTAAGGATAGAAGGGTTTAAGAGAGCGTCTCATAATGTTCCACTGGCTGAAATGCGCACGGGGGAGCGGCGAGGACGATGCCGGTGCTGGCGATGGCGGCGATGGCAAGAGCGAGGAATTGCATGGTGAGCTGTGTCTGTGAGGTCTTCTGGTGAAAGATGATTATTTCACGCCGCATCTGTCTCGCTTTTATAGTCTGTTCCAGTACGCATAATGTGCCAGCTGTCCCAACTCTGGTCAACCGCGAACAACCGCTTTGATGACCCTGACTTCACATCTTCATAGTCTCGCACGCCGAAAGCTCCGTATCAACATTCAAGTTAGCTGATGAACGGTGTCTTTTACCCCACACGTTTCTTCTTCTCATTCAGTCGGACCTCGGCCAACCTGATGTGAACTGGTTGGGGATGTCAACTCCAGACGCCAAGACTTCAGAAACTGAGACCGTAGGCCGAAGTCTCCGTACAAACAGGCCAAGCTACCAATAAGCTTGTTTACATCGTAGCGATTCACTTCCAGCGTCTGATCTGGGCATGCCATGACAGGCGGCATCTTTGGCGGTAAGCTCGATCGCCGGACGCCGAAAGTTCCGTGAAGCACGTTCGATGTGAATAACAGCCGAGCGAAGCGGCGATCCGGCGTATACCCCGCACGTCAATCGGAGACACGTGGAGAGTTACCTGAGAAGTATGTGATCAATGTAGAGCTTTGACTTAAACTGATCAGGTAGTCATTCAACTTTTCAGTTCGTCCTTACCTCAGGCTCTGTCTTCGTTCCGATGGTTTGACGGAGGTCAATGCGCGATTTAGATAGGTTTTCACGTTTCAAAATGATTTGATTTGTTACAAGAGGGTACAATCATGAGTCTACACGAGCGCAAGTCACGGGGATGAAAGCGGAACCCCGGCGGGTGCCACGCTCAGACAAACTTCAGCGCTTTGGCGATGGCCTCGCCAACCGCCGTCGCAGATGATGGGTTCTGTCCCGTGCTGAAGTACGATCAGAACGACGTTTAATCTCTTCGGGTCGTGAGAATTGTACTCACATGAGGTTGCCGTCAACCACTGCGTGGACACCGTTCGGCTCGACCTTCTCGAACTTGCCGCCGAGCTCTTTGATCCTGTCCTCAACGGAGAACGGGACCCAGCTCGTAGCCTTGAAGTTCTCCTCTGCAATTCTTTATCAGCAGCATATCAGTCAAAGACAACCAGAATAGGCGAACCTTCGGCGTTTGTAAACGCGTTTACCCGGCGTCCGGCAAAGATGCTCTTTCCATCGGCGTCAGTTGCCCCAACAAGAGCGCTGTTGAACCGAGTCAGACGAAGAGAGGTATTCCGGAAAAAGCTGAGACGTACGCAGGTCCGTGGCAAACGGCAGCCGTGACCTTTCCGGCGCGGAAGAACTGATCGAAAACGGGTCAGATCACAGTCCGAAATCGGTTCAGACAAAGAATGGCGCACTTCGCTTGCGATCTTTGCGTTGACTGGGTCAGTCGCCAAGTCGATGACAGGGCCGTGGCTGGCAATTGAACGCATGAGCACACGGTGGCGAGCAGGGGATGATCGATCGAACTCACCCGCCGGGGTAGAAGACCGCATCATACTTCGATGGGTCAACCTCAGAGAGGACCTTTGCGTTGGCGAGCTTCTCCTTGACGATCGGGTCCTCGTAGAATTTGGACGAGATGGGGTCTTGCTTGCCGACCTCGACGCTGTACGTATCGACCGGTGGGTTGGCGCCTTTCGGAGAGGCAAAGTCGATCTCGGCGTGCGGGGAAAGAACGTGGTATGGGTGAGCGGCTGTGAGATGGAACGTTGTCAGCGTTGCGCGATGGAGACAATACTGATAACACAGACCTTCAGCAAGCCACCAACCGGTCTGGCCACCAGCTAGGTGCTTATCTGCAGACGTGAAGACAAAGAGGATGCGAGTCATTGCTAGTGTGTGTAGGTGAGTTGTGCTGCGTTCGTGGCGTGGGAGACGATGCGAGTGATGATGCAACCGGTGAGCGAAGTCAGGCTTATATATCTCGCCGTAGCCCGCCCGATGGTCGCTCCCCTCGTCACGCTTACCAGAACCCTCTGACTTTCCATATGGAGGGAATCCTCCCGGGTTAAGTTGTAAGCTGGACGTTTGGGCGACAGATCCGGTGGTCGGAGTGCCGGATTCACGTAGCGCAGTGCCCGACCGTCGTGCGTTTGATCGTGGCATTGCGATGATGAAGTGGTGATGACGCGGTTGTAGCGACGATTGCTGAGTCAGGTTGGTATTGCGCTCTGGCGGGTGAGGCCGGTCACCGGGTAACCGGATAAATTGATGTCATGCTCTGAGTCTGTGCGAAACGTGCGACTGGTAGTTTTACAAGGCTCAAGGCTTAAAATAGCAACATTGCCGGAGTGAGGCGAGCGTTGAAACAAGCAGCCCTCTCGTGGTGAACCGTGCGCTCGGAAGCTGTGTTTTTATTGTCATAAGCGACGACGTCACAGCCACGAGTGAACAGTGGCGACTTGAAGTGGATTGTAGTCTCGGAGATGTGGGTTGTAATCACATGAAGAGGGCGTGAAATCGAAATGAAGGCGGCTTTTTTCGGGAGCGGGCTCTCCGCAACGTCGTCCTCCCGCCATGTTGGATCGGATGTCCGCGGGTCCATGCGTCGCTGCCCCTCGGCCGGCTGTCTGCGCGTCGACGTTGACGGGCTGAATGGAACGACAATCCGGGGTAACACAGGAGCGCGTGATATTCGGGCTCCGACCTCCATCTCGTCCATCTTGTCGTGTGAGCAGGTCACCGCGCAGCCGCTTGCGCACCTCCTAGTTACCACATTACACTCTACAACCTACCGCTATACTCCTAGCGTGCCCAGGCCAGCTCACATACCCTTCCACTGCTGTCTTTTTTCATATCTGCCGGCCGCAACGACCGCAGATTTCACGTGCAGCGGAGGAACTGTTAGCACGAGCGTCACAGCGTGCAGGATCGTCGACAGGGGCATTCTCGGCTACTCTGAACGATGGGCACTCGCGGCATTGGCTCGTCGCTGCTCACTCCAGGCGAGCTCTCCTCCTTCGGCTCATTCCTTGATGGCCTTGGTGACGACAACCTCGAACGTGCAACAAAGTCTTTGATCAGCAGTCAGTGCTTTGTCTACTTCCAGCTATTATACTCACTGCTATACATCTGCAGGCCTTCCTGGTGATCATGCTCTGCCTGACGAGTGGGCAGGGATGACCCACGACGATGTACGAACGCTCGTTCGCGATACAGCCGAGCAGCAACGGCGGCTGCGACAGCTCGACGCCCTAACGGCAACGTCCAGTTCTGCAAATCTCAGCCTGGATACCCTTGCGGCACTGGACCGGCAGCACGCCGCCTCACAACAGCAACAGCAGAACGGTCGACCAGGCATAAGCCCGCACTCGTCGTCTTCCTTTAACGGTGCAGGTGGCAGTCATGCCAACTCGTTTGGGACGACTGCAGACCCTCGCGCTTTCAACCTCCTCGCGTCGCCGCCGCGTCACCCACATACCTCCCCGCCGCTGCCCCAAGTCTATTCTAACTCTGTCAACGACTCCAATGCGACGCTCAATCTCACGCACAGTCCCTTGGGCCTCAGTGGTAGCGCTCCGCTTGCACCCAGTGGCCCTTCAATGGGTCCAAGCCGCGCATTTGCATCATGGCAGGCATCTTCGCAGCAGCAGCGACCTTCCCAGCCGCAGAACTTCTCGCTCCCATCTGCACCGCCGTTACCCCAACCTCAAACACACACATTGGGATTGCTCATGAACAATATGCCACTCCCAGCCGCCGGGGAAGGTTACCTGACGAACGACCCTCATGTCGAGCGTGCAGCAGCCGAACTTATGGATATGGAGCCAACACCATCGGCAGAGCATGCCTCGCGAAGTTCACGACAACCGCCGAGGAAACGGCCTAGCGAGAGCGCACTGGCTGCTCCTGCAGCCAAGCGAAGTAAGACTGAGCCCAGTCCGAAGAAGGCCAGGACAGACAAGAAGGAACCAGCGAAAGGGAAAGGCAAAAAGGCCGAGGCGATTGTTGCTGCTCCTGCCAGCGATGACGGAGCGGGAGGTAGCAAGGCACGGCCGGCGCTTCTGAGCGCGAGTCAGAAGAAGGCGAATCATATCCAAGTACGCTGGACGCGATGGTTGCTGTTGCGACATGTCTGACGTTTCCCACAGTCCGAGCAAAAACGGCGCGCTAATATCCGCCGAGGATACGATGCGCTCTGTTCAGTCGTGCCGGCCTTACGAGAGGACGAAGCCGTCGCAGACGTGAGTCGGTGTCTTTGGCCTCTCGATCATGTCTGACTGAATGCCTCACAGCGAGACAAGGACAAGACTCGAAGCGAGGGCATAGTGTTGACAAGGAGTACGTCTGCTCAGACAACGTCGTCCTCCCTTTCATCTCATCTTCCCCTTAGCTCTCGACCATATCAGCACACTCCTCCAACACCAAGCCGAGCTACAACAAAGACTAGTCGCAGTACGAAGCATCCGACCCAACGTCCGTCCATCCCCCATCCCGCGAGATGCAACCCTAACCCGTTCTATTCAAGGCACCAGCTCCACGTCAAGACGCTCCCTGGGAACGTCGATGGGACGGAGGGAAAGGCGTCATGGTGGGTCCGAACGGTGAAGTCCTGGACCCGGATATGGACGACGGCGATGGGGACGGCGATGAGGATGGTAGTGACGACGACGAGTGATCTTGTTGCGGGTAGTGTACGAGGAGATCTTTCTGGAGCGTATATCGCTTTTTCCTGTGGTATCTTGTTGGCGAGGTGTGTGAAGAGTAATGCAACGAAACGGTGTTCTATTATGAATGCGGCGTTGCAAGTATCAATGCCGCTTCTTGGGAAAATGCCGATAGATGATGGAAAATGCTGTCCAAAAAAGGAAGTGGCATGAATGAGAGACTCCAAGAATGCATTCAGAGGTTTGGTGCCTCTATATTACAATAACATGAAGCGGTGCTACACAACCCGTTGCAACATATTCCTCGTTTCGTCAGCTAGCCTCTCACTGCTGAAGAAGAGTCGTTTTCGGGGCTACACTTCGTTAGAAGTTGCGGCGGTGCGACCACGGCTCCCGCGCGCGGGAAGCGTTCTTGGCTCGACTAGTTGCTTCTCCTTCTTCTTTGGAACATACATCCGGCGCTCGCGGAATGGTAGTCCCTCTGGGTCCAACAAAGTAACGCCCACCCCCGCAGGGTCTTTAACCAGTGCAGGCCATGCTGATTATTTGGTTTCGGATCTATCTCACGATGAATGAGGACTGAGTTCCAGGCAGCTCAAGGAACTCGCACGTACTCTGTTGAAGGCCACATTCGTATCCGCCCCGCTCTGTCTGGTTGCACTTGAACTGTTCGGAGAGATGGCCAGTGACCCTTTACGATGCTCTTTCGAAGGTGGCCAACGAACGATTTGTGGGCCGGAAAACCGTTCCACCTGCAGTCGAGTGAGCACGTGTTGCCTCTGTGACCAACCACATACAAGTACCACGAGACGTTTATAGATGACAGCCGGTCATGTCGCAGCCCGATGAGACATTTGGGCTTTGCAGACTAGGTGGACATGAGTGCTGTTGTATTGATATCGAGAGGAACGATGACTCACCGCTGGTACGCGAAGTTTCAAGAGATTAGGCAGTCTATCTAAAGCAGGTTGAGTGATCAACTCTCTAGAGAGCTCAGCATCTAGGATCTTGATTCCATGTATGTCAATAAGGCGAAGAGAATCTGAGGTGTGGCGGTAATAATCCGGGCATAGATGGATGATTTGTAAGAGTGGCAGTCTGTAGGACAGAACCATGGAGCGTTAGGACAGTGACGGCTGGTATCTGATAGAACAAGCGGGTACCTGAAGCAAGCGAGCGCGTTATAGAAGCCAACGTCGGCATTGGTGACTGTGAGGTAGCGCAAGCGAGGCAAGCGCTCGCTGGACGATTTGGCACCGTAGTCGTTGTCATTCTGGGCCGCGCCCCAAGATCTGAAATTCCAGCGAAGTTCTTCCAGAGCATCCAGCCCGGCAAAGATGTCGCCAACAGAGCCCTGGTACGTGGGCAACTCGAGTGAGATTTTGACAAGATTTCTGCCGGCGGACCGCTGAAGTACTGGCCAAACAAGGTTAATGGCGCGGCCTCCCGACCACGTGTCGTTGATGAGAAGTTCCTTGACTCTGGTCATTGAAGCGAAAGGGCCATCACCGTCAAGATCTTCGCTCGGTGGATACAGGGACGAGCAGTGAAGCTCTAGTCGGCGAACCGCTGTGGCGAGGCGATAACGGTCATTCCTGAATGTTTCTTGAGTGTTTCTAGAGCGGAGCGAGGAAGGTGATTTCAGAACTAGCGATCTCGCGAGAACTCTCTTAGTCGCAACCTGCGCCCCCAATCAGCTCTGAGAAACGGCAGGACACAACCGAGAGAAAAGAATAACGTTGAACTCGCGGGAGACAGAGTAGCACGATCCAATCGTGGCCTTGATGATGTCCATATGGAAGGAAGACATGCCTGGTGGGACATGTCGCCACCAATCCAGGCGACGCCAGCTGTCCGAGTCATCAAATGACGCGGGCGGCTCGCTTGCGAATCTGATTATTTTTGTCCAGATCTCAACACGCTGTTCAGGTGTCGACGCCAGCATAGGTAACCAGACAGGGTTCTCCGGCGCGATTGGTGGTACGGAAGGAGGAAACGATGTTACTGCGAAGGAACCTGTGTCGAGGCGGACAAGATGTCGCAGCTGCTGGGGCACATCAAAGAGCGGCCGCACGGCGTAGCGCGGGGCTTGAAGGATGAGGTATTGGAGCGAGATTTTCGAGAGGAGTTGCTTGTGGTAGCTTGTAGCTGTTACGGCCTTGTACGAAGTCGTAACTGTACGGAGATTTTGTACCTTTAGAAGGGCAGGAAGAGTGATTTCTTCGACTAGCTCGTCGCCAGTTCCTTCGTAGTTTGCGAATGTAAAGTGTTTCTGCCGGGGATAATCAGATGGATTCAGCTGCACTATCTCGAACATTTAAAAGCCTCTTACCAAGCAGCTCCAGCTGGGAAAGGCTTCAGCAAGGTCTTGCACAAGTTGCTTTCGGAGTTTGTGATGTTGGCTGCAAAAGTGGAAGTCTGGCAGACTAAGTACGACCCGCTCGGGATTGAACACTTCGAAGGCACGCTGAAGACCCGCGATGTTGTTCAGAGACGAGAACGAGAAGGTGAAGCACAGTTGTTTGACCCCTTGCATCTTCTCGAAGACTTCTGCGTCGAGATACTCCCCGAACACCCCTTCGAGACGCAACCGGCGAATGAATCGTCCGAATTCAGGGTGGCGCGTGAGCGCAAGTCGTAAAGCATACGCCTGTGCTCGTGTTCGAATAACCACGCATTCGTAGAGAAGAGGTGTTGATACTCGCATCCAGCGTTTACAAACGAGCTGTACGTCGGCGGACGATTGCATAACCTTGGCGAATGGCAATACGTGTCCATTATCGGCAAAATGAGCCTCGGGAACCAGAAAGGTAGGAGCGAGTATGTGGGCGAGGAGCTCGTTCGCGAGGGTGTCCATCGCCGACGAATTGTGGCTGAGGTCAAGGAGATTGTTAGGCGCCCGTCCAATACGGCTACCATCCGACGAAGGTCTCATCGGTTGCCATGAAACGGGTGAGTCGTTCTGTTCTCCTCCAAGTGACACCTAGGACGAGCGGGGCAGGATTTACCGAACAGGACGTGCGCAGGGTCCTGCCGCGGCATGCATGGCTTTCTATTCGCGCTTCTTGAGTACTATGGGCTCTTGTCACCTATCAAGATTGCAGCCAATCCCCCTCCCCCTGCCTGCTCCTTTCGTACTTTCTCCGTGGCTTGATATAGGCGCTCACACTTCAAATGAACTAGGATGCAGCGCTTTCCGCCCAAAGATCGTCTCGCCAAGCGTAGGCAAGGCGATAATGCAGCGTGGACCAAGTGTGGAGACTAAGCGTCGGCCCACTACTTCTTGTTGAGCCCGCACCTGGCAATGATACGGTTTATGGGCTTCCGAAGGAGTCTGTGTCACAATCGTTGGCCAGTCTATGTGTCTGTACCCTTGAGTTTTGCCATTCGCTCGCTCGTCCCACCTTTCCTTCGTCCGTTTCCTCTCATCTCGCCCGTCTCGTCCCAACCTGTTGCGTCGGTCTACTTGCGCTCACACACATTCATGTACGGGTGCTATCACAGCGGGCAACAGCGCATTCACCTTTGGAACGTGGACTACCGCTTGCCCCCTATGTATGCAATCCACTGCATCTGAGTGTGTTATTTTCTTCTCGTGGCTTCTTAATCGGCTGCCATTCTGGCTCGCCCTGGTACTTGGCACAGTCCATAGTAAACGCATGCGTGTAATAGGGTCAGGGGATCTGCCAACAATATATCATCTATCGTGCTATTTTCTTTGGTCCATGTGCCCTGATTCTCGGTCTCAGATGCGCATTTTGCGTGTGCCAATGATTGAGACGATTTCATGGAACTGCGGAGTATTGTTGCTGTCTTCGCGAGTACATTCCGCCGCTTCGTTTACGTTAGCCAGGACTCGGACACAATGCGATCTTGCGTGTGCCCAAGCCGGGCACCGGTGCTCTCGTTCATTCGCTGCTGGGAGGAATGAGCGTCCTCGTAGTGCGCTCTGGTCAGAGCCCTGCAGATGATTGTTGATCGTCTAGCCCGAATTAGTTTGCCCGAGTACTGAAACTTCGCGGTTCGGCCGCCGGAGCACCTCATTGATAAATGCCGCTATTTTGAACAAGTATGTAATGATTTGATGCTGAACAACGAGAATAACGCACGCCACGGGCCGCCTGCAGCGCATCGGTCGATTCATTATCAACCATGAGCGACACGGGACCACCCTGTCCATAAAGACTCTCAGAGTGTGCTGAGCGATCAACGGTTACCGTATCGATATCGTATCACCCATACTGGCGGCTGTAGTAGCTGAGCTCACGCAAACCAGGCCACGATTCTCTCAGTATACCTGGAGGGTTTATTTAGCGAACTTGAACCTCTCGATTCCTTCGGACGTGGTAATAACAGAATACATTCCGAGTCTCCCGATCCGTGCTCTTAAGCTCTGTTGCTGCAATGATCTAACATGTCTCACAACCTGGACTGCTACGGCGTGGCATCTAGGCTGGCGCGCGCCTTCGGACCAAATTTCATCCAAGAGTTGCCCTGCCGCGTGTATAAGGCGTGCTCCCGCGACCCCTCCTTTCAGGTCTGTTTCTTCTGGCTGCCTATTGCCGCTCAAATATCAACCAGACGGCTGCGTCGCGACTGACTTGCGTCTCTCATCATCTAAGCTGATACCACCTCTGTCGACATCACCGGCCGCCAAGCAACACGCTGCTTTTTGTACCAATGGCCCCTACAAATTACACTCCTCAGATGCCAATGGCTATCGACCATGGGAAAAGCTCGTGAGTATGTCGTTCGTCCACCGATTTGCGAATACGAGTTGATGGGCCTCACAGTGTCGCAGAGAATACAGTCAAGAATAGACGGGACGTTGCTGTTGAGGTGAGGTCATATGTCTGTGCGTGAAATGTCAATGCACAATCCGAACTGTTATAGATGTTCAATGCGCGCCGAAAAGACTTCAAGGCAGCTGAAGCGGTGAGTAGGGACGGCGATCTACGTACAGCCAGTACTGACCACCGTGATTGAAAGATCAACTTTTTGGATTGTACAGACACCGAAATCAGTCATGAGGGTTCCATTGCGTTGGACGGCGATGTCTCTATCAAATGGGAGGAAGGGGAACTTGCGGTTGATGCAAGCGTGTGTCACGTCGCTATGAGTGACATCACTTGTGTAAGAGGGTTCCAAGTGGAGTACGGCGGCGGCGCGGCGGCAAGGGTCAACATCTCCGTCTTCGCCGACTCGGTCAAGGGCAACATCCGCATCAAGGCCCCGATTAATTTTGTTTCGGGAAAGCGCCTGCACCATCCAGATCCCCCGGCCCGGCCGGCTCCAATGGTCCAGTCTACACCAGCGGTTCGTCCTACGCCGGCGGCCCAACTGGCTCCAACGGCCCCGCTGGTACCATGCAGGTTACATATCCCACCAATGTCGCACGGCAGTAAGATACGGTGGCTTCAAAACATGTTCGAGCGGGTTGCAGACACAAAGAACGTCGCTTACGTGGATCGGAAGGTAAGCTACATGTCGTAGAAGAATGACCGACGGCCTGGGACGCGCTCGCCGGGTCTGCGCATCCACTCTCACAACTGCACGCTAATTAACCTGCAGAAAGCCATGGAGTTCACTGGCGAAGTAAAACCAACCCCAAATGTGCGCAAAGGTTATACGTTGTCGTCATGAACCTGCGCTCAGCTCTCATTCGCACATAGGACATGTTTCTCAGCACTGCTGCCGCCAGCGTTGCGAGCACAGCTACAATCGACCACGACAGTTCAATCGATTCTGTGGTTTCCTCATCAGTATCAGGCCTCGTTAACAATGCTCGCACATTTTTCGTCGCTGGGAACGGGATCGTCAATAACAAACCGATCACGGTGCGCTACTGCGGTAACGGCTCGGTAGTAAACGACTCAAGCAGTGTCAACATATGTACGGGAGGCAACATTGTCAACAATAATCCAATGAAGAATGTGGTGCACCGGAAGCGTATCGAGGTCCAGCCCCGGAGCCGGTGGGCAAATTAATGCAGGCGGTTGAATGCTTGGAACACAACGGGAAGGGCCGCATATTCTGCCCTGGGATGCTCTGATTGCCGCCTGCTTCCCTTACACTGTATTTTGCTCCAAAATATGACATTAAAACTGAGACGAGACCTTTTGGGTATTGCCTGACTCCTGAGTTCTGCGGGGCAGGTTGAACAGTGGGATTATGCAGTCGGTTCTGTCTTTGTAGTTGCTGCGTATTCCTGCGTATTTCCACTAGGGGAATTGGACAAATACATGCACATGTTCCTTTGGAGTTATGTGATTATTAGACAATACCGAGACACTACAGTTGTGTCCCGTCCACCACCTTTTGGTGGTAGGGACCGATGAGGGAAAAACCCCGTATTGGTTGCAAGTTTCTCCTTCTCCTCCTCCCCGCTCTGTGCATTCAACCTGTGACGAAGTCATGAATCATCATGAAAATTTGCATTGTATGGGTCGAAGGAAGTGTTGAAGAGGTTATGGCCTGCAGCAAGGGAAAGAGCAACTGAGTGGATTGGTGAGCAAGGGGCATGTGGAAGGTTACACACCTGTTCTGATCTCACCTAGAAGTAAGCTCTTGCAATCGCGACACCCTACATCCACGCTCCTTTACACTTGCTTTCTATCTCACCCACGGGCAACCGCGGACCATCTGCAAAATGCAGCCTGCGCTACCCGGGACTATGGAGGCTACAGCGGCTCTATAGGGCGATAGCGCTGGTAGTAACCCCCCCCCCCCATACTATTGCGCTCAAGCCACAGCTCTGTAGCACCGCGTAGGCCAAGTAGCTATGTATACAGCTCCTACAGCGCTACGAGAGCGCTATGGTAGCGCTACAGCAGCGCTACCGGTCGCCACCCGCCAATCTTTTTGCTTCCTCATGACATCAATCCACTCGGCAATCGCTTTCGGCTCCGGCTTGACACGTTCAAATAAAATAAAAATAATGACATTTCTCGCAAATTAATACGGATAAGTACAGCAGAAGGTCAACAAAGCTCCAGGACTTTGTCTCGTTACGTAGCCAGTGCACCCTATTCTTGATTGGATTGCTGTTGACTATGTTGCCTCTCGTGCAGCTGTTAGTGATGATGATATAAATCTTCAGGAGTGAGAATACCGCGTGTGGCCGACTGCATCTGTAGAAAAGTCTGTCATTTGCGTCCCAGCCTCGAGGAACAGGAATACGGGTCAAAAGATACAGAAGTGTGACCTTGAGGCGCAGTGTATTGACCACGAGTACCCAATCTGGACGGAGATGATACTTCTCACTCGTAACAACCGGGTCGGCACTCACATGTTAAAACAAGTCTTATTTGGTGACGGAAACCCCGGGTCGAATCTTCTTAAATTCAAAACCCCGAATTCTAGTACTGGTGCTCCAAAAGACCCGAAAGCCGCAAAAAATAAAAATAAAAATAAAAAAATAAAAAATAAAAAATAATCGCACCTAGTGCCAGCGTGCGATGAGCTTCGTGATCGATCGTAGTTCAGTCCTTGATCGGACCACAGACATACTCCAGCGAACCATTAATAAACTATTCGGAACACGATTGATTGCTTAACATTCTCTGGCGGGTTGCATGTGACAACAAACTATATACAGGTCAGGACGGTGGGTTTGTGTACGAAATTAACGCTTCCAAAACCGGCGCATGAAAGTCACTTTATGAACCGCTGGTGTAAGCTGGACCACTGCCAGAGGCTCGATCGCTGGTGTTGGCTGGTCCGCTGGCATGGGCAGGTCCGCTGGCACAGGCTCGACCACTGGTGTAGGCTGATCCGCTGGTAGAGGTTGGTCCGCTCGCAAAGGCTGGTCCACCGGAGCTGTCTGGGCCGCGGGGGCCACAAGGGATGGGCGTTTTCTCGAGACATACGTTATCGGGGCCTTGGTGACGATGTCGCCCTCGAAAGTTTCAGCGTACACGGTGCGGTTGACCTTCAATGGCCCACCGCTGCTTGAAGTAACTTGCAGTCCTCTTTCGCAGCGAATATTGCCCCGAGCGACTTGATACACCCCGCCGTCAATGGTGAGCTCCTCTTCCTCCTCCAATTCGAATGATATATCGCCCTCAAATGTAGCGGACTTCGTACGACTGATTCCGATATATGAGCTTTCAACATAGTTGGTCTACAGATATAGAAGATTAACAAGGTTGCATACCACGGTCGCCATTCTTACCGCTTCAGTTATCTTGAGCATATCTCTGCGTGCCTCGGAGATCTGGAATCGTTTCATCAGTTTCATTGGCAGTAGCCTCCCCGCACCAACAGTTGGTCGCACCTGAAGAGCAGTATCCACTCCTTTCTGCATCTGCTCCGCGGTACTGTGAAGCACGTTGGTTCACGCCTACAAATGAGGCGGCGAGTGATTTACTCACAAGCCTGTCTGCTGGTTTGAAGCCATCGACACGGGAGAGCTGTGCTGTTTAGTGGGCGGCGGTGTTGGCGGAGACGGCGCCGACGTTTCAGAAGGCGTTGGTACAGGCGAAGTGTGCTGCTTAGAAGTCGGTGGCATCGGCGTAGACAATGGAAGAAGCAGTTCAGTTTCAACGAGCCGCCTGGTTGGTACTCGAGTGAATATAAACAGCCGGAATGAAATACAACTTGACAGGAGGGTTACGCGAGCACGCCCTGGCCATACTGCACTGGAGGCAACCTTTGTATGAAGTGTGAAGGTGCTCGCTAGCACAGATGCCACGAGCCTGCAACGCGTCCATCAATTCATTATCAGCCACTGCTAGCCACGCGCAACAGCCCTGCCCGAAATAACCACAGAGCGTGTCAGAAGCGAGATTCCAACGGTTGGCGTGTTGGTAATGCGTCCCAACTGTACACGTGGCTATTGTTTGGCTGAGCTCACACAGACCAGTCTGCGCGGCCACGAGTATCTCAGTATGCCAGGACGGCTTATTCAACGAACTGGAGTTCTCGATTGCTTCAGACGTGGTCCTGGCCTAAACGTGGAATCTCACCGACACCAGTAATATCCGTTGATCGTGTTTACATTAACGTTTCTGGCTCTCTCCCGATCTATACTCTCGAGATCCGATGCTTTACCCCTCCCACGGCCCTCCCGCATCACAGGCGGCTTTGGGCCCGCGAGCTGCGTCCTTGTTATTGTTCAACATCAGACCATCTCATACTCTTTGACTAGGCGAGAAAACTATGTTCGTCAATGGGGCCTGGTGGCCGAACCACGAGGCTTCTTCGTGCAAGCCCATTCGGGTTGGCCGATAAACAATCATCTGCAGGGTTCGAGCCGAGCGGACAACGCGGGCAGTCATTTCCGCAGGCAGCAAGTGAGTGAGAGCACCTGCCTTTAGTGTGGATGATAATGCGGCAAGTCGTGAATGGAGGACCTTCGCCTTCATTTCGAAGTGACACGATCCTGCGGTACGTAATCCATCAACGACATCGAGCATTGTCAACAGAGCTGTTGCAATGCCTACATGATGTTCACCGCACGAAATTTGCTTCGGAAGAAGCCCAAAGGTTCGTATAACACGGCAATCAGGTTACCTCGGTCTGGAAGACTGAGGTCTCTCCAGGTCCTTAATTCAGGGTCTTGCAAAACCGTCCCATCAAGTATTTCTCCGACGCCGGGTTCGGGCCGAGCATGCCGTTTCTGCTTTGATCTTTATCGGTAATTTTTTTTTTTTGGTTGGTGATGCATCGCTCGGTCACACGACTCTGAATCTGATCAGCTTGTTTAATGTGAGGCTTTGCGGATACCTAAGTTGTTTGTACATTGGTTTCGGTCGAATTTTGTAGCAAGATTCCTACTTGCAACCGTCTCCCTGTCTCCTTGGCCAAATCTTCGATCCTTGCGTCCTTTTTGCGTAGATGCTCGCACGGATGATTGGTAAACTTACTCCAATCGACCTCCCGTACGAGGCGTATCATGTCCTGGCTGACGGTACGAGGACAACTTCGACGACCAGACCGAGGTACCTGCTCGGCGGCAGCCGGCCCTCACGAATAAAGATATTCCGGTAGTACGGAATATCCAAGCCTCCACCCAAGATTCTTCGGAAGATGGCCCCAGCTAAACCAGCCATACCCCACCACCAGTCCAGCAACTGGATGGCTCGGTTGTGGCTCACAAAGTGCCATCCAGGTGCCATCTGTGAGATGTATCGTGAGTGGTTCGCATTTTAATATTGGTAGCGTGAGTCACCGAGGTGCCATCCAAGATGGCTCGTCGATGGTCCGAGGGTGTTCCCTGACGAGCCATGTACGGGCCATTCAACTGATGTATCGTCGATGCAATGTTGCTAGCTCGGTAAACTCCATCTTCCGAAGAATCTTGGGTGGAGGCATCGATTCTTCGGACCGAAATATCTATAGTTTATGCCGTGTAACCGGCGAAAGGAGGCCGAGAGAGATGCAAATCTTCGCTAAACCGGCAATAACGATGTTCCAAGACGGAATCAGCGGCCCACCCTGTTGTGATAGGCAACACAACGGGGATAAGCTTTTAATGGATTATCCCAGGCCATCGACTGGGACGATCCCACCCCTACTTAGACACAAACACACACGTTTTCTGAATGGTGATAAGGAATGGGTTCGACTGTGTCAGTTTGTCCTCTTTTGCTCATCGTGAGTTCGAACAGCTCTCGACCACATCTAAGCGCTCCCCCAACAGGAATCGCAGTCGCAGCCAAAACTTGTCGCCCAACGTTTGTCCGCACCTTATCCTGTGAGTAATGCGCAACACTGAATCTATCGTTTCTATGCACCAGCTTTACATCAAGACATATTTTGAGAATGCCGATGGGACGGAGGGAAAGGCGTCATGGTGAGCCCGAACAACGAAGGCTTCAACAGGACTTGTACGGCGTCGATAGGGATGGCAATGAGGATGCCAGTGACGACAACGAGTGGAATTGTTGCAGGCTCGTAAAGATATCTGTTTGGAGTGTGTGTCGCTTTTATCGTGTGCGATATCTTATTAGCGAGGTGTGTTCAGAGTAATGCATCCGAAACGATATTTCATTACAAGTACGACGTTGCAAGTTTCAGGTTACGACTGAACGTTAGGTTGTCCCGTCTATGATGTTGCGAGCACGGTTCCCGCGCATGGGCAGAATTCTTTGTTCCATTGATTGCTCCTCCTTCTTTCTTGTTCGGCGCTCGCGGAATGGCAACCCTTCTCGGTTCAA
>Ga0247815_10001284_pt1 | contig 19370 bp, 18 predicted proteins | sample UWRJL194509B1_FD_181014 | JGI IMG/M metagenome (GOLD analysis project Ga0247815, IMG submission 181014) | Plant litter microbial communities from Arlington Agricultural Research Station in Wisconsin, United States - UWRJ-L194-509B-1 | ecosystem: Environmental > Terrestrial > Plant litter >...
AACTGGGCCAAGGCTTTGCCTATTCCTAAATTTGATGCATCGCAATATCCTGAGGTTAAAAAACTGATTGATGCAGGTATAAACCGTGAGCAGTATACTTTCAGGTTAGATGGCTCGCAAATGGACAAAATATTCCAGGGCAGCTCACCTTCAAACGATGGCACAGAACTGGTTACACTTAAAGAACCAAGAGAATCTTACCCTATCCCACCTGCTCCAGAAAGACCGGAAGAATTTGCACCAGGACTCGATCCAGAGTTACAATCTTTAGCTGATGCTTTCAGTGAATTTAAAGAAAAAACACTGAAGGACATGGAGAAAAAAGCCGGTCCTAATCCAAGAACAAAAAAAACAAAAAAATAATTACTATAGCGGCTGATAAATAACATCAGCCGCTTTTTAATATAAACTAATCCTAAACCTTTTCTATTTCAGCTTGTTCTACCGTCTCACCAACAAATTAAAAACATGGGATTATTTAGAACTATTGTTATAAGTGCCGCGATATACGGAGCTTATAAATTCCTGACTGAAGCAGATGATTTGGGTAGGACAAGGCTCGATGAAATTAAAGAGCAGGTACCAGAATTACTAGACAAAGCAAAGTCTGTAAAAAATGATTTGCAAGGTAAAAACCCACTGGAAGGGGCTTAATTTATTTCTTTAATTGTTTCCTCATATGTTTGGCCCTGGCAAAAAATGCAGGGCTTTCATATTTTTCCTGAAAATCTATAGTTTCAAGCAGTTCATTTGCTATCCAATCATTTGTTTTTGAGAGGTTAGCGAGTGCCTGCATACTGTGAACTTTTATCGCTACGGGCAGGTTACGATTGATCAGCCACGTAAACAGCAGTTCAATGATCGGCTCTTTAGGAATTGGTTCAAGCAGTGCCTTCAGTGGCTGTTTATCCATTTGTGCTGTCAGCAAGGCTACTATCTTGCTAAAATGATGCATCACTGATGGATTATCTACAACTGCCAACGCGGCAAAAAAAGCTGGTACCTGCCTATTAAACTTTTCCGGATCGTTTATCAGCATGTACTCAAGAGTGCATGCCGCCCTAAAAGCCTCTTGTTTTCGATTTCCCAACGCGATACCTAGCAAAAGTGTAAAATCAAGCGTCTTTAGTACCATTACCGATTCCTTTATATTCATACCCGATTCTATAGTTAAGAATATTAATAGCAGAAAAACGTTTTAACAAACCAGTTTCCATACAAGGGATTCTTTTTTACAGATTGCAGGCAATTCAGGCTCAATGCTGTTTAAACACGCAACATTCTTTATATAAAACAAAATTTATTATTTCAGCAAAATCTTATCCATCTATAGTAAATATATTATAATATCACTATATTAGTTTCATTACCTAACCCTCTCGATTATGCAGCTAATTAATACGCAGCGCCGCCCGGCAACTTTCATTTTTGAAACCCTCAATCAATCCTTCAACAAGTACTTACTACAAAACAACGTCCGTAGCAAACAGTATATTTTCTCTGTCACGGGCAATACAGTAGATATATCAACGAGTTCCCCTGTTACCCTAGTTTTTTCCCTGGTAATTGGAGATAGGATTGACGCGAAGGTATATACTACTGACACTTGTCTCATTACAGAGTTTATGGTATTTCTCAATAGAGAATTAAAAATCAAAAGAGAAGTATTGATATGACAACTCTATAAACACACCATTTTTACACGTTATTTAAATCGCTATGGAAACAGATTTCGAGATCACTATGGAAAATTTAGAAGAGACTATGTATAAGATAAACCGTATACTGGACAATTTGATAATGAAAGCGGAAAAACAGGAAAACTATGAGCTTTGCCATAAAATATATATGTACCAGAAAATCGTAATCCCGCGGTACATAGCAGAAAAGGTAACAAACTGAAAGCAGATTCTTCCTTGTTTTATCAAATATTCCGCTGACCCTTATTGCACTGAATAACATGATTGACAAGCACCTGCATCACTACCTAATGGTGACCGCAGGTATTGCCATGCATATTTAACGTTTCAGATAAAGTGCGTTGTTACAAAGAAGTTGTTGCAGTTTAATTAAATGAGCTCAATACACAGATCAATCTCGTCTTTTATCTGTGGATATAATTCAGTTGCCTGGATAACGTCTTCGCCAGAAAGCAGTTCCATTTCGCGCGCCAGTACAGCAAGCGCCGGAAAGCCAGCAGATACTGCTGTTCCATACATCTTGTGGCCTTCGGCAGAGACAACGGTCATCTGCTGTTCGTCTATACCATTTTTAAGTGCTGATAAAGATTTGCGGAGCTGTTCTTTGGTGAGAGAGAGGATTTCAGCAATAACCATTGCATCATCGCCAACATTTCCTTTGAGTACATTGATATCAAAATGCGGCACTTCAATACCAGGTGACAAGGTATCGGTTACGTCAGAGTCGTCATGGATCTGCAGCCATTTTTTAAGGATCTGGATAATCGTATCTTCCACTACGGGTTTTACAACAAAGTCGTCCATACCTGCCTCCATACATTTTTCACGTTCATCTTTCACATTACCTGCCGTTAAGGCAATAATTGGGACATGTGAGTTACCGGATTCTAATTTTCTGATGGCTGCGGTTGCTTCATACCCATTCATGGCCGGCATTTGTACATCCATTAAAATCAAATCAGGGGCTTCTGTTTTGAAATGTTCTACCGCCTGAAAACCATTTGTCGCTTCGATCACTTCGGCATTGATTGCTGCCCTTCCAATAATAGTTTTGGCCAGCAGCATATTCACTGGATTATCATCAGCTACGATAATTTTAATCTCCCTTTCAGTAATACCAGAAAAAAGGACGGCAACAGCGTCAGATTTAACACGCTCCTTTAAAAGGATTCGTGATAACATACTGTACAGGTCACTCATTTTAACTGGTTTTACCAGGCGTGCATTTACCTGTAATTCCTCGCATCTCCTTATTATCGTTTCATCGTCCGAAGAACTGAACAGTAATACGATGGGCTGCATGGTCTCAGTTTCGTCAAAACTCTCCCTGATCTTGCTGATAGTATCCAGTCCGTCAATATAAGGCATATGGTAATCCATTAATATAACATCAAACTTTTCTCCTGTAGCAAGCAACTGTAAAGCTTCGAATCCGTTTTTAGCCAGGATAGAGTCAATACCCTTCAATAAAAGCATCTGCTCAAGGATGAGCCTGTTGTTATCATTGTCATCTACAATCAGCACCTTTTTTATCCAGCTTATATTTTCCCATTGTTTGGGTTCCCCTTGTTCTGCTTTTACCCAAACATCAAAGAAGAACCTGCTGCCTTTGCCCAATGTGCTTTCTAGCTGAAGTTTACTTCCCATCAGACCCAAAAGCCTGTTACTGATAGCTAATCCCAGTCCCGTTCCGCCATATTTTTTAGTAGTGGAGGCATCTTCCTGGGCAAAAGCTTCAAATATTTTATCTATACGGTCTGTTTTGATACCAATACCAGTATCCCTTACGCTAAAGCGCATAAGCGTTTGACCATCCACCTGGTCCAGTGCCTGAATTTTAAGCTCAATCTCGCCGGCCTCAGTAAATTTAGCCGCGTTACCCAGTAAGTTAACCAGGATCTGTTTCATGCGGATAGAATCTGTCCAGATGAACCTTGGCAGATCTGGCGAGAGGTTCAGCAACATTTCCAATCCTTTTTTCTGTACCTGATAGGTGATAATATCAGTGGCCTGACCACTGATTTCATACAAGTCGCACTCTTCAATATCCAGCTCCAGTTTCCCGGCCTCAATTTTAGAGAAATCGAGAATATCATTGATAATACCTAACAAAGAATTGGCGGATTGATTCACAATTGATAAATATTGTTGCTGGGTATCGCTGAGTTCAGTTTTTAACACAAGATCTGTAAAACCGATTACACCATTTAAAGGGGTACGGATTTCGTGGCTCATGCTGGCTACAAACTCAGATTTGGCGGTACTTGCCTGATCGGCAGCATCTCTCGCCTCTTTTAGCTCTTCCCGCTGGTTTACAATGTCAGTGATGTTTTGCGTAAAAATCATCATGCCACCAATATTATCTGCAGATTCGAACCAGGGCCGCATTTCCCATTTAATATATTGTTTTTCACCCGAAGCCGAGCCCATGTATACATCTTCATCTTTGGTAACGATCTGTCCCATCAGCACACGCCTGTGCCGTTGTCTTCCTTCTTCATTAATGAACTTGAAATGATCGTAATAAGATGTTCCGATGATATCTTTTCCCACCAGCCCGTAATCTTCCAGCCAGCGGTTACTCACTGCTACATATTTCATATCGATGTCCATCATCGCCACCGCAGCCGGCGTATGAGCAACAAAAGAGCTAAGAATTTCAGTTACCTGAAGCAGCTTCTTCTCGATTAGTTTGCGTTCTGTAATATCCAGCGCATTACCAATTACATAAGGTTTGGCACCGGGTAGCTGCTCCAGTACGTTATTAAACAGCAATGTCCTTAATGACCCATCCCTAAGGGTAACCATCATTTGTCCTGACCCTCTTCCAGACCGCTGGATTTCCTGCAGATAGGCCTCAAGATAAACGTGCCTGGCTTTTGGGACCACATCAAAGAGGCTCATTTGCTGCAGATCTTCAATACTATAACCCAGCATCGTAGCGCCTGAGGGATTAATCGTGATTAAATTACCTTGCAGGTCATGCGTGCAGATAAAGCCCTGTGAGTTTTCAAACACTGCCCTGAGCTTAGTTTCGCTTTCTGCCAACTTCCTTTCACTTTCCCTCAGCTTAGTAATATCGCGGCCTACCGCATAAATATTGTCTGTATTTTCTTCAGGGCTAATAACAAACTGAAATATTTTATACGTACCGGCAGCCGTTAATACACGCTGCTCAGAGTTAACCACAGCTGTTCCCCTTTTTAAGCCCTCCATTTCTTCCGCAACTGTGGGAAGATCTGAGGGATGTATAAGATCGAACATATTTTTTTGCAGCATCTCTGCTGGCGTCCAGCCGAGCAGCTTCTCTACAGCCGGGTTTATTTTTTTAAAAGATCCATCGGTAGTGGCAACACAAATAAGGTCGTTGGAAAGCAGGAACAAGCGCTCAAAATTGCGGAGTTCTTCTTTTAATCTGCGCTCCATTATCAATTGCATTACCTCTTCAGTAAGCAAGCGCATCGCTTCTTTTTGATCGCCGGTTAAAATATGTGGTTTACGGTCAACTACACAGAGCGATCCCAGCGCAAATCCATTGGGATCAATTAAAGGGTAACCCGCATAAAATCGCACCCCATCATCGCCAGCAACAAAAACATTATCTTTAAAGCGATCATCTTGCGAAGCATCAGGTATTTCCAATAAACCGGTATCCATAATGGTATATTGGCAAAAAGAAAGTTCCCTGGAAGTACCATCGATGTCCATACCTATCTTCGATTTAAACCATTGGCGGTCATGGTCAATCAGATTAATGAGCGCAATAGGCACGCCGCAGATGATGGTCGCAAGCTTAGTAATCCTGTCATACTCCCCCTCTGAAAGCGAATCCAGGATGTCGTAACTGTGTAACGCCTTTAAACGCTGTTCTTCGTTTTCTGGGACTGGAAGACTTGTCATCTGGTTAGGTATTAATAGGTAATATAGCTAATATACATATCGCGTTAACAATTACCAACGCAGCAGTAGAATAATTATTGGCTAAAATGTATTTGATTGGGTATATTTTTTCACTTTATGCGTCTGCTATAGCTTGTTTGTAATAAACGATAATAAATTCACAACTTAAAGGAGTGTTATTGTATACTGTATTTGACATGCACTAGAATAAAACAGTTATAAAGCGGCTTCCAGTCCACCCTCTATACTAGTTAAATTTATGCGGAATGCAACCCGTGTCAAAGTAGAGTCAAAGTAGAGTTCCATGAAACAAAAGAATACTTATAAGGCTTAGAAAGTATTCATTAATAGCAATAGTTATTTAAATTGAGCGGCCGGCAAAAAGGAATACTATGGATCTGAAATTAAATAATAAAGTGGCAGTGGTACTTGCTGCAAGTAAGGGCCTGGGCAGAGCTATAGCACTGGGATTATCACAAGAAGGCGCCAGTGTTATCATTGGTTCAAGAAGTGCTGAAGAACTACAGGAAACTGCGGAAGAGATTACTGCACAAACCAATAATCCGGTTACTGCTATTGCCGTTGATGTTTCGGATGCCGGACAACTGAAAGCTTTTATCACTAACGCTGCGGCAATATACGGCCATGTCGACATTCTTGTGAATAACGCTGGCGGACCTCCGTTTGATAAATTTGAAAATTTTGATGACGCGCAATGGCAAAAAGCATTTGACCTGAACCTGCTAAGTTTTGCCCGCGCGGCCCGGGAAGTATTACCCTTTATGAAAATAACAGGCAGTGGACGTATCATTAATATAATCAGTGGATCGGTTAAATCTGTATTGGACAATTCTGTACTGTCTACCGCCATGCGAATGGGTGTTGTTGGAATGGCAAAATTAATGGCCGACGAATTTGGCCCTTATAATATTACTGTGAATAATGTGGGACCGGGTACTATACTCACCGATCGAATTAAAAAAACTGCCCCGGAGGGCGCAGACATAGAAGAGGTATTAAAAGAGCGCGCTAAAAACATTCCGCTTGGCCGTATTGGTCAACCAGAAGAACTGGCGGCGCTGGTTACTTTTTTGGCCTCAGAACAGGCCGGTTATATTTCTGGTACGACCATACAAGTTGACGGTGGAGCCAGCAGGGCCATATTTTAGCGTTTTACGTTATTCGGCACCAATCATAAATTTCACGCTGAATGTGGTGCCTTCATTTACAACACTTTTCAGGTCAATCGTTCCGCCCAAGGCCTCAACCTGAGTTTTAGTAGTGAACAACCCCATTCCCTTACCGGCAATAGCACGGTCAAACCTGCGGTAAAGTCCAAACACGGTGGCCCTGTGTTTTTCCAGATCTATACCTTTTCCATTATCGGAAAATAACAGTTCGATGTATTCTTCTGTGATTACTGTTTTAATACTGATCAGCGTTTGAATATCTTTTCGCCGGTAATTGATACTGTTGAGTAACAGGTTATAAAAGATACTGTACAAGTATGAATGTATACTATAAAGGTGTCTCACCTGGCAAAAATCACTCTTAATCTGTATATTCTTGCCCACCAGGGCCTCCCCTAAACCGATCTTAAGTTCTTCCAGCAAAAGACTTAAATCTACCGTTTCCTTTGTTTCAGTAATGTTCTCCCGGGTCTGCAAGATCTTGCTGAGATCATTCAGTATACTGTCAAGGCTTTTTACAGATGTCGACATTTTTTCTAAGATCTCATTTGGCTCGCATTCTGGCGAAGATGACAGTTCCAATAACTGGCAAAGACCATAGATATTAGCAACGGGCGCACGCAGATTGTGGGATACGATGTAAGTAAACTGCTCCAACGTGCGGTTTCGCTGAACAATATCTGCAATAATTTTATCCCTTTCAATTTCCGCCAATTTCTTGTTCGTAATGTCCTTAATGACAGAGTCTATCCGCATGAGCTCTCCCTCATCGCTCATTAAAGGAATGATTTTATTCTCAATCCATTTCATTACCCCGTCTTTTCTAATAATGCGGAATTGGTTTACAGTGGGCCTTCCAATTGCCAGTTGTGCATTTCCAAGGTCTACTAAATAACGGTCATTTTCATGCATGATGGTGATCCAAAGCTCTGGCTGGTCAATGAATTCCTGTGTAGTGTACCCGGTTAGTTCCTCGCAATTATCAGAGACCATCATAAATTCTCCCTTTGTTATATCCCTGGAGAAGAGCACTTCCCCCACCCTGTTAAATAACATTTTTAATTCTTTATTCGCAGTGAGGAGTTTGGTGTTGATAACTGTCTTTTCAGTAATATCCTGTACATATCCTGTTACGTCAGTTAAGGTATGCTCATTATTGCGGACGATAGTCATTCCGGCATTAAAATACTTTAATTCGCCGTTATTGAACAAACGGAACTGGAAGGCAATATCACCACTTTTTTCCATTGAATCCCTAAGCATGCGAAGAAGCGGTTTCTTGTCATTGGGATGGACTTTATTGATAAAGTCCCTTAAAGTAATTTTTCCTATACCAGGTTCAACCCCCCACATACGGTTCATCTCATCTGAGCTGTTTAACCTGGCCCTTGGCAGGTCCATACGCCAGGTGCCATACAGCGCCAGCTTTTCTGCTTTGTTGTTTCGCTGCTCGGTTTTTTCCAGATCTTCAATTAGCTTGCTGCGTTCAACCGCCTGACTCTTAAATTTTAACATCATCAGGATAATAAGGGCGAAGATGAACCCAATAGTTACCACCAGGCTTCCGTTCAGGATTAACAAAGCGTTTGCAGATTCCTTTTTACGGATCACCATAAGTTTCGACTGATGCTTTTCAATAAGATCAATAAAAGATTTTGAACGGCTTATGCCGTGTATAGTTGGAATCTGTCCTAAAAGTCTTGTAGCAGCAAGCCGTCCTCGAATTTTATGCGCATTAATAATACGTGCTGATAGTATGCTACGTTTATACACGTAAAAACCTAATGAATCCAGAATGGGCTGAATTTCTTTGTCATCCTTCGTAAGCTGTCTTAGATGCTTGTACTCGTCTAACTTTGCCTTTGCACTTTGGTTAAATTTTTCCGTTAGGATTGGATTGCCTGTCAGCATAAAATCCCTGATCAGAATATCACCTTCAGCTTCTTCTAACTGGATTCTGGCCGTACGGATCAATATTTCACTGGAATGCCTTATCCACTGGTCCTTCGCGTCGGCACGTTTGATATTATAGTACGTTACTGAAAGCAAAATTGCCAGGGTAAGTACTGATAATTCTATGCTATAGATAATCCACTTGTTAATAGTTGGCATCGGTGAGAAGTTAACAGCATATAATGATTTCATCATTTACACATATAACAAATATAACTTTTTATAGATATCCACATAATTAATTTCATGTATATAACAGATGAGCTCATCATAAAAAAAACAATCGCTATTGAAAAACCGTAGCCTCTTTCATGCCCCTTTGGTAAAAGGATCGCAGAAATTGTAGTGGCATATTGCTGCGAATTTCTTCTGAGCATAAAAATGTGTCATCCAGACTGAAATAACCGGGATTTGCCTGATATTCATCTACAGTTAATGATTTGAAGCCCATTTGCCAGGACTCAAAGTTTCGTGAAGACACCTGTGATTGCTGAAGTATGGTAAGGTCGCTATGTCGGGGATCAGTTCTGATTAAACTGAGGATCTGATCAACATCGTCTTTAAAACCCTCCAATACCTGCATGAAGCGGCCGCATACCTCAGAGGTAATATGGCGGGTTGATGTGTTTGCAAACACCCCTTCAATATAAATCAGCATACCTGTGATGCCATGATCTGTATTCCCTTTCCTGGACTCTTCCAGAATACGCATTAGTTCCTCGTCCGCCATCGGATGCTGAGCCCGGCTAACATATATCGTATAATCAATCATATTATTCGTCATCTCCCTGCAACAGTTTAACTTATAACATTTTAAATTGAAAATAGTTTAACTTGTTATTGCGCAGCGATCGTTGCCCCGGCACATGAATGGTCTGAACGAAACAAATGGTGTCTCTGGATGAATAACCTCTATCGTTGTAATTTTTCGAACAAAAGCCAATCCGAGTTGTTGAACCGCTTATAAATTCATAACGTATGGAAAGTCAAGAGCAAAAAGGTAAAGAAGATATCAAAGATGCAATCAACAATGTTGAAGCAAATGAACATCAGGATCTTGGAAAAGAAAATATAGGGAATGAACCTGAAGAGCAAGGGGAAGGAGATCCTGACAGTCCGTATAAGCTTAAGCATACACTGGACGATAAAAGACCTGAAGATAGCAGTATCAAAAAAGGCTGGACTGTTGATTCCAACACTTCGAGGGGTGTTGAAAATCAGAAAGACACGGATTCAGAATAACTATTCCTGAACCTGCGTGTGATATTGTTCTTAACAATACAACCCAGGCAGCAGGAGAAACAATAAGGGTGCGGAGTTTTAACTACCGCACCCTTAATATGCTGTTATTCACCTTCAACATGCTATTGTTTACCCTCAATATCCTATTTTTTTAATACCCATACAGATACTGATCCTGGGTTTACTTTAAATTCAGCCCAACCTTCATCACCAATAACAATTTCTTCATCAACGTGCTGCAAAGCATCTACAAAAGTTTTACCGGCAAACTTAGCCCCAATTTCCATTTGTTTAAACCCGGCTTCGCTGTTGGATAAAATAACTGCACAGCCCGAGCCTTCATGTTCATCATCTCCCTCTCTTGTCCAGCCAATACAATTTGGATGATCAAAGTAGTCGCGTTGCAAGCCATATGCAAGTTTCCGCCTTACACCTAACATTACATCAATATTTTCCATCTTATGTAATGTCACCTGCTGTTCTTCCCCATTGTCTCCTTTGTCCTCATAGTGCGCGCCATACAGGTCAGAATAAAATATACACGGATAACCATCCTCCCTGAACAATATCAAAGCATAGGCCAGCGGTCTAAACCAGGCCTGTACTGTTTGTTCCAATGATTGCAAAGGCTGTGTATCGTGGTTTTCTACAAGCGTAACTGCCAGGTCAGGGTTTGAGCTTACCAGTGTTCCTTCCAGGATAGTAGAAAGGTCATAGCTGTTTCCTTCGGTAGAAGCTTTATGAAAATTGGCCTGCAGAGGAGCATCAAAAAGGGAGACCCTTCCTTCGGTAACGTCAATATAGTCAATCATCGATTGAAGATCATAAGGAGCCCAATATTCGCCTACAGTAAAAAACTCCTGCTTATATTCATTGCGCATAAAATCTAAAAACTCGTTATAAAACTGCGGGTCCATATGTTTTATCGCATCCAGCCTGAAACCACTAAACCCGGCGGTTTCATAAAACCATTTCCCCCAGCGTTTTAATTCTTCCCTTACATTTGGATTTCTGAAATCGATATCCGCAAACATCAGGTAATCATAATTTCCATTTTCATTATCCAGTACGTCCTGCCATCCTTCACCATATTGATTCTGAATACTGAAAATAGCTGTTTCGTCGTTTTTAGCATCGTAATCTACACCTGAAAAACACTGAAAATCCCATACAAACTCAGAATATTTTCCAGCTCGGCCTGGAAAGGTGAACTTTGTATAAGCCTCAATTTCATAAGGCTCGCTGATGAACTGATTTCTGTTTTCAGGATCTACCTTTCTGACAGTAATCGTTTCGGTTTCATCTCCACCACCCATGTGATTAAGGACCAGATCAACGTAGACCTGCAGGCCAGATGCTTTTCCTGCCGCTATTGCACTTATAAATTCCTCTTTTGTGCCATACTTTGTGGCAACTGATCCTTTTTGATCAAATTCCCCCAAATCGTAAAGGTCATATGAGTCATACCCATTGGATTGGTTGCCCTCTGTACCTTTATGTGCAGGTGGTAACCACACCGTATCAATCCCTATTTCTTTTAATTTTGGTGCTTCTTCTTTAAAGTGGTTCCAAAGGCTTCCGTCAGCAGGATAGTACCACTCAAAGAATTGTAGCATTGTGAAGTTTTCCATTTATTAGATATGATTTTATATTCGCACAATTGTTATCAAATAATTAGCCAACAAAACACAGATATGTATAATAAGAATGATTAGGCAAATGATTATCTGTTAGTATACTTTTTTTACCGCATGGTGATTAAACACACCATGTATTACCTTTACAGTTGGATAAAACTAAATATACTGACCATTGTTAGATACACTAATATGGAACAGAAAAACAACTCATTAACGCTTACCGAAATCTATAAAGGCATGCTTGCTGAACAATTAGCTGCAGAAAAAAAATATCAGAAGCTTTTTAGCAAGATGCCCGCATCTGTGCAAACGGATGAACTGAAAAGCGCCATAGCTCCCAATGCGACTGATATTGAAAGCCACATTTCAAGATTATCGCGTGCAATGGAATCAGTTAAGCAGAAGTCGCAAACACAGGTCCCGGCAATTGATGAAACTATGTTGGAAAGTCTGAAACAATCAGTGGGAAAAGGCTCCTCACTTGTTAAAGATACAGGCATATTGCATACACTGCTCGCTATTTTTAATCTCAAAGTAGCCCGTTATGAATCGTTGCAACGCATGGCTACAGCTATAGATCAAGCAGAATATGCACTATTGCTGGAACAATGCGGTAAAGACAACCAAAACACTGCTGCATACCTTAACCAGATCGCACAAAACATCATTTATCCGGAAATGCAAAAAATGAACGCCTGCTAACCTTCGTCCAGATCAGACGCGTCATCCAATCCAACTTCATTTAACTTTTTAATCATTTGATCCAGTTCTTCTGCGCTTTCCAGTAATAAAGCCAGGATAGCAGAAGAATCTTCTTTACTGGTTTCCTCCTTTAACAGATCGGCCAGCCCCATAATGTTGGCAAGAGGTTTACGGATCATATGCGACTGGTTCATGGCAATGCGCATAAACAATTTCGCATTCGCATCCAGCGTTTTATTCGCCATGTCCAGGCTTAGCTTTAATTCATCCTGATTAGCCAGCTGCAGTGTCTTCTGTTTATGAATATTTGTAGTGGAGCAGAACCACATCTCAATCAACCCGTCCGAATTGTAATAGGGCTCCGCCGTGAGGAGAAACCATTCGTGTTCTTCATTAATACCCTGCATCCTCAACTCCCCATGAAACTTGTTACCGGTTATTAAACAACTCATCCATTCATCATATAAATCTTTGTCCTGTTTTAATATGTGCAGGTAATCATCTGGATTATCAAAAAAACCTATACCAAAGTAGTCCTTTGCTTTTTTATTGACGGTCATGATCAGTCCCTCTGCATCGGTAGTCCACACATGATTGGGCACTGAATTGAAAAGAAACTCAAATCTACGTTTATCCTGTTCCGCTCGTCGTTTCTCAAACAGTAGTTCCTTTTCGTATTTTTTCCTGTCTGTTATTTTTTGGATGGTTGCAGTAATCATCGCAATAGCTCCCTTATCATCCCTGTAGGTCACAGCGTTAAACAAGGCATCAACCCTGTCGCCCTTGGTTTCAAACTGAAGATTAATTTCGCTAACGCTCGACTTCAGGTTAAGCATAGTATCAACCACCATGCTGTAATATAACATGCTGGATTTAGACAATAGCGATTTAAAGTTCTGCTGATAAATTTCTTCTTTGCCCACCCCAAGCCATTTCGCCATGATCGTATTTACCGACACAATTTTCCCTTCTGGACTAAACGAAATTACGCCGCAAGGAAGCTTGTCGTAGAAAGTACTTTGGTTCACGTGCCTGCTTACCCGAACATTTCTCATCTTTTAGGTTATTAGTTTATAAATAATTTAATCGCATTAATTACTCCGGCAGGGTCGCTAAGATGCGGACAGTGCCCACTCGATTTTAGCATAACTATCTGGTTATCTTGAGTGTGTTGCTGAATATATTCTGCAATGGCCTGGGAGGTTAGAAAATCGTTCTGACATTGGATGGTTAAACTTGGGATACTTAGGTGTGCCAGGTCTTTTCGGTTGTCTGATAAAAACGTAACCCTGGCAAACTTCTTTGCGATTTCCGGATTGGTGGCGCAAAAACTTCTGGTTAAGGCCTCGCCTAGTTCAGGCCTATCGGGATTACCTATTATTGATGGTGCAAGCATTTGCGACCATCCCAGATAATTACTATCCATCACTTCCAGTAGCTCTTCCAGATCATTCATATCTATCCCACCATTATAATCGGCGTCATTGATATATCTGGGTGAAGGGCCGATAAAAATTATTCTATTAAATATCGATGGTGCATTTTTAACCGCCAGTAATCCAATCATACTGCTTACAGAGTGACCAATGAATACTACATCTTTAATATCCAGGCCTGTACAGATATCAATCAAATCCTGTGCATAACCTTCAAGAGAAGAATATCGATCGGGATCATACGCATTAAGATCTGAGTTTCCTGCCCCCACATAGTCAAACAGAATTATTTTATAATCGTATTTAAAAGCAGGAACGATGGATTGCCAGGTATTCTGATCGCATCCAAAGCCATGTCCAAACATTAGCGTAACTGGCCCGTCACCTATTATTTTGACATTATTCCTTACCGTAACATCTGTTGGTAGTCTTTTATTCATATGTCCCGTATCATTATGCTTGCTTTAATAGTATTTATCTGCTGATACAATGTATCATAAATTGCCATCCAATTATAGAGAAATTTCTTTAAGGAAATATCCATACAGTTAAACAACAACGCTAATCAAGGTATTCATTTTAGCAAAATATATAATTGGATAACTAAAAACTCTTTCAAGGCACGAATCATGCCATAACAATCTATCATTAAGCAGAATACCTATTAATTACACTAGTATGTATAATAAACGCCAATTAAACGTAGCACAAAAGCGAACTGGTAAACCTATCCTGCCCTCGGCTTACGTATTTGTACCTTCTGTTTAAGAAAGTGCCCACGCATTTTAACGCAACAAAACCGGTAGTTAACACGTAAACAATCGCAGGTAATAACAGTTAATGCAGTGTGTCATAACACATAGCAATAATTCAACTAACTGAAATTTACCGTATGAAACCAAACATTACAGATACGCTACCAGAAAATTTAATCTGCTTTTCTCATCTGCGCTGGGACTTTGTATACCAAAGACCGCAGCATTTACTAAGCAGATTTTCTCAGGCTACTACAGTATGGTTTTTTGAAGAGCCCATTTTTGATGCGCAGGTACAAAACTACCTGTCTATAAGAAATGACTCAGCTACCCTCAATATTGTTGTTCCGCATCTGCTACCTGGGCTCAACGAAGAACAAATTATCCTGGCACAGGAAAAGCTTTTGAAACAGTTTGTCTCAACCATAGATCTTAATGATAGTTTATTTTGGTATTATACACCGATGGCGTTGAAATTCTCTGCAGATCTGAAACCAAGATTTGTTGTATTTGACTGCATGGACGAACTTTCTGCCTTTAAGTTTGCGCCGAAAGAGATTGTGGCCCTGGAGAAAAAACTGATGGAAACAGCTGATGTAGTGTTCACCGGCGGCTATTCTTTATATGAAGCTAAAAAGCACCGTCATACAAACATCCACCCGTTTCCAAGTGGAATTGAGAAAGAACATTTTAGCAAAGCGAGGACAGAAATGCCTGAACCGGCTGATCAGGCAATGGTTATTGGGCCAAAGCTTGGTTTTTACGGCGTGATAGATGAACGGTTTGATATCGATCTTATAAGGGAAATGGCGACTGCAAAGCCAGAATGGCAATTCATGCTGATTGGCCCGGTGGTTAAAATCGATCAGGGTTCGCTTCCGCGAAATGCAAATATCCATTATCTGGGCCAGAAGTCTTATCAAGAGTTACCGGATTATCTGGCCAATTGGGATATAGCTATGATTCCGTTTTTGTTGAATGAATCGACCCAATTTATCAGCCCAACCAAAACCCCTGAATACTTGTCTGCCGGCGTGCCTGTAGTTTCTACACCAATAAAGGATGTGATTAATCCTTATGGGATTGAAGAGTTGGTGCACATCTGTACAGATAGCGAAAGTTTCATTAAAGCTGTTGAAAGCGAACTTCATAAAAGCTGTCCAAAAGCCTGGCTTGAGCGGGTGGACCAGTTTCTAAAGGGTGTATCCTGGGATATCACCTATAAAGCGATGCATACAAAAATCTGCGACACAATGAACAATCAAAAAATATCAATAGCAAGTTAATCTATGTATGATTATGTTGTAGTAGGGGCTGGATTCGCAGGATGCGTGCTGGCCGAGCGACTGGCTTCAGTAGCGAATAAAAAGGTACTCATCTTGGATAAAAGAAATCATATCGGTGGCAATGCCTATGATCATTATGATGAAGCGGGCATATTAGTACATAAATATGGGCCGCATATCTTTCATACCAACAGTAAGGAAGTATACGCTTATCTTTCAAATTTCACAGACTGGAGAAATTACCAGCACAAAGTACTCGCCAGTGTTGACGGACAAATGTTTCCAATACCGATCAACCTCAATACAATCAATTCAATGTATGGCCTCAACCTTAGTTCTGATGAGGTAACTGGTTTTTTAAAGGAAAAGGCTGAAAAGATAAGTCAGGTGCTGACCTCTGAAGACGTAGTGTTAAGCAATGTGGGAAGGGAACTCTATGAAAAGTTCTTTAAAGGATATACGAAAAAACAGTGGGACCTTGACCCATCAGAGCTAAACGCTTCTGTGACGGCACGAATCCCTACCAGGAATAATAAGGATAACAGGTATTTCACTGATACTTATCAGGTAATGCCCCTCTACGGCTATACAAAAATGTTTGAAAAAATGCTCGATCATCCAAACATTCATATCATGTTAAATACTGATTATCAGGATATACTTTCAGAAATTAGTTTTGGAAAGATGGTTTTTACCGGTCCTGTTGATGAGTATTTTGATTTTTGTTACGGCAAACTGCCGTACCGATCTATTGAGTTCAAATTTGAAACGTATGATAAGGAAGTTTTTCAGGAAACAGGGACAATTAATTATCCAAACGATTATGATTTCACACGTATAACCGAGTTTAAATACCTGAGCGGTCAAAAGCATAATAAAACTTCGGTGGTATACGAGTTTCCCAAATCGGATGGAGACCCCTATTATCCAATCCCAAAGCCAGACAACGCTGAGCTGTACCAGAAATACAAGGAACTAGCAGATGGTTTAAAAGACACTTACTTTGTGGGACGACTCGCTACGTATAAATACTATAACATGGATCAGGTGGTTGCGCAGGCACTTTCTGTCTTTAAAAAGATTTCCCGTGATGAGGAAGCGAAACTGGATAGCTTAAAACAGACGGCAGTAGAGTCGTAGTTTAATCTTTCCAGCGAGGCCAGGTCATTCAGTCCGGGCCTCGCCCAATAAACCTTCCGGCACCAGTAATGTTGCATTACTAAAGTCAATAATGCCATTTTTTTCATCTTCAATATTAGTTGCCTGTGTATAAACATCACCTGCAATAGCACGTGAACGCAACTCCTTTTTAAACTGTCCTATCAGCTTAATCTTCTCCTCATCGCTGTGCGGGCCACCGTAATTTGCAAATCCAAAACCACCCCATTCACTTACTATCAATGGAACTTGTGCCCTATAGAAAAAAGGATCGCCTACAACCAGCGGGAATGCAGCAACAGACTGTTCCCCATCAACCAATCTATTTAGCATCTCTTTCCACTTATCAACATTATCTGTGTACAGATGCACTGTTAACAGATCACTTTTAAGTCTTCCAAAATGTGAAATATGACGCCAGCCATCATTATCAATCACCAGGAACTGCGGATATTCAATATGCATAAAATCATACATATCCATAATATATTGCCGGGTGGCGGCACTGGTCTCTATATCTTCAGCGCCCCAATCTTCATTGTATAAACTCCATATAATAACGGAGGGATGAGTTGCAATCAACTCTACCATTCGCAGCAGCTCAGCCTTGTGATTTGCCCTGCTGATTGCTGTAGAGCGGTGCGGGCTTGGAACTTCAACCCATAAAAGCAAACCCAGGCGGTCGGCCAATTTGTAGATTCTTGGATCTACCCCAGTAATATGGATCCGTACCAAATTACAACCGAGAGACTTCATTGCAATCATATGCTTTTTTATCTCCTCATAAGTAGCCAGCCAGGGCTGGTAGAGTATCCCATTAAGATAAACTGCCTGGCCATTAAGGTAAACACGCGAGCCATGAGTTTCAATTTTGCGCATACCAAAATGCGTCTCTATCTCAGAAACATAGCCGTTCGAATCGATTAACCTGGCAACAAGCCTATACAGATGAGGATTCTCTGGTGTCCACAAAATAGCATCAGGAATACGTATCACCAGGCGCTGCTGCTTTTGTCCCGCAGTAAGCAATAGCGGATAATTATCCTCAGCCAGAATGGTTCTCGATGTATCTTTGCGGTCATACACCCTCAGGCAGATCGTATATTGTCCGGGGTGATGGATTCTTGTAGTTAGATTAAACCTTACCAGATTATCTTCAATAATACTTAGCACATCCACCTTAGATCTCAATCTATTGCACTCTACATTTTCCAGCCAGATGCTGCGCACCCCGCCTGTATAAGTCTGGTACCAGATTCCACCCCGCTTATATACCCCAGATTCCTGTTTGCCACGTGTGGTATCAGCATCCATTGAACTCTTAATCATCACAGTAATTCGATTTGTTGCTGATAGGATATGTTCATCCAGTTCATAGGAAAAGGACGTATATTCTCCCAGATGTACTTCTTCTCCCTCAATCGTTTTTAAAGGAAATCCATTAAGCCACACGCGTGTTTCATAACCGCAGGCACCAAAAGTTAGCTGTCGCTGGATATACTCCGGATGCTCTTCGTCAATTTCTGGCAGTGGGAATGTTCTTTCATACCATACTACAACCTGCCCTTGCCAGGCATTCCGCACCGGCTCCAGTGATGCAATATGAGATTCAACGCTACCCGGCCAGTTTGCTTTATCAGTATATTTATGTGAGGTAAACCAGCTCTCGTTTAATCCTTTATTTTGCTCGTCATACTCAAAATCCCATTCGCCGTCCAGTAAAATGAATGAGTTGGGACGTAATACCGCACGTGGAAGATCATCCGATACCTCACTGCGATCAAATGATTCATCCCTTGCTTTTGTAAAACCCGTATTTGGATATCTCCTGGACTGGTCGCTTTGGTCGTTTGTTTCCACAGTTAGCGTTTTGAGTAAGTTTCGATTGGTAAATATCAGCTGGTGAATTAATTTTCTTTAATACATATCAACTGTAGCCGTAATGGTATTAACAATTTTCTGCGCCCTTTTTAACGCTTTCGCATAGGGTTCAAATAGGATACGTTGATTGGCGTCAGAAGGATCTGCATCCCACAAGCCCGACTTATGCCAGTTACTTAAATCATCCCAGTCGGGACGGTCTATAATTGGGTATAAACAAATTCCCAACAAATTTACCCCCGCTTCGATGGCATCTTTACATGATTTGGCAATTGACGTCACCCAGATAGGCCTGTCTTCTTCCGGATGACTGGTTTCAGCAATAATAATTGGTTGTTCATATCTTTCCTGAGCTTCAACAAGGAGTGAGCAAAGGCTTCTCCAGCGTGGGTCGGGCTCATCATTGGCCCAGGGCAAAAACTGTCCTGTTTCCAGTATCCATTGGTTGTTGTAATAAAAGTTGAAGCCGATTATGTCCACAAGATCCTTTCTTCCGCCGAGTTCCGGACACATCACTCCGGTAAGCA
>Ga0247815_10001285_pt1 | contig 19365 bp, 20 predicted proteins | sample UWRJL194509B1_FD_181014 | JGI IMG/M metagenome (GOLD analysis project Ga0247815, IMG submission 181014) | Plant litter microbial communities from Arlington Agricultural Research Station in Wisconsin, United States - UWRJ-L194-509B-1 | ecosystem: Environmental > Terrestrial > Plant litter >...
GAAAGATCTTATGGACATGGGAATCAGCAGAGGCGCTATCCATTTTGAAGAATTCGGTCCACAGACCCTTCAGCTGGATATTTAAAAAAACGCCAATGCAGCGATATGTAAACTTCCGCGGGGAATACTGATTCTCTGAAAACCGAAGTGCCGGAGCGAACGGGCCTTTTTGGATAAAAGCGATAAAACCTGGACCTGGATTAACATCCGGTTCAGGTTTTATTGTGTAAAATCATTGGTGCGTTCAGACCGGCCTTAACGGATCGGCCAGGTACTGAATCCCAACAATAATATGCTAAAAAACGAAATCAAGGGCAGATATTCATCGTTCATACCTTTATTTTTTTGATTAAAAATCTTCATAAACCTTCGTTTTTTTTCTCCCTGATTTTTCTTTTGGGCTAAAAACCCAGGTTGTATGCCGCCAATGTTTCATGGAAATTGGCTTGAAGGGAGAATCAGGCGGGGAAAATAAATTTTACTGGCGATCACAATAAAATAGGACTATACATTATCTTAAAATAGGACTACAATGATATTACGCTTTGAATATAATTTTGCAGCGTCTTATTAGCAGGTCAATGAAAAAGTCCACTAGGATTATCCAGGGAGGTATAATCAGGCAGAAAATTTTTAAACAAAAAACAAAATCTATGAAAAAACTAGTATTATCGTTATTAGCTGTTACAGGTTTGGCTTGCAGTGCAAGTGCACAGACAGAAAAAGGAAAATTTGTACTTGGTGGCAGCTTTAGCTTCACTTCGACCAAGGTCGACGGGGCAATCAAACCTGATGTGAGCTTTGATGCTGTTCCAAGTATCGGTTACTTTGCAGCCAACAATTTCGCGATCGGTACAGGTGTCGGTTACACCTACAGCAAAGAGGTAAGTGAGGAAAATCAAAATGAAGCATTTGTTGTTGCACCTTTCGGCCGTTACTATGTAAACCTTTCCGATCAGTTCAAGTTCTTCGGCCAGTTGTCGGTTCCATTGGCATTTGGTTCCAATAAGGACGTGGAAAAAACCGGGGAAACAGGCAACAAAAATGCGACCACCACGTCGATCGGTGTGAACCTGGCCCCAGGGTTTGTATTTTTCCCAACCAAGAGTATCGGTATAGAAGTTTCCGTAAACGGTTTTGGCTATCAAAAATTCGAGGCTAAGAGCACATTAACCGATCAGAAAGCAAAGACTACTGATTTTGGTTTTGATGCTGACACCTTTGCACCAAGACTTGGAATTTCCTTTCACTTCTAAGTAGTGAAACCTAATTCCTGGTTTTGATCAATACGGACCAGGGATTTGGTTTCCAAGTTGTAGCGTAAACAAATTACCTGTATAATATAAAAAATCAACCTATTACCTTACCCGCGATTGCGGGATCAACCTAAAAAATCAAGAAAATGAAAAACGTACTAACGATGTTACTTACTTGCGCAATTTTATGCGGATGTGACAAATTAACTCCAATCGAGGGGGTACCGGTAAATACTCCAGCCGATGGCAAACCACTAGCCTCTGACAAGGCAACCTGGTGGCAGCCAAAAGCGGGTGTTACCTTTGACTGGTATCTGGATGATCTAAATGACGGCGATGTTTTTTCAGCACAGGTCGTAGATGTTGATGCCTTTAGCACAACGGCAGAACAGATAGCTAAATTTCATGCCCAAGGCAAGAGGGTGATTGCTTATCTGTCTGTTGGAACTTTTGAAGACGGTCGGCCAGATCTTAATTTGCTACCCAAAGAGGTTATCGGCAAAGTCTATCCAGAATGGCCAGATGAGAAATGGCTGGACATCAGGCAGCTGGAAAAACTAAAGCCATGGTTAAACTCAAGGTTCAGAATGATCATATCTAAAGGATTTGACGGTATTGAGCCAGATAATATCGACGGCTTTACCACTACCACAGGATTCCCTTTGACTGCAGCAGACACAAAAAAATATTGTGACCTGCTGATATCCATGGCACACAGCAATGGACTTGGCATCGGACAGAAAAATGTTCCGGAATTCGTGGACTCCTATTACAAAAAGTTTGACTGGATGATTACTGAAGATGCTTTTGATCAGGGCTGGGAAAATCAGCTCACTCCATATATTTCGGCAAATAAGCCAGTCTTTGCCGTTGAGTATACCGATCAAACTGCACAATCGAAATTTTCGGGAACGGTATGTCCTAAAGCAAAAAAACTGGGGTTCTATGCCCTTCTTAAAAAAAGGTCACTGGATAAGTGGAACTTGGTCTGCCAATAGGCGCTAATAAAATAAGTCTGGCTGGAGGGCTGCTCTCCACCAGATTTTTGTTTTTTCCCGGAAAATATAACCAGGGTCATGGGAAAAAATCAGAAACTGGACCATCAGAGCTTAAGGAAACTGCTCTAGATTTGTAAAACAATCTGAATTAACCATGAAAACAAAATCAATATTTTACCACGATGGATGCCAACTCTGTTCAAGCGTTGGCCAGCAGGTTGTCAACCTTTTGGGATTGTCAAATTTAGAAATCATCCATGTGGGTCTAGATCCGAAAAAGCAAAGCGAGGCAGAAGATGCTGGCGTTAAAGCCTTTCCGGCATTGGTTACTGCCAATGGAAACATTCTCCATTTCAACGTTGTCGAGCACGAAGGTAGTGCCGCATGCCTACTGGCTTAGTTACTATAGCAACCATTTAAAATTAGGGCATTGATCTTTCCAGTCTTTGATTGTAGATTAGGCCTAATGTTTTGATAGCAATTTCTTGATAATCTGTACGCATTTTTCCAGGGCCAGCGGACTGGAGGAAGCAAACCCTAGCCTTAAGGCATTTTGATCAAAGTTTTCATAGATGTGTTCCTTTTTGGGTGGCAAATGAAGTCCTTTTTTTAAAGCTTCAATACCTAGTTTGTCCAGGTCTATGGAAGGAGAAAACCTGGTCCAAACCGACATGCCCCCTTCGGGAATACTAAATTCGACCGCATTACCAAGCTCAGCGGAAAGCAGTGTGCAGAACACATCGCGGCGCGCCCTGTAAACGGACAGGGTCTTTCTGAGGTTGCGCTGAATGGTACCGTCGCTGAGCAACTCTGCAACGGCATTATCAAGCAGGTGATCTCCCTGCCTGTCCACGATCATACGAACGGAACAGAGCTGCTGTATAATTTTTTCTGATGCCACCAGATAGCCCATGCGAAAGGCTGGGGAGAAACTTTTGCTAAACGAACCGCAATAAATCACCATACCGTTTTCATCGGCGCTTGCAAGGGGTAAAAGCGGGCGAAGCTTATAATGAAAATCGAAATCATAATCATCCTCAAAAATCAGGAAGCGATATTCGCTCGCCAGGCGGAGCAGTTCAATGCGGCGGTCCATTCGGAGTGACACTGTGGTGGGAAACTGGTGATGAGGGGTTACATAAACCATTCTGACGCGATGCTTTTTACAAATTTCACGAAGCTCCTCGACAATCATTCCATGCTCATCCACACCTACCCCAATTATTCTGGCGCCTGCGTGAATGAAATTTTGCTCTGCGCTTCTCCATCCAGGTATTTCAGATACCACGACATCGCCAGGATTTATCAATGCATTACAAACCAGGTTAATTCCCATCAGCGTTCCCCTAACTGACATTATCTGCTGAAGGTTCGTCTTCAGGCTTCTGGTCTCGTTAAGGTATGCGGATAATGCCTGACGGTAAGCAAGCGGGCCGGCGGGATTTCCGTAACTACCGAACTTTTGATGGTTGCTTACCCGGGTGAGTTGTGAACGGTAGGCCCGGTAGAATTCCTTCAATGGCGCCAGGCTCATGTCTGGATAACCGTCATCGAGATGCCATTCAGGATAAGGGGATTCGGTGAAGGTATCGAGGTATTTTCTTGGGTAAAGGTTGAGTCCTCGCCTGATTTGGGGCATTAAAATACCCATCTTCTCCGGATCAGAATCTGCAAGCTGGGCGGCAACAAAAGTGCCCCGGCCTTTATGACTTTCGATCCATCCCTGGGATTCCAGTTCAGCATAGGCCTTGGTAACGGTCACCCGGTTGATCAACAATAATTCTCCCAGCTCACGGCTGCCCAGCAGTTGCTGATTAAATTTCAGCTCTCCGGATTTGATAAGGGAAACCACATGGTCTGCTATCTGTAAATACAATGGGCGCTTTGAATTACGGTCAAAGGCCAAATCGAGAAAGATACGGCGGATAATGGGACTACTCATTATATTCTAATTGGACTACAAAGATAATCCATTAATCCTATATTTTTACTGAAAATTCAGTTGAGATAAAAACGATGTATACACCCAAAGGATTTCATTTTGAAAACGAAAGCGAGAAAATAGCTTTTATGAAGACCTATAGTTTTGCGACGATCATTACCAACAAAAAAGGAATACCGCTGGCCACGCAGCTGCCTTTTGTGATTAGGGAATCGGAGCAAAGGTTAGTGTTAGGCTCGCATTTTGCTTTGGCAAACGAGCAGGCTTCATTTATAGAGCATGAAGTTTCCCTGGTTATTTTTTCAGAACCGCATGCTTACATTTCTCCCTCGCATTATGATAAGCTGGAAAGTGTTCCCACCTGGGATTATCTCAGCGTGCATGCCTATGGAAAGGCTGAGATCGTATCCAGCCCGATAGAAAAACAACAGGCGATTGAAGAAATGATCGGTTTCTATGAACCTGAATATTTTCAGCAATGGGATAATCTACCCCAAAAATTCAAAGATGGAATGGCTAAGGGCACCGTTGTTTTTAACCTTCTGGTATCGGATCTGCAGGGACAGAAGAAGATCAGCCAAAACAAAAATGCAAAAGAGCGGGAAAGAATCGTACAGCAGCTGGAAACCAGTGAAAGTGGTCCCGCTCGCGCCATTGCCGAAATAATTAAAAAAGCCTAGAGTCAAAATCATTTTAAAATAAGGAATATAACTTACCAATTGTAAAAACGCTTAATCTATTATCATGTCATCAACAAACGTCTTTGAATATCAAAATGCCCAGTTGTTCTGCGAGGGGCGGAACGTGGATGAACTGGCTAAAAAAGTGGGTACCCCTTTTTATCTGTATTCGAAAAAGTCATTTCTAGACAAATATAACGCCATTAAAGATGCCTTTAAGGCAATTGACCCGCTGATCTGTTATTCTGTAAAAACCTGCGGAAATATCAATATTCTTGCGCAACTTATTAATGCCGGGGCGGGAATGGACGTGGTTAGCGGAGGCGAACTGTTCAGGGCACTAGAGGCTGGTGCAGATCCAAAGAAAATTGTATTCGCGGGAATAGGCAAAACGGACGCCGAGATCGAGTATGCACTGGAAATGGGTATTGGATGGTTCAATATAGAGTCAGAAGCTGAATTTGAAAATATTTCACGGCTGGCAAAAGAAAGAAATTTATCTGTAAATGCTGCCCTTCGGGTCAATCCTGACGTTTACGATAGCCGAACGCACGAAAAAACCATGACCGGGCACCGAGGAAGTAAATTTGGGGTGGATATTGAGCGTGCAACGGATTTTTTTAAAAATGCTGGTACCAATAAGCATTGCAAGGTTAATGGAATACATTTTCACCTTGGTTCTCCTATTTATACGCCAGAACCCTATGTCCTGGCGATCGGCAAGGTGATGATCCTTCTGGGAAAACTAAAAAACCTGGGGATACATATCGATACGATTAATATTGGTGGGGGCTATGCTGCAGATTACACAACCGGACTTGCTCCGCAAGCATTGGACTACGCGGAGGCGATTATTCCCCTGCTTGCGCCGTTTGTCGCTGAAGGCGGCCGGGTGATCATGGAACCTGGCAGGTCGATATCGGCAAGCAGCGGGGTACTGATTTCAAAGGTACTTTACTTAAAAGAAGGTGGCGGTAAGAAATTTGCGGTTCTGGATGCGGGCATGAGCCAGCTGATCAGGCCAGCACTGTATGATGCGTTTCACTTCATATGGCCTACCAAGGTCGATGCATTACAGGTTCCCAAAGGCCTTTTACAGGAAATGGACCTTCCGGGGTTAGAAAAATACCACATCACAGGACCGATATGTGAATCCAGTGATTATTTAGCACGCGACCGTTCGCTTCCCCGGTTAAAACCCTCGGAGCTGATCTGTATCTTCACCAGCGGCGCATATGGGATGGTGATGGCGAGTCAGTATAATGCTGTTCCGCGGCCTCCAGAGATTCTGGTAGATGGCGAAAAAGCCTTCGTAATCCGGGAGCGCGAAACCCTGCATACCCTAACAGAATTAGAAAGGGATAAGCGAACGATATAACAGATCGCATAATTTAAATATAAATACCCTGCAGAAATATACAGGGTATTTATATTTTTTAACGCATTTTGGTTTCCCTATTTTTCCATTAGATATATTTTTCTTTTTTGAAAGTCCCAGACGGATTTATATTGGGAAAGTAAGGCAAAACCTAATGTTATCGAATTTTTTTCTGTTATACCTATAGCCTTTTTTGCATTTTGCGCGGCCGAGGGCGGCGTGAGTACCAGACTTCCTGGTGTTAGACGGATATGACCAGGCAAAGTCAACGAATCCAGGCTCGCTTGTCTTTTTCCAGGTTGTGAGCTAAGCATTCCTGAGCTCATCCATTGTGCTTTGGTTTCTTCGGTCAGCGTCAGTGTGCCAAGCTGGCCGGTATCGAATGAAATCGCCAGCGTATCGCGCCCCATTATTAAGGGAATAACGGGGTGGTTAGGCAGTTTTCTAAGTTCGAAATCAATCGTTGCGATGAGCTTTTCTCGGAATAGAAAATCTTTTCTGCGCTGGCGTTTTGGGGTGTTGCGATAAAAGGTGATCCGTTTTTTTTGATAATCAAGTTTGAAAAGATAATTCTTAAAAAAATCATAACCAATAAGCCCAATGATATCCGGAGTAATGGAATTCATGTAACTGAAATCATGTCCACTTACCGGTCCCGCATCCGAATAGAAAAGTCTGTTGTCAAGGGCAATGCTTTTCACGGTTGGATAATGCTGGGTCTGATAGGACTGGCCGCTGGAGACAAATCCCGAGCTTGGATTTAAGCCTTCACCCAGGGACACGAGCTTATTGTCGAGTTCCAGGGCACTTTGCGCACCGGTATCGAACATCAGCCATCCATCCCGGCCATTAACCGTTGCACTTATAAACGGGAAATATTTGAAAAGCGTAAAGTTAAGGCTTAAGGTATCGCCGGTTATGCGGATGTTTCCTGCGGTTGAGGAAATGGAATTTTCATGGCGTTTTCGAGCTGGAGGAAAAGAATCTGGTTTCCCTTGGGACTGTGCCAGACAAGTCAGTGTGGCCAGCATTAGCGACAAGGGAAATATGGATAGGTATTTTAATTTCATTTTTTTTTTTGCAAACCTGTTTAAATCTGGCTGGAATTATGGTTAATAAAAGGTTAATGAAGTGTTAACGAAGGTGCTGAGCTATGCAGGATTTCTAATAATTTATAATTTTACATATGGACATAAGATTTAGCTCCAAACAGGTTGTGCTGATCTGTTTTTCCATCCTTCTTATGCTCACTGGGATACAAAGTTATCTGGTGTACAATATGTACAGACTGGACCAGCGCAACTATCAGAACTCGGTCACTGCCCAGGTGCTGAAGCTGGCATCAGGTGGCGCTTTTCAAACCCTGGATTCCAGCCAGCTTGCAAGTTTGATGAAAAATGCGGAAATGGTGGAAAAAGGGGAAATTGAAATCCAGAAGCTCAGAAGACAGATGATTTTAAGCGGACTCGCACTGGCCCGTAAATACGACGACCGTCTTGCCTTTCATGCGAAAACTGACAACCGTTTAAGTGGGGTACGATTACTTAACACATACACCTCGGTCATTATTAGCGTGGGGAACAGGAAGATAATCGCTGCAGATCAAGAGCATCCGCTACTGATGCATGCCGTGAGGAATCCAAAGGCAAGAATTATTGCACTTGGGGATTATAATGGGAAGAGCGAGAAAACAGGATCAGGGGCGTCTTTGACAATTTCTTACCGCCTTTCAAAACAGCTGGAGCTGTCTGAATTCCCTGGAGAGATCCTGCGCCGGTCAGCATTCGTGGGCTTCCTCTCCCTTATACTTTTTATTTGCGCAGTAAGTGTCTTCTACCTAGTCATCAAATCTGAGGATCAACAGAGAAAAGTTGCCGAGTTGCGCAGGGACCTGGTGGATAACATCACCCATGAGCTCAAAACCCCTTTGAGTGCAATGGCTATTGCATTTAAAACCTGGAAACTTCTTGACGCTGGTAACACAACAGGCGGGCAGGTCCGACTGTTTAATACCCTGGAACGTCAGCATCAGCGGCTCACAGAAACGGTAGACCGGATACTGGATTCAGCACTTAAAGCGTACCAGGTACCCGATAAAGCATTTGTGGAAATGAAGGCATTTTTGAAAGCCTATAGCGATCAGCTTATCCTGGAAAATCACAGCCTCAGCCTGTCCATAGCGGAATCTGTCTGCAGGGTGCGTGGAACGGCTGAACTGATTGGATCTGCGATTGATAACCTGATCAGCAATGCGCAAAAGTATACATCCCGGGGCCTGGAGATTCACCTGAGTGGGAAGATCGAAAACGGCAGATACAGGATCGATGTTAGGGATAATGGAGCAGGTATTAAAGAGGAATTCCGCGGGCATCTTTTTGATAAATTTTACCGGGCTCCTGGAACCGATCTGCATTCAGTTAAGGGAATGGGACTGGGTCTTTACCTAAGTAGAGAAAGTATTCGTTCAGCAGGTGGTGAAATTGAACTGAGTTCATCTTCGAAGAAAGGCAGCGTGTTTACGATATATTTAAAAATTTTATGAAACCGAACATTCTGATACTGGAAGACGACAAAGATGTGGGGCCGCTGTTAAGGCAATACCTGGAGATCAAGGGCTATGTAGTAACGCTTTGTGAAGACGGTTTAGCCGGTCGGAAAGCCATGAGCACACAGGTCTTTGATATGGTACTTCTAGATGTGGTTATGCCAAAGGAAGATGGTTTTTCCTTCGCTTCGGACCTAGTCAAGATGCATCAAGATCTGCCCTTCCTGTTCATTACCGCTCGGAGTTTGAAAGAAGACGTGATTAAAGGCCTTCGGATTGGCGCTTATGATTACATCATTAAACCCTTTGATGCAGAAGAACTTGTTGTGCGAATTGAAAATATCTTAAAGCGTAATGGCAAAATGCTCATAGCGGACAAGCCCCAAAGCATTGGTCTTTTCGAGCTGGATGTAAAAAATCTTTTACTCAGCGGACCTGGTATTAAGCGGTCCTTGACGCAGCGGGAGGCCGATTTATTATTGCTGTTATTGAAGAACCAGAATCATCTCCTCTCCCGAGAGGAAATTCTCATAAGGCTCTGGAAATCCAGCGACTTTTTTACCGGCCGCAGTATGGATGTTTTCGTATCGAGGCTTAGAAAATATCTAGCTGCAGACAAAAATGTAGTTATTGAAAATATAAGGGCAAAGGGCATCCGGTTGCACATCAATGGCAAAAACGAAGGTTGAATAACTGCGGGCTGATCTCTCCTGTTTTCTGCAATATGGTTACCTGGCCATCTGAACTGAACATGCAATGATGGGGAAACCTCTTGCTGCATTGTTTATCATCCCCTATCCATTCCTTTTATACCGCTATTTAAATTGTCAATAGGTTTAAATTCATTGATTTTATAAATGGGGTTATCCTGTCCAAACCTGAAGGATTAACTTCGTAACATCCTAAGATAAAATTTTCGGCCAGTGTTTAGCATTGCAATGTCTGCGAAACGTCTTTTTTCAATTTTAAGCAACTGAAAAACAGGATGGTAACCATATAGTCCCCAAGATACCAGAAAGTACCTACTTGCAAGGGCGGGTAGTTCTGGACTACCTTTGATTCACTTAAGTTATCGATACTATGAAGTCAAATTTAACCACATTTACTTTTCTGCTGTTGCATGTTGCGGTACTGGGGCAGAAAATCAAAGGACCCATAAAAAATCCAATGGTGCACGATTTGAGAATAGCATCCTCAGGCATGAAAACAAGAAATAACCAGTTAATCAATTCCAACATGAAAGCTTATAAAGATTACAAAACCCTACAGGTTACCCTGCATGAGCGCGTAGCCTATGTCACGATCAATCATCCGCCACTGAACATTCTGGACGGGAAGTTGATGACCGATCTGCACAATTTTGCATCGGAGGTGAAAGGTGATGTTAATGTACGGGTTATTGTATTGCAGAGTGCGGATAAGGATTTCTTCATTCCGCATGGCGACATGAATTTCGTCAACGACATCGCATCTTTTACAAACCTCGCTAAAGATTATGAAGGGGATGGACAACTGAACCCCATGCAGAAACTGCATGAGCAGTGGCGTACTCTCCCACAGGTAACTATCGCAAAGCTAAATGGATTTGCGCGAGGAGGGGGTGCAGAACTGGCCTCTGCACTGGATATGCGTTTCGGTGCGAAGGGAAAAATGGGACTTGCGCAAATGGAAGTGTTAACTGGAATCATTCCAGGAGCAGGCGGTACGGTTTATTTACCGAAACTTGTTGGCCGTGCACGTGCAATGGAGATCATTCTTGGTGCTGACTTATTTGATGCAGATCTTGCCGAGCGTTACGGATGGATCAATCGGGCAATCCCGGCTACAGAAATTGATGAATTTGTTTCCAAGCTGGCTGAAAGGATTGCCAGACTGGACAACGAGGTAATTGCCGCAACCAAGAGTGCTGTGAATGCAACAATGGGCATCCAAACACAGGGACTGGTAGAAGAAAATGTACTTTTAGGGTTGTTATTTTCTGGGGAGAATGCGTCAAGAAAAACAAGGGCGGCGCTGGAAGCAGGCGCACAGACACGAGCAGGCGAAAAGAGGCTGGAAACGTTGCTAAACAATATAAAGTAGTTAATGTCTTCACATTAATGCCTAAAATGAATGGATGATGAAAATATATGGACTCAAAAAGTGCTTTTATATAGACTCTGCCGCTAACACATTAATCAACAGTTTAATTAGGGATTATCTATAATAAGCTAAATTCCAGACCTGTAAGCATGTCTGGAATTTAGAATCAGTTTTAGAAAGTAGTTATATTACTTAACCAAAGAACGGTCATAAAGCTTTCTGTTAACTTTATATACATCTTCAACGCTCATCTTAAATACTTTACGGTCGTAGGTCATAAATCCATTTACTTCAGCTTCCACATCCGTTGTTTGTGTGTAAACAGCGGCGGAAAGTCCCAGTTTGATTAATTCTTCAAGCCTTGTGGTAAAAGTCGCATATTTGGCAAAGAGTTCTTCTCCGTTTTTGAAATTCTGGTAGCCCCAGTTTTTATTACTCACCCAGGTATGACCAGGTACAGTCCAACCGAGTCCGCCAAATTCTCCGAGTACAACAGCTTTCGTCTTTCCGAATATTTCTGCTCTGGGCATTGCAGGTTGTGGATAATTATGCAGGTCAACCATGTCCCCTGTATCGAAATAGTTTCCACCGCTGGCGCTATTGACTAGTCTCGAAGGATCCATGTTCATCGTCCATTCGGTAATTTCCACGGTCTTGAACTGTCCCCATGCCTCGTTAAAAGGTACCCAAACTACAATAGATGGGAAATTATGCAGTGTACGCATAATGGTTTCCCATTCTTTGCGATAATATCCTTCGGAGATCTCACTCCGGTTCTGTTCCGTACCATTATCAAGCACACCAGGGCGGTTGTCCCAATGGTTACCCAGGTCACCGCTTGGCATGTCCTGCCACAGCAGCATACCAACCTGATCACAGTAGGCATAATAGCGGGCAGGTTCAACCTTTATGTGTTTGCGGATCATATTGAAACCCATCTTTTTAAGCTGGTCGACATCAAATTTCATGGCTTCCTCAGTTGGCGGTGTATACAGGCCGTCTGGCCACCATCCCTGATCAAGTGGGCCATATTGAAACAGAAACTCATTGTTTAACTGAATACGCTGGATGCCTTTGCTATCTGCGGCACGGGATATTTTACGCATGGCAAAATAGCTTTTAACTTCATCTACCGAACTGCCTGCTCGCATCACACTAAAGGTGAGATCATAAAGAAAAGGGTGGTCAGGTGACCATAATTTCTGTTTTGAAATACGGAGTTGCGCATTTTCTCCTGGTGATACGATCTGTTCAGCTACTTTTGTTTTTCCATCCCATGCAGCAATGAGTAAGCGATCTCCTGTTTTAGGGCTAATAACATCTGCAGAAACGTTCAGGATTTGCCTGTCGATATCCGAGGTCTGTTTTGTGGATGCAATGTAGGTATTTCCTACAGCTTCAAGCCAAACGGTTTGCCAGATACCAGTTACCGGAGTATACCAGATGCTACCAGGTTTTTTTACCTGCTTGCCACGTGGCTGGGGCCCTTCGTCGGTGGGATCCCATACACGCACCTTCAGTTCTTGGGCAGTACCAGCTTTTAGTGCTGAGGTAATATCGAATGAGAAAGGATCAAATCCGCCCTGGTGTAAGCCTACTCGTTTTCCGTTTACAAATACTTCGGTCCTCCAGTCTACAGCTCCGAAGTGAAGCAGGATCCGTTTTCCTTTTAAATTCTTGTTTAGTGAGATGGTGTTTTTATACCAAAGTACGCTGTCTTTGCCTACGGTTTTTGCCACGCCAGAAATCGCCGATTCAACTGCAAATGGAACCAGTATTTTACCCTGATAGGCCGTGGGCTCCCCTTTGGAAGCTGGAGTAATGGCGTAGTTCCAGAGACCGTTAAGGTTTTGCCAGTTTTCCCTAACCATTTGTGGCCGTGGATATTCTTTCAAAGGCGCTTTAGGGTCAATTTTTTCGGCCCATGGGGTGGTAATTTTGTCGCGGACAAGTTTCCAGGAATTCTCCTGTGCTTTTATCTGTAAACCGGCGAAGATTAATGCGCCGCATAGAATTAAGGTGTTGATTGTTTTCATGAGGATCTTAGGTGTTGAGTAGGTTTGTTTTTAGGGTAGAAAAGAAAACAGCATTTCTAAAAGTGTATCATGTACACAAAGTTAAAATTTGACAAACATAATTTCCTACAAGTTAAGACAGCTAGTCCAGTTTTTATTATAAAAACAAAAACTGGACTAGCTGCAAATTTTTGGTGCATGTCTTTGGTCTTAAAAATGGTGTCAATTATATACACTAAATGACGATTTCACACATTTTTACTATCACCCAAACCAACTCTTCTCAAAAAATAATTCTCAAATTTTGAGGAAAGAATTTAAGGAATCTATTTAAATAACAAAGCTCAGTTCTGAATGCCATTGGCATCAAAACTGGGCTGCTGTCCCTTCTGCGAAAATCTCCTGAAAGAACTTCCTAATTCCCTGCGCATATTGATTTTTTAGATTATAGGGTTGGATTATTTACATTCCGTTGGAGTAAATTCAATAGAATTGGAATAGCTGAGCTGACCAAGATTTTTGAATTTCGTCTGTCCTTTCACTTCTTCTGTTTCCCCAATACCTTCGATGAGCTTCCCTTCCTTTTTTATCCAAACGACCTGTCTGGTTGAGTTGGCGCCTTCTGAATTGAAATTATAATCCGCGATAATGGTATCCCCTTTAACGATACCCTTTATAGACCCATTGTTACGGTCCTTTTCGTAAAGGCTATAGCTTAATTCCCCAGATACATTGCTGCCGGAGCGGAGTAGTTTCAAGGTTGTGGTGTCCCTGTTTTTTGTATAAACGAAGCATTCCTGCACATTGGTGACCATGCCTGATTCGGCAGTTGTAGCGGTACCTGAATTAGGCAAAGTTTTGCCGCTCTCGCCCTGACAAGCGCAAAGCGTTGCAGCGGCAAAGGCTAATGTTGGTATTATATTTTTCATAGGTTAATAGAGTAATTTTCGTCAGTTAAGACAAAGGCCTTGCCAAAATTCGGGGGGTTATAGTTAGTGCTGAACCTTTAGCGCCTGGAATCCGCTTCTTTTTTGGAATCATTTACGTTCCGGCATAATGGCTTTTAAATCCTTGCCACAAGAAAAATGGAGATTCTTATGGCAACGATTTCCAGTTTTACAAGGGTTCACCTGGAGGGCGGATCTGCTCTGTATTTTCGCTGCCATAGCTCTTTTATGCCCATTGTGATCAGGGCTAGTAGACCGAAAGCGCTCATCACCCAGGGGGCAGTGTGCAGACCATAGTTGGCTATGGCCAATCCGCTTATTGCAGTCCCCAGGGAGATACCAAGATTTCCGCAGGAAATGGAAATACTGTTGGCAAATTCCTCGGCTTCGGGTGCGGTTTCGATCATGTATGCCTGACCGGTCAAAAAACATGGGGTATGAAAGAAACCCCACACCATAATCAGCATAACCAGGGTAGCATTTGCTAGTCCAGAGAAATAGATCGGGACAGACATCAGCATCAGCCCTGTGAGAAACAGCAGGGTTGTGAGCGTAATATTTTTGCTGAGCAGTCTGCCAGCAAGAAAATTACCTGCAACCCCGGAAATCCCAAAAAGCAATAGCATGAGGCTGATCGGCTTTTCCCCCAGCCCATTGATGCGGCCCAGATATTCTGCAAAATAACTGTAGGTCGTGAACATCGTCCCATTCATTAAAAATGTAAATACAGCGCTCGGTAAAAAAACGGGGTTGGTCAAGATCCTTAACTGTGTCTGGTAGGATCCTGTAGTTTTTACGGGCAAGGCAGGCAGACCGAACCAGATGGCACAGACAGCAGCCATGCTAACCAAGGTCTGCAGCATAAAGGATGCTTGCCAACTATCAAAGAAACCGGCAACGAAGGTCGCCAATGGGACTGTGGTAATTGTAGCAACACCTACCCCACCAATTACGATGGCCATCATTTTGTGTTTTTCGTGCGCCCCGGCCGAAGTCGTGGCAGCGCCGACAGCGGCGGATACCAGGGCAGGATGCAAGAATGCCGGCAGCAACCTGGCGATCAGTAAAATTAAGAATGGCGGCGAGAAAGATGATATCACTCCAGTAAATAAAAATAGGCCCATACTTCCCGCCATAAGTTTCTTACGATCTATATTGGAAGTGGCAATGGTTAGCAAAGGCCCTGCGAGAGCGGCAACCATCGCGAAGGCACTCAAGAGAATGCCCGCCTTGTCTATGGTAATCTGATAGTGACTGGCAATCTGCGGAAGAATGCCGATTACGCCGAATTCTGTACTAATTACCCGATGAGGCTGAGACAACCTATATAAGCTATTTTATTTTTCATGTGTTTATAAAACCATTGTTATTCTGTTGGTAAAAGCCGGGTGCAATATTGATTTGGTGTTCCTTTGCGGTAAGAATGTAACCACACCATATAACCCCTCTCCATTGCGCCGGGAACGATTTATCTCCCCTGCTTGTCAAGAAAAGCCACAACTGCCGACTTTAGTTCCTGTGGTGCTTCCTCAGGGATCCAGTGCCCGGTTCCAGGAATTACCAGAGCGTACACGTTAGTGGCATATTTGCGCATCTGGTTGCCTTGGAATTCACCCATGCCACCTTTTGCGCCTGCTCCTATTGCCATCGCAGGAATCATGATTTTAGTTTTTGAAATCAATTTGTTGTCCTCTACATTTTTAGTTAGCACCCGGTAGTATTCAAAAGCGGCATTCAGACTCTGAGGTTTTGAGTAGGACTTTGCGTACAGTCCAAGGAGTTCTTTCGTGAAAATCTCAGGTTTGGCTGCATGTTCTTTAATAAAATGCTCAAAGAAAAGGCCTTCTTTTCCTGTAATCAAAGTTTCAGCCAGGCGGTTTTTAGCTGAAAAGAAGCTAAAATGCCAAACCAGCGATTCACCCTGTGGCGTAAATGCCGGGAAGTCATAAATGCGTTCATCAGGGATCGGTGCCTCCATATAAATGACACTACGGATATTTTTCTGATTTTCCACCAACATCGGGTAAGTGTTCCAGATGCCGATATCATGGGCGATAAGGTCGAACTTTGCACTTACGCTATGGCTTTTCGCATGTTTGTAAAGCAAGGCTGAAATATCTTTGGCGATATAGGATTTCGGGACCTCGGATTGCCCCAGACCAGGCAGATCAGGTGCGATAACAGTATATTTTTTTGATAATTCCGGCATTAGCTGATGCCACTCATACCAAGTCTGGCCAAATCCGTGAACCAAATAGACCAGTGGTCCGGTCCCGCCTTTAACATAATGGATTTTGATTCCATTAACCAGCTGATATTCGCTTTTAAACCCCTGGGGGAGCGGAAATTCCTCCTGTGCAATGGCCAGTATGGAGATGAGTAAGAAGATAAGGGTTAGCAAACTGTTTTTTGATGTTCTTTTCATGTTATATAATATAATAATTGTATGTTTTATTTAATTGAAGAATTGAGGAGGCATAGTGCATTTGTATGAATATAACCAACCGATCGTTCTGTTATAAGGCAAAAAAAATCAGGCATTCATTCCTCCGTCTATGGTCATAATGGATCCAGTGACGTATTTACCTTCGTCGCTGGCGAGGAATGCTGTCAAGCTGGCAATATCTTGTACGCTGCCATAGTCAGGTAGCGCCATTCTTGATCTGAGAAAGTCAGCGTGTGGGGTATCTTCCGGATTCATATCCGTATCAATCGGCCCAGGCTGAATTAAATTCACGGTAATCTTTCTAGGTCCCAGTACTCTGGCCAGGCCTTTAGTGAATCCTTGCAAGGCCGCTTTGCTTGTTGAATACAGTACCATATCCGAGAATACTACAAAATCAGCAAGATTGCTTCCGATGGATATGATTCGCCCGCCTTGACTCATGCGGGAAGATACGGCATGGCTCGCCGCGAAAACTGCCTTGACATTAATATCCATGATTCTATCAAAGTCTTTTAGCGAAAGCTCCTGAAAATCGCCTGAAGGACAGATCCCGGCATTGTTTATCAGGACATCAACTGGTTTCAGCTGTTGAACGATATTGGCAATAGCTTGTTGTAGCGCGTCAGCATCGGAATTATCGACCTGTAGCGCAATACACCGTACGCCATATCTGCTGAGTTTACCCTGCTGCGTCTTTGCCTGATGGGCAGAACTGGAATAGGTAAAAACTACGTCTGCACCTTCGGATGCAAACCTCTCCGCAATAGCGGCACCTATACCACGGCTACCACCCGTAATGAATACGAGTTTGTTCTGAAACTTTGATTCTTTCATTATTTTAAATTATATTTAAGTTATTGAATATTAAACGTTTATTTCAAACCTTTCGTTCTGTTATTAATTAAAAAAAATCAGCTGGCAATTGTATTGATCAGGTGATCGGTGAGTTTCTGGGTGAGTTTTTTATCATTAAAAAGGATATCTGCATTCCAAAGGCTGCCAAAAGAGGCAACTATAAAGTGGGCGATAATTTCAGGATCCTTATCCGGATTGATTTCCCCCTGATCCCTGGCCTGGGTTAGAAGTTCTGAAAAAAGCTTGACGGAATTTTTAGCCTGATTATTCAGGAGCTGCTGGACCTGCTGGTCTGATTTGCCGAGTTCGAAAGTAGTCCTGACCGACATGCAGGTCTTGGCTTCAAAGACCATATTCTTAATGATGCCTTTTATAATAAGGCGGATGGCCTCCAAAGGAGATTTCCCCTTACCTGCTGCCAGCCTATATTGCGATTCTTTGGTGGCAATATAGCTGTCCAAGCATTTAAGAAACAGGCTGTGCTTATTTCCATAAGCATCGTAGATGCTGCTTCGGTTTATTTGAAGGGTATCGACCAGATCATTTAAAGAAGTTGCATGATAGCCCTTTTTCCAGAAAAGGTTTCGGGCCTCTTCCAATTTCTGGTCGTAATCAAATTCCCTGTTTCTTGGCATGTGACAAAATTACTATACCCAACCGATTGTTCCAAATTAAAATTAAAAACTTGATGCCCCGGGATGTGAAAATCATCGAGTGGGTCTTTCTTTTTTACTGAGAGTGGTGGTTAAGTTTACCATTACAGAATGCTGGATTATTCACTACAACGATCGGCGCCATCACTTCTGCTTCGAAAGAATAATTGATTAAAGAGGGTAGCGATAAGATTTGTCAAAGAAAAATAATAAAAGATAAAAAGGTATTTTATTATAGACTTTAAGCTTTACATTTGATTAAGATAAAATGGTATTAATCTCTTAAATTAAACAAAATGAAAAATATTACTCTAACCCCATCGACCCAAAGTCCAGTTACCAGCTATGCCGCAAGCGGTAAATTGATTCTTAGAATGTACCTAGATTTCGCGGATAGCCAAGAAAAAAGTGCTACATTGTGGTTTCTTCTTTCGCTTATGATCAACGGTGTGCTGTTCTTAATTGTTCCGCCGGTACTGATCTGGAACTTCGGTGCGCCTTTAGCTGTGCTGGGTGTGACCGTGGTTGGATTTTTCAGCAACCTAATCGCGAACATGGGCGGGTCTGGCATCAGAACAACAATTACACTCTTTTTTCTAATGGTACTGATCAATACTGGAATGCTTATATTCTATATTGTTTAAAGATGCTAATTGTAATATGTTGCTACCATAGTGGGCAAATCGAATTTTTGTTTGATTTGCCTTTTTTTTTGCCCTCAAAACTGGTTTTAAGGACAAAAAATAGCATAATATACACGAAGCGTGAGATCAGCATGCAGTCATAGTTAGTTGCTAGGATCGATCAAATTAACTATAAGGTAAGGATAGTTGTGGAAAAGATTGCTGTAAAACCAGCAGAAATCCCCCAGCGAAGTATATATTTAGCTTTTGTCTTCCATCCAGACCAATTGGTGGATTACCATGGGATCAATGGTAGACAGATAATGGACATTGTTTATCTTAAATCCTCAACCGACTATGATTTTGGTTCTGGACAGAACCCGTTCGTCAACAATTTCCTTATCCATGTTAGGGATAAGCTCTGGGGAATAGCGGTCGACCTCCTTTCGGTAATTGGCAACAAGCAGCATTATAAAATAATCCCTGATGAATTTGTTTGGAAAGTTATGTACGTAATTAAAAAAAAGCCTGTAATGTTTTTCGATAGTCAGATTGCCATACTTGTTTACGGCCATCCTTTCAAAATATTTCTTAAAAACGTTCTCCATGGTCAAGTAAGTAGTGTGTCAGCAGGTTCGAATGTTGTTTTGTTGAAGGTATGCTTCAGCGAATCACCCAATAGCCCCACGCTGGTTACCTTCCTGAATCAATTTATTTTCAAAAAAAATCAGGTTAAAGAGAAATGATGCGGAATTTTGCCTTTTCAGGTATTCATTAGGATTCTTTGAACAGGTTTTGAATCTGGGATCTGTCAAACTTCCGCAGTTTCACTTTACTGCTAAAAGCGCATCGAAAGATGGGCTTTTTTGCTTAAAGGGTATTTTATATCCTAAGCAATATTGCTCCAACTTGTTCAGAATTAAAACCCTAATTTATTTTTGTTTC
>Ga0247815_10001286_pt1 | contig 19359 bp, 25 predicted proteins | sample UWRJL194509B1_FD_181014 | JGI IMG/M metagenome (GOLD analysis project Ga0247815, IMG submission 181014) | Plant litter microbial communities from Arlington Agricultural Research Station in Wisconsin, United States - UWRJ-L194-509B-1 | ecosystem: Environmental > Terrestrial > Plant litter >...
GAGGGCAGCTGATCGGTTACGACCCCGAGAGCGGGGAGCGACATGGACAGGTCTGAGCCAAACGAGCTGGACGATGACGAGCTCATCCTCCTTGTCATGAAAGGGAGATGTGTCGTTTCGCTGCGATTCGAGAACGAGAACGGCCCGTTATCAATGGGCGACGGGGGGAGCAAGACTCGAGGGTCGAACTTGGGCTCGTCGTGGAACGGGGCAAGTGTCGACCCTCCCATATCGTGAAGTAGTGTGGTCGCCAACATGGTTTTGGGCAGGTTTGGAGAAACTTACTGCGAATGTATGGCGACTCTATATGTACTGTTCTAACAAAGCACAGAATGTCGGTGCGCGCATTTATCGCGTGAGAGGCGCTCCCGGGTGCCCCCGCCCGAAGTTTGCGCGTAAACTACACGCCCGAGGTGCTTCCGAATGACCCCGTTGCAAACTGAATCGATTCAGCCTGAGAGTCGGAGTGGTGGTGTTCGACCACGTGGGACGAAACCTGGCAAAGTAAAGTGTATTCTCCACCGGCAATGCCCAGGATTTGACCTGAATCGATGTTGGGAAAGGAACTGGACCCTATGAACCACACGCTGCGTTTGACTCGCAATGCTAACAACTGCCCAAGCTCACGTTATGTCCACCAAGGCAGGCAGCCGTCCGCCGGGCCGCTGCGAAGGAGCGCACCCATCAAGGCGGCATCATCATTCCCTGCCGGATGATGACTCGACGACTCCCGACAAGAACGAGAATCTTGCGATCCTCGCGTGTCGTCAGCAGTTGGAAGTAACCGGCGACACGTCGCATGACCTGCCGCGGATGCGACCGTCTCCACTGTGAACTCCTCCTCGCAACAGAACACAGGCGTTTCCGACAACACGCAGAGCGTACGCCGGCCAGACAGATACGTTAGGAGTCCGATATATCACCGAAACGAAGTCCGCGGTCAGGTTCGGCAGTTAACGGCCTGGAACTTTGCGAGGCGGAGAAGGTCGATTTGGCGATACCCTATAATGTTGCGCTCCAAAATTCGATCAGACTCGCAACTCTTTCCACAAAGTCGTCGTATGCGAGATTCCTATGGCGCATGAATATACCTATAGTAAATCAGTAGGCGTCTTCGAAGAGGGGATATGGCTGACCTTGGTGTGCAGAGACTTCATCTGACGCTCCTGCAATCACAATTTTGTGCCAATGGGCTCGCCGTGAGCCTTCCTTGTAAGGTAGCACAATGAAGTGATGCGGGGATTCTTCGTGAGCAGACATATCCCCGGTCGAAGGAGTAGAAATGTCCAACGAAGCGGTTGAACTCGGAAGCGGCGAGGGTGTCCTGGCCGGGCGGGGCGACTTCTTCCCCGACGTCCATGGTAAATACGACGAAAGCCTGTCTTTGAGTTCCTGGTCGTTTGGGAGAGCAGTTTGCCACCATGGACGCTGCGCTGCCGATGGCTGTGATGGCGGGCCAAATGGCAAACTGAATGCCGACGGCTGACCTGGTTGTCCGAGCCCTGGTGAGCCCGATGATACGTCCACAGCGGGAACCAGGAGCTCTGGTGCAACACTTAAAGCATCACTTGCGGACGCTACAGTTGTCGTCCAGTAGTTGACGAATTTCTTGTCGCCCCGAGCTGACCACTGAACCAGTGCGTCGTATCGTTGAAGGAGGCCGCGAGCATCGTACATAGCGCCACCGAACTCGAGATTCTTGACAATCCAACGATGCACACCACCAAGGACATCGTCTGAGTGTCGCCGAAGGAAGGTCACGATGGGATGATCACGATTCTGTTCAACGATATTGGCGAACCATGCGCGAGGTGATTCGAGCGCAGAAACGCTATTTTGCGTCGCTAAACTGTCTGGTTCTGACGTGACCAACGCTCCTCCACTTTGTGAAAGGAAGGCAGCTCACCAGAGGAACCGCTTGGCTGGAATGCTGCTTCTTGACTGACGATCTGAACCTTGTTCTTGTTCAAATCTTCCTCAGCAGGTGACGGAGTAGCAGCTTTGGTGGGTAGTAGGGAAGCGATTCCACTGATAATGACGTGCGGATGCAGACCGAGGAATGGGACATCTAGACCGACGACGCCGACAACACGCTGAGCAATAGGAGACGGGGAGATAGCCACCTCTGCGGCGAGCAGTCCACTAGCATAACAGTGAATGGTGATAGCAGAGCACGCCAATCGCGACGCACCCCATTGAGTGCGCGAAGAGGATAACAGGGCCTGGCGGCTGCTCGGCGAGCCTGTAATTGTCATAAGCCACATGCCGCCAGATAGCAGCTCGCATCGTACCATGTCAAGAACTGTTTTGTCGCGTGCTCCAGAGGCCTTACTGACGGATAAGTTGGGTACAGATACGATTCTACAGAAACTCTAGAGCCGATCTTCGCCAGCACTCTCCCATGAACGTCAGATGGGAATGACAAAAAGGAAGTGTGGTCGCCTGATATGGGCTTAGAATATTTCACGTGAGCGCGACGGGCTCACCTCTGAATCCATGCACGTATATCAAATGAAGAGTCGTTGTGGTCATAGAGAGAGAGAGGAGGCACGAGGCAGGGCAGTTTTCAACCGGCGCCAGGAGCACGACTTCGGCCGCCGCTAAGCTCAACGAATGCACAGCTCTCGACAACTTACACCGCAACTGCATTGGCTCACAATTCCGGTTATATCGGTGACAGGCCACATGAGCCGGGCGCAGTGTATAGGCAGTGCCTCTTCATGCATGAAGAGGCGCAGTTCATGTTCGGTTTTCGACACTCTACGCGTCCATAAATTGATCTGCCTGGCTCCTACCAATATATCTACGTATACGTAGCAGTGAGACGACCGACGATGTACTTTTCTGTTTGCACTGGGGGATACTTTGCTCCAGTCCCGACGCACGTGGGCAAACACTCAATGGTCGCCGTGCCGTTCGGGTTGCAGAAGAAGGCGATGGATTGGCGAGCTGGAGTCATCGCTGCACCGTCGCTAATACGAGGCGCCACGACCCTATGTAAAGTGCTGATAGAGAGCACGCTAGTGTCAGCGTTGACCGCGTTGGTGATTATTTGCGCACCTGCGGAGCGTGTCGTTCGACCAACGAGCAAGCAAGTCGCCGACGTTAACGACAATGGTGTCCGGCTATAGCACAGGGACATATCAGATATGTTCCAACGACAATTAAAGAATATAAGACTGACTATTGGTGTAGCTGGATGCCACGATAGCGTGTGGGGGTTCTGAACCTCAAGACCGCCAACCGAATCCTGGAATCTGTACAGAGGTCAGCCGATGCGACACTCTCACGATAAATCTCACGCACACAAATGTCAAGGAACCGTAATCTACCGGGAGGTGTCAGTGACCGCATGTAGGCGTAGCCGAGAGCATACCAGAGTGAGCGCCTGCACGTGAAGTACCCTCCTGCTGCAACAACTCCCGGGGGATGCTCGGGTAGTTCAGAAGGCGCAGATTGTGATACTGTTCCTGAATTCGATCGGCGAACCACTTCTCTTCAAGACCGAGACCGAGAGCGATAGAGCTCATGACTTGTGCATGCAGGTCGTGGCAGCGCTGCGTGCATGGATGAGTTGCCGCTCAATGTAAATTTGAATAAGTGGTACCTGGAAGAAGTCGAGCATCGAAGCTTTGAACTCGGGGACTTCGGATTCGACAGGCCACTGATTCTTCCATGTTGCGTCCCAGTCGCGACCTGCGGCGAACATTCAATCTATCGCTCGCAGTGCTTCCGCTCTCGTTGACCCACCAATCTCCATCGTCTCCTTGTAATCTGGAGCTTTGGCTCTCAGTGCTGCGATCTCATTTGGGTCTGAGGATTGCGTGACACGCTGCGTGGTGTCAGGAGCGGCAACGCAAACTGAATGATACCTCGGTACGCACCTCACGCCCTGGCTTGACGTATCCGCGGTTGCTGCGGGGGTCCTACATCTCATTCAGCTATAATTTGGCGCGGCTATCATTGTGCGGACCTCCCAGGCAAGCTTGTTCTTGGCTTCGCCTGATTGCGCAAAGAAGTTGGCGCTCTGCACATCTCAGCAACTTCACCATGACCGCAGTATCCCGAGGAAACCCACCTGCTTGAACGCATTGTTCACAATGTTGGGACTAATGCCGTGGCCCTTCAGGTAGACAACTGATCAAGAGGGTGGCAGTCTGCATTAGCAGTAGGCGGCGCCAACTGTCCCTCGGTCACGTACAGCCAACCTCCTTGAACGCGTTCACAACCTCGGTCGCAGTGGCTTCCTTCTCACTAGCAGATTTTGCCTCGCGCCATTTATTGAAGCTCACGACTGGAATGTGGAATGTATCGTCCGCCCTGACCTCCTGCACCCGAACGCGTTCGCTATCAGCGCACTCGGTACGGCGCTGGTGGCGAGTCTGCGAACCTGGGCCAAGGAAGCAAAGCCGCGAAACGCGCCACGGCGAAGCGGTGTAGTGGCTGACAGCCGAAAGACTGGGAACATGGGATCGGGCGAGGAACGGAGGCGTAGACGAGGAATGAGGGAGCGCAAGTCGCGTCCGTATCTGACAGGGCCAGACCGTACCCGGTGCCGGAACGGAAGATCTGCCGACCACGCGATCATTCACCAACCAGAACAGCAATCGCATTCTCGCAATTCGATTTATTCGGACGGACCCAAGTGACTGATGCCTAAATAGTAGAGTACAAGCATAACCTATGATGTTGAGGGGCTTGTTGCGGACCTCACGGGCCCGAACCGTGGGATGAAAGAACGGCTGAGACGGGGTATGAGCCAGGTCCCACAATGGCCACGTCGACAGAGAGGCATGGCAAACGCACCGATTCAGCAATAGAGACTTGAGAGCACGGATCTCTCGCCGGATCTCGTCCTCAGACTGGCCAAGTGGGGTCGATGACAATCCTGGTGTCCTGTACGCATAGTACGGCACACTGTGTGCATATGATTGCGAGGTAATGTAGGAATTCAAGTCTGCGAGTGATTGTGCAGTTTCAGACGCGTCACGTTGCCGGCGAAGCTGGATGACTGCAGCTGGAAGGGGCAGGACCGCGTCCAGTGTCGCGTTGGATGGTTTCACCTGCTCTGACGGCGAGACTTGAGCGAAAACGACGACGCCTTGGTCATCGTCGAATGAAAGATCTTCGGCATCATTGATGGTGCGAGCGATTATGTGCTGCAACGGCTAGAATGAGTCTCGGATATTGCTAGTAGCAAAAGTGAACATACTTGATAGTGCAAATTATTCTGCAGCCATGGAAGCTGTTCCCCAAGTGCCTTCACCAGGTCCTCGAAAGTCATACGCTGTTCTTGTGCGCCAGAGAGCGTGGAACGGATGTGGCGTACGTACGGGAGGGACGCAGCCGGCAGGTCCTGTTCCGCATTCACATGTGTTGTCTCTGCAGGTTGAGTGCGCTCGGAGCTGAGCTCCAAGAGTCGTCCATGTGCGCTGAAAAGCAGCTGCTCATGCTGTTTGCGCAGCGCCGCGCGTAGTTCGAGCACGAGGTTTAATCGAGGCAGAACGTAGACCTGCAGCACGCCGTCAGTCCAACACTCGTAATGAAGATTTTCCAAGAAACATGGCGCACAAGGTAAAGCGCAATGGTTGCTGCGGTAGAGACACCGGTATACTTGAGCAGGCGTAGCACACCAAGCACTGTCGGCAACAAGCTGGATGGCGGTGGTCGCGGGTATGTGCGCGGTGGAATAGCAGGAGCTGACAGAAATTGAACATTAATACTGAGCCTTTTTGGAGCGAGCGCGAGGCCTCACCCGACTGAACTATGGTTGTCATCTTAGTGGCACGTGGGAGAAGGGCAAGTTAGAACGCGACTTATAACTCCGACGGTGCTGCTTAGAGACTTCCACAGAACAAGATGTGATAAAGCAAAAAAGTACACATTGAGATGAGACGGTACAGCCATGAAATGACGTGTGCTACATTAACGAAACAGCAGGAGATGCTCTGCAGACCCCATCCTCCCCACGAAGGCACACAAGTCCCTCAGACCTGGTCGACAATGACGGCGGCACCGCTCGCCTTGATCGCGACGACCTTCTTTTGCTTGCTGGCAGCCACCGGGTGCGGTGCCGAGAAGACCTCATCGAGCTCCTCGAGCGTCCGGCCGTTGGTCTCAACACCGAAGAAGTACCAGAGAGCAGCCTCGACGCAGTCCCAGGCGACGAACACGTAGATGTAGTTCGTGCCGATGTCACCAATGGCGATGGGGCCGGCGAACAAGTTACTAGGATGAAGTTAGCGGCGCTCGCAAACTCGGCCGGAACGTGAACACTCACATGAAGGAGATGACGTTGACAATCGCCTGATAGGCACCCATGCCCTTCGCGCGAGTCTCCGTCTTGAGACACTCGACCGGGTACAGCGCCTGGAGAGGCGTGTAGGTGAACGAGTTGACGAAGTTCTGCAATGGAGCCTTGCGTCAGAACCGGCGAGGCGAACGCAAAGCAGGCTCAACTCACAAACATGAAGTAGAAGAACACGCTAGCCTTGGCGACAGCGAGATTCGGGTGGTCAGAGCCCACGGTCTTGCCGAATTCAGAGCTCAGACCACCGTTTCCGGCTAGCATGAGGGCGCAACCAAGCGTGCCCATCCAGAGGACCTTGCGGCGTGGCATCTTATCGGTGAGGAAGACACCGGTGTATGCACCAGAGGCAGAGACGATCGAGATGGCCAAGTTGAGGACGAACTGCATGATGGTCTTGTAGCCGAGCAGGGAGAAGATCTATAGCGCAGGAAACCCAGTCAGCGGTGGTGCAATAAAGCCAAATTGCCTGAGATTACTCACCTTGGGGTTGAAGTATCCAAGACCGTTGCCGGAGAACTGACCGAACACACCCATGAACATGACCATCAAGAAGCGCCAGCGGGCGTTCTTGGTAGAGACGAGCTCGGAGAAGTCCCACCAGCGCTTGTCGCTACCGTCCAGAGACATCGACTCCTTGAACTCGCGCATCTCAAGATGGACGTAAGGCGAGTTGGGGTCTCCAGCACCGTGGTAGCGGACGATGAACTCGCGGGCCTCCTCCTCGCGACCCTGGAGGTACGTCCAGCGAGGGCTCTCTGGCAGGAAGAGAACAACAACGCAGACGATGCCGGCCGGAACACACTGGAAGATGAGAGGAAGGCGCCACGACCAGTCACTCTGAAAACAGAGTCAGATATGAAACAAGGCCAGTTGGTGGCGCGTACCTTGATGTACTGGGTACCAAGGGTAATAGCAGCGGCAGGGATGGAACCACCAAACCAGCCCGTGTTGTAGAAGCCGGTCATGCGACCGCGCCACTGAGGCGGGGCGATCTCGATACAGTACGTCGGGGCGCAAGTGACAGCGATGGCAATACCGAAACCGAGGATGAAACGACCAGCAATGAACGCCTCCTTGTTGTGAGCGCTGGAGATGATAACGGTACCGATGATGAGGATGAAGCAGCCAGTGAACATGCCCCAGCGACGACCGAAGCGGTCAGAAATGGGACCTGCCAGCAAACAAATTAGCAACGTGATAACTCCGCCAGCGCATGAGATTGTCGCGTACCAGAGACGAGACCACCAATGATTTGGCCAACGGTGTACATCGAGAAGATGAGACCGGTTCCTGCTGTGAAGTCGGCTGCGCCAGGGAAGTATTTGCCAAAGTATGGCATCGCGGTGACGGCGCCCATGAGCGAGCCATCGTAACCGTTTGCGATCTGAGAGTGCCAGCAGATTAGCGCTAGCAGCCAGGACAGTTTCCCACGCGACGTACGGCACACATGTACGACACGAAACCACTGGCAAGGATGATCAATGAGTCGCGGCTGGTGAGCTTGAGCTTGTGGGTCTCCTTCGCGGCAGCGAAGTCGGCATTCTGAGCGACAGTGGTGATCACAGTCTGCTCCTTGGCGTGACCGCCGTCGATATCCTTCTCGTCGAGGGAGTGGGCTGACATGGCTCGACTCGAGTTGTGTCGGGGAGGGCTGAACGCGGGGAAGGAACGGCGCCTGAAGGAAGCGAGGAGCAAGGAAGACGGTATTTATACAAGTCTTGCTGGTTCGGCGAAACCTCTGCAGTGACAGCGGAGGGATCGCGGGTCACAGGTTGCATAAAATCCGGCATTCGAGCTCAGAAACTGTCACCAAGCGACCAAACGATTGACATACAAGCCGCAATCGCCGCAGACGGTGACATCGTTGAACGTATCCACCACCAACTGACTCAAATTCACAAAGAAACGACTAGTTGAACGGGTTCAAGTGGCTCAGCGAGCCGGGTCAATGCGACGGCAGCATAGAGGCGAAACATCGGCGGGCGGAACCGTGTTGAGGAGGTGGACTACATGTGTGCCTGGCCGAAAATGAGACACCTGCCGTACTTGACTGGCTGGGCGGCTGTGTCCGGGATGTTGCGCGGCCACAGAGCTCGTCTGGTGATTCCATCGGACCTGAGGAGAATGTCAACGGGGCTTAATGTACAGAACAAGGCATTGGAGCGATCAAATGGCGCGAGAAGCAAGGATTCGAGGAGAAGCAGCCTCGGGTCGGCGAGATCGACACAAACTCCGTTCACACGAGCATCGCGGCCGCCTCGCGTACTCCGCGCAACATCTTCGGCGGAAAAATTGAGGCAAGGGTATGAACCCGCACGGGCAGTGGGTGAAGCGCACAGTCCAGGTGTCGCAGTGATCCCAAGATCGCGGCAAACGGCGGAGCTTCGGAGCTTGCCTCGGCCTTCATTCGCTCAGGCCATTCACTCAAGTCGCCGCAACTCCACACCATGGCAGACCAGCGACGCGACGCGTTCTTGGTATTCGATGCTTTTGACCTTGACCTGGTTGTCAAGGTCCTTGCAAACACTGCCTTCAGTCCGTAGCTTCTCCGGTCCCTGGCGTTCCTCGTCTGACCGCACCGACCTCTTGCCTATACAGGCCCATTCTTTACATTCTGGATCCCCCTCTTCTACAAGGCACAGGGTGCCGACTGGAGCGCGCCAATTGTCATCAACAGCGCTATCTTCTTCGTCCTCGTCTCGTCGTTCTGTGCGTCCTCGACAGCTATTTCCGAAGACCGAAGCTTATCGTATGTTTTCGTTCAACAGGGGCTGCCAAGTGGCTCTCTTCCATCTGGAGAAATGACCGGAGCCTCCTGTGGCGGCCGGGCAGGGTCGACTGGGGCGAGCAAATCGTTCTCATAACTGGCGGTAAGACGTGGCCTGCTCAGCAGCTTGCTGCAAGCTGCGACTCCTCACATCCGGCTCCGCTGACTCCTATATCGAATCAGGTTCATCCGGTATCGGCGAGCTCCTGGCCAACACCTTCGCGGTCCGCAACGTGACAGTGGTCGTTCTCGATGTGAACGAAGTCGAGTCGGAGAATTGTGCGTTGGCTAATTCACTCTCGGCTGTACCGAACCTCGCTGACACCGCGTTCCCGAACACCACACAAAGATAACATCAACTATTATAAGTGTGATGTTTCCAAATGGGAGGAGGTCGAACGGGTGGCGAAGACCGTTATTGAAGAGGTGGGTCGGCTTCTGTTTGCTTGGGAGTCTATGCTGACTTGTCACGACAGATCGGCCATCCGACCGTTCTTATTAACAACGCGGGCGTTGTTCAGGGCAAGCTCATCCTCGACCTGTCTCCGGAGGATATCAAACAGTGCGCGCGTCCAAGGTTTATAGCGCGCAGTTGAGCTGACTGGCACACAGAACCGTCGATGTCAACCTTTTGGCGCACTTCTGGACTCTCAAGGCGTTCCTGCCGAACATGATCAAGCAGAACGCTGGCCACATCGTGCGTGGTTTCAGAGCGCGTGTATACTCTCGTTACTCTCGTTGACGCCACTCTGTCAGATCACGGTCTCGTCCGTCATGGGCCTTGTCGGTGCCGCGCAGATGAGTGAGTGGGATCTTCCAACCTAGCGGGACATGGCGTCTGACCTGGCGCAGTCGACTACTGTGCGACCAAGGCGGCGCTGAACTCGCTGCACGAATCTCTGCGCTATGAACTCGACAAGCGGTGAGCCCTCACTCCTCAATGAGACTCGCGCATCGTTCTGATGCCGGCCGCGCAGGTATCATGCTCGCAAAGTGCGCTCCACGCTCGTATGTCCGGGGCACGTCAGCACACCATTGTTCTCGCATGCGGAGCATCCATCTTCCGCTTGGCATCGTTTCCTCTTCCCGACGCTCGCGCCGCACACAATTGCAAAGGCAGTCATCGCAGCTGTGGACGAGCAGGAGTCGCGCGGTATCAATCTGCCCTTTTATGTTAATTTTGCCTGGGTAGCGAGTGCTCTCCCCTCGTGGCTGCGCGACCTCGCGCAATGGGTATGCACGCAATGATATGCGCGAGTACCCACCATGCTGACCCGTCATACACTCAGGCGTCCGGAGCCGACTACACGATGCGAAACTTTGTCAAGTTGTCGGGACGGAGAGCAGAAGAAGGTCCTGTTCCGGAGCAAGTGGACAGCAACCATCGCGACGATTAGTCTATTCTCACGTTCATACAATCTCATCCAATCTCATCAGTTGCTCCATATATGAATTTGGTTGAGGTTGGCTGAAAATTCGTGCCGAAGTGTGACACAAATTGGTGCTCACTGTTCAGGTTGCGGGCCGCGCATGATGGCATGCACAGCAGTGCGCAGCAACGATGGCAGCCGCTCTTCCTCTCATCAACTCGTCCTCTTCCCCTTCAGCTTTGCTGGTTAGCCGATTCTCTCCTGGACAGCGGAGCCGAACGTGTTCTGCGCGACTGCGCCGGGCTGCGCAAGCCCAGCCATGCTCGCCTCCCATCGCCACTTGTTGGCCGTGCTGGTCCTCTCTGCTGCTGCGGCACGAGCACAGCTTAGCACCTGGAAGTCCATTAATTTGACATTCAGCGAGAACGAAATCACAAGAGAGCCTGACTGGATGCTGGCCGCTAATCAAGAAGATGATTTGGCGGCCGAGTATTGGGTGACCACAGTTTTCAACGCGTCAGCGACGGCCACCTTCAATAGCTCCGCATTTGCTGTGAGGGGGTGGATTCACCCTGGAGGACCACTGTTGAGCGTTACGCTCAATGGTGAATCTGTGGGTTTGGTCAATACCAGCTCGAACGCTTCAGAGGTGCAGCATATTGGGATGCTGTTCGAGAGCAACCAGCTCGATCCGAATGCAACGCACACCCTTCATTTGGAATACGCGTGGCCTACAGCGTCCGCCTCGAGTGAACCGGGACAGCTCGGAATATCTGAGCTCCTCGTCATGTCCCAAGATGGGTTGTTGAGTCCATCGTCCGGAGATGTATCTGGTTTGCGTACAACTTCGCCTACATCAGGGACCTCGTGAGTCGTTTCTCGCTCTTGTCGACGCAGCGACTGAAATTTGGTGTGTAGTGATCCGACCGGTTTGACTCCAGTCAATGACGCCTCGACAATACCTATCACGCCCCTTCCCATCGCGTGGATTGTTCAAGGCGTCGCCGGTGCAGTGGTCATATTACCGATGCTGTTTGTCATTGTTTTTTCTGTCTGGAGACACCGGAGGAGAAACAGATTCTCGCTCGAGTTGTGGGAGAAAGATCGGGACCGGGACCGGCTTGCCACGGAACCGCTGTTCTCACACGTACAGCCTTTAGCGCGACCACCAAGTAGCTGCGAGTCTACGAGGTTTTCTGCGGCGAGCATAGTTAGTGACCTTCCGTCGATGGAGTCGATGCAGGCTGGTGCGCTTCTGTCGTTGCCTTCGTCAAGGGCAATGTCGCCTGCCCACTCCCTCAGAACTTTGGACACACGGACTTGAACTGGATTGCTCTAGCCTATTACTTACATCCAGAGCACTTATAGATACCTACTGTATCGCGCATCCATTTCGTAGAACTGCGCCGTATGGATGTAATGGAAGACACTTCCAAAGCAATGAGGAGAACGACGAATCTACGACAGTAACATGCGATAGAGCAGGTATGCCACGAGAGCGGCAACCGGAATGAGATAAATCATCCTGGTTTAACGTGAGCAACTGTAAGAGCGGGGCGAACGTGGCGAAACGTACGTGGAATCTGAGCTTGACGTTGGGGCGGCAGGAGTTGGTTGAGTACCAGTCTTCTTCGCTGCTGCCGGCAGCGCCTGGCGCTTTTTGAGCTCCTATATGAGATAGGCCGGGCACGAAACAAGTGTTAGTGTTCAGTATTTAAGCTGCCAAGCCTTCCTCGACGATCACGAGGACGAAACTGCTTACCTCGCCTCCAACGAAGGTGCCGACTAGCATCTCGGTGACAAGCTTTTTGGCGTCATCCGAGTGACTAACATCATCGAATGGCCCAGTGGCATCTTTCCCTGCTTCTGCCAAGAGAATCTCATCACCGCCTGGATGACTGTGGTCAGCGGAGCTGGGTTTGAATGGGAAGGAACCAATGCCTGCTTACCAGGATGCTGCAAACAGAGCGTTGTGCCGAGCGTTAGCCATGCAAGGCGGTCGTGTTCATTAGTCGACTTGGTGTGGATGTGAACGTACCTCGTCAAGGAACGCAGATACGTCGTAGACTGTTGAGTGACGGGTTAGACTGCGAACGACAAGGGAAACACGACGCCAACACCACATCGTCGCGCGACATAGCGATGGAAGATGAAATGCGCACTGACTCTTGTCGTGGATGAGGAGATAGAAGCTCTCCCGGGTCTGGTGCTTCTTGAACTCGTCGTAGGTGATGACCTTGGACATAGTGAACGGTTTCGAGGATGGAAGGTTGAGGATGTTGGTCGTGCGAAGTGACTGAGGGAGAGAAGGAGAAGGAGAGAGGGAGAGGTGTACAAAAGCTCAGCGCTTTGGCCATTGCGTGGTTGGCTGAGGCTGCGAAGCGCGGACGGCACGGTTCGGAGGGCGAGACCCCGCAGCCGTTGTCATTACACGCAGTGTCCCCAGGTCAGTCTAATCAAGATGAGGTGAGAAAATGAGGTATATTTGACGGAGATGTATTCTAGGTTTAGTACTCAACAGACCATGAGGGAGGAGTGTCAAGTGTGGACGAAGATAATAAGGTTATTCTTCCACAATGACCAGTAAGAGACGAAGGCATCTGCAAGCCGTGTCCCAGGCAAAGGTCTGTGGGGGTTCTCAAAGATGTTGCAGAAACGTAGGAACTGGATCCATTTGGCTGGGGAAAAAAAGTGCGACAGAATTGCAAAAGAGACCCTGAACAGATGAAAGTAGCGGGATGGCACCAAACTGCGGGTCACAGCTAGATGCGTTCCTGTAATGCGACAGAGACCGAGAAAAGAGCAACAGGTTGTGAGTCGTGGCCTTAGTGCAAGAGAGCAAGACGCTATTGTGCCGGCCATCACCGGGTTTTGAAGGAAAATATGAGGGGGAGTGGGGTTGCCTCTCCAAGACGCTGTAAAAAATTGTTAATGCCAGCCGATTGAGGAGCAGTGTGGTCGCGAAGCTCGTGCATGCATGCGCGCAAGCGGCGTGCTTGGTTGCGCTTCATGGGGGATGACTTTACACGGGCGAGCGGAGCCGGCCGTTTCCGCATCCGTCCTTTACCAGACACCAAGTCCCGCCAAGCAGCACCCGTTCGAGATGGAGTCCAAGTGGGACGCCCTCGACCCCAACGCTGCCGCCCGCCGCCGTGGCGTTATGCGCTCTGCTAATGGGATACTATATTCCCTCAACTGGCAATGGGTCGTTGCCCTGTTACTCGTCTCTGCTTGGTTACTCCGCTGGTTCCAACTCTACCTTCAACAATGGCGTGCAGCTGCACTCAAACGGTTTGTGCTGCCTTTGCTAGCATTTACAGACTTGGCTGACCTGGAACTTGCAGTAACACGCGTCGCCGGTACGGGATCCCAGATGATGACCACCGCCCATTCCACATCGCTGCCCAAGCAGCAGCTGTTATTCGCAGGCAGCAACAAATCGCTCTTCGCGAGGCCGAAAAGAAAGCTGCTGCCCAGCGCGCTCTCGAGCAGCCTGCCCGCACGTCCGCATTCGACCGCCACCCGGCACAGCAGCCACAGCTCTCATATTCCACGTCTTCGCTTGGCGCCCGTGTTCCCTACAACTACAACAGCTCCCGCGAGATAAACGGCATGTTCGTACACCCTCCGCTCGCTGTTGCTGCCAAAGCTGATCAATCTTCATTCATCTTAGGCCTCGCTTCACATCGCAGTACCAACCGCGCACGGACAATTGGACCTCGCGTTACGATCCGCGGCCTTCAATTATTAACAGTTCTTCATCTCGTCCCGGTACTGGCCTGCTCAACGTTCCCAGCAACGCTCGGCCGCGTGCTGTCTCACGCAAACACGTCATTGGTGGTCCAGGTCCTCTTATCGACGAGCCAGTGACCCACCGCCGTGTCATGAAGCGCCAGGTCGACAGCGACTCGGAAGTAATTGACTCGGACCGTGATCGTACGAAACGCGCTCGCCAGTATATAAACCTCGACGGCGATGACGACGCTGAGATGGCCGACGCTACTGACACCGCGACCGAAGACGATATGGACACCGATACTGTCGCAGCTCCAGCTAATCGCTCAACTCTCAAGCGCGGTCGCTCCGATGCCGGCTCGGTCGTTGGTGACAGTGTACGGGAACGGAAAATGCGGCGTAAGGGACCTTCATCCACTGGGCACACACGTGGAAAGAAGCGAGCGGTGGAGACTTCAGGCAGCGAAGATGAGGCCAGCGGCCCTGCGAACAAGCGCGGTCGTCTCAGCTCTGGCGACGAGGGAGACAGCGACGAGGGGATGCACGAAGACTCCGACGAAGAGGCTCAAGCTACTCAAGACTCGACGCACGCGGGAACGGCTACCGAAACCAGTACTGTTGAACCTGTGTGTGGCGACCGTGAGATTGGCGACGCTTGGACAGAGGGCGATGTGAAATTCAAAGTCGGTGAAGATGGACGCCGTTTACGCCTCGCGCATGTTAAGAGTGTTCACACGCGGGCGGTCAAGGTGCGTCCCTGGTGGTATGTTCATATGATGACGCAGGCTGACAGCAACTTCACACAGGCCAAGGACATCGCTGGCTCGCCCGTCAAGTCAACTGGGCTGACTCCAATCCAGCAAACCGTCGTGGTGGAGCGTTGGCTTAACGATGACGAGTTCGCTCAGGTGAAATCGCGGAAAGAGCTTGCATGGGGATATGACACCGATGAAGAGGGATCTGTCGATGCTGATGAAGGCCAATTCACGTCCGCAAGGACGAAGAAAGCTCATCAGCTCACTGTGACGATCTCCGACGACAGCACGTCTCAAATGGGTGGCAAGGTTTTACTCTGGGATTCTGGTTCGCGGTTCTCTTCCCGACCATCCACGCCGGGTGGAAGTACTCAGCCCAGCCCCAATACCATCGCACCGTCCTCCAAATTGCAAAACCCTTTCCACACTGTCTCCGTGCCAACCCTTGGGCGTCGTGTCGCCAGCTCTGCCGGTGGTATACAGGTTCCTCCCCTCCGGTACTCGCGCAGCTTTAGCAAATGGGAGAAGATGGAAGCAGAGGCGGATGCACTCGAGCGCTTGCGTAGGGGTGACCGTGATGAGCAGAAGAAGAAGGAAGCCGCTGCCGCACCACCGACCCCAGCGCCAGCTCCTGTTGCAGCATCCCCGTCACCCTTCAACCTCAAACCAAGCGATGCTACTCCCGCCGCACTCAGCAGCCAACCATCTCCAGCACCCCAAGCAACGGCAGCCCCAGCTTCAGCCAACCCACTGTTCGCGCCGACGTCTGCTGCCACGGAGACTGCTACTGCTAGCAAACCTGCCATGCCGGTCTTCTCGCTTGGAACTCCGGTTACGACGCCCCCATCCTCAGCCACTGCGCCCGCGCCGCCAAAGCCAGTATTTTCCTTTGGACCAGCGCCCGTGACGACTCCAGCTCCCATCACCGTCGCACCAGCCGCACCGGTTTCTGCCCCAAGCTTCCCATCCTTCAACATCCCGACCAATCCTCTCAACATCGCACCAGGCGACAAGTCGGCAACTGCAGCACCATCCGCCTCTGGCTTTTCGTTTGGCCCCACGGCGGCAGCCACCACTGACAAGAAAGATCAGCCTGCGGCATCTGGTTTGGCCGCGTTCGTAAAGCCTGCCGGCTCGACGGGTGGTCTCGCCTCGATATCCTTCGGTCCTTCTGCTCCTGGCACAACACCGGCACCTGCCACAGTCACTGCTCCTGCTCCTGCCCCCACAGGATTTTCCTTCGGGCCCGCAGCTGCATCCGGCGCTGCCGCGTCAAGGCCTGCTTTCCCTGGCCTCGGTGCAGCGGGTTCATCTAGTGGAGCGGCGACACCGTCTGCGACTGCCGCGCCTGCGTCGAATTTGTTCAGCTTTGGGCCAGCGGCACCAGCCGCTCCTACTGCGGCCAAGCCCGCTGCTCCAGGCTTCAGCTTTGGTCCAGCCTCTGGTACACCTGCCGCCGCGCCCGCCACCGCTCCCGCACCGACCACAGCTGGCGCTAGCTCAGGCTTCAGCTTCACTGGAACTGGCGCTGCTCAGAAGCCCAGTGGCTTCTCTTTCGGCCCTGCAGCCACGACGGTACCGACGCCTATGAGCACCAATGCACCGGCTGGTGCTGCAGCTGCGCCCGGCTTCTCGTTCGGTCCCACGACTACGGCGCCCGCACCAACGCAAGCACCGGCACCAGGCCAGACTCCCAATCTCTTCACACCCGCACCCGGCGCCAACCTTGCAGGTGGTAATCCATTTGCTCCGACAGGAGGGAATCCGTTCGCTTCGTCTGCCAACCCAGGTACAATGAACGCTCAAGGTCGTCCCATGCGCGGCCGCTCCTCCCTGTCAGGCAAGCCACCTGGCACGGCCTCGTCGCCAGCTCCTGGCGCGACTGCTAGTGCCAACCTCTTCAGCTTCGCATCCACGCCAGGAGCTGCAGCACCGGTAGCTAGCGCATCTTCTCCATTCGGCTTCTCGTCTGCTGCGCCAGCATCTGCAGCAGGTGCTGCTGCACAACCCAGCCTATTCTCGTTCGGTCCCGCTGCAGGCGTAACGCAGCAGCCTGCGCAAAACCCGCCTTTTGGCGGCTCGGCATTCTCGTTCGGTCAGAAGTAATTGCAGAGGTGAAAGCATCATAGCGGACACTCGATCTGTGCGCGTTCCGGGGTTCTTGCCTGTATATTACCTTCCGCTGGTCCCGCTCTCGACGCCCCGTTTTGCATTGTAAGAACTTAGTTCTCTCGTCGTCATTTGTGGTAGTCCATTCTCGACAAAAGATTCCCCGTGTTCTGCGTTGTAGCACATCTGGCTGAGAGTGAGGATGCCGCTGAACGAAATATTGAGAGAAATGTCGGCAACGAGCCGGCGCGTCAGCGTCTTTCCCACCTACATCCGCCGCTCGCATCTTCAATATGGGGCAAGGGTATGTCGTGCTGCGCCATGCCTCACGCGTGCAGTCCGCTCACGTTGGTCTATTTGCTGCTCTCTAGGGCGAACTTATATCTGGACCCGCAAATTCGGGATTGGGTGCGCGGCGTGTCGCGTCAGCGCGATTGAGCGTATCGAACTTACCACTCTCTGCACTCCAGGTCCTGTTCCCAATCACCATCGTCATGGTCAGTACAGCGTCGCATGTTTGGCGCGAGACTAGACTGAAGGGGTTACTCAGATTCTCGTTGGCGTCCTGAGGCACTATGTTACCCAATTGTTGGGCTCAACGCCGCCGAAAGCGACCCGCGCACAGATACGCGAACAGTGCGTTTACAAATTACGCACATTTGCTGTGGTGCTTTGGTGCTGAGTCGCGTTCCTTTGCTATCCAGACGTGCCATGCTCCGGTCGCAGACCCTCCGCCAGTCTGCCACTCGTTCTCCCGTCCCACCTACGCACTACCGTGCCATCTCCTCGTACCTTCAAGAGGGCTTTGCTACCGGGCTTTTCCTTAAAGACGGCCCGCCGTCCGCCGACGCTGCCAGCGCAGGACCCAAGAATCCTTTGGATGCCCTCACCGACCCGAGCGCCATGGACACCATGATGGATGGCATGAAAAAGCAGATGGTGATGATGGTGCCACAAATGGTTATCATGGGATGGATCAACTTCTTCTTCCAGGGTTTCGTACTCAGTGCGTGACACGAACTCCTCGGAGGTGGTCGCGGTGCTAACCGAATGTTTCGCCGCTATGCATTTCAACAGTCAAGCTGCCCTTCCCGTTGACGACGGGTTTTAAGAGCATGCTGCAGCGCGGCGTGGATGCGCAAGACATGGACGTGCGCTGGGTGTCGTCGCTCTCATGGTACATCCTCAACTTGTTCGGTCTCAACGGCGTGTACCGTCTCATCCTCGGCAGCGACAATGGTGCGTGTTCTCGCATATCTTGTGCCTGGTGATGGTGGTTGCAGATGCTAATCCTTGGCTTTCTACAGCGGCTGCCGATCCGTCGCGTGACATGGGTCAGAGTCCATTTGGTGGTGCGGCTGGCGCGGCTGGCCCTGGACCTCTTGGCCAGGACATGGGTAAACTATTCAAGGGCGAGAAGGACAACCTAGAGCTCGCAGACGGGTTGTACGTCTGGGCATGTGATGGAGTTGAGGACCGCATCCTGGCAAAGTACGGCAAACTGCCCGCATCAACCGCTGCAGCAACCAAGCCTGCTTCAAGACGGCGGTAATTTAAATACCCAGTAGCCGTGACTAGTAATTGGGGAATAATCTTATCCGATTCTTCGTGATTGCTATGGGGAAAGACGTTTATTCGTTTCAACGGGATAGTGCTCCGTCTATTGCAAGCCTGAGCTCGCATGCCAAGAAAGTTCAGCAGGGATTGACCACATTGCTGTGGAACAGTTATTACAGCTACACGGGCCGCGATATGTGGAACAGGAGAAGACGGGGGAAGCTAACAGTGTTGAGTGGCAGCGAGACGAAGCTGGGATAACGAGATGGAGGATAAATCCGCGAGAGGTGCCGGGTGGCAATGACCGGCGCACACTCTGCGCCGCCCAATTGAGGCGTGACACCGAGACTATCGAGCAGGTAAGGATCGAGAGACGAGAACGGCTAGACGAGGCCATCGTAGATGCGCAGGGCCTGCGGAGCGGAAAACGGTCAGCACCGGTGCGACCGGGATCGAACGGGGCGCGCGCGCGACCAAATGATGACGACTCACAGCAAGGATGGTTGGGTCTTTCTTGGAACCCTCGACAAATTCGTCAAATGTGAGCTTGGCGTCCTTGTCGGCATCCATGTTCTTGAAGATCTTCTCTACCCGCTTCTCGGGGGTGTCCTCGTCCGGTGGCAAACGGTGAGTCGAACCGGCCATCTTGTAGATGGCCTGTACGATCTGCAGCATCTCGTCGTACGAGATCAAGCCGTCCTTGTCGATATCATATAGTTGGAATGCCCCTGCGAGTCGATATGTCTGTCAGATATG
>Ga0247815_10001290_pt1 | contig 19339 bp, 20 predicted proteins | sample UWRJL194509B1_FD_181014 | JGI IMG/M metagenome (GOLD analysis project Ga0247815, IMG submission 181014) | Plant litter microbial communities from Arlington Agricultural Research Station in Wisconsin, United States - UWRJ-L194-509B-1 | ecosystem: Environmental > Terrestrial > Plant litter >...
GTCTACTTTTTTAGCAGAAGCATACATGATCGCTTCCCAGTTTTGACCTTCTTGTAATTCACCATCTCCGTGTAAAGTATAGATTAAGTGATTATCACCATTTAATTTTTTTGCTTGTGCAGCACCAAGAGCTACAGATAAACCTTGTCCTAATGAACCAGAAGCCATACGAACTCCAGGCAATCCTTCGTGAGTTGTTGGGTGCCCTTGTAAACGTGAGTTTAATAATCTGAAAGTTGCAAGTTCTGAAACAGGGAAATAACCGCTACGTGCTAATACGCTATAAAATACAGGAGAAATGTGTCCGTTTGAAAGGAAGAAAATATCTTCTCCAATTCCGTCCATATCAAAACCTTCTTTACGCTCCATAATGTTTTGGTATAGTGTTACCAAAAATTCAGTACAACCTAGTGAACCACCTGGGTGACCTGAGTTGACAGCATGTACCATTCGAAGAATATCTCTTCTTACTTGGATAGTTAAATCGCTTAATTGTTGTGTGTTAGGCTTCATTTTATGTGTAAAAGTTAAACTGGTGCAAAAGTAATTTTTATTTTGCGGGCTGACAAATGATTTTTCGCTTTAGTTTGCTGTAATTGTTAAATTTTAGGCCTTTTTTTATTGATTTGGAAAAAAAAGTAAATCTTGTTGAGGGAAAAAAAGTTTGACACTGATAAAAATCATCAAAGTGATTTGAAAAAAATCGATATTAATCAGTTTTATTTGTGGCAAAAAAAGATATTCGGTAAAAAAAAATGCCACAGATTACAAGATTAAATTGATTTAGAAAATCTATTAACTTGAAATCTGTGGCAAAAATCTATTGTAATTCTTGTAATCTGGGACAAAAAGGGCTTATTCTGTATCGCCTTCGCTATAAAAATTATTTTCTTCATCTTCAGAGCCAATTTCTTCCTGCTCATCGTCTAGCTCTGAGCCCGGAATATCTAAATCGTTTCCGAGTTTGTCACTATTTTGTTTCCATTCGTTGTCATTGTTATCATTTTGAATGACTGTTCTTTCGCCTGAAATTCCTTCAGGATCAATATCTTCTAGTTTTTCTTCCTGATTGTAAATATCTTCGGTTGCCGGATAATCTAAGTTTTCCAGATTTCTTTCGATTTGATCGTCCTTAATTTGATCTAAATCGACAGGATTTTTTTCTTCTGAATTTATCATGGTTTCTATATTTTTAATGAATATTAATTTTGTTCTTTTCTAATTATTAAAGTTAATCACTTAATACTGTTGTTGTGTTACATTTTAGTAATGTGGTTGTTGTAACTTTTACATTTAGGTTATTTGTCGAAAAGCTGTTGCATGTGTGCGTTAGGGATAGAAGTGAAAAGCCCACAGCCTGACGAAGGAAGTGCGAGGACTTGCAGCGAATAGCCCGATCCGCCGCGGCGGAAACGCCCGTAAATTCCAAATTCCAAATTCCAAAATTCCAAATTCCAAAATTCCAACTCGAAAAACAAAGCTTTTGGGTTGGTGAAAATCATTATTTTATTTTCTAATGGACAAATTATCTTATTGATTAAATTTTCCTGAAATTAGCCTATCTTTGCCGACTGAAAAAAGAAACAGATGAAGTTTGATTTATTGAAAAAAGATCCGCAATCTAAAGCGAGAGCGGGAAGTATTACTACAGATCACGGCGTAATCGAAACGCCTATTTTTATGCCTGTTGGAACGGTTGCATCTGTAAAAGGGGTACACCAACGTGAGCTAAAAGAAGATATTAATCCCGATATTATTCTGGGAAATACATACCATTTATATTTACGTCCGCAGACTGAAATTCTTGAAAAAGCGGGTGGATTGCACAAATTCATGAATTGGGATCGTAATATTTTGACTGATTCTGGTGGATATCAGGTTTATTCTCTTTCGAATAACAGAAAAATTAAAGAAGAAGGTGTAAAGTTTAAATCGCATATTGATGGTTCGTACCACTTTTTTTCACCGGAAAGTGTAATGGAAATTCAGCGTACAATTGGGGCTGACATTATTATGGCGTTTGATGAATGTACGCCTTATCCTTGCGATTACAGATACGCACAGCGCTCGATGCACATGACACACCGTTGGTTAGATCGTTGTATCAACCATTTGGATAAAGTGCCTTATAAATATGGTTACGAGCAAACTTTTTTCCCAATTGTTCAGGGAAGTACTTACAAAGATTTACGTCAGCAATCTGCTGAATATATTGCCAATGCAGGACAACAGGGTAACGCCATTGGCGGTTTATCTGTAGGTGAACCTGCTGAAGAAATGTACGCGATGACCGAAGTGGTTTGCGAAATTTTGCCTGAAGATAAACCTCGTTATTTAATGGGAGTAGGAACTCCTATTAATATTTTGGAAAATATCGCGTTAGGTATTGATATGTTCGATTGTGTTATGCCAACTCGTAATGCGAGAAATGGTATGTTGTTTACAGCAAACGGAACAATCAACATTAAAAACAAAAAGTGGGAAGCTGATTTTTCGCCAATCGACGAAATGGGGCATACTTTTGTAGATACTGAATATACAAAAGCATATTTACGTCACTTATTTGCAGCTAACGAATATTTAGGAAAACAAATTGCAACGATTCATAATCTTGGTTTTTATATGTGGTTGGTTCGTGAAGCCAGAAAACATATCTTAGCAGGAGATTTTAGACCATGGAAAGAAATGATGGTTAAAAATATGAGTCAAAGACTTTAAAATATGTTGATTTGTTTAATCGTTTATTCGGTTAAACGATTAAACAAATAATCGATTAAACTTTACTATGTTAACAATAATAGATAAGTATATTTTAAAAAGATATTTAGCCACTTTCTCGGTGATGATCTTATTATTTATTCCGATTGGGATTGTAATTGACGTCTCTGAAAAGGTGAATAAAATGCTGGAGAACAAGATTCCGTTTACAGCAATTGCAGTCTATTATTACAATTTTACGATTTATTTTGCGAACTCCTTGTTTCCGATATTTTTGTTTTTATCGGTTATTTGGTTTACCTCAAAATTGGCAAATAATACAGAGATTATTGCGATTTTAAGTTCGGGAATTTCGTTTACCCGTTTTTTACGACCTTATATTATTGGTGCTTCGATCGTTTCGGTTTTTGTGCTTTTAATGGGGTTTTTCATCGTTCCGGCTGCCAGTGAAGGTTTTAATAATTTTAGGTATACGTATCTAAAAGGAAACGGAAAACAGCTAATGCGAGGGGAGAATACCAATGTGTACAGACAGATTAATGATAACGATTTTATTTTTGTAAATAGTTTTAATGAAGAGTCTAAAACGGCTTTTAATTTTACGCTGGAACATTTTGAAAAAGAGCAGTTAACGTATAAAATTACTGCAAGTCGTATTAAATGGGATCCTAAAAAGAAAATCTATATTCTGTACGATTATACCAAAAGAACCCTTGGCGAACTGAATGATAAAATAGAAAAAGTACCTGAAAAGAATGTGGCTTTCAAATTTGAACTGGCCGATTTAACTCCGGTAGTTTATATTGCTGAGACGCTTCCGTTAGGTAAGCTGATTGATTTTATCGAAAAGGAACGTAAAAGAGGTTCAGGAAATATTAATACTTATCTGGTGGTACTTTACAAAAAATACAGCGTACCGGTTTCTGCTTTTATTCTAACGATTATTGCCGTAGCGGTTTCGTCTATGAAACGCCGTGGTGGTATGGGAACGAATCTTGCGATTGGTATTGCAATTGCATTTTCATTCGTGTTTTTTGATAAAATATTCGGTACTCTTGCCGAAAAATCTACTTTCTCACCTTTATTTGCTGTCTGGTTCCCGAATATTGTTTTCGGAATTCTGGCTGTATACCTATTACGTAATGCGAAACGATAATTTAAAAAGTTATTTAAATCTTCATTTAATTGTTTTTATCTGGGGTTTTACGGCTGTTCTTGGCGCTTTGATCACTATTGATGCTGAAAATTTAGTATGGTTTAGAATGCTTCTTGCAGGGATTTTCCTGGCTGGTTTTATCGTTTATAAGAAACAATCTTTCGTGATTTCGGCCACGTCTTTTGCTAAATTGATTTTTGTTGGATTGCTGATTGCAATGCATTGGATTTTCTTTTTCAAGGCGATTCATGTTTCGAATGTTTCAATAACACTTTCGATATTTTCGTTAGGAGCTTTTTTTGCCTCTTTACTGGAGCCGCTTTTTTACGGAAGAAAAATTTTATTTTATGAAGTTTTCTTCGGATTAATTATTATAGCAGGTTTAGCCTTAATCATGCGTGTAGAAGTAAAATACCTGGAAGGAATGTATTATGCCTTGGCTTCTATTATTCTGGGAGTTTTGTTTACCTTAATGAATGGGAAGTTAATTTCTGACCATGAACCTTCGGTAATCACGTTCTATGAGTTTGGCGCGGGAGTTTTCTTTATTTCGATTTACTTTTTAATACAAGGAAAATTCAATGCAGATTTCTTTACCATGTCATTAAATAACTGGATTTTACTATTGGTTTTGGCATCGGTTTGTACCGCATATGCGTTTACAGCATCTGTAAAAGTGATGCAGAAATTAACGCCTTACACGGTAATGTTAACCACTAATTTAGAGCCTGTTTACGGAATTATTCTGGCTTATTTTATTTTGGGCGGAAAAGAAAAAATGAGTACAGAATTTTATATTGGCGCCTTGATAATTGTAATTACAGTTATCTTAAACGGTGTTTTTAAACATTATAAAAATAAGAAGGAAGTGTAATAATTTCCTTATTTTTAAATTACATTTTTACATTTTAAATACGATTTAATCACACCAATGATATAATATTTTTATATTTGCGGTTCGATTTAAAAACAAAATTCAAAAATCCATGGAATATTTAGATTTTGAGCTTCCAATAAAAGAACTTGAAGAACAGTTAGAAAAGTGTGTTATAATTGGAAAAGAATCTGATGTTGATGTAACATCAACCTGCAAGGAAATCAACAAAAAATTAGAACAAACTAAGAAAGATATATACAAAAACCTTACGGCTTGGCAACGAGTTCAGCTATCAAGGCATCCAAACAGACCTTACACTTTAGATTATATCAGAGCTATTTGCGGAGATACATTTTTAGAACTTCATGGAGACAGAAATTTTAAAGATGATAAAGCTATGGTGGGCGGACTAGGGAAAGTAAACGGTCAGTCGTTTATGATCGTGGGTCAGCAAAAAGGTTTTAATACAAAAACACGTCAATACCGTAATTTTGGTATGGCAAATCCTGAAGGATACCGTAAAGCTTTGCGTTTGATGAAAATGGCAGAGAAATTTGGTATTCCGGTTTTAACTCTTGTAGATACTCCGGGTGCATATCCAGGTCTTGAAGCCGAAGAAAGAGGACAAGGAGAAGCTATTGCCAGAAACATTTTCGAAATGGTTCGTTTGCAAGTGCCAATTATCACGATTATCGTTGGTGAAGGTGCTTCTGGAGGAGCTTTAGGAATTGGTGTTGGTGATAAAGTATATATGTTAGAAAATACATGGTACTCGGTAATTTCGCCAGAATCGTGTTCGTCTATTTTATGGAAAAGCTGGGAGTACAAAGAACGTGCTGCAGATGCTTTAAAATTGACTTCATCTGACATGAAAAAACAAAAATTAGTGGATGATGTAATACCAGAACCGCTGGGTGGCGCGCATTACGATCGCGAAACTACTTTTAAAACAGTAGCGGAATACATCACTAAAGGATATAATGAATTGAAAGACTTATCAACAGCCGACTTAATTGCCCAAAGAATGGACAAATACAGTAATATGGGCGAGTATAAAGAATAAATTCATGTAAAACGATTTAAAATCCGAAGCCTTACAGTTTCGGATTTTTTTTTGGTTATGAACAAAATCATCTTATTTATAAACAATTAATAGTTATAACTCGATAGCAATTTTTTTTTAAATTTTGCTACTTTCGCTATATGGAAAATTTCAAAAATGCAAACCCCGCAAAGGTAAATAAACCCTCAGTAATTAGTTTAGAAAAAGGAAAGCTTCCTCCGCAAGTTCTTGATTTAGAAGAAGCTGTGCTTGGAGCAATGATGATTGATAAAAAAGGTGTTGATGATGTAATTGATATTTTGCAAGGAGATGCTTTTTACAAAGAGGCGCATAAATATATTTTTGAAGCAATTGTTCAGCTTTTTACAGAAACACAGCCAATTGACTTGTTGACGGTTTCGACGCAGTTGAAGAAAAATGGAAAATTAGAATTGGCTGGAGGAGATTTTTATTTAATTCAGCTTACACAAAAAATCGCATCTTCGGCGCATATCGAATTTCACTCGCGTATTATTCTTCAAAAGTTTATTCAAAGAAGTTTGATTCGTATTTCGACTGAAATTATCGAAGCGTCTTATGATGAAACTGCCGATGTATTTGATTTGCTTGATCAGGCCGAATCAAAACTATATGAAGTAACACAAGGAAATATCAAACGTAGTTCTGAAACTGCTCAGAGTTTAGTACTTCAGGCTAAAAAGAAGATTGAAGAAATTGCAAAACAAGAAGGTTTAAGTGGTGTTGAAACTGGTTTTCATAATCTGGATAAACTAACCTCGGGATGGCAACCTTCGGATTTAATTATTATCGCGGCGAGACCTGCGATGGGAAAAACGGCCTTTGTACTTTCGATGGCAAGAAATATCGCTATTCAGTACGGGCATGGAGTGGCTTTGTTCTCTCTGGAGATGGCATCAGTTCAGTTGATTACCAGGCTAATTTCGTCAGAAACAGGATTGTCATCAGAGAAATTGCGTACCGGTAAATTAGAGCCTCACGAATGGGAAATGTTGAGTACCAAAGTAAAAAACTTAGAAAAAGCGCCTTTGTTTATTGATGATACGCCGTCGCTTTCTATTTTCGATTTAAGAGCAAAATGTCGACGTTTAGTTTCACAGCACGGTATCAAGATTATCATTATTGATTATTTGCAGTTGATGACTGCCGGAGGAAATAATAAAGGAGGAGGAAACCGTGAGCAGGAGATTTCTACAATTTCCCGAAACTTAAAAGCCCTGGCAAAAGAGCTAAACGTTCCGGTAATTGCACTTTCGCAGTTATCGCGTGCGGTAGAGACGCGTGGTTCTAGTAAGCGTCCGTTGCTATCGGATCTTCGTGAATCTGGGGCGATTGAGCAGGATGCTGATATTGTTTCGTTTTTATACCGTCCTGAATATTACAAAATTGAAGAATGGGATGATGACGAAGCATCGCCAACAACAGGTCAGGCAGAAATCATGATCGCGAAACACCGTAATGGTGGTATCGAAAACATTCGATTGAAATTTATAGGACACCTTGGTAAGTTTGATAACCTTGATGATTTTTCAGGTAGTTACGACGATTTACCATCAAAAATGAATCATGAAGAGAATCCGTTTATAACGAAAAATTTACCATCGCCTAATGAAGCATTTGGAAGTAACTTAAATGATGATGATGACGACAGTGATGTTCCGTTTTAATAATATAATTAAGCCTCTTTATGAGGCTTTTTTTATTCTTAAATGTTAATTTTTTTGATAAAATTGAGTAGTTTAGCCAAACAATTGATTCCAACAATTGCATATTAATTAACAACCAAAAACAAATTTAGATTATGTCACAAGAAAAATTTCCAGGTAAAATTGAAATCAGTTTAGCTGTTGGTCAGGAATGGTCAAAAAAGTACAAAGATTCTCCAGAGGGTAGAGAAAAAGATTCAGTAGACGCTTACTTAGTACCTTTAGAAAGCTTAGAAGCAATTTTAAAACTTAAAGAATCTTTAAAAATTGATGCGACCAGAGCTTATAAAGGAATTAATGAACTTGGAGAACAAACTTTAATGTTTGTAGGAGCTAAATTAAATGAAAAAACAGGTATCTATGAGGACGTCTTTTTAGATGGTGATCTAGGTACAGCAGTTTTGTATGATGGAGCTAGGCCATGCCCTCCTTTTGGAGATCCAACAGGTCCTCTATAATGGTTGATCTTGTAATATATTCGGCCTATTTTGTTTTATTAATAAACTTAGTGCTGTATACATATAGCTTTTTCCGTTTGGAAAAAGCTAATGTTTTTTTTGTTTTTTATCTTGCATTTGTTTTTATAATGCAATTTAGTTTAGAGTTGATGTATCGTTTTGCAATGAATAATTTATTTGCCATTAATATCTTTTTTATTGGTCAAATAATTTTACTGGGTTTGTTTTATAGATCCATCTTAAAATACAAACAGCAAAAAACTTTTGTAACATGGAGTCTTGTTGTAGCTCTTTTGATTTTAGGAATTCAGTTTTGCATTGATTTTACTCAGTTTTTAAAATTCAATTTGTTCGCGATTACCATTACTTCATTATTAATTGTTGTGTATGCCTTATTGCACTTTTATAATATGCTTACCAGTAATAAAGAGTATTACTATTTTACAATTGGTGTAGTTTTTTATTTATTGACTAGCACAATATTATTTTTGGTAGGCAATTTAACTATTGGTTTGAGTAATGAATTCAAGTTGATGAGTTGGACTTTAAATGCTTTTTTGCTTTTGGCGTATTACCTTTTTATTTTATTTCAATGGAAAGTTAGCTTTAGTTTTAAAAAGAAAATTAATATTTGAATATGAATGGAAGTCCGGTTTATGAAAAAGAAATTGTCGCCATAATTCTGTATACTTCGTGTTTTTTTATGGTGGTTGCGGTCTTTTTAGTCGCATTTTTTTATCTCTCAAGAAAAAAAATAATTCAAAAAGAATTAGAGAAAAGAGATTTGATATTACAATATCAAAAAGAACAATTGCATGCTGTGATTGTTACTCAGGAAGAAGAGCGAAAACGAATTGCGCAGGATTTACATGATGATATTAGTTCTAAACTTAATATTGTTTCATTAAATACTCATTTACTTTCCGCCCCAAATTTAACCGAAGCCGAAACAAAAGAGATTACAGATAATATTATTAACCTAACCACAAAAGCATTAGAGAATTCGAGAAAAATTGCCCACAATTTACTGCCTCCGGTTTTTGAAAAATTCGGACTTAGTGCTGGTGTCGAAGAGTTGTGCGAGGAATTTGAAAGCAGTAAATCTGTAAAAGTAAAATACAAGAATGAAGTTGATTTTGATGATAAGGATATCGATCGGCATTTACATGTGTTTAGAATTTTGCAGGAATTGATGAATAATTCTTTACGTCACGGAAAAGCTACCGAAGTACACATTACATTTAAAAACATAAACGGGATACTGACCTGTAATTATCAGGATAACGGAGTAGGACTTGATACTGAAAATGTTGAAAATCAAAAAGGATTGGGAATGAAAAATATCGACAGTAGGATTTCTTTTTTGAACGGTACTATAAAAATGACTTCTGAAAAGGGTAACGGAGTTGCTGTAATTTTTACTTTTTAAGTTAAAATCGATAAACAAACACTCTTTTTGTTTAATATGTTAAGATTCTGAGGCTGTTTTCGTTTGATATTTTGTAATTTCGACGAACCAAACGACCAAAATCAAATAAAAATGAGTGCCGCTATTAAAATTGCTTTAGTAGATGACGAAGTTTTATTCCGGAAAGGAATATCTTTTTTATTGCAAAGAGAAGATAATATCGATATTATTTTTGAAGCATCAAACGGAGAAGAACTTCTGTCTAATTTAAATGACAGCATAATCAAACCAGATATTATTATGATGGATTTGAAAATGCCTGTTCTTAATGGTGTCGAAGCCACCAAAATAATCCGAAAATTATTTCCTGAAATTAAAATAATTGCTTTAACCAGTTATGATACAAAATCGTTTATTGCAAACATGATTCAGGTTGGGGCTGTTGCTTACTTAATCAAAAATACAACACCAAAGGATTTAATTCACACCATAAATCAAGTTGCAAAAAAAGGTTTTTATTATAGTGAGAATGTTCTAAAAACAATTCAGGACACCATTATTTCGACTAAAAATTTAAAAGGAAATTTAGAAACAAGTTTTCTTTCTCCTCGCGAAATAGAAATTCTTCAGCTTATTTGCCTGCAAAAAACGACCACAGAAATTGCTGAGCATCTTTATTTAAGCCCGCGAACTGTAGAGGGACATCGTAACAATTTATTACTAAAAACAGAATCCAGAAATATTGCTGGATTAGTCGTGTACGCGATTCAAAACGAAATTGCAGTTTTAACAATTTAAAATTTAACTTGTCAAAAATTGAATCGAAAGTACGTAGTACAAAATTATTGATAAGACAAGTAAGCATAAGGCTATTTTTTGCATTACATTCATCCCCTTTGGTTGGTTATTACTATCATTAAACTTCATGGTTTTTGGTTTTTCATTGATTAGTTTGATGACTCGGGACAGCAAATGTAACAATAATATATTTTTATGAAATAGGTGTTTCTACCTGATTTTGAGAAAAATGCACCTATGATTTATTTTTTATAAACTCTTATTTAACATTAAAAAAAGTATAAAACCCGCATATCTGTTGTGTTTTTAAAAGCTTACTTTATATCTTTACTAAAATAATTTTCTAATGAATAAGAGTTTAGTTTATATTTTCATATTGCTAATTTCATTTACAGCAAAAGCTTCGTTTATCTTAATTCCGATGGACGAAACCACACAACAAAACCATCTCAAAGCATACGGAATAACTTATTGGTGCTTAAGTAAAGATTATAAGGCAAGTTGGTTGCTTAATTATCGTGGAGGTTCATTTTTGTTGCCTGATGCTGACGAAATTCGTAAAGAATGCAAGATTCGTGGAGTAAGCTTTGAAGTACTTTCGGATACTGAAGAAGCCTCTATTTTAAACGACATCTCTAGTCCGTCGCAAAATATGGAATCGGTTATTCTCGAAAAAGCGCCAAAAATAGCCGTTTATACCCCGAAAGGAAAACAACCTTGGGATGATGCTGTAACATTAGTTTTAACTTATGCCGAAATTCCTTTTACTCCTATTTATGATGAAGAGGTTTTGAGTGATCAATTATTGCTTTATGACTGGTTGCATTTACATCACGAAGATTTTACCGGACAATATGGTAAGTTTTATGCTGCCTATAAAAATACACCCTGGTATATAGACCAAAAAAGAGATGCCGAAGCTTTAGCTGCAAAATTAGGTTACAGTAAAGTATCACAAGAAAAAGGAGCAGTTGCAAAAAAAATCCGGGATTTTGTTATTGGCGGAGGATTTATGTTTGCGATGTGTTCAGCAACAGATAGTTTCGATATTGCACTTTCTGCCGATGGTGTCGATATTTGTGAAGCTATGTTTGATGGTGATGCCAGTGAATCTAATTACCAATCAAAATTAAATTACGGAAATTCATTTGCTTTTAAAGACTTTACATTAGAAAGAAAACCCGAGGTGTATGAGTTTTCAGATATTGATATGACAGCTAAGCGCAGAATCCCGATGGAAAAAGATTACTTTACCTTAATGGAATTTTCTGCAAAATGGGACCCAATTCCAAGTATGTTATGCCAAAACCATACACAATTAGTAAAAGGGTTTATGGGGCAGACAACGTCTTTTGATACATCGTTAATAAAATCGAATGTTTTAATAATGGGTACCTGCGAACTTAATGGCGAATCACGATATATTCATGGCGAGAAAGGAAAAGGAATGTTTACTTTTTTTGGAGGTCATGATCCTGAAGATTTCCAGCATCAGGTGGGAGATCCACCCACAGTTTTAGATCTGCACCCAAACTCTCCGGGATATCGTTTGATCCTGAATAACGTTTTGTTTCCTGCCGCAAGAAAGAAGAAATTAAAAACATAATTACTTCAGATAAAATTCGAACCATATAGGAATATGATCGGATATTCTTCGGGCTTCTTTTAATGAATTAAAATTTTTGTAAAACGGAACTATACCAGAATTCATAAATTCTATAATACTTGTTTTGTAAAACATATTATCAAATTCAGAAGCGAGGCAAATATTGTTTTTGCATTGCTGTTTTAATGTTGTTTTTTGATTTTGCAAAATAGGAGAGTACCCCATTTTTTTTAAAGGATTAAATACCGTGTGGGATTGTGGGCAATTAAAATCACCTAAAAACACTAAATTTAAATTAGAGTATTCTAGAGGAAGAAATTTAAAGTACTTAATTTCGGTTTCAGGTTGCTTGCTTTTGGTAATAGCGTGAAAATTAACCAGCGTAATAGTCTTTTGATTTATTTCGAAAGTTGCGAAGTAAGGTTCCCTGTCAATTTCCAGATGATACTTTTTTTCTAACCAGGCATTTCCTTTTAGTTTGATTTTGCTGGTTTTCCAAAGAAAAGCATAACGCTCTCTTTTGTAACTGCTGCTGCTTGTTGGATCACTAATAGAATAATCCCACTTTGTGCCTTTTTCATTTAGTAACATCGCAAGTTTAGCAACAGCTTGTGAGCCGCCATATCCTGCAACAACTTCCTGAATCGCTACAATATCGTAATCTAAGATAGTGTTGGCGATAAAATTTAATTCAGATTCAGATTTAGATTTTCCAAAGTTTTCTAAATTCCAGGATAGGATTTTAGTTTGCGAAAAGGTGAGAACGGTAAAAAATAAAAGAACAAAACTTAAAATATATTTCATGCTATAGGTAAAAATTCAAATATAAGCATTTAAAATTTTTAGACGCGTAGTTTACTTTAGATGAAATTGATTTGTATAGATTTCGTTCATCTTAAGGAATATATTGTGAAGAAAATATAAATTATTCTTTTTTATACCTGTTTTTTAAAGCAGTCCCTATGATGATGATTTGCAAGACAAGAAGAGCAGGTATGAAAATAATTTTCCAGTCTATTTCAAGCCAGCCTGTTTTTTCAGAAACAAATGCAAAACTTAAGGATAGAAAAAGACAAAGTAACATGGTTTTCATAACGATTTTATTTTGAGTAGTATTAATTTTTGAGATGAACATTCGCTGCAAACTCTTCCCTGAATTACTTTTATATTTAGTTTTCATTAGGTGGTTAATAAATTCTACACAAACTTAAATCTATAAAAAATCATTTCCTTACGGGATTCCGTAAAAAGGTTATAAAATTTACACTAAACCAAAATCTTTTGCAATTGCAATTAGATGTACATTATTGTTAGCTTTAAAGTATATTTTCAATTTATTGATGCGTTTCTCGATACTGCTGGTTCCGTTTGGAGTTATTGATGAAGATTTAAACTCACTCGAAATATTTTCCAGAATATAACCTTTAGCCAAAAGCTTTAAAATCGAAATATCATAAGATTCAATTTCAATCAATGCTTTATCATTAAAGCTAAAAGATAAATCCGAAGAAAGAATTTTTTCCTCGTTTCTAAAAGTACCTTCAATCGCTTTTCTTAATTCAGTAATACTGTTTCTTCCTTTTGAAACATATGCATTTATGCTTAAATCATAAAAAAGAGATTTTATACGATACGACTTATCCTCAATAGAGAAAACTATTTTTTTTAATTTAGGTTGAACTTCATTTGCTGCTTCAATAAGTTCTTCTCCGCTCGAAAGTGTGATATTACGGTGATCAGACTTAAACGATAAATCGCTTATGAGTAGATCATAAGGCTCGTTTTCAAGTAATGCTTTTTTTATTTTTAATAAGCCATCATCACAATATTTGACATGATCAATGGTTTGAACTTGTAAATCTTCAAGCACCTGAATAACGGCTATGCTTATACTGTCTAAATCTTCGGCAACTAAAACTTTTTTGAACATATAATGGTGTTTACAAAGGAAAGGTAAAACTTAATCTAAATCCTTTTTCTGAATTGTTGTCAAAAATAATATTTCCATTTATAGTTTTAATACGGTTTTCCACATTTTGCAATCCATTTTTAAAATTTGGTGTACTATTTTTCGTTCCAATCCCGTTGTCGTTATAAATTATCGTCATGGTTTTGTCATTTATTTTAAAATTAATACTCACTAAAGTTGCCTGACTGTGTTTTTTCATGTTGAAAAATAGCTCCTGTAAAATTCTATAAAGCACTATTTTTTTGTTTTTTTCGATATCATGCCATAAAATCGAGTCAAAACCATTTAATAAAATATTCAGTTCAGGAGTTTTAAATCCCGAAATCATCTCTTTTAAAGCGCTTGCATAATGTTTTCCCGTAGAAATAGCGCTATTTTCTTTAGAAATATTTCTTGTTCTTGCGTAAATAGCATCAAGGCTGTTCAACAATTTTTCTTTATTACCTTCATTTGTCAAATCAATATTTTCTGCAAATGTCAATGTCTCGTAAACATCATGAGTCAGTTCGGCACTTAATTGATTCGAAATGCGTAGTTCACTTTTAAGAACAGCATCATTTTTTTCTTTTTTCCCTTTAATAGTTAGATAACAATAAAGAAATAAACTGAACATGGTGGTAAAAAAAAGAATGATGTACGAAATAATATTGCGATTTTTTTGTCTTTCTAACTGCAGCTCATTTTTTACTTTTTCTGCTTTGTAGTGCAGATTTTCGTCTTTGTCTTTTTTAGAGTAATATTTAATTTCGGCAAATTGATTTTTGGCCGTTTTTCTGGCTTTTTCAATACTATCAGCGAGTTGAATAAATTTAGCAGAGCATTCTTTTAAATATTTGCCCTCGCTAGTCTTGGTTAATAATTTTAAGCTCTGAAGTTTGTTAGATGCATCATTTAATTCATTCGATAGCAAGTAGGCTTTTTTTGCATAAGGCTGTGCTTTTTGAGGATTGCTTAATTGAAAATATTCAGCAATGTGCAAATTAGTATATAAAAGAGCATAGCTGTCTTTTAATCTTAATTGTATGGCCAGAGCTTTTTTATAGTACTCAATAGCTTCCGGTTTATCCTGCTGATGGTAACAGAGACCTACATCATCTAAAATTCTCGCATATTCATAATCATTTACGTACTTATTATTTTTGCAAATTGTTTTAATTTTTGATAAAGGAACCAATATGCTTTCTGCAAGCTTTACTTTTTTCTGCCTTAGATATATTTGAGAAATACTATTAAGAACAGTTATCTTTCTAAACGAACTGGTTTTAAGGTGTAATGCTTTTTGATAGTATAAAAGAGAATTTTTATAATCGTATGTATAATAATAATTGGCACCAAATTGTTCATAGACATTTGCAGCGAACCTTGGTTTTTTTATTTTTTTTAAATGCGGAAGTGTTTTTGTTAGTAATATTTCACTAGCAACAAAATCACCCTGCATTTGTTCAATTGCAGCCATGCAGGTAAGCGCATACACATATTCTATGTAATAGATATTAGTATCGCAGAGTGATTGTGCTTTATTAAAATAATCGTATGATCTGTTCAACTCGTAGGAATCGAAAAGAATATCTGCTTTATTAAGTACTTTTCGTATCTCAGATTTGTTATGATTTCTTTTAATAACAGATTCGTGTTTTGGTGCTTTTAATAAATAAATTACGCATCCTAACATTAAAAAAATGAGAATGGACAAAGAATATTTTAAAAATGTTTTATCCTGAAATGATTTGAAAATCTTTTTTATCATAACAATGGCATTTTTATAAAGACTTTAAAACCTTTTCCGGGATCTGAATCTATATCAATCTTTCCTTTTATGGAATGAATTCTATTCTCAACATTATGAAGGCCGTTTTTAAAAGATAGTTTTGTTAGGTCAGCACCTTTTCCGTTATCAGTATAATTGATAATGATATTTTTTTCTGTTTCTTTAAAATTGATTTCTACTAAACAAGCGTCACTATGTTTTTTCATGTTTACAAGTAGTTCCTGAAGTACTCTGTAGACTGTTGTTTTTTTATTTCTATTCATAGTATTAAAGGAAATTGTTTCCAGATTGTTTAGAATAATACTCGCGTTTGAAGTATTAAACCCTAAAATCATTTCTTTTAAACCTGAAACATAATTTTCATCGGTAATAATAGAGCATTTTTCTTTTGATATATCTCTGGTTCGCGAATATATAATATCAAGATTATTTAATAACTGTTCTCTGTTTTCAGTTAGTGCAAGGTTTTTGTTTTCAACGAATGCCATGGTATGGTAAATATCGTTGGCAAGTTCATCGTGTAATTTTTTAGCGATTCGGGTTTCGCTTTTATAAGTTGCTTCAATTTTTTCTTTCTTTCCTCTCGAAGTCAGGTATAAGTAGAGTACTATTATTAAACTCAAACTAAGTACAATAATAATATACGCAATTATATTTCGGTTTTTCTGCCTTTCCAGTTGCAGTTCATTTTCTGCCTTATGAGTTTTAAGTTTTAAATTTTCGTCCTTTTCTCTTTTAGAATCATATTTTACGCGCGCAAATTGATTTTTGACTTTCTGCCTTACTTCAAAAACACTGTCAACGAGATCGACATACTTCGTAGAATATTTTTTCAATTCTGCGCCAGAACTATTTTGGGTAATTAGTTTTAGTGAAGATAATCTTTCATCAGCATTATTAACAATGGTGAATTGATTGTAGCTTAACAGCATATATTTTTTTGCCAGAGCAGCATTTCTTTTTTCATAGAATTTTGCCAAATGAAGATAGCTTTTCCCTAAATCAAAAGGGCTGCCTTTCTCTTGTCTTATTTCAAGGCTTTTATTTAAGTAATAAATTGCCTTTTCAAAGTCGTTTGTTTTAAAATAGCAAAACCCAACATTGTCTAATGCTTTAGCATAAAACAAATCATCACTTATTACTTCTTCTTTTGTAATTAAGGAAAGAAAGATTTCAAGAGACTCTTTGTATTTCTCTTCTTCAATCAAAATGACGGCAATATTATTTTGAGCTGCTAGATTTCGCCATGGAACAGTTTGTAGCTGTAAAGCCTTTTGATTGTATAATGTTGCATTTTTATAGTCATATGTGTTTAAGTAATTAATACTTAAAATAACATAGCTATTCCATGCATATTCCGGGTTTTTTATATATTTTAAATAAGGTAGTGCTTCAGTAACTGTAGATTCGCTTCCTGCATAATCACCGTGACTTTGCTGAATTTCCGCCATTCTGTTTAAAGTGCTTACATAGTTTACAGCATCAGTTAGCGGATGGCAGATAAATTTTACTTTATTATAATAATAGAAAGCGCTATCAAAATCATTATTATCATAAAAGCTATTGGCAACTTTAATTAGTTTGTCAATTTGTGCTTTTGTACTTTTTTGATTTAGAGTTTTATTGCTTCTCTGTTGGCAGGAAAAAAAGACCAGAAAAGTAAAAATTATATAGAGAAAACTGCGCATTATATCTGTGGTATCATGCGCCAAAAATAAAGAATTTTAATTCTTAAAAAAGAGTAGAAATACGGTATTTTGTGTTTATTTGATGTTTTGTTTTCTAATTGATATTCAGTGTTATAAGGGCAATACGTCGTTATTTGTAAGTATTGCCCGAATATATCTGCATAATTTATTCCTGAAATTAAACAGCTCTCATTCCTGTTGCTATTGCTAGTCTGTTCCAGGAGTTGATAGTGATAATGATCAAAATGATTTCTGCTAAATATTTATCATCAAAAAGACGTGCAGCATTCTGATAAACTTCGTCAGAAACATGATTAGTAATCATTGTAATTTGTTCTGTCAAAGCTAATATTGCCTGTTCTTCTTCAGTAAAAACATCTGCTTCACGCCATGCACTTATCAAATAAATACGTTTTTCAGTTTCACCATATTTTCTGGCATCTGCAGTGTGCATGTTAAGGCAAAATGCACAGCCATTTATTTGGGAGGCGCGAATTTTTATTAGCTCTTTTTGTATAGGAGTTACTGAGGTCGTTGCGTTGTACTTTTCTAAATTCATTAAAGCTTCATATGCTTCAGGAGCAACTGTTGGAATAACAATTCTTGGTTTCATTTTACTTATTTTTTAAAGTTTGATACAAAGGTCAGGGATAACTGTTTTAAAAAACTTGAAGTACTTCAAGAAATGAATCTAGATTTTGCCCGCTCTGATTTTACTCATAAATTCTGCCGAGAAATCCAGATAGGAGGCAAGCATGTATTGCGGAACGCGTTGAACAAATTCAGGATGCAAACCATTAAAATGATGATACCTTTCTTCTGCCGACATGGTAAATAAAAACTTGATTCGCATTTGTGCAGCACCAAAAGATTTTTGTGCTACAATTCTAAAGTAACGTTCCAGTTTAGGGATCTGAAACAGAATGGATTCTAAAGTCGATTTTTCTATAGCAATTACCTCTGATTTCTCTACAGCCTGTATGTAAAAATGAGACGGAATATGATTATGATAACTCAGATAATCGGTAATCCACCAATTCTCAATCCCAAATTGAAGCGTTTGCTCAACTCCTTTATCATTGATGATATATTGTCGCATGCAGCCTTTAATAATAAAGTATAGTGTATTACAAACCTGACCTTCTTCTACTACAAGTTCCTTTTTCTTAATAGTAGAAATATTTAAGCAAGAATCCAGAATGTCTATTTCTTCAGAGTTTAATTGTACTATCTTTTCAATATGTTGTAAAAGCGCCTTTTGCATAATGTGTATGATTGTATAACAAATGTACTTTTAAAATTTAATTCTTAAAAACGAGAATTTCCAAATGATCCTAAAAGCAAAAAACCACTCGCGTTAGCGAATGGTTTTTCTATGATAAGTAAGTAATCTAAATTGAGTTTATAAAACGTTTATTTTACTTTGTTAAGTATTGCTTTGAAAGCTTCAGGGTGATTCATTGCTAAATCTGCAAGAACTTTACGGTTCAATTCGATTCCGTTAGCTTTTACTTTACCCATGAATTGAGAATAAGACATTCCTTCCAATCTAGCTCCAGCGTTGATACGTTGAATCCATAATGCACGGAAATTTCTTTTGTTTTGTTTTCTATCGCGGTAAGCGTAGCACATTGCTTTCTCTACTGCATTCTTAGCAACTGTCCAAACGTTTTTACGTCTACCAAAGAAACCTTTGGCTTGCTTCATTATTTTTTTTCTTCTTGCTCTTTTAGCAACTGAATTTACTGCTCTTGGCATAATTTTAATGTGTTTTTGTAGCAGGCGTCCTGAATTAAATCAAAGGAACTTAAAAGCCATACTCCAAGGTTATATAAATAATTTTTTAACCTAAAGAATTATTAGATAATTCTTAATTGTTGTTTAATGCTTTTCATATCTGTTTTGTGAACTAGCGCTGAGTGAGTCAAAGCTAATTTACGTTTTTTAGATTTTTTAGTCAAGATGTGACTTTTAAAAGCATGCTTTCTTTTAATCTTTCCAGAACCAGTAACTTTGAAACGTTTCTTGGCGCTAGATTTTGTTTTCATTTTAGGCATTTTTCCTAGTGTTTTAATTTATTCTTACTTACTTATATCTTTGTTTCAA
>Ga0247815_10001292_pt1 | contig 19323 bp, 18 predicted proteins | sample UWRJL194509B1_FD_181014 | JGI IMG/M metagenome (GOLD analysis project Ga0247815, IMG submission 181014) | Plant litter microbial communities from Arlington Agricultural Research Station in Wisconsin, United States - UWRJ-L194-509B-1 | ecosystem: Environmental > Terrestrial > Plant litter >...
AGTCATCCCTGGCCCCTCATCGGTAAAAGAAATACAGACATAGCGCTCCAGCAAACAGCTTTCCACAGTAATGGTACCTGCCTGCGGCGAATACTTGGTGGCATTGTTGAGAATATTGCGAAAAACAAAGAGCAGCATATTGCGGTGCGCCAAAACATCCAGTCCGGCAGCCAGCTGCACCCGCAGGTTCAGGCCCTTACGCTCCTGCTCCAGTTCAAAAAAAGCATTGGCCTCTTCTAAAGCTGCGGCAAGATTAAGCCGTTCCGGCTGATAGGCGAAGCCACTATTTTTTGATTTGATCCAGGTTAGCAAACCATCCATAAATACCAGACTCTTCTGTGCGGTCTCCTTCAGCTGCCCCATAATGCCCACCTTCTCCGCATCCGTCAATACGTCAATACTTTCATTAAATACCTCCGCCGTCATCAGCACCGTACTAAAAGGCTGCCTGATGTCGTGGGCAATCACAGAAATCAACATGGTATTGAAACGATCGGCCTCCTCCAGCTCCTGCGTACGCGCTAAAGCAGCAGTATGCATTACATCCTGCACACGCATGTGTTTCTTCTTGATGTGGTAGGCCCTAATTGCAAAAAACAGAATAGCCAACGCCATCACAAACAGAATCAGCAATAAAATGGTATTGCTATCCTGCAGCCAAGTCATCGCATGCTGCGCGGTATCGCGCGGCTGCTGCATGGTTATGCTGGTCAGGCACAATCCGGAGAACGTTGTAGTCATGAGGTTAGTTAGGTAGCGCTAAGATAGAATTTATTGGTTTAAAGGCTGAACATCAGTTCATTATTTGCACAACTAAAAGTTGTAATCCAGCAAGTTGTGCCAAACACGCACATACCAGACCAAATATCAGGAGCAAAAAAAGCCCCGGCTATTTGCATAGCCAGGGCTCCTATAGGTTTAGCTTATGTTAGTTTTTACAAGCTTCAATCAATAACGCTTTGTTACCATTTGGATCTTTATCACCTAAGTAGATACCATCACCTACCGTAGTAGACTGATCAGCAGATGAAATCAAACGGTTGTAAACAAATTTAGTTTGAGTACCCCAGTTTGCTCTGAAGTCATAACGTTGACCAACAGTTAACAATACTGTTCTCAACTGACCTTTACTTGCAGTTCCCAACAATTGGAAAGCACCAGTAGAACCAGCAGGTCTGTAGAATAAGTCGAAATCAGGAACTGAAATCACACCTTTACCCGGACAAACAACACCCAGTACCAAACTCACACTCACAACCGGAGCACCACCTGGTGCACCAACAGTAATCGTGTAGTCACCACCAGTACAACCATTGTTCACAGCACCTTCTGCTAAAGTGGCACCAGTAGTTGGATAGATTACTTTATATCTGTATCCTACCGGAGGAACACCATCAAATAAGGTTTTAGAACCATCACCAACAATTACCGTTTCAGTAGCTAAGATTTTAGTACCATCAGCACTAATGATCTGAACACTTAGTGGAGCAGTACCTTGTGCTAACCATGAAGCACTAAATGTTACCGTTGCTGCTTTACAAGCTGCTGTAGGAACAGCATCACCACAAATAAACACGGTTAAGTGATTCGTTTGAAAGCTCACTGCCAGTTTACCGGCAGCATCTCTGATTACAGTTGCATTGGTTTCAAATTTGAAAGCATTGTCAGCATAAGAATAGATACCCAATACATCACCAGTTTTCAAAGCAACACCAGTAGCCTGTGGTTTGAAAGTTTCGTCTAATTGCATACCAACAGTAATTGGCGTAGAGAAGTTTCTCACCTGAACACCACCAACAAACATTTCAATTTGTGTAAATCCTGCAGGGAAGAAGAAAGCACCACCAGTAGTACCACCCGGAAGCGTTACATTACTAGAGCTTAATTCACCACCTGGGAATAAACTTAATGACAATGGATCAGAAGCATCGAAGTTAACCGCTTGTGCAGTAACAGCACCACCAATTAAGGCAGCACCAGCAGCATTTCTGAAGATTGTTCCGGCAGGAACAGTAATCGAAGTTTGTTGTGGTACGTTACCAGTACTTGGCGTAGCAAAAGTAGCTACAGCAGTACTTGCACCAGTAGTTGGGTTTGTTGGAATTTCAACAGCCACTACAGATGATGCAGGCGTAGGCGTAATCGTTTTTAATAAAGTCACGTTGATGATCTGACCAAACTGGTTTACCGCAATGGTAACCGGGATAATCTTAGTATCATACCCTGGAGCTGTGATCGTTACATTGAAAGATAAAGTTTTCGATGCAGTTGGGATATCCTTAGGCGTTACACCCAAAGTAATCACACCATTTACTACAGGAACAGCTTTAGTTCCAGAGAAATCATAGATGCTGGCCGCATCAGTACCCGTAATGGTAGCTGTAAGACCAGAAGTTGGTAAAGTACCACCAGCAGCGTCAGTTAGAATCATCGTTGCTTTGTACTGAATTACCGCAGCATCAAAAAGGACATTAATGTCGTAGGCAGGATTCCTGCAGCCACTCACCACGAATCCAATGAGGACCGTAAGGGCAGTTAATTTAAATAATAGTTTCTTCATAATATGTTTTTTTTAAGGAGGAGATGCTAAGTTATAATTGGAAATTTAAGTTGATTTGAACTACTGGAAGGAAACGGTAGTAAGACATGTTTTCCTGAAATTGCGCAGAGTTGCTCGTGTTGGCTGCAAGGAATTTAGTTCCTGTCAGTTTCGCATCAGGCTCACCCATGTAGTAAGTACCTACAGCAAATCCAATGTTGAATTTATGTTTAGGGAAAGGTTGTTCAAAACCAAAACCAAGATAAGGGGCAACTTTGTTCCAGCGTACATCGCCAATCAAAACACCTAAGTCAGAACTTGGGATCAGGATATCACCATATTTGTAAGTTCCACGGTAGCTCACTGTAGCAGTACCACCATTTTCCCAGAAATAACCCGCACCAGCAGTTACCACAATCTTTTTAGACCATTCGTAACCATTGATCCATGGATGCCAGTCCAGCATTAAATGCGCATTACTCAATTTACCATCTAAGGCAACATCAGTAGGCTCAGAACGTACACTGTAAATGTGTGTTCCGCCAACTGGTAAAATACTTGCACCTACGCGGATCGCGTAGTTCGGTTTCGGGGCAACTTTAATATCAAGACCAAATCCCTGAGTCGCTGCTGTAGCAGAAAGGTAAATCTTGGTACCTGTAGTTGTAACTTCTGTAAATCTTCTTGTTGAATCTGTAGTACTCACTTGAGCTTTAACCTGTGTAAAGGCTAAGAGAAGCAGACTCAAGGCTAAAAAACTGTAGCTTTTTTTCATAATAGGTGTTTAAAATATAATAATAGAGTAATTAAGTATTAATAATCTAAGGCAAAGGCCTTAATTGCATAAAAATCCCGGGGCTAAGTTAATCATTTTCTGTCATTTATGATTTAATAAAATAAAAATAATTAATAAGCGTTCTCATGACCTGCAATTACCTGCCAAACAGTTAGAAAAGCAATCTTCAGATCCAGAAAAAGCGACCAATTTTCCAGGTACCAGATATCCGCTTTTACGCGGGCTTCCATACTACCTTCCGCATTGGTCTCTCCACGCAAACCACTTACCTGCGCCCAGCCCGTAATACCCGGCAAAACAAAGTGCCGCACCATAAACTGGTCAATAATTGCCGAGTACTGTGACGTATGTTGCAGCATGTGCGGCCTTGGCCCTACTACAGACATCTCTCCACGCAATACATTAAAGAACTGCGGCAGCTCATCTATACTCGTTTTGCGCATAAAAGCACCAATCCGGGTAATCCTGCTGTCATTCTTCACCGCCTGAACTTTATTAGAATCGTCATTAGTCCGCATGCTTCTGAATTTAAAGCAATAAAAAGGCTTGTTGTCTTTACCCGAGCGCAGCTGCACAAAAAATACCGGCCCTTTACTCTCCAGTTTAATCAGCAAGGCAATCAGCGGCAAGAGCCAGCTCATCACCCCAATAATCACAAAGAGCGAAAAGAAAATATCAAATAACCTTTTCAACAGCTGGTTACCAGGAGTTTCCAAAGGTTCAGACCTGGAGCTGATTACCGGTAAATGCCCCATCATCTGCACATTTACATTCTTCCTGAAATAATCCTTCACATCAGGCACCAGCTTAAAACGGATCAACGCATGATCCGCATCGCGCATCAGCTCATTAATCTTATCCAAAGCCCGATCTGGCAAAGCACAGTAAATATCCTTGATCTTATAGCGTTTCACAAAAGCCATTACCTCATCCACCTTACCCAATACCTGCGCATCACCAATTTTGCCTGTTACCTTATCATCAAAGAAACCCACAACACGGTAACCCGAGTGCAGGCGACTATGCATCAACGTATATAACTCCCTGCCAACCGGCCCCGCACCCACAATCACCACCCGCGCATAGTTGACCAGCCTTGCCCTGTGCGAACGGCGCAGCAGCAGGAAACAGATCTTAAAGCCAAAAAATATGGGGGTAAAGATGATCATCGTAGCGTAGATCAGCCTATGCGATAAATTCAGTTCGTCAAGTACCAGGAGCAGGAAAATGATAAAGCCGGCAAACAAGATCAGCGATCCCAGGGCTTCCTTCACCGTAGGGATGGCATCCTTCACAAACATATCCTGATACAGGCGGGTCAGTTGAGTCACGTTAAACCAGACAAAGTTGATCACCAGGATGTGCAGCATGTTCAAGTGCGCAGAGCCCACATAGTGCACGGTGCCATAAATGAAAATATAAGCAATAAAACCCGAAAGGTTCAGCAGAAATAGATCCAATAAAATACCTGATATCCGATACCAGGCAGCGTACTTCTGAGTCATTGTTATCAATTAATCGAGATTCCCTATTCTCTCTGGCCAAAGGTAGTTTTTTCAACAGATATTGAAATAGCTAAATCTGGCTATACACCTTCCATCGGAAACCGTGTTCATTTTGTTCAAAGATGAGCTAATAAAGCCGTAAGTAACGGGAAATTTACTCCAGTATTATAAGATTGGATTAAAAGGCCTTACAGCTTATTTTTTACCCATAGCTGCCGCTTCATTTCACTCGGCCGATCTACCCAGATATACAGCAAATATGCCGTGAGCAAAGTCGCTATCAGGAAGCCCGCAACATAAGGCAGGCGGTGACTTTTAGGCATACCTTCAATTAGCAGGTTATAGGGCACCAGATATACCCCATGCACCAGATATATCAGGAAAGACATCTCCCCCCAAAACCTATCCCTTACCGAAGTCTCCGTATGCACAGAACGCAGCAGCAGCGGAATCACCAGAATCAGCATGGCAAAAGTAAGGCCCTCATAATAGGGAGAGTGTTCAACCCGATAATATTGGCCCAGGCCGGGTATCAGGTATTGCGAGAGCACCAGCAACAGCAGGCCTATATTGGCTACACGCTCTATGCTTTTATTCGGTTTGAGCTGATAATAATAAGCAATCATCCCCAGCATAAAGAGAAAAAGGTATTTAGCCAAAGTCTGCGTAATCCAGAACACGTTGGTCACATTGCCATAGAGCGCAATCAGGAAGACCAATGGCGTAAGGTACAAGAGCCATTTGCGGTTTAGTCCAACCAGGTAAGCAAGCAGCGGAAATAAGAGATAAAACTGCATTTCAATATCCAGTGACCAGGCCGGGGCGAGCAACTGATAGCCCGTCGTAGAGTAACTGAGTATAAAGAAGTTCGAAAAATAAAAGCGGATTTGCTTATCGAGGACAAGCGCCTGCACTTGCGCAACAAGCCAGTCGGCATGACTGAGCAATTGAGAAATCAGCATCAGGCAGGTACAAATCAGAAAGACCGGGAAGATGCGCCAAATGCGGCTGGTATAAAACACCTGCAGTGTATGTGCTTTGAGCAGATACTTCTTTGTGTACATCATCGAGATCCAGTAGCCGCTGAGCATAAAGAAAGCGCCGACGGCGAAACTACCAAAAAAAGCATTGGGGCTGAGGTGAAAAGAAATCACCAGCATGGCGAGAATAAACCGGGTGATGCCAGGTCTGATCAGGATAGATTTCAAAAGGTCGAGTTAATAGCGTAAGCTGCTAAGCTACAACATTAAAATAATACAGATGAGGAATTTACTCCGAGATCATAAGATTGGAGGTATAGAAACTATTGTTGGCTTTTAACCCAGCGTTGGCGCAATCTCTCACTTGGCCTGTCCACGAGTTTGTATACAATAAAGCCGATCACAAAAGTTAGAAGCAAGAATCCAATCACGTAAGGGATTCTTTGCAATTTAGTGGCGCCATTAATCAAAACATTATAGGGAATAAATATTACCCAATGCGACAAGTAGATTAGAAATGACATTTCACCCCAAAACTTATCGCGGCTATTTGTCTCAGCATGTACTGAACCTATTAAGAATGGAATGGCTAAAGCAATCATCACCATGCTCAATAACTCGTAGTACAGGGGGCTTTCATTATAATATTGCTTTAATGAAGGAACCAGGAATTGACAGACAACAACACCCAGAAGAATCAGATTGCATATTTTTTCTATATTTTTATTGGGTTTAGCTTTAAAATAATATCCAATCATGCCAAGCAGAAACAAATACATGTAGGCGAACGAAGTATTATTTAATCTTGGTATTCCCCAAAAATGAATGAAAAGTGCGATAGCAAAAAAAAAGCCCGTCATATATAGCAAAGCAATACGATTACGACTAACCACATATGCGATCAAAGGAAAGAGAATGTAGAACTGCAGTTCAATATCTAAAGACCAGGCTGGCACTATGACCTTAAAATCCGAATTGGAATACCCCAACAGGAAAATATTTGAGAACCAAAAGATCACGGTTTGAGAAAAGTCAAGTGATGCTAGTTTATGATGAAAGAACTCAGATTGACTCAATAGGCGGGATAGAAAACCAAGGCAAGTGAAAGTATAAAAAACGGGAAATAATCTCCAGATTCTGCTTACATAAAACACTTTTAAGGAATTTTCTTTTTTGAGATATTTATGCTCAAACATAACAGCAATCCAGTAACCACTAAGTATAAAAAAGCAACCGACAGCGAATTCACCAAAAAACATGCTCTTGCTCAAATGATAAAAAACAACTAAAGTTGCGAGAATAAACCTAGTTTGTCCTGGTCTTACTAATAATGATTTCAAATTTTTATTTTAAGGGTGGCAAATTATTATTCATTAAAAGGCATTATCTTCTCCTCTTAAGGCATTTATTACTGTCAAGAATACGATTTTCACATCCAGCATAGAACTCCAGTTCTCCATATACCAAATATCATGTTCCACTCTGTTCTCCATCGCGGCGGTACGCTTGGTCTCTCCTCTAAAACCATTGACCTGCGCCCAGCCTGTGATGCCTGGCTTAACAAAATGGCGGACCATGAAAGTATCAATCAAAGCTTTGTATTCTGTAGTATGGCTAATCATGTGCGGTCTTGGACCAACAACACTCATGCTACCATAAAAGACATTAAAGAATTGCGGCATTTCATCCAGACTTGTTCTACGGAGAAAACGGCCCATTTTGGTAATGCGATCATCGTCTTTACTGGCCTGTTTCCTATCACTGTCTGCGTTCACTTTCATACTCCTGAATTTCAGGCACCAGAACGGTTCATCATTCCTTCCACTACGGAGCTGTTTAAAAAGAACGGGCCCCTTACTCTCCAACTTAATCAATAAGCCAATTAATGGGTAAAGCCAGCTTAAGACAAATACAATTACCAATCCGCTAAATACAAAGTCAAAAGCGCGTTTCTTGAAACGGTTTCCCATTTTCTCAAGCGGTTCATAGCGCATGGTAATGATCGGGAACTCGCCCCCCATGTAACTGATCGTATATGGTGCCGCTAATCGCGACTCCAGATCAGGAATAAACTTTAAACGAATGAGTTTCTCATCAGCAACCTGCATCAATGCCCGTACTTCCGACATACGTTCGGGAGCAACCGATACATAAATGTCTTTAACACCGTTCTGTGCTGCCATTTCCAACTGAGCAACTGTAAACTCAGAAAGGAAGCCATCATGTGAATCGTAAATATCTGCCCGAGTATCAAGATAACCAAAGAAATCTATGTTCCGTTGTTTTTGCAGGTAAGCTGCAAGGCGATTACCCGTGGCATTTCCACCCATCAATGCCACCTTTTTAGTCACGTGAAAACGATTGACCAAAAGAAATTGGAAAGCTGTACCTATAAAACGGTTGAGTATAAATGCAACAACCAGCAAGCCATAAAATACGAGCAGGAATGTCCTGGAAAAATCGACATCCTTAGCAAACATCAGATAAATAGCAAACAGTACACCGTGTAATACAACACTCTTGTAAGTACCCCTGTAGATTCTTTCCAAACGCCTAGCTCCATATTCCGTATAGAGTCCAAAAATAGCAGAATTCAACATCCAGATCAGATTGCATACTACTATGTAGTGTTGCCATAACTCGTACGAAACCGATTTACCCAAATACTCTGTGACGTAGTACGCACAGGCATAAATCAGGTTCAACATGATAATGTCGGTAAGGGGCAGAATGTATCTGAGAAGGTATAAGTAGCGGGTCTGCATTGGAGTTCTTAATAAAGGAAATTAATAAATACTCAATCTAGATGTTTAAGTAACGTTCATTTTTGCCTCGTGTTATATTTATTTTTTTAACAATTTCATTAAATATTGTCCATACCCACCCTTTAATAGTGGAACGGCCAGTGCTTCTAACTGTGCTGAATCAATATATCCCATTCTAAAGGCCACTTCCTCGATCGATCCAATCTTCAACCCCTGCCGCTCTTCAATCACCTGAACAAATTGTCCAGCCTGCATCAAAGAAGCAAAAGTGCCGGTATCAAGCCAGGCAGTACCCCGCTTCAATACACCAACTTTAAGTTTACCCTGCTCGAGATAAACTTTATTTACATCAGTAATTTCATACTCTCCGCGCGGAGAGGGGCTTAGCTTTTTCGCAATCTCTACTACAGTATTATCATAAAAATACAAACCTGGCACTGCATAATCAGACTTAGGAAATTCCGGTTTTTCATTAATACTAATTGCATTAAAGTCAGCGTCAAATTCAACTACCCCGTATCTTTCAGGATCAGAAACCTGATATGCAAAAACAACACCACCTTCAGGGTTTGCCGACGATTGAAGCAATTTTGACATTCCTTCACCGTAGAAAATATTGTCGCCTAGAATCAGCGCGACTTTATCATCGCCTATAAAATCAGCTCCGATCACAAATGCCTGGGCAAGGCCGTTTGGGACAGCCTGCTCGGCATACGAGAACTTACAACCTAATTTACTCCCATCACCTAAAAGTTGCTTAAAATTGGGTAAATCGTGCGGTGTAGAAATAATCAAAATTTCATTGATACCCGCAAGCATTAATGTAGATAGCGGATAATAAATCATCGGCTTATCATAAACAGGCATCATCTGTTTGCTCATCACCAATGTTAATGGATGTAGTCTTGTGCCGCTGCCGCCTGCTAGAATTATTCCTTTCATGGGTATTAAATTAGTTTTTTAAAAGCTCTCCAATGCATTGTTCAAGACTGTCACGCCAGTATGGAATTGTCTTCGAGAAGGTATTTTTATATTTGGTTTTATCCATTACAGAAAACTTGGGCCTAACCGCCCGCGTTGGGTATTGTGATGTAGGTATTGGAAAAACATTGACCTCAGTATTGCTCAAGTCAAAAATACCTTTAGCAAAGTCATACCAGGATGTCACCCCCTCATTGCTGTAATGGTAAATACCATATTCCGTTTTACCCGATTTGATAATATCTAAAATCGCACCTGCTAAATCAATGGCATATGTAGGTGTACCGACCTGATCCACGATAATATTCAACTCATCACGCTCCGCGCCTAGTTTCAACATCGTTTTTACAAAGTTATTTCCAAACTCCGAGTACAACCAGCTGGTCCTGATGATGTAGTGTTCATCCAGTAGCTCAGCAACAACCTGTTCACCCTCCAGTTTAGTTAAGCCATAAATACTAATCGGATTTGCAGCATCTGTTTCCTTAGCAAAAGCAACGCTGTTACCTTCAAAAACAAAGTCAGTAGATATGTGAATCATTTTAGCACCTGTAGCCTCACATAAGCGCGCTATGTTTTCAGCACCATCACGGTTCACCTTTCTACAAAGATCAACATCATCTTCTGCCTTATCTACAGCGGTATAAGCTGCACAATTAATTACATAATCGGGTTGCTCCAAATCGAACAAGGTTTTTAGGCCTTTGGTATCCAGGATATTCCCAACACCTTCTTCCGGAAACACGATGTCTTCAAAACCCCGTTTCTCAGCTACTTTTTTCAAACAAGAGCCTAATTGTCCCGATCCGCCTAAAACTAAAATACTCATATTCTTTCTGTATATTGCTCTTTATAAAAATTCTGATAATCTCCTGATGTGACCTGCTCTACCCAAACCGGGTTTTCCAGATACCAGTCGACTGTTTTCTCCAACCCTTCTTCAAACTGCAGGCTTGGTACCCAGTTTAGATTCTGTTGAAGTTTCGAAGAATCAATGGCATATCTTAAATCGTGACCGGCTCTATCAGTTACGTAGCTAATCAACTGCTCTGATGTTCCGACAGGACGATCAAGCTTCTGATCCATAATCTTGCACAACAACTTGATCAGGTCAATATTTTTCCATTCATTATGGCCACCTATATTATAGGTCTCACCAGTCTTTGCTTCATGAAAAATGACATCTATTGCCCTGGCATGATCTTCTACCCAGAGCCAATCCCGAATGTTTTCACCCTTTCCGTATACAGGTACAGGCTTGTTGTTCTTAATATTGTTAATGGCAAGGGGAATCAGCTTCTCAGGGAAGTGGTGCGATCCATAATTGTTAGAACAATTGGAAATAACGACTTCCAAACCATAAGTATCATGATAAGCCCGAACAAAGTGATCTGAACTGGCTTTAGAAGCAGAGTAAGGACTATGCGGATCGTAGCTAGTTTCTTCAGTAAACATACCTTCATCGCCTAACGCACCATAGACTTCATCTGTAGAAACGTGATAAAATCGATGTGTTCTGTCGTTCTGCGTCCAGTATTTCTTTGCTGCATTTAATAGATTTACGGTGCCGATCACATTTGTCATCACAAATTCCATGGGATTTGAAATTGACCGATCTACATGTGATTCTGCCGCTAAATGGATTACAGCATCAAACTGCTCGGCCTGAAACAAATCATCAATAAAAGTAGCATCAACTATATCCCCTTTTATAAAACTATAATTTGGCTGCTTTTCAACATCCTGTAAGTTCATCAAATTGCCCGCGTATGTGAGCTTATCCAAATTGACTATCTGATAGTCCGGGTAATTTTGCACAAACCTGCGCACTACATGAGATCCAATAAAGCCGGCGCCGCCTGTAATTAAAATTTTTCTTTTATTAGACATGAGTTGGTGAGCGTTAGGTTTATATTTATGAAGTTGTTCCTATAGATTGAACTTTAAATCCAATCTTTCTTAATTTCTCTGCATCCAACAAATTACGACCATCAAAAATTTTAGCTGGTTTCAACATGCTGTCATAGATACGTTGCCAGTCGTAGCTTTTAAACTCATCCCACTCCGTTAAGATAGCAATAGCATGTGCATTCTCACAAGCACGGTACGGATCTTCAAATACCTTTACGTTTGCCTGGTTTTCTTCAGGTTTACGTGTTTGCAGATAATCCAGATCACCATAAATCTGATCAGCAACTACTTTTGGATCATACACCCTGATGCGCGCCTGCTCATTCAATAATTCATCAGCTACATATATCGCAGCAGATTCACGGGTATCATTAGTATCTTTCTTAAATGCCCAGCCCAGGAAGGCTATCTTTTTACCAGAAATGGTATTGTATAAGCTTTTGATCATGTTCAACGCAAAACGCTTTTTCTGGTGATCATTCATAATGATGACCTGCTCCCAGTAATCTGCTACTTCCTGTAAGCCAAAACTTCTGGAAATATAGACCAGGTTTAGGATATCTTTTTGGAAACATGAACCACCAAAACCTACAGAAGCTTTCAGGAATTTAGATCCAATACGGCTATCCGTACCAATAGCTCTTGCTACTTCATTTACATCTGCTTCTGTTTTCTCACACAATTCAGAAATGGAATTGATGGATGAGATTCTTTGCGCTAAATAAGCGTTAGCAACCAGCTTAGATAATTCAGATGACCACACATTGGTAGTCAGGATGCGCTCTCTAGGAATCCAGTTGTTGTATACATCAACCAATGCCTGGATGGCTTCCTTACCTTCGTCTGTCGAATCACCACCGATTAGTACACGGTCTGGGTTAAACAAATCGGCAACTGCTGTACCCTCAGCCAAGAACTCAGGGTTAGACAAAACCTGAAATTTTACACCGCTTCCGGTGTTATGCAGAATATCGCGTACAGCTTCAGCTGTACGTACTGGTAAGGTAGATTTTTCTACAATAATTTTATCTGTTGTACTTACTCTGGCGATTTGACGGGCACAAAGCTCAATATATTTCAAATCGGCACCCATACCTTTACCAGCACCATATGTTTTGGTCGGCGTATTTACCGAAATAAAGATCATGTCTGCATCTGCAATCGCTTCGTCCACCGCTGTAGAGAAGAACAAGTTTCTTCCCCTTGCTTCCGCAACCACTTCACTTAAGCCAGGTTCATAAACAGGAATGTTATTTGTATCAGCATCGTTCCATGCGGCAATTCTAGCCTCATTCAGATCCACTACAGTTACCTGTATATGAGGACACTTTTTAGCAATTACCGCCATAGTAGGTCCACCTACATATCCTGCACCAATGCAGCAGATTTTTGTTATGTTCTTCATCAAAGAGTATTTTTACGGGTCAAATTAGTCAGAATCTATAAGATTATCAAAGTTAAAGGAATAAAAATGAACTTCGTGTACATTTAACACTAGCTGAATGTTAAATTTATTCCAGAAATGATATATTTGTACTGCGAAGTTCTGGTAATTTATAGTGATATTGGGCTCTATCTACTCCAGTGTTATAAAACAGGACTCTTACGAGCACAAAGCTGGCATTTTATTGAGGTATTTTTACGCAGGATATTATTACAAACAATTCATATATGAAAAAAGCATTAATCACAGGGATTACTGGTCAGGACGGCGCTTACTTAGCCGATCTATTATTAAAAAAAGGGTATGAGGTACACGGTATCAAACGTCGTAGTTCCTTATTCAATACAGATCGTATTGACCACTTATATCAGGATCCACATGAATCTAATGTGAAATTTGTATTGCATTATGGAGATTTGAGTGATTCAACCAACTTAATACGTATCATCCAACAGGTACAGCCTGATGAAATTTACAATTTGGGTGCGATGAGCCACGTTCAGGTAAGTTTTGAGACACCTGAATACACCGCTAATGCCGATGGTATTGGTACGTTAAGAATTCTGGAGGCCATCCGTATCCTGGGTTTAATTGAGAAAACTAAAGTATATCAGGCTTCAACGTCAGAATTATACGGATTGGTACAGGCCGTTCCACAATCAGAAACTACACCTTTCTATCCACGTTCACCATATGCTGTGGCAAAAATGTATGCCTATTGGATTACGGTTAATTACAGAGAAGCCTACGGCATGTTCGCTTGTAACGGTATTTTATTTAACCATGAAAGTCCTTTACGTGGAGAAACTTTTGTAACCCGTAAAATTACCCGTGGTACTTCTAAAATTGCCTTAGGTTTGCAGGATAAGTTATACTTAGGTAATCTTGATGCCCGCCGCGATTGGGGACATGCCAAAGACTATGTTGAAGCTATGTGGTTAATCTTACAACAAGATACCCCGGAGGATTTTGTTATTGCGACAGGTGTAACAACAACTGTTCGTGACTTCATCAAATTAGCTTTCCTTGAAGTTGGTATTACCTTAGCTTTTAACGGTGAAGGTGCTGATGAACGTGCAACAGTAGTTTCATGTAGCAATCCAGATTACCAGGTTGAGATCGGTAAAGAAGTAGTAGCCGTGGATAAAAAATACTTCCGTCCAACTGAGGTAGATTTGTTGATCGGTGATCCAACAAAATGCAATCAAAAATTAAATTGGAAACCGAAATATGATCTTGCCGGATTGGTTAAAGAAATGATGGCATCAGATGTGGAACATTTCCAAAAGGAGAAAATGCTGAAGGCGGCAGGCTATTTCATCAAAAATCAATTTGAGTAAAGTATAAATACTGAATATTCCTTGTAGAAACACTGAATTTTATAAACCGCTCACTATAATCGCTTGTAATTATAGTAAGCGGTTTTTTGTATATAGCTGATAACTAAATCAATATATCGCACTAATACTCCCGATATTCTGAAGTTCGGAAAAACCGGAAGAATAATAACCAAAAGTTGTGCCATTATATAAGCAACTTATTAAGATTTTGCATCTTTCATGTTACAATGATGTATATTAGTGCACTAAAGTTGTCATAGGGACACCCAAATATAATTTCTCTCGTATATTACATTAATGAAAATACTTTTTATTGTTCCTTCATACAAACCTGCCTACATCTACGGGGGAACTATTGTTGTTATTTACATGCTGGCAGAGCAACTCGCATTACAAGGACACGATATCTCTGTATATACTACCAATGCAAATGGACACACTGATCTTGCTGTACAAACTGGTGTAGAGTTGATGATCAATGGCGTGAAGACAACTTATTTCAAACGATTAACTGGAGACCATACACATATTGCCCCATCACTCTGGAAAAAATTATACGCTACTGTTAAAGACTTTGATGCTGTGCACATCCATTCCTGGTGGAATCCCCTGACAATAGCAGCAGCCATGATCTGTAAGGTCAAGGGCATTAAGCCTGTCTTTTCGCCGCACGGTATGCTTAGTAACTATATCATTACGACAAATAATCCGGTGATCAAAAAACTCATTCATATGTCTGTCGGTAAGAGTTTACTTAGAAACTCTACTTTACATGTTACTGCCGAAACGGAATGGACAGAAGCCAAACACATTATTCCTGAATGGAAAGGCGCAGTTATTCCCAACCTCGTTCAGCTGTCAGAAAAGGATTACAATCGTAACGCAAATGATGTATTTACAATTGGCTTTCTTTCCAGAATAGACCCTAAAAAAGGACTGGACTTTCTAATTAAAGCATTGAGCAATGCAAACTTCAATTTCAAACTAATTGTCGCGGGTGAAGGAGACGAGAGCTACATACGGCAATTAAAACAATTAGCTGTAGAATGTGGCATTAGCGAAAAAATAGAATGGGTAGGTTGGAAAAATGGGGAAGAAAAGTTTGAGTTTTTAGCTGGGCTGGATCTTTTCGCATTGACTTCTCACAATGAAAACTTCGCAGTCGTAGTAGTAGAGTCCTTATCTGTCGGAACACCTGTTCTACTTAGTAACAATGTAGGAATTTATCAATACGTATTGGATAGCGATCAGGGCTGGGTGTCCGAACTGACTGTTAGTGCCATTACCGAGCACCTCAACAGGCTTTTCCTTGAGAAAGAAAAGATCTTGCGAATCAACAGAGAATCGCCAGAGAGAATTAAGGGTTATTATGCACAAAATGACCTGGCAAAAAGGTATGTTGAATTATATGAGTCGCATTAATCCTATTGTCTGAATTGCCACTGCACACTTAACATTGTTCCAAAGTTCTTATACAATTCTCCCCAGTCGTAAGCAATGCCTGCAGTTAATTTTATATTATCCCTGTACGCATAATTCACTTCCTGAAGCGTTGAGCATTGATATTTATATAATTTGTTCTTAGTCTCGACATATCTACCGTAATTCTGCAAATACGTTAACATCGTCTTGAATCCAATTTTGTCATTGATAGCGTACATCACTCCCATATGGCCACCCACCACCCTATTAATAATAATGTTGTCAAGGCCCATAGATTGAGTGCCGGGGGCATCCCAATCATATGGCTTCACGTTTGGCAGAAAATTCTGACCTCTCACCCGATTGGTATATAATGGGGTTCCTACGATATGACCATGATATTCCCATCCGGTACGGTAAACCCCATTGTTATAGTAATTATCCCTAAAAACTTCCGGTGTGAAATCATTCATTTGTTTGGTATGAAGAAACTCTGCTACGAACTTCTTAAACCACGATTCTTCATTCTTATTGACAATATTCAAACTGAGTAACCTGTCAATATTCCTGACATCAATACCCAATCCCTGATCAAAAGGTGTTTGATTGTTAAGGTTAATCCGAATGGCATCGTTTTCCCATTCTAGTCCAGCTTCAAGCACCCCACGTTGATCACCAGGTCTGTTTGGTCTGATACTGTCAGGCACGCTACCGTCATTGGCCTCAAACCCAAATAAAACATTGACAAAACCTTTGAAGTTTTTATCCAAACTTGCACCACCATATGAATCAGCACGTGAGCCACCCCACACGGCATAATGCTGAATACCAGCATAAGCTTTCAGTTTGCCCTTTCCTAATCGGCCATAAAGGGACTTTTCATGTAATAGCGCTTTCTTCATGTATTGATCATGCCCCATCCAGCCATTGCCCAGATGCCCCTTAAATTGGGCAAAACCATTGGTAAAAGGAATATCAGTCCAGTCTACGGAGAAAGCAAATTTCGTGATGGGTAGTGCATTGCCACTTACACCTAAAGATCCTGAGGAAAGATCATGATCAATTTCACCGATAATCTGCTTAAACCTTCCTACACTTAATGTTACTTTACGAAATGTGGCCTTGATGTAAGCCTCTGGAACTACAATTTTGCGTAAGTGATCATTATTGTAAATATCTATACCATAACTAAAATGTACACTTCTATCTACGGTATCATAGATTTGACTGTAGCGGCCGAGACGATAGGCACTTGTCGCTTTAAAATGAGTGGAAAAATCTACTTGCTGATCAGTGATCACTCCAAATTTGTTAGCCTGCAGCCAAAGCGGTAAAAAACCATTACTGGATACAGTTGCCGTGGTACCCACTTGCATTTGTAATGAATCAAGCAGTTGTGCGTGTGTCGTAATCGTAAATCCAAAAAATAAGAGGCAAAAGTAAATGTACTTCATAGTCGTTAATTTAAATCTGTCATCATTTTACTAAGGATATTGTGCTTATTTAGAAACTGAATGGCATAAGCCCTAGCATTCTTTCTTACTTCATTCTGATCACTTTCAGAAATATACACGATGGTTCCAGCCAATTCAGCCTCATCCTCCGGTGTAATTACTATCCCCATATTGTATTTGTCAATTACGTCATGTAGCGTAGTGCCCGGGCTTGCGGTAGCTAAGGCCAACCCACCAACCGACAGGATCGCAGTTAATTTTGATGGCATCACCAAATCGCTTGCATTGGCTTTCTGAAGTACTAAATGGATGTCTGCCATATTCAAAAATTCATTAAAAATGGCATAATCCTGTAAGGGTAGAAATTTCATATTCGTGAGTGAATCCGCTTTAGCCAGTCGCATCAATTCTTCTTTATAAGGGCCGGTTCCGCAGATGATAAATTGAATATTTGGCTTGTATTGCAACTGTTGCGCTATCCTAATCAAACTGTCTAGTCCCTGCTTTTCTCCAATACTTCCTGAGTACAGCACAACAGTATCAGTAAGCTGATATCCCCATTTCTCTTTTAAAGCTTCACGGTTATCTAAAGGATAAAAGCTCTCCGTATCAACCCAGTTCGGAAAAAACAAGACAGCTCTTTGAACCTTATTACGTATTTTACTGAGCATGCCCTCAGAGATCGAGCTTACAAAATTTACATGTTTGAGTATAAACCGCTCCATCCAAAATAGCACCCCAAACATCCATGGGCTAAGCATCTCCAGTTCCTTTGGCATCAATCTGTAAATCCTGAATATGGTAAACAATCTTGCCACCTTTAAAGAATCGGTAAAACAAGGCCAAAAAACCAATGAGAAATGGCGGAGCTACAGCAAAGATCAGGTCATGTTTCTCTTCAAATAAAAGTTTTACGATTACAAAGAATGCTGAAGCAAAGAATGCCACCTCATGGATCATTCTTTTCAAGCCTGAGGGATTTACAGGAACATACAACGGACATCTGTAGAGCGTAAGGTTATTGTTATGATGCTCCTTCACATACCAGTTCCCGGAATAGGGTTTCTGGACTTTCCAGTTTGGGTAGTAAGGTGGTGTGGTCACCATAGTAGTATCATAGCCATTTTCAGCCAGCCACTGCACCATCTCCCCACTGTATTTGCCGATACCCGTAAGTTCCGGAAAACAATTGATACCAATAACTAAAATACGCTTCTTTATTTCCATCTTGCTTTAACAAATTCAGCAGGGTTACCCTTATAAATGCCATTCCCGGCTAAACTCTTTGTTACGATAGAACCGGCCGATATCACCGTGTCTACACCTATAGTCACATCAGGACCAACAAAGCAACCAGCCCCCACCCATGAACCATCGGCCAGTGTAATCGGTCCATTACGATAGGGCATGGTCGGATCCCGGTAATCATGGTTACCCCCGCATAGGAAAGCCCGTTGCGATACGCAGACATCATTACCTATAAATATCAGTTCAAAATTTAAAATAAATACCTCTTCTCCAATCCAGACATCGTTGCCCAAAATGAGCTTCCAGGGCATGTGAATATTTACCCTTGGTTTTATCACAACACCTTGTCCAACTTTTGCTCCAAAAATCTTCAATATGGCCATTTTAAGCGCGTTGGGCCATGGAAATGCAGAAAGAAAGAAAAGCATTTTGACAAAATACCAGCTGATCTCTTTAAACTTACCGGCACCCCTGTCAAGACCTATCTTTGCATTGAAGGTGCCCAACTTTACTTTTGATGTGTTATCGCCTTCCATTATGTATTGTCAGTATCTTTTTTTAATTTCTCTTCTTCAATCAGGCGGATAGCCAGGATCATCTCCACCATCGTGCGCTGCAGGGTATAATGCCATCCCCTCCAGCCATTAAAGATCAGTCCCTTTCCAAACAGTGAATAGAAAAACACGATGAATGGGGCAAATATCCTGGTCTTACGAATTTTAGAACTTATGGGTAAACCAGCGCCGGTATGGGCAATGAGCTTATTGGCTTCCTTAATGGCGTAGCCATCCTGATTGCTTAACCAACGACTGAAGGACTTTCTGTCATCATGCAAAATAAAACTTTGGTAGGCACCCGTTGTGCCGTTAATTTTTAGCCGCTGGGTATGCCCGTCATCAAAATAGATGCAATCTGCGCGTTTAAAGAGCACGGGTCTC
>Ga0247815_10001294_pt1 | contig 19320 bp, 20 predicted proteins | sample UWRJL194509B1_FD_181014 | JGI IMG/M metagenome (GOLD analysis project Ga0247815, IMG submission 181014) | Plant litter microbial communities from Arlington Agricultural Research Station in Wisconsin, United States - UWRJ-L194-509B-1 | ecosystem: Environmental > Terrestrial > Plant litter >...
CAGAATAGAGAGAGCAGATAGCAGGACGAAAAATGGAGAGGAGACAGAGACGCAGCGCCAGCACTCAGACGCCAACAGGTGCATGTACAACAGGGATTCGCGACATAACACCTCCAGGCTGCGAGCTACCGGCGCATCGAGACGGAGGGAGAACAGAGCAACCTCAGATGCCCAAGTCTGCAAGGTTATCGTTAGTATTGAAACGAAAGGAAAACTCAGGTACGCACCCTCAAGTAACCGCTGGCGGTCTGCATCATTGATGTTGGCCGTGGCTCGGCGAGCCAATAGTTTCTCCGTGCGGAACTGTTCATACAGAACGTCCTTTGTGTTCGCCTTCAGAGCCTTCATGTGCGTATTGAATACGGCCGTCCTCAGAGACGCAAAGTCGCAGTGCGCCGGGTCCAGCACATCGATCGTGCCCCAGCGATACCGACGGACAAAGCGGCCCCGCATGGCAATGTGCTGTGGCGAGAGCATGTATGGCAGGCCAGTCTCGGCGTGGTCGGTAGTCGGCGATGGCGGAACACTCGAGACGGATATGGCACCAGTGCTGCGACGACGCTCCTCGCGCGACGTGCCAGGAGTATGGCCCTCTACGGACTCGTCGGCGCTGGCGTCTGCGTGGTCGGTGCCATTGGTCGTGGCGCCGTTCGTGGTACCATTGACTGCCTTCTTCTTGGACCGCTTCGACCTCTGAGGCTCCGGTGCCACAATCGCAAAGGGCAAAACGAGGGCGTTCTTTGTAACGGCTGCATCAAGCGTCACCGAGCCAGGCCGGTCGGCGTGTACATTTGGTTGCCTGCTCTCGCCGAACATGTCCGCGTCGAGCTCCTGCAGGTTGCGCTTAGACCGACTCCGGGTGAGCGAGCCAAATCGCGGCTTCTTGATCTGAATGACGGGCACTTTCGGCGCATCCTCTTCATTATCGTCCGCGAAAGTTTCACCTAGTTCGGTGGCGGCGGCGGCGAGACCCTTGGCCTTGCGTTGAGTCTTCGGCGCGTTCAGCGTCGGGTCAAGTGAGTCAAAGACGCCGAAGCTGATGCCGGCGGCACTGAGGTCGCGGCGGATGGCGCGCTTGATGGCTGCGAGCTTGTCGTCGGTGAGCGAATCGGCGCGGGCAACAATTGGCAAGACATTGACCCGGGCGGCGAGCCGTTTGATGACCCGAATCTCGGCGGGATTCATTGTAAGCCGGTGGCGAGCAGAAACACGCTCGTCGTCACCGTCATCATCAGACTCGCTGGTGTCGCTGGCCGAGTCGGCTTCGGCACCTGCACGGTAGCGCAAACTGGTAGTCGAGCGATTGAGGCGTGGGAGAGCCAGTTTAGCCTTGCGTGTGGCAGCAGTCACGACGGTATCCGGCTCGACGAGGTAGATGCACAAGTGGACGTGTTGGTCACCCTTGTTCTGACGAATGACCTTGGATTCCTACAGTGGCATAATGTGTTCAGCGTGCAGATCCCGAGGCGCAATGAAACACGACGGCACGAACCTCGCCCATGGTCTCAGAGAATTGGAGGTCCAGATACTTGACAATGCCAGACACAGAGCGCTCGAGACCGAGCTCTGCTCCGGCAGAAAAGTCGAATCCTGGAGTGTCGATTACGGTGAGCAAAACGCGGTCGACCTGGGAGATGAAGGCGGTCAGCGGGCAAACAACGCGACGCGGCCACGACGGTTGCGACGTACCTTGGTCTCGCAGATCTCGATGCAGGCCGTTTGGAGGGCAGTTGTAGGACGACTGCTGGACCGCACGTACTTGTCAACAGCAGTGCGCTGGTCGGTGGTTGCGTTCGGAGAAAGGTCGCATGTCTCAAGCAACAGGCGGAGTAGGCTGCTCTTGCCCGTGCCTTGGCCGCCAGCAACCTGATATTTTGTTAGAAATAAGACCAAATCACTCAGAAAGAAGACATGTACCATGAGATTGAACGCATGAGCGACCTTTGGGCGCCGGGAGCGGACGTACATGCTGCTGGTTTGTATGCCGCGTTTGAATGCACTGGGCGGAGCTGCAGCAGCTCCGGGGGCTGGTTGACGCGCGTACAGACTGGCAATGCTGCCATCTCCCTGTGGAGTCGCTGCAGTATCCACGCTCGGCCGGAACGGTTTGTGGAAAGGAATCGAGCCGCGTAGTGTCTGGAAGCTCAGCTTCGCGGGTGTAGCAGGAACCGGCGTCTTGTTGCCATCCTCACGCAGCTCGGCAGGATCCACTAGGTTGCCCCAAGCGACGGCTTGCTGTCCAATGTTCGGCAGTGACGGCGACACCTTGAGGACTGGCTCCTCCTTGGTCTTCTTGCGCTTCCCGAAACCCAGCACCATTTTTGAAAAGTAAAGAGGTCAAAGACCAGGTGCAAGAACCTGCGTGCAGCTGGGTGTGTGTAACAACTGCGACGTCGGCGGGCTGGGCAGGCGCGGTGGCAGCGGACGAGAGGCGGGTTGCGAGAGAAACAAAGCGGAGTAGACGCGGCCTCTGCCGAGAATCCTGGCATGACCTGGACTCGGACACACCAAGTACCATCCTAAGCTGAGAAGTGACTGCTGATCTCAAGAGGTGAGGTGATTCAAGGTCAAATCACTATGTCCTCCGAGACGGGAGTTCTCAGGTGACGGACGGACAAAATTTTAATGACAGTAAAATACGCGATTTGTCTCATAATAATACCCTAGTGGATGATCTAGGATGGTTCTGAGCACGATGGCATACATTCATCACCAGTGGTGACTAACCAAGCTCAACAGTACTCGACCACTCTTGTCCGCCAGCCGGAGCCGTCAAAGGACGGAAGTAAAGACGCAGCGTGCGCGCGTCTGTGTGTATCATTTGGAAGTTCACATGGTATGGTACAGGTGCACAAGCTTCCTAGCGAGGCGACGATCAAGAGTCCGAGTCGTATACAAGCACAGATTACGCTGTCGCCTTTGCCAGAACGCAAACACGAGGGCCGACAGGTGGGCGCGAGATGAAAAAGGCGATGCAGAGCGAAGATCGAATGGTTGAACGGTCAGAGATGAAGACGAAATAGGCATGGTCGAAGCAGGGCAGCTTCGACGGGGTCATAAAGAGTAGGGACTAGGAGGGCCAACACAGGCGTGCTGACAGCATGAGAGACGAGTATACGAGTTGGGCAATAGAGTGACATGGCATCAGCGGCCACATAGGTGAAAGGGGAGCGATAGGGAGAGAGAGGTTGGTACCATGGGGAGCAGCAATGGATAGGACCAGGGAATATGCATATGACGAGAGAGACGGCGGAAAGGAGAGGAGGAGGAGGCGCAGAGCGGTGAAAAGCAGCGGAAGAAAGAGACTGACAATGTAATGGGAAGTAGGAACGCTAGATACGAGAATGAGCAGAGGGTGAGGACGACTACCACCCACCGGCCCGTACACCTGAATGATGCGCACTCTGCGTGGCCTGTGGTGGGTCTATCTTGATCTTCTTCCTCGGAGGCTCGCCTTCGTCGTCATCATCCTGGCTCATCACGGGGCTCGACAAAGGCACTAGCTTCTTCAGCCGTTGACCGTCGCCGGTCACCCTCGCCTCCATCGCCGAGTACGCGAACGGCGGCCCCGAGGCGCTCCTGCCAGGGGATGAAGACGGATCTCCCGGGCCACCTGGCCCTCCGTTCGCGTTTGCTGGCCGGGGCATGTCCAAAGGCCAACCATCCGAGTCAACGGTGGCATGTGGACCAGTAACACGTCGTCGTAGGTCTTCCATGTACTCGCAAGCTTGTCCTCGCTTCGCGCAGTTGCTGCACTGTGGATGTGCCCCGTCGCACTTGGTCTTGCGCTGACGACAGAACGTGCAGGCTACCGTCTTGGGGCCAAATCGTGGGTTCTTGGGGACACGGGGGTCGCCGGCGGAGTACTGTTGCTGGTATTGAGAATGCCCGGAGTGATGGCTAGGAGGGCTGGCCCGGGAAGCTGAAGTGGATGGGCCAAAGTGGTTCACAGAGGAGTGGGATGACCTGCCGAGCTCGGCGTCCACTTCCATTCGGTCTCGCTCATCATCGTCCCCGCGCTCCATCCGTGGATAACGCTCACGAGAAGCGGCGACTTTGTCCGGGGACGCTGCCGAGGCCGCTCTCAGATGCGTAATTGGCGGCGAGGGAGGCACTGGCGTGGCACCGGCTAGAAACGGACGCGGCAAGTGTAAAGGTGACGTTGACGACCCCTTCCGCGCGACGGGGAGTTGATACATACGGTCACGAGGCGAAAGCGTGGTATGCGATGAAGCCAGCGAGTGTTGGCGATGAGGTGGAGATGGACGTGATGAAGACGAAGCGTGGTGGGGCGAGATTAGCGATGTCGGCGGCAGCCCTGGTGCAGCTTGGTGGCGGGGAGAGGCCAACGTCTGACGAGACAATGGTCGATGAGGAGGCAGCCCGCTCGCCGCAAACGCCGGGGGAAGGAGACTCGACGTGCCGGGCAGGCTGGCTGTTCGCCGATGTCCGCCGGGACCGTGATCATGCGCAGGCGGAAGTTGGGCATGAGCCGTCGTCCGCGGAGCATAACTCCCATCCTGGTAACCCCTCCGCTCATGGCGTTCCTCGCCTCTCCACTGTGCTGAGACGATGGCCTCGTCACTCGCTCTCCGCTCCTCAGTGTTGTCCCAAGATCGGTGCAGTTGAGTGTAGTTGGGCTTCTGTTCACCCACGCCGGTGCCGAATGGATTGGATGCGGCGAGCGGGATCTGGATGGGCGGCAAGGTCGGCCGGGGATCCGCGAATGCGCGTGGTCGGCTGTCCAGGATGCCTGCTGGAGCGGACAAGAGCTGTTCTCGTTCGCCGACGAGAGACGCCAGGGACGGCAGCTTGGGAATCTCGGCAGGCTCGCCGCCTGAGCCGGAACGATCACTCACGCTGGACTGCGAGGATGATCGGCTGTGAGATAACCTGGAGCGGTCAAAGTCGCGCTCCCGAGGCGATGCAAGATGATTGAATGGTCGGTCGAGTGTGCTCCTCGGCGATGACAGGCTGAGAGGATGTTCGTCTATGGGGGGAAGTGTGCGGGCTGAGGGAACCGGTGGACTTTGTCGCGCAGATGTAAATGATGCCGAAGATGCTGAGGATGTTCGTCGAGAGCCCGCTGCGCGGACCGAGGCCAGTCGAGATGAGCTGGCCAGCGCTAACGATGCAGGCGCTTGGGAGGGTGCGACTTCTACCATAGGGACCTGTATTGGCTTGTCTTCAGATGATGTCGATTGAGTAGCCGCAATGGCCGTGGGAAGAGCAGGTTCAGATATGGGTGCAAGGAAGAGGGTGTTGGTGGAAGGCGATGAGGGCGGCAAGCCTACTGAAGTTGAGGGCGCTGAGATTGAACCCGGTGGCAGCAGCTCGGCGTCGCTCTTCCTCGCGCGTCGGAGGACGGGCTGGTAGTCGCAGTTGTTTGCACGCTTGATACACTGACCGCACGCTGGTCGCCCGCCGTCACACTTGAGCTTGCGCGCTGATGAAGCGGGAAACCCAACGAAGGCAAGCCGCACAGGACAGAGTGGGAAAATATGTCAGCAAAATGAATGCACAGCAGAGAGATATAAGAGGAGAACGGGGGAGGAGTGGACCGAGGCACGACGGCAAGGGAGGGAGAGGAGCCGTGTAAGGTACAGCCCAAGGGACGACAGGAGCGATCGACTGACGACGGGCAGGAACTTTAGGATCGACGCGCGCATAACGCACAATCTGGATGATGATCTGAAGTCGAGACGAGAGTTAGAAGAGCCGCGGACGGTTGACGGTTGGCGGTGACGGCAGCGACGAGGCGGGTGGATGGTGGAGAGGGGAAGAGTGCGCTGACGTCCGGCAGAGGGCGAGAGCGCTCAACGATGTTGTGCAACGATGCGGCAGAGGAGATCCTCAGGAGATACCAGGGCGAGCCGGCCTCTTTGCCACCGCCCCCTGCCTTAAATCCAGGCACCTCGAGAACAGCCAGCGCACGAGCACACAGCATTCGGGCCGCGCAACCAACGATGTGCATGCATGGTCACGAATCAACGAAGCGCACCCGTGCACGTCCTCCGCCGCCGGCATTTTGGCAAACGGGGCAAGGGCGAGCAGCTCACGGCACAACGCCTGGTGGACAACGTGCACACAAACCCCATCCAACGTGACACGTGACCCCCGATGGCGATGGAATAGGAGAATGACGGAGATGGGTGCTGCGTACGAAGGCTCGTGGCATGATTCCGCACCCATCCGACGGTGAGTTGCACCTCGAGCGTGGTAAGGAGTCACAGAACGAGGGACGGAACTAGCAAACGGGTGAACCCCAGGCCGCAATTCGGAGAATTCAGGGTGCACAACAACTGCCTGAGGGTGCGCTACACTGAGTCAACGAAGTCTGGGCCATTCAGTGAGACAGGCACCGCAGACACGACATGAGCGAGGGTAGAAACACAGGCTCGGGCTCAGGCGCGAAGCCGGATCAGTCAACAGAAGCGCATGAACAGGGGCGGAGGATACAGATGATGACAACGGAAACATCGACACGTGCGCACTGCGCACCGACCAACCCTAGGCAGGCAACCGCAAATTGCCGGATGTCTGTTAGAGCAACAAGCGGACCGCAACGACCGAGCAGACCGCCTCGACCGCCTCACCCTGCAGCAAAACGCCGACACAAACGGAGCTGCATGCAAGGATTCACGAGGGCTAGGCCGAATTGAGAGCGGGCGGGTGTTGAGTGGCGAGAGCCGGCGGGAGATGGGCCCGCCAACACCGACGCGCATACAATCCGGCGCGGCCACGCAACGGCAACGCCTGAGCGAAGAAGACGGCAAACAGGTCCGCGCCGAGATTCCCGTGGGCCGCTTGTTCACGACCCAGGCGCCCATAATGCGCATCGTCCGGCAAAAGGAGCAAGAGATCGAGAAGTGCGTAAGGACTCGGGCCGTGATAGCATCGGCAGACGAAGGCGTAGTGCCTCGATGGAGGTGGCGATAGCGGCGGATTAGGCGGCGGCAGAGGGGGGCAGCGTGACTCCAGCGCACGCGCATACTCTGACCCAAATGCCTCGATGACGGGATCGCATATCGCCGTTGCACACAAACGACCAGGGCGATGCACGCACGGAAGTCGGGAAGTCCAATTGAGGGACAGAACCCGGCCGGGGTTTTGCGGGTGGCGTCAGGAATGGAGCACGGGAGCACACACAGATGAATGCGGCACGGACAGCGCACGGCTTTGATCGAAAGTTTAGGTGGGGTGCGAATGCGGGTCTCGGTGCAGGTGGCGTTCAAGCGGGGCATGGAAGAAGACCCAGGTTGGAACGGAAGACACCGCAATTGGGAAACATGGAGGAACGAGCAGCCGGGACGAGGTGCAACGAATGGTACTCACTCCGACAAAAATTGCAAGCCACGAGGATCTTCTTTTGCCGCAGTTTCGGAATACCGGGGAGGCCTGATATATGAGATGTCAATCGCGGCTCGAAAAAAAATCACAACGAGTGCGCTCACCAGTGGCGAGGTTGTACTGGCTTGTCCCTGGAATGGGGGAGAGCGCCGGATCATTCGGACCCGCACCAGGACCCACAGACCCGGACAACGTTCTCCGCATCTCGTCGATATTATTGCCGGAGTCTTGGTCGTCGTCGAGCGAACCGCTTGTGCTGGGTCGCTCAGTGGCGGCTTGACTATTGTTGTCAGGGTTTAAGTTGAAAAGTTGATCTTGTGAGGCGAGCGAAGCCGAAGCTGGTGAGACTAGCGGTTGGAGGACGACGCCGACGTCGCGTGCCCACGCTGGTAGAAGTGTTGCCCGCGTCAGGTCCTTGAGCGTCTGGGGAGGCGTGCACAGGATGCAGGAGAAGCGGTGAGGTACAAGAGCAAGTATGTCAGCGCATTGCAATTGAGAACGCTTCCACCGAAGAAGGAACGGGAGAGAGTGCGTGCGGAGCAGGGGGGATGACTTTCTGACGTGCACGGAAGAGGGGAAGCGATGAGTAAGGGACTGGCACAAGAGACACGGTCAGAACAGCGAGCGAAGGGAAAAGCTTCGACGGGCGTGCAGGTTCACCTGCACAAGATCGCTCAACCGGGGAGCGGAGCGGATCCTGTACCAACCAAGCGTCTCTAAACTGTATCTGCGAAGGTCGCAGTAGGATGGGGTGCGAGTGATGACGCTGGAGCGGGTGGGTTCTGTATGAAGACGGACCAGCGGGCTGTCGCCCTACGGGAGTCTCAAGAAGCTCAGAGGCGGGTTGCACGAAAAGGGTAAGTATAGACCGATAGCCTGGCGGCTTCCCAGATGGGGATCGATCCGAGGTGAGGGAGCACGGGACTCGAATTGCTGCAGTGTGCGATGTGCGATGCTCGAAACACGAGGCTAGAGGCTGGAATTTGGAGGCAGTTCGGAAAGTTCGGCACGGAGGTGTGACGGACGAAGGTGGTTCACCTCCTGGTCCTCACGAAAGCACAAGTCATGACGCAGGCCGATGGGGCAAAAACAGACGACAACACCCGCGAACCACGCAGGGTCTGACCTTCAACAGACCAGGGCACTGCTGCACCGCGTGTTTGAGTGCCGCGTGGATGCAGCGTGGTGCGCGGGAATGTGGGGAGGGTGAGGTGAGAGCGATGAGGCGGAGTCGCTCATGCATGCGACAACAGCACCGCCTGAATCTCAGATCGAGGCGAACGTCGACAGGCATTCAGGTCTGGACCGGAAAACGCGCTCACAGGTCGCTGGGAGACCGAGGATGAGTGTCGTCGACCGAAACCGAATAGTGGCAAGGCAGAGTCTATCGTGGGGACAGGTCGCACACGTCACGACGGGTCTTGAACCTGTTCCCCGCACAGTCATGTCCGACTGAGACCTCGAGCCTGCACAAGACAGCAGCACGTGCTCCACTGCCTACCGGCGGTGACGCATGTTTGCAGGGCGGAGCGGAAGTGGCGTGAACAGCGTGAAGAAACGGATAAGGTCGAGACAAGGCACTCAGACAGGCGCGGGACGACGAGAGGCCGGATCAACGAACTGCAGGCAACACATAACACCGGTGGCGGGTACTTGTTTAACGGTTGCGGTGCCGGGCCGGGTAGATGGCCGGTCAGGAGGCTAGCACGGGAGGATTGAGATGGGAATCGTTGGCAGGAGAGGAGAAAGGCGTGGGAAGGTCAATGCGAAAAGACAGCGTGCATGAAGGCGGGCTTCCACTCGAACATGTGGATGCACGCAGAAAGGCAGATCGATCCTGCCTGGCCCGTTGCGACGCAGGCCAAGTCACGTCGGACAGGACAACGGGAACAACAGCTCACCTGGATATGTGCGAGGAGGCTGTCTCGGAACAGCACAAAGTCGCAATGCGCTGGGTCGAGTAACCGCAGAGTGGCCCAAGGATAGCGGCGAACGAGAGGTTCTGTGTCGGTACCGTCGTCTGGCCCTACCAATGCATAGGGTGGTGACTGTTGAACGTCATCGAATAGGCCGAATCCAAGTCCAGAGTCACAGAGGGCATTCCGGACATCACGCTTGGAACGAGAAAGCGCGTCCGCAGTGAGCAGATCGGCTCGGCCCAACACAGGGAGGAGATTGACGCGAGAGGCCAACGCGCCAATAGATGCAATGTCGCCCTGAAGCGTATCTGCGAGACTAAACGCGTCCATCACGTAGACACAGCTGTGAGGCATCGCTTCAGTGCCAGATCCCACAATCGAGATGGATGGTTCAGCTCGCACAGATGAATACAGAGGTCGACAACAGATCCCTGCAGCAACAACGCGGTCAGTCACGCTAGCATAGCGCCACTGCAGCACAGCGAATCGGCTACGAACCTGGTTCGTACTCCGTCGCATGCGCTCTAATACCAGACCGACGAGATCACGTGTGCCGAGGCTGGATGGCGCGTCAAGCAACTCCATCCGCGTCTCGCCAACAGTGGCCGATACTATCCGAACGCCTGTGGTCTCGTCCCGACCCTGAACAATATCCTGCGCCTCTGTTGCACTCAGGAACGCGTCGACCAGCGCTGTCTTGCCAGCGCGCCGACCCGCAAATAGAATCGTAAAGTCTGCGGGTGCGTTCTGCGTGTGGCCGTGGCCGCAGGCGAGCATGACGCCCTCTGCGTCCGCCTGTGGATCTGGAGCCGGTCGCGAGACGCGACCATCGTCTAACATTAACTCCGCTTAGAGCAGATGGGGCCGGAAACGAGCGTCGCAGTGAACAAAATCGCGAGGAATTGGGTCCGGTTCGAGGAAAGAAGGAAGAGAAGGCAAGGAGCGCGGACTGACAGGATTCCGACAGGGCACAACAGCGCCCGTCCGCCGTTCCGCCTTGCTCGTGATCCGCTCTCCCGACCCCTCCGTCGCCGTTCTCACGCGACCCACCATTCCTAACGTATCCAATACATAAACCACGTTCATTAGCCGAGCCATCACGATCCCGGAATCCATAGGTTAACTACTGTAGCAGCGTCTGTAATTGCAAGGTGTCAACCAGCTCGCAGAGTACAACATCACGGTGTCACGACAGCGAGAGCACAGAGAGGGGTAGGGAGAAGGAGGTCAAAGGGGAGAGCAGTACAGAGAAATGTCTACAGGAGCCATAGAAGCGAGAAGCAGCTGCAGAGGCAGCATCGAGGCACAAGCACTGCAACAAAGTCCCAGTACCAGACCGACTGTGTCCTCGACGGGCCATTCAAACCTACAGGCTCCCATCACTCGTCCTCATCGATCCAGTTGGATTCGTCATCGTCATCCTCGTCCTCGTCGTAGTCCTCGTCGTCCCCAGTTGGATCCTCCGAAGGACGCTTCAAGTCGCGCTGGCCTTCCGGGTCACCCGAGGCCCGGCGCTTCAGTAACCCACCGTGTGCCTGCTGCCCTGGCCAAGCCCCCTGCCCACGCCCAGCGTTGGCTCCCACGCTCGAGCTTCCACCTGCTCCAACTCTAGCTGCGAGCATACCACCCATTGGGCGCTGGAGCTGCTGGTATCCAGCGTACCTAGGATCAATGGGCACATAGTGACCATGACCGGTTGACATCATCGATCCAGTAGGCTGATCATATGAATGATACTGTTGCTGAACTGGGAGAGTGGGATACATCATCGGGCTGTGACCACGATGCTGTTGCTGGATGTTCTGCTGTTGCTGAGCTGCTTCGAATCCCTGTGGGAAAATGAACGAGAATCAGAGTCAGCATCAAGCCCATGAGTTCCTCAACGGACCACCGCCACATCGAAGGCCAGCGAAGCACAAGTTCCACGCCCTCTTCGCGATGACACGAACAACACACCACGATGGATACCACAGAGCAACGGGAACGCAGAACGAACGCGAGACCCACTCTCGTCCCAGCGATCCTTCATTTGCGAACACTGGGCCGCCAGCGCCACAGCCTGAAACGCGAGATGAACACAAGCGTGAATAACCGCCAGGGATCCAACAATAATCCCACAGTCTGTCCATCTGCAGCCGAAGGCGCTAGCACAGCACGTGCATACCCGAGTGTGGGAACGGTGGGAAAAGGCAAGGCGGGCCCGCCCAAGGGTTGCGGAGATGCATCATCCCCGCATCCGCATGGAAACAGACACGACACCCCGCAATCAAGGTCCGCGGAGTACCAGAAAGCCGGAACATGAGCGTCCGAAGTGGACCAAAAAGGAGCTATGACCTATTGAACGCCGCGGAACCAAACAAGATGCAAAGCAAGCCAGACGGCATTCTGGCGCCTCGAGCACGCGGGAAGGAATCTCTTCTGGACAGCGAGAAGCCGGGATTTGAGTGTCGAGTGAATGCTTCGAATCGAACGCACCGTCAACTCTCCGGCCGACAAGCACAGACGCGCATCCGGCATGCGCGCAGGGTCGCCGCTAGTCGGGACTTGCAGCGGAGCCGCCGCACTCAAACCCCGAGGTCGACACCGAGACATCTGGCACAAGAGCGGCATGACGCCACGAGATCAAGCGCCCGCAGGCGCCTCTGGCTGGCGGGAGGCGGGACAGCCGACACTTGCAGGTGTCACAAGCCAGCAGCCCGCCAGCAGGCCTAGATCTCTACAATTCGAGACTCGTACACGCCGCAGAGTGCGCGAGACGTACACGTGGATTTAGCCAGCAGTTGTCAACGACGCGGGAGTGCATAACAGAGGTCGGGCCAAGAGCGGGAGTGGAGGGTAAATGGAGAGTGGAACTTTGCTTCGATGCAGGCACGCGCACATCCAAGGCTCGTGGACGTGCGCAGCTTCATCATCACCAAGCACCTGCCGGCAGGGTGGTCGGCTGACCGACGACCGCCTCAGCGACGTCGGGACAGCAAGGTCACAGAGGCAGTCACCGTCACAGGCGCGCGACACGAGGGCGGCGAACGATCAAACAAGCCACGCCGAGTACACGCCGAACGCAAGAACATATCATCAAGTACGTTCGAGCCGAGGCCAAGAGAAACAGCCCATGAACCTGTTCTGTCTTCGCTCACCTGATACAGATCACCCATCGTGCCCGGACCCGTGCTCGACCCTGCCGCTGCGGGCTGATCGTCCGTGTCAACTGACGGCGAGTGACCTTGTTCCTGCTGGTGCAGAAAGATTGAGGTGTCATTCATTGCGAGAATGCAAAGGAGACAAGAAGACGCGGGGCTTGAACTCACATCGCCTCGTTTGGCTTTAGTCTTCTTGCCTGGTCCACGACGACGAATGTCGCCGTATTCGCACGCAATGTGGCGCCTATCGCAGTTACCACAGGTTGGTATTTTGCCGTCGCACTTGAGTTTGCGACCTGTGGGTCAGTAAGTTCGGGTGGCCGGGCAGCATACAGCCAGCGATCAGGAGCATCACGATCGCGCCGGGCATGCGGTGCGTAGAAGATGTTACGATGCGGCCCAACGATGACGACGACTCCCACCCACAGAGTGGTTCCAACGTCGGCAATCAGGACGAGGGCATGATACGGAACAGTGCGCACCACCCCCCAGATTTGCACCCCGGAAATTCGTGTGCACGATTTTCGGCGAACATGAGGGAGGGACAATGGTAGGGCAGGGCAGGGCCGGAAAGGCACGAGTAGGGCACGACGGGTGGAGGGCGTGAGCCGCGGCGGGCAAACGGGTGAGCAGAGAGGTACGGTCGACCGCGAACGGCAGGCCGTCACCCAAAGCAGTGTTGGCGTGTCACGTAGACGTAAAGATCGCATCGCCGCGTTTTGGACGTAAATGCGTTTGATCCACGGTTCGTGAGTGATGCGAGGAACAGACATCGACAGCAAGAAGAATAGAAAAAAAATAATTGGTAGTCAGCAACTACTGAGACCACATCAGGGTGGCACCAGATTGACGCACCACGGCAAAATCCACATGCGTTTGCGGTCTTTCTCGGGGTTCGGCGTGGCGGGTCATCATCGTCGCCGCCACCGCCGCCACCGCCACCACCACCTCGTTTGACTTTACGATTTCCTCTTTTGCCCCCACCTTTACCTCGACGACCTCCACCACGATGCGGGGCAGGGTTATCTTCAGAATTTCCACCGCCACCGCCGCCTCCGCCGGCGGCGCTCGCAGTGGAATGTTGCTTGGTGTAGGTCGAAGCCGAGTGCTGAAGGGGATCAATCGCGGTGGGTGCGACTGTGTAATAAAATGGCGTGGTCGACCCTTGTGCGCTACGCGTGGTCGATGAAGTGTTGCTTTGTGTTTGATGCGATGAGCTCGTGTTGTTGGAGAACAGAAAAGTAGCAAACGTATTGGAAGCTGGTGGCTGAGTTTGAGCAAGTTTGGAAGTTGCAAGGGAAGTGGGATGGGAATTCAGGGCACTGTTATTGAAAGCGAACTGCTTGGTGTTGGTGGCGACGGCAGGCCAGTATGATGGGTAGTCGAAGAGCACAGCCATCGTAGGAGAAACGTCCGCTGTATCTACCCGCGGTACGGCGACAACGTCAATTGACATCGTCGATGAAGCACAGAGCAGAGACGGAGGCATAAGGCGGGGTGCAGGATCAAGAGGCGGGATTTGAGCGCCGGTGTACGCCCTAAGTGGTTTCGACCACCAATGGACGTCACGGCACCACATTATTAGCCTCCGAGAGGTTGGCACGGCAATAAAACGTCGGAAGGGGCATACCTCGAATGTGATCGCGGGCCGGAATGCGAGCCACGGCTGAGCGAGCCTGGATTGAGTTTAGCGCCGACGAGGGCGGCACGAGTTCTAGCCGCCTGCCGCGATGATGTATCACGAGGCGACGTTGAAAGTGGCAAAGCTGGAACTGCGTTGACTGAGATGCTACGCGATACATGGCTTGGTCGACTGGTGTAGTGCGACAATAGCGTCGCAATGGGGTTTTCTGTTCCTCGAACGTCACTGACGTGCGAATGTGACTTCGGTGCGGGGTTCTGTAGAAGGGCGCGCGCTGGCGTGCGCATTTGAGATCTGCTCAGCGTGCCTCCTGCCATCGACTGATGATTGCATCGAGCGCGCAGCGCACGACGGCGGTTCAAACTGTTCAAAATCTTGCTCTGCACCACGTCCTCAGCCTCACGACTCGCCAAGGACACGAGCACTAGGTGAAAACAGACTCACATGGAAACATGGTGCAGACAATCGGTCTGCGCGAGTAGATCCTACACCGCGACACCGCGGACCACACCAGCACAACGCCCGCCCTGTAGACACTGCTCGTAGACGTTAGCTATGGCACAGAGGTCGACTGAAGCAATGTCGAGAGGGATATGGTGAGATAATAGGACAGACGGTCGGGCATGCGTGTCATAGCATCGCCGGAAAGCGCCAGACAGGGCGTCGACAGAGAAGCAAGCAGGCCGGATAATTTGGTGCCGCACGCTTCGCGGGCACAATGCTCGCAGGCTTCTTCCTTGAGGGCAAAGGCAGGACGCGCACTCACCTTTGCGGAGAGATCGATGAGCGCGAATCAGCCGTCGGGTGCGCAGTTGGGGTGCAGGTAGTCCGGATCGTCCGGGTGGCCAGGGCGAAGCTGGCCATTCGTCTTCGCCACCGGAGTGCCCGGTGCATATGTGAGTTGGTTGGATGGGTGTTGTCAAAGCTGATGTGGCGAGTGACTGCAGCTCGTGTCGGCCGCGTTCATCACGCGCAATATCAGAGACGGGAGCAGATTGAGGGTGCTCGTGACGAAGGTCATCTGCATGGTCCGAGACGATCGGGACGAGTGCCGGAGGTTGTATGTCGTGCGCGAGAGTCGATCGCCATAGACCAGGCAGAGGATGAGCGGGTGCATCCGAATGAGCGCGAGCTCGACAAGGATGTGACGGTGAAAGCGCCGAGGGCATAGCCAGTGTCATTGCGCGTGCCGGAACCGCACACCAGCGACCGCGGAGCCGTGCGACGATCGTGACAGCCGCGATGCCGGTATATCGAGGGTCTTGAAGCAGGGAGACGCCTACACACCGTGTCACTTGAGTTCACACGTCTGGCTGTATACATAAAATTCGATCCAAAGCGCACCAGGGGCTACAAAAGGAACCTGCAAGCCCTGTGGGGCAGTTGAATACGGGTCCCTAGTAGAGTATAGACCGTTACAAGGGTCGCGGCGATCCCGCGTCCCAGCGCAGGCGCACGTCTGGAAATGTGGCCAGGAGCAGACGTCAACTTCGCGCCCGCGGCACATATTGGGGTCATGCAGTGTTGAGGATCACACCCCGCTGCCCAGACGCACCATGTTCGTGTTGTGCACAGGTTGGCGGAAAGTTAGGTGGAATCGAGTATGGTACCGAACAAGCACAGGCGAGGCAAAGAGAATGAGGCACTCGCATCGGCAACTTGCAACCTGGGTCCCTTCGGTGAACCCACACCAGTTCCTTTCATTTTCCTGACGACGCCTCGGCGCCCCTTCTCGCAATCTCCCGACCGCGCGAAACGCACTCTTATTAGACTCCAGGGTGCAGGCGCATAGTCACCTGGTCTTCCGTATCCCCGATGGCATCCACTCACATTCTTGACCGAAGCTGACCAATCGTAGAAAACCCTTACCGCGCTAGCCTGTGGTGCCTTCGAATTTCCACGTACGCAGTAAAAGTACTAGCCAAGAGCTGGGGCTCAAGTCAGATCTCAGGGCGGGTGGTGATGATCCTCCGGCAGCCGCTGAGTGCCACGTCGGGCACCATCGACCCGGCCTCAACATCACACCTCGCTGCCTCGTTGCCATCCCTGCATCACGTCAGGCTTCGCAAAACTTCATGCCCCAACCCGCTGCAACGAAAGGTACCGAGCAGCGAGGAAGGCGAGGAAGGCGAGGAAGGCAAGGAAGACGAAACAGCTGTAGCTCAGCGTCCGCTACACACGCTGCAGTTGGCCCTGCACTTATCGCTTACTCAGACATGGGGAGAGTGGCTTGGTGTGAAGGTGTTGAGAGCGAAGAACGTCGTGGGCGCGGTGCTGCTTGTACTGCCCTAGAGCACTGCAGGCGTCAGGCCGGCTTTCACGGCCACTGGGATTCGTGCTCGCCCCTACGCCGCGGACAAGCCTCGGCCACGATCCCAATGACGAGGGCCAGGCGGTTTCCCGCAGGTCTCTGGAGCGCCTTTTAGTCAACCGTTATATCCATGCAGGGATCCCACGTCTGTTCACGAGGCTGAAGGGCAAAATCTTCGGACAGCGATGCGACCATAAAGCTCCTAGCACTCAGCGCCTATACTCTGCCTTCGCGCATGGTCTCCGTCGAGGAGGCAGCGAGCTGCGCTAGAGGGGGCGAAAAGGTTGACACCGGGGCTAAAAGTGTCCTGACCTCACGGCAGATGCATGTGCAGATGCAGAGAGAGAAGCAGCTGACTTCGAGGCAGATTTCTGGGGTGGGGGTCGCTCCATCATCGCCACCGTGGTTTGTAGACGACAGGTTGGAAGCCTGGCTCGAAGGGGAGGGGAGGGACAATCCTGGCAAGTCCTCAGTACCCTTGATACCGCACAGACCGCCGAACCAATAGGATAACAGTCTGTCGTGGCCTACAACAAACGCTGATGCACGTAGATCGCCGATGCATGTGTCTCAATAGCATCTTTGGAAACAGGCGACGACGACACCAGTTAAAGCTGAGAGTTACGCGCAATTACTGGGTCGTCTTGGTGTTGCCTAGAGTTTCATTGTGCGCTGCGAAACACGTCTATATAGAGACAGCGAGTTCGCCAGGCCAGAACCAGGAGCGATGCGGTCAGTTGTGAAGTGGTGGTGCATACGGAAAAATCCGGAGCGCAATGAGGCACCGTCTCAATCGTGTTCCCCTCCATTCCGGGAATTGCCAGAGGTCCAACTGTCCGCCAGCAGGCGTGTGTGGGGTGCGGTGACGGGTTTTCATCCGTTCCCTATCGAGCAAAGATCTACCTGTGTGACGGGCCGGACGCCGAGGACGTAAGTTTGATGCGAAGATATGATCCTGAGTCGCTGATGTAAGAGCCATTTCCACAAAAGGCGAACAACAGCGGGGCGCTGCAAGGGGCGCATATTGTTGACGTGGTACGAGGCGGGCGGGACTGGAGGACCACATCCTGCCACGTGGACGGTTATGTGGCGTGTAAACAGGGCTCCATCGACAGGCACAGGGATATGTAAGCTGCGCAGTGGCGTCGGGGAGCTACAGAGAAGAGCGTGGAGTAGAGCGACGGCAAGAGATATGCAAACCGGGGAGCAAGGTAGTCCGCAGTGAGATGCTCAGATCGTGGCGGCGCAACAGCACAACAAGGACGGAAGGCATCAAGATGCCGCAAAATAGCGAGGGCACGCGCGTGACACTCTTGAGGGACAGCTGAGAAGACCACGGGAAGTGAGTTAGTGCGAGCAGCATTGGCTGACAGAATACATTGCCACACTCTCCGCAGGCCGCCCTCATGTGCCGGCCACTCGAATACAACGTCAGCAGCGTGTCATAACAGATACAGGGCCTAGGATGGAGCCACTTACGTGAGTATTTACTAAGTGCTTGGGTTGAGCGCGGTGCCGCGCCTGCGCCAAACACCGCGGAAGCACCGAAGCATTCAGATCCCGCGACGACAGGAATGACGGGTCGGTTTATGATGGGCAAACGGGTGGCGTCGGCGGTTTCGTGCGTACGGCACGGGGATGTTGTGACCGTCGGGCTAAGCAGCTGCAAACGTTACACGCTGATTGAAATGTTTGGATTCCTGGGAATGCTGGATATGACCGATCGAGGCCTGTTGACCGGAGCACGCGCACAGCCGCCCTGACGGATGAGAATGGCACACCATCAGGTGCGTGCGGCGTGCTGACAGCGCGCAACTCAGCTGCTCAACTTATAGGCTGGGCACTGGAGCTGCCGAGGCGGCACCCTGGCTGGAGTAAGCAGCGTGCTACCCGCCGAGTGGAGCGAGGGCCTTGCCAGCCCGATATAGTTCAGCCAAAACAGCATTCAAGCGCCGGAGAAAACTCACAAAAATGTGCAGGTGTCCTCGCCGTTTCTTGCTCATGAAGTGACCTCTGGCGGTCAGCAGACAACTGTGCTCGTGGGAGGTGGCCTTCCTGACCACGAAAACCACGTGTGCTCTCAGCTGTCGGTAGCCACGCGTGGCCCGTAGAGAGCAGACAGTCAGCTTCAGGTGCAAACGGCCGTGGAAAACTGGTGTCGGCGGCCTCTCGGGCCGCATCGAGCAGCTTGCGCAGACGGCTTTGGCGCCGGGGACGAGGACCCTAACCTAAGACATGAGATTGAAAAGTTCGTCAAGCAGACCAGTCGGTAGGCGCGATAGAAGGTAATAAGCGTACTCACCTGCGACACTAACCAGGTCGATGATGCGGACGATGCCGCAAATGCCACGCGCTGCCGCCACCAAAGACCTTTACCGGTGGTTGAGGCAGAGCGGTCGAAGGCCTGGTAACGCTCTTCAAGCTATCTATACTAAAAGCTGAGTTCTCCCAAGCCCTACTGGCGGGAGGTGCTTGCTCTGTGGGGCGTAGACATGCAGAGAGCCGGAAGGATGAGGAGCAATACGACGAGGCGGGACCACAGCGAGAGCTCATCTTATCACGCAATCTCGCACCCCGGCGGCCTGGCGCGCCCTGAAGGGTTGGAGTGGTGATTGAGTTGGCAAGTCGCGTGCTAAGAGGGTGAAGTCCGTTGCCGCGGGTGCAAATCACCGTCAGCGTTCGGCACTTTTTGGTCCCGTCACGGCGCAGCAACTTGTCCTCATCGTCACTCGGCGCCTCACCCTACCACCTCTTCCTTCACTCTTTTTCTCGACACGCAATGAGCTTTGCCGACCTTGAAGCTGGCCGTGGGCCCGCACAGTCTCGTGGTGTTGTTGGCGGCGCCAGTGGACCAGATGCTGCGTTCCTGCAGTTGCAGAGCTCGCTTTCAATGCAGGTTTTCAAGATCAACGCGAATGTTCAGGGAATCAACAAGCTAGTTGACCAGCTCGGCACCTC
>Ga0247815_10001295_pt1 | contig 19300 bp, 11 predicted proteins | sample UWRJL194509B1_FD_181014 | JGI IMG/M metagenome (GOLD analysis project Ga0247815, IMG submission 181014) | Plant litter microbial communities from Arlington Agricultural Research Station in Wisconsin, United States - UWRJ-L194-509B-1 | ecosystem: Environmental > Terrestrial > Plant litter >...
AGGCAACTTATTAGATATCTTTTACCTTCGACACTAGAATTTTCGTAAAATAAGTCAAGATTGCTTAAGTTAGATATTGCGCGTGCCGCAATTGGTCTAATATTCAATATTGCTTGATTCTTTGTATTCAGTTCTGATAGTTTTGCTTCCAGGATCGATATCTTCTCGTTACAGTCTGCTTTGATTGATCGAAAATCAATAGCATCAATGTCATTATCCAATAGTAAATCTCTTGCCCTTTCGATTTTTTTAGTAATGTCCTTTATTTGGCTGATGTAAGATTTTCTGTCATCAAAAATTGAGCCGACTTGATTCTGATATGCGTCAGCAATCGTTTCAACAAAAATTTCCGCAAAACCCGCCCTGGGTAGGTAGCTCATAAGTTCTACACAAAATGCTTCATTGACCTTTTCGGAGCGAAAGCGTATCCCACATGATGAGGTGCAATGATAGTAGGTGAAATACTTTTGCTTTCCTTTAGAAGAACTTCCACTAAGCGAACGATGGCATTTTGGACATTTTAGAAATCCTCTTAAGATTAGGGCTTCAGGTGTTGAGATAGGTTGGCCCAATTCTTTCTTTCTTCCATTAAGGATATCTTGAATATTAAAAAATACAGTTTCACTAATTAGCGGCTCATGTAAGCCTTGCGCCAGATATGCGTCTTCATTTTTAAATTTAGGAACGATAACTTTACCGCAATAAATTGGATTTCTGATCGCATTATAAAAATTATTTTTGCTGCAGTTCAAACCCTTTTCTCTTGCAGAACCCAAAATTTGCTCTCCCGAATAAGTACCATCTGCTAATTGTTCAAATACCCATTTCATTAGTGAAGCTTCTGGTTGCCTAATTGCTATATATTTCTTGCCATTCTCAGCAGTTTTATTAATATAGCCAATTGGTGCCTTTCCAGTCCATCGACCTTCTTTTTTAGCCTGTCTTATGCCTGCCTTTGTATTTAGCCCCCTTCTATCATTTTCGATTTCGGGAGTAGTCAGGTATACCGCAAGCATCATTTTATTTTCTGGTACATTTAAGTCCAATGGCTGTTCTATTGCCTGTGGATCGATTCCCAACTTATTAAGCATGGATATTGTTTGATAAGCATCACTGGTATTTCTGCTAAATCTATCCCATTTTGTAAATAAAAGAAGATCAGTCTTACCTTTATGTTTTTTTAGATCAATAACCAGTTTTTTCCATTCTGGGCGGTTGAAAGTTTTGGCTGAATAATCCTCTATGATAACCTTTCTAATTCTGATACCATTTAGTTCACAGTATTTCGTTAATACATCTTGTTGACTTCTTAGCGAATATCCTTTTTCTGCTTGCTCATCAGTGCTTACCCTTACATATAAATCAGCTATTTTCATGTTTTTTTGGTTTTCTCTTGTGCCTCTTAAACTTATGTGTGCTTCCCCTTGGACTATGCTCGGGTAAATCGTTAAGTATTTCTTTAACAGACAAATTACTCAATTTATATGCGAGTTCCAAGATTAATTCTGCCTTTTCGATACTAACTATAGTTCCATGTTTGCCTAAAATTTTAATTAATTTTTCGATTGTCATTGAACGTTTTTCTGAGAACTTAAAATAATCCATACACTAGTATTTAAATTAATTTTCCACCTACTTTGCGGCTTTTCGGTATTTGCCATTCTGGTAAATGTGGATTATCATCTTTCGATTATTACAGTATTCTTCGGTACTGGTATTCAATATTTTTAGGATAGAACGGCTCGTCAATAAAAAAGTCCTAAAATTGGTTAAGTCGAGGAGAAGCTTTCACGTAATTATTTTTAGATTAAACTATTTTGTTTTAGGTCGCATGTAACAAATTTCATACGTTAAATAGAAAAAGGAGGGGGCCGCATGGATTCGTACTTTCATATAAGGAGCGTGCTTTTAAGTATTGAAATTTTGGAAAGCCTAATCTTCACAACAATGATTGGCGCAGTGGCCTTATAGCACAACCAGAACCCTTTTAGGTAGAATGAATTATAAATGCGGCTGCCCAACACTTCATGTCTCCTTTTGTAAGAAATGCTTAATAAATATTTAATAAAGTTTCAAAGGAAAATAGGATGGTGCCAGACAAAACCCTATGCAGAAAAGCACAACCGTAAAGGAATCTTAAAAGAGTTCTAAGTAGTTTAAAAAAAGGCTCTTTTAGGAGCCTTTTTTGTTGTGTAATATGTTCGGTAGGTTATAATTGAGTCTAATGTTTGATTAGCATTGTTGTGATGAAAACGCGGTGATGTTGTGTCTTCGTCATTTTCTATTGCTAATTTTACAACCATTTTACCATTATGAATTTGCGTCTTACATATCCTACTCTAGAAATCGATTATCGTGCTCTAGTCTCTCAAGAATGATGGACTTTTCGTAATACGTAACCGCCTTTTTTGCCCAGTCTCTTACTTTGGAGAATTTATGGCTGGCAAGCTGCCTGAAAATGTTTTTCAGCATCAAAAAATAGCTGCCTGAACCGCCAACAGTACCGAAGGTGCCCACATTGGCAGAAAGTTCATCAAGAATGGCCTCATTGGTGCCAAAACGCTCAAGAAAACCTGCTGCAAAAGGATGAAGGACTGCCTCCTTAGTTTTTATGCCCGTTTCTGCATCCTCAACCTCCACTAGTGAATAGAAGGGAAGGATATTGGCAATCATCAGCCGCCCCCGTTCATTAGTTTCCGCCCATTCATAAATTTGCTTATAGTGCTGGGGATGAGCAAAAAGAAATCCTTCTTTGGACTGGCTTCCATTTTTTACGCCAATCATGGATTTCATATTCTGAACGCTGAAGTAATCAGCACTTAGCTTTCCGGCAATATGTGGCCAACTCTGTGTAAAGTATTCCCGCAAGAGCAGCTCGAATATCGCCGCTGCGTCGTGGTCGAAAGCATAGCTGAAGTTTTCATATTCGCTAAATTCTGATAGCTGGGCAGCAACGATGCCGGCAAACTCCTGGTCGCCTGTTCCTGAAAGCAACTTGGCCACCGTTTCACCCCAATAAAAGGATTCAAAACCATCTGCCCTGGATAGCAGCAGATTGCTGGCTGAAATCAATTCTTTCAGTTTTGCCCAATAGCGCTTATAATTTTCATCGTTTTGGAAGCACTGCATGAAAAGAATCGAAAAAGCCGTTGCCGGGCCGTCTGGACGGTAAGAGGCAACACGATCCAGTAAGGCATAAAATTCTTCGTCATGAAGATACTGCAAAGGCCTTCCATATTTGAAGTAGTCCAGTTCAGTAACCGAATGCTGGCCTTCATCGACGAGTTTAAAAAGGGCCATTATCCGTTCAAGGGTAAACTCATGGTGCCTGGTAAGCTGAATGGCCATATGAGCGAGGGTGGGATCGCAAAGCAGGCGGTCAAACAAGGATTCAAAAAATGCTGGTTCCGCTATACCAGATGTCAGACCGAAAAAAAAGCTTAAATTTTGCTTATCCTTCCCAGTCGTTCTCAAAGCCTCAATAGCCGCCTCAACAAAATCTTTCGCTAGAGGGTGTCTTTTGCCCATTTCAAAGCCGAAAGTAAAACCTTGGCGCTGTTCCCCTTGAACGAGCTCAATAATCTGATCCTTCCAGTCCGTACCCTCATCGATTAGCCGTTTAGCGAATGCCTCGGTCACCAGCTGCTGTTTGTAAACATTTTGGCCATCCCTGAAAACTGGCGACTCATGCTCCCAATCTGGTTTGGAAACGATTGACTCAAACTCCTCGCGTAGATTCTTAGGTTGATATTCATCAATAATTTGCTGGATTTTTCCGATCTGAGTTTCATTTAGAAGTCCCTTTTCGTAGCGCAGCGTTTTTTTGAGCTCCCCCCGCATCCCGCTCCAGAGGGTTCCTGCTCTGTAATTTACCTGTTCTAAGGCAGCTAGGAACATCTCGGTTGCGCCTTCGGCACACATTGTTCGCGCGGCGCGTGAGAGTACAGCGATCGCTTTATTACCAAGTTCTCCGCCACCGTTTGCAATGGGGATGATTTTGTCGATAATCGGTTGCCAATATGCATATACATGTTTCCAGGTTGGGGGCATATAATCAACCAGACTAACCCCGCTTCCCTGATTTTCGGCGCCACCCATGCGCGTATGCTGTCCCTGTGGGATGAATGTCCCGCGCATGCAAGAGAGTGCTAAATCAGTATAAGCTTCCTGATTTTGGTCGAGTGCCCATTCCAACGCTTCTAGTCTGGAATCATAGTCCACCTCTGTACCCGCAAGGAAACGGTGAAAAAGCTGTAAAACCTGTGCAGTAGAGTTGTTTGCCCAACTTTCATTTTCACTTATTGCCAATCGAAAAAGCATTTTTGTCGCCGGCAAAAAAGTTTCTTTTCTAAAAGCCAGCTTTTCCAATGCCACCACCATGTTTCTCCGGGATGAGGAAATCTTTGCAAGCTCGGTACCGGACCAATGCTCAAATGCCCGCTCAAGGGCTGCACAGGTCGCTTTGGGGTTCACCTCAACAACATAGCGGAAGAGGAGTGAACCCCAAGCTGTGCTGAGTACTTCCGCTGAGCCAAAAGGGCTCGCCGGGCCCCAGAATTCTTCTACAATTTCTTTTGCTTTGTCCAACTCATCAAGGTCAGTGAGGCGTTGCATGAACTTTTCCTGGAGCCCAACATTTGACAGCTTCTCAATAATCTCTTTCACTTTCTCAAGTGGAGTATGCCTCAACCATTGCGCAGCGAGTTGAATAGCCAGCACAGTTGGTTTCACAATGTAATGTGTGCCACGTCTTTCGATGATATCTTCGGTCCTGAACTTTTCACAGGTCCGGCTGAATTTCGCCGCCGAGACCTCGACATCACATACCTGCTCGCGGATGAAGTCCATCTGTTTTCGCAGGGAAGCCTTAAACTCGGCATTGACTACGGTAGAGAAGCTATCATCCACAAAGCCAAAGGCGGAAAACACCGAACAAGCTTTTAAGATCTCATACTCGGTTTCATCCACAACCCGGGCGCCGAAAATAAGTTTCTTAATCGACAGCTCATCCAACTGCTGATCGAAACCCCGGATCCCGGTTTTTAGTATGAGCTCGCAAAAGCGTACTGCCATCCAGGGATACCCTTCTGAGAGTCGCTCTACATAGTCCATTTCCGTCTGGGAGTGACTGGCTGCTAGTTTCTGGACGATGATCTTGCGAACCAAGTCCCGCTGCTCGTTTCTAAGCAACCGTATTTTATTGTCCTTGATTGCCGTATTATCATCATAACCAATCGTGATCACTTTCAATCCGCCTTGATTTCTTACCAAGTCCGCAATCTTCATATGGAAGTCGCTGTCACAGTTGTCCACCACGATGATTCCTCTCTGGCTTTCGCGCTGACTGATAATGAAATTCACCAGCCTATTTTCTTCACCCGACGCGCCCAGATCATAATATAGGAAATCATGGTTGAGCGCCTTGGTCTGCGCGCTATCCGCACGGAAGGTCTCCAGGATGAACCGTGTTTTTCCAAGACCAGAGTGACCGCTGATGCGGATCGCTTTATCGCTATTAATACTCTGTTGGATGGCCAGCATATTGGCCTTGGTTTTGTCATTGACCTCAAATCGCGTGTTGGATGCGGAAATATCGATTTCAAGCGACTCCCAGCTGCGAAAACCTTCAGGCTGCATACTGCCATGAAATCCCTTGACAATATTAACCGCCGAGGCATGTTCATTGACCCAAGCGGCCAAATAATTTGCATCAAAGACCTCAATATTGAACGTGGCATGATTGCTTTTCTTGGCCGTCTTTAAAGCGGCCCTAAAAGCATCAATCCTGGCCTTAATCGATTGATCGGTCAAGGCCCTGGAATTGATTAAGATGTAACTACCATCCTTATCCACGACATCTTCCACCTGCGGCTTAAGTTTTCGGAGCTGATCTTTTTTTGCCTTCGGAAAAATCTCCTCACCACATTTAGACGGGATCAGATCAGCTGCCTTGCTTTGAAAGACCGTATATCTGCTGTTAAATCTGCGGGTTGAAGTTGGTCCTCCTGTCCATTGTAACCGACCATCAGAACCACCATCTTTACTTTTGGTATTTTGGGGCACGAGGATCGTGGGATTAGGGAGTTGATGATCCCTGGCCTCAAGGGTTAATAATTTATCCAGCAGCTTGACCAGCTGCCGCTCGTCTAGGTGCTCAATGTGTTCGTGGGTGATTTCATTTATTCCATACATAGTGAGTGCGTATATTTTAGATCCCAATTTATGAGATTTTTTGAAAATAAGAAAGTTACAGAATGTATCTCTTAAAGAAAACTGAAGTTTATCGAGTTAAGTAAAGCTATTTGGAGCATTGAGCCGTCAAATTTAATTTAGATAAACTCAAAAAATCCACCCCGGGAAAAAAAGCGAGTAGAAGATATACTTGTTAAACCAGAGTTGCAAGGGAAAATGAATTGCAACAGAACTGTGACTTCCCTGAATTTACTTGTCGTTTTTTCCGACACTAACCGCTGAGTCGAACGATCTTAACTAGATACTTTCTCACCAACACTCGTTGGTAGCAAGATGTCTTTTTGTATACAAAAATATCTTGTCGCCTTTACAGTCGAGTCCCAACGCTCGGAACTCGGTTGGGCTAAAGTCAGCTTTGAAATCTCAATTATTTATCGTACTGATTACTTCATAACCTCAAGGCGCACATGATTAAAATCTCAGTAGTACCCAATCTTTACCAATAAAAACGCTGACCAACTGGTTAATTCGTAGAATAATTATTCAAGTATTTAATGTCTAGGGCTAAATCTGGTTGGCCATTTTATATGCGGTTATCAGGGCACTTAGTAAGCATTTGTAAACTGTGTTGTGTAATGGGACGAAAAAAAGCATCTGACCAAACTGAATTGTTGGTTCACCCGCTTATTATTAGAATTAACCAGAAGACCTTCAATAGGCTTGAAAAAATATTGCAGGATAGTGGGTGTAGGAGTATGGGAGAAGTCGCCAGGAAAATATTGTCGAAGGAGCGGATAAATTGTTATTATAGGGATGAATCAATCTCCGGCCCAATGGAGGAACTAGCACTGATTCGTAAAGAAATTAAAGCGATCGGCGTAAACATTAATCAGCAGACCAGGCATTTTAATGCCTGTAAATCCAGCTCACAGAAAACCTTTTATGCCATGCGGACAGCAGGCCTGTATAAAGAAGTTGATGGTAAAATCGAAACCTTATTGAAACTAGTTTCAAAATTAGCACTGAAATGGTTGCAAGAATCTTAACCGGTAAGTCCATACGTGGTATCCTCATTTATAACGAGCAAAAAGTAGCGGCCGGGGATGCCATGATGCTTATGGCGAGTGGTTTTGCTACCGATGTTGAAAGGTTAAGCCTTTTCCAGAAAATTGAAAGATTTAACAAGCTTACCAAACTCAACAGCAGATCCAAAACCAATGCCATGCACATTTCATTGAACTTTCATAAAGACGACAAATTAAATACTCAACTGCTCCAGCAAATTGCCGTGGAGTACATGGAGATGGTAGGGTTTGCTGATCAGCCTTTTATTGCTTACAAGCATTTCGATACCGACCACCCACATCTTCATATCGCAACGACACTTATTAATAAAAATGGGGAACGTATCAAAACAGAAGCTATCGGGAAAAATCTTTCAGAGCCTGCCAGGATATATATTGAAAATAAATATGGTTTGCTGCAGGCTAATGGTAGAAAGCTGGCAAATGAGTCATATTTACGCATTGCTGAATATGGTGCTAAACCCACTAAAAGGCAGATTGCAAATATTACCCAATCGGTAAAAAAGGATTATGCTTTTACTTCATTCCAGGAATACAAAGCCATATTATCCCTGTTTAAAGTTTTCGCAGATAGGGGAGACCAGGACACTTTAATGTATAAAAATAATGGCCTGCTTTATTCCATTTTGGATAGTCACGGTAATTCAATTGGAGTACCAATCAAAGCAAGTTCGATTTCTACTGCTGTCACCATTAAGGAACTGGAAAAGTGTTACGGGCCTAACAGGGAAAAGCGTAGACCTAAAAAGCAAGATCTGAAAAACAGAATAAATAAGGTACTTCAGAATTACCATCAGCTCAGTAAAAGTACACTTCAAAAAGAGCTTGCAGCCCATCAGATTGCCCTCATTTATCGCCAGAATGAGCAAGCATTGATTTATGGGATGACATTTATTGACCATAAAAACCTGACGGTGTTTAACGGAAGTGATCTTGGAAAAGAGTACAGTGCTAACTCCATATCAAAAATCTTATCGCTGGATGAACAACTTAAAACCTATTTTAAAAAACCTTTGACAGCAGAAATTTCTCTGAAAACCGAAAAGCCTTCCCTCATCAATAGTACGATCCTTGATAGTATAGCTATAAAGGACGAGCCTGATCCCCTTACAAGAGGTTACAGGAAGAAAAAGAAGAAAAAAGGTAAACTTCCAACACAAAACTTAGGCTTATGAATACTGGAGAAGATGTACAGGGATTAAGAAAAATCATTGATTTCACCCGCTTGCTAAGTCTGTGTATTCTGAGCATACATTTTTATCTGGCCTGTTACCAGGTTTTTGAGGACCTCGGCTGGACTTCGGTATTAACCAATAAGATAATGGGCAATATAGCTACGACTAAACTTTTCGCAAATCTATTTTATCCCAAGCTTGCAGCCTTACTTTTACTCTTTGTTTCCCTTATCGGCGCAAAAGGAAAGAAAGAAGAACACATAAATGTCAAACTGATGATGACCTTACTGATGTCAGGTATGGTTGTTTATTTCACAGCAGTTTTTTGTATATATCTACCATTAGAAAAAATACTTAGGGCATTAGGGTATATATTTCTAACGAGCTCAGGTTATCTGATGATTTTAACCGGAGGAATTCGGCTTTCGAGACTTATTAAACAGTCTTTGAAAAAAGATATTTTTAACGAAGAAAATGAAACCTTCCCGCAGGAGGAAAGGTTGCTCGAGAATCAATACTCTATTAACCTGCCTGCAAAATATATGTTGGGCAATAAGGTGAGGAATAGTTTCATCAATATCATCAATCCTTTTAGAGGGCTTCTGGTTGCAGGTACGCCTGGAGCGGGAAAGTCATACTTCGTCATCCGCCACATTATAGACCAGCATATCAGAAAAGGTTTCTCCATGTTTATCTATGACTTTAAATTTGATGACCTGAGCAAAATCGCCTACAATAAATTGCTGCGTTATTATGATGGGTATGAAATCAAGCCTAAATTTTTTGTCATCAATTTCGATGATCTGAATCGTTCCCATCGCTGTAATCCTTTGGACCCGCATGCGATGGACGATATCACAGATGCTACTGAAGCCTCCCGCACCATAATGATGGGCCTAAACCGGGACTGGATAAAAAAGCAGGGTGATTTTTTTGTTGAATCACCGATAAACTTTTTAACCGCATGTATCTGGTATCTGCGTAGGTATGAGGGCGGAAGGTTCTGCACTTTGCCACATGTGATCGAACTCATGCAGAGCGATTATGATCAGCTGTTTGCTGTTTTGAAAACACAGGAAGAAATCCTGGTACTCATTAATCCCTTTATTTCCGCATACAACAACAACGCTATGGCACAACTCGAAGGACAGATTGCTTCAGCAAAAATTGGCCTGGCCAGACTTTCTTCTCCTCAGCTATATTATGTACTTAGCGGAAATGATTTTACACTCGATATTAATAATCCACAGGAGCCCAAGATTGTTTGCGTAGGGAATAACCCACAGAAACTTCAGGTTTATGGTGCTGTGCTTTCGCTCTACATATCCCGTATGATAAAACTGGTTAACAGGAAAAACCAGTTTAAAAGCAGCCTGATTTTTGATGAGTTCCCAACCATTTATTTCAATAATATGGATTCGCTGATCGCTACAGCGAGAAGTAATAAGGTGGCAACGTGCCTGGCCGTTCAGGATTTCAGCCAGCTAAAAAAAGATTATGGTGCGGAACAGGCCGATGTGATAACCGGCATAATCGGAAACATCATATCCGGACAGGTGAACGGATCAACGGCCAAAACCATGTCTGAAAATTTCGGTAAAATATCGCAACACAAAGATTCATTAAGCATCAATTCTTCCGATACCTCGATAACCAAAGCCATGCAGATGGATTATGCAATTCCAGCAAGTAAAATTGCTTCTTTAAGTTCTGGTGAGTTTGTTGGAATAGTAGCCGATAATCCTGAAGAACGCATTAAATTAAAAATGTTCCATTCCGAAATCCAGAATGACCATGCAGCAATTCAGTTAGAAGAAAAGGGATATAAAGAAATTCCTGAAGTTAGAACGCTAAGCCCCATGGATGTAGAAGAAAATTATAAACGTATTAAACAAGATATTGCAGATTTATTAAGGACGGAGTGTCAAAAGCAGAATGTAGATTCTGAATCCCAAAAGGGTTCTAATAAGAAGTCAGAAAGGTCAAATGGGGAAGAGCACCAACAGGCAGTTTCTTTTTGATATTTATTTGCTTATCGATCTATTGCTTTACCAATTAGTATTGATGATTTTTTTTTTGTCAATGGATGGATTATAATAAGCTAAGCTTTTTTAAGCATTAGCCTCTACTATAAGCTTAAGCGTTTTAAGTCTCCAGATGAGTGGCTGGTTTACTCTGCTAGTTGCATCAATTCTCAAAGGTGCAAAATGACTTTCCAGAAAGTGTTCATAGTCGTTTATGATGGTCGCCTCATTAAGGTAAATCGGTGTTGCCTGCTTACCTGCATGTGCAAAGAATTCTTCAAGTTTCTTTACTTCTTCCCTACTCATGCTGCAAATTTAAATAAATAAGAAAATAGGATAGGTGCTTGTTGGTAAGTTTAGGTTTGATTATAACATACCTACTAAATATTGATGCTGTCCCTTTCAGGCCGGGCTTTCCGCTGTATCTTTTGTTCCACAAGGATGCCGCTGCAATCCGTGACAGGGATTGGAAAAAATTGCTACAGTGAAGAGTTAGTGTGGGGATCGGTATTTAAGCTATTAATTCCGCTGGGATCAATTTATAGGCATTAAAACACCATTTTTTCAATATTGAACACGGTTTTGGATTGAGTGCTCACCGAATCACTCACCTTTTATTTGTACGTTATAGCTGTAATGCTTTAGTGAAAATACGTATTATTTCTTAAATAACCTAATGAATCTAGCGAAGCTGTCTTAGGTTAAAATTCTTATTTTAAACATAATCAAATTTTAATGATACGGGTCAAAGATGATCTGATTAACCTCCCGGTGCAATGTTTGCAATATTTCCATAAGAACTCTTCTAGAATAATACTAATGCTGGAGTTTCAATTAAAGGAGAGGAGATAGTTATGTTTAAGATACTTTAAAATGGTATATTAGTATTTCAATCAGTTCAAGTTATCTAGTATATCTATTGTGGGGCTTATATCTCTTATTAAAACTACTTGAAAAAAAAGTAATTAGTAGATGTGTTTCCTAATATTATCATTGATTTTGTTGGTGTCTGCCTTCATTACGTAATCATGTAAGTCACGATATAGTTTTGCGTAAGGCCGCGTATTAAAATATGCTTCGTCAAAAGGTTTCGAAAATTCATTCTGATACCAAAACTTGTAGTTGTCTAAATTGTTCGTTAATTTCATTCGCTCAAGAAAGTGTTTTAAAGAGGCCCTTGTGGTGATCAGATCATTCATTTTTTTTAATACTTCAGTTGCGTCCTCAAGCACATGCTTTCTGTTGTATTTGGTCAAGATTTTGAAAACATTAATGTTGCCTTCTTTTGAAGATTGGAGTATTGCCTTCTCGTTACCTATCATTTTTTTATAAATTTTATCACCAAAAGGAGAAATAATTTTAGGTATAATTTCCATGATAGTTGCATTAACCTTGCCTGTCACCGGCTCAAATGAAAGATTTTTTAGAAAACCACCAGCATGAGGGTTTTGATGGTAATCATCATGGAAGTTATTTGTTCCTTTATTTGTCCCATTACAGATGGTATCACTCGGTACCAGATTAAACATGGAATATGAAAGTAGCGGGCTTGTCGCCTTATCAAAGAAATGATCTAAGAAATGATGCGTTGCAACTTCTCCTTCTGGAGTTTCGCTGTAATCGGCTTCCATAATGTTACAATAAGGGCAAACGACTACCATGTCTTCATTTCTGAAAAACTGACGAATAGGATATCCAATGTCAGTGTTATAATTTGTATAATCGAAAGCAAGTTTTAAAACATCTCTATCAAGCGCTGATGTCACGCTATGTGTACTTAGCAGATTATTATTCATAGAGGCTAAGTCGTCAGGTGGACAAACCAATAGCTTCTTCAACTTGGACGCGTTATAAGCTAAAAGGCTTTTTACAAGTGCACTCAAACCAACTAAATTCAATGTTCCGAGTTGATTCAGCGGGTTTGCAAGATGATTCTTTACCGTTGCCTCATAAGTCCCCAAATTGAAGCCCGCTTCTGGAAGCCGGTTACTGTTTATCAGTACAGTGTTAAATATCTTACGTGTTACTACTCTATATTTTTGATGTTCAATTCCGTTTCCTTTAACTCGTACGCCTTGTACGTGATTTAGCGATGTTTGCAATATTTTTATTCTCGAAATCACTGGAGGTACAATAGAAATTAAGTAATCAGCTATTGCTTGCTGTCTATCTTTAAATTGAATTGCGATCATTTGGCGGCCTTCCTTTGAGTGATAAACTTACTAATACTTGATTTTAGAAAGGAATCACCAATCAAATCTATGACCTGACGATCACTTTTATTGAGTTCCTGAAAACTATCAATCTTATCAATAATTGCATTGATTTTTGCCTCAGCAAATTCGCCTATTGACGTACCATTGATGAAGAAACTTTTCGCTAACAATTCATGTATATTAGCAGCAAATGTTTCGAATTCCCCTTTGACAATCATCGCTTTTCCATTTTTTCGTTTTACCTCTAGACGCAATACATTCTTACTGGCGATGTCAGATAATATATATGGGGAGTGTGTTAAGAAAAGCAGGTTGATAGCCTCGATTTTATATTCTCCATGAAGCCTGAGCTGTTGTAATGCGGTGGTCAACCTGGAAATAAATGCTCTCTGTAGATCTGGATGAAAATATAATTCAATTTCATCTAAGATAATATTAATAGCACGGTAGTGATTACGTTGTCCGCTGTAATGGGCAGATTGTATATTGTTAATATGATAAATAATCGATTGAACGGTATGTATCATCTGCTGCTCACCTGAACTCATAGCATTAAATCGCGATACTATATTGCGACTATTTTTAAGTTGAAAGTCTACTTCAAAAATTGATGGTGGCAATAAATGCATGATGTTATCCATTTCCGGTTGCTCCATCCACAGATATAGTTCGGGTATAGAATAGACAAATCGGGCCTGTCGACTGGCGGCCATGGATCGCTTTTCAATATCAAACATTCGCTTATTTGCAGGATCGAAAAGATGATATTTTAAAAAATTCAATGCTTGATGGAGTTTGTAGGTTACATGACTGCGATCTTCTATAAGCATGGAAAGGAACGCTTCGTTGTGTAAGCTTTTTTGTTTTTTTTCTTCTAGTATGTATCCTGGTCTAAACTCGGCATAATGATCACTGATATTATCAATTTTATTGACGATATAATTGAATAAAGTTTCTTTAAGTAAAAAATCAGGAATCTTTCTGATGTCATCGATATGAAAGCGCAAATCCATCAAATCCATAATCATATTCTTGGACCGTTCATCACCATTCAGGATGTTGTCCACTATTTGCAGCGATACTGGGATTCTCGAAATCTTCTCTTTATCGAGTCTAAAGATGATTTTATCAATGTATTGATGTTCTGTTAACATCACACCCACATCGTCCTTTGTTAATTTTAGATTCTCCAATATAATATTACTCAATAAGCGATTTCGGGCAAATGCCATCTCCTTATTAATGTCGAAATTTCCCGACGTACGCATTGGGTTAATTACTATCGGAGTTCTATACCCATCATTCTTATGAAATAAAAGCCGTATCCACTCACCAAGGTAGTTGGAATTTAGAGAATAGTGAGAGTAGTTTACAGCTATTGTGTAGAAAAAGTGAGGGATTAATACCTCTGGATTCACTGAACTTAAGGATAATATAGGTATTTCCCCTGGCTCTTTCAGGTCTGTTGCATAAGGCAATGTTCTGAAGAGTAAGCCATCCTCTAACTTGGAGTCGATTGTGAGCTCATAAATAAAATTATCAAACTCGTAGAATATTTGGGCACGGACCTTAGATAAAAGGCGCTGGTGCTCCGGTAATTCTATACCAAGTTTGTTCATTTCCTTAATTTTTTCCTGTTTTTGCTGTTCCAGCAGCTCCCTCTCTTTATAATTCGAAAGTATTTGATCTCTGAACTCACCGGAAGTAATTTGACTGTCACCATCAATCAAATTATTCGTTAACTCGTTTTGTAAAGCTAAGTCAGAGGCGTCAAGTTGCTCTACTTGCTCTTTGAGCTTAGCCAGTTCCGACCCAATAACTTTGATGCTTTTCTTTATTTGTTCAGAGTTAGGTTTCAAAAAGTTTCCTTTAACTGATAGAACGAATACAGTTGCAAAAAACAAATCAGCTAGACTACTTTTACCTGAGCCGTTTTTTCCCGCAACGGCAGATATATTAATTTTTACACCGTTAGAATTTTTATCAATACTATCATATAAATCCACTGGTACAGTATCATCCTTACGTACGTAGGATGCTGTTGCACTATTTTTAAGTTCATTGCCATCTTCGTCGTAAATTGAATACTCTTGGTAGAATTGATAAATTATACCGGGCTGAAGGTTTTTTATGAACCGTTTGTGACAACGGGCTAACGGGCGAATACCGATAAGTTTAAAATTGTGCATTAGGATTTAGTGATAATGGTGGCATGATTGCAATATAATTCTTGTAAAAGATCGATATTCCTTACTGACAGTGGTTTGTTAGAGTAGTTAAGAGTTGATCTTTGGATATAATCAGCAGGTTATTAGTGTTGAATGTAGGCTTACCTACATCATGCAAAAATTCGAAGTACCGGTAAAGGTTGAGAAATGCTCTATGTTTTGTATCGTTAAAACCTACGGCAATTCCTACTTTGCCAAGCGTAGCGGCGTTTATCGCTCCACCCATCAAATGTTTTCTGCTCACGTTATTCTCAATTTCTATCGCTATAAAACACCTTGCGTTATAATTGGTAAATTCCAAGCTGTTCATTTTCCTTGCAATAAGCTCATTTTGATTCTCAGGTGTTGTTTGGCCGGTTATTATTTGGAGATTTTCTAAATGAATTCGAGTTAGTTGTTCAAAAAAGTCTTTATAGATATGAAATAAATCAAGGTGCTCGTCTGTTTTTTGACTACCATCCTCAATTGCAAACGGCCCCAATGCAAGATCCAGGCGTGGAGCATATAGACCTCGTTTCATTTTTGAGCGCCATTCGGTTTTGGTCTCCAATCCGAATCTTTCTTCAAATTCAGAGTGAAGAAGCAGTTGATATTCTGATACGGTCATGACTTTCTTAAGAACTGATATTTGTTTTCACGTTTGTAAAATGCTTCTTTACCACCTTCCAGGGAAACTAGTACGTTCCTTGTTTTGGTGTTTTCAATTGTTGTCCCTTGTAAGATCGTGAAACCAGAATTTTCATCATTGCTAAGGATTTGTATATACTCAGCATCACCATTAACTACAAAGTTAGCGTTATGTGTTGTAAAAATTATCTGCCTGTTTTGCTTGGACTGTTTGATCACATCTACGAGATAATTTGCGATTAAAAGGCTGTCCAGGTGTGCTTCCGGCTCATCAATTATAATTGGGTTATTGCCAAGCAACAACAGAATAACTAGGACTGCTGTACACCGCTGGCCAAACGAAGATATTTCGACTGGTCGACCGTCATACAAAACGTTGATTTTTTTGAAAGCTTTATGATCTAGGAAATTTCTTTCACATAAACATTTATATGCCTCGAAGCTAGAATCTTCCTGAAAAAGGTCATACAGAAAAGCTTTGGCGGAGCTTGTACTGCTACAACCTTTTATTGCGGTTAAAAGCGTTTGCTTGTCAGTGATGTCCTTAGGATCTAGGCAAAACAGAATATCTTTGAGAACATTATCTCCCTTATGATTGCTTTGGTTTAAGCGTCCTTCAAACAATGCTTTAAAATTATTGAAAATTTCATTTCTTGCGGATTGCTCATCAAAATCTAAATTTAATGATATCGGCTTTATAGAAGGATTGTCTATACCCTCCAATATTTTGCTTATTTCAGTAACTTTTGTTTCCAGTTTGGATTTGTAAGCTAAAGAAGCATTGGAGAGTTTAGTCTTATCAAAGCCGATTATTTTTTCCTCTAGTTCTTTTATTTTCTGCAGTTTCTCTTCTATCTGAGTTTCTAGTCCAGCAATGATGGTTGATGCATTAGATATGTCATTTAGATTATCCTGCGTAACACCCTTACTTGCTAAATATTGCCTCAACTCTGATTGCTTGGCATTCTTTTGTTCTTCTATATCTGCGAGTTCACCTTCTGCGATAGTTATTTGAGAAGCAGAAATATCTTTAACAGCCTGATCTACTATTCCGGTAATTCTGTTTATTTCCTTATCAAAGTAATTTGTACCGGTTCTGTTTGATAAAGGCTTAGTTATAGTAGTAAAATCAGTGGTCAACTTAACAAGATCAGCTTTCCCTTTTAGATATTCGTTATGCTTTTTAGTAAGTTCAGTGATCTCCGAACTCAAGGTTTTGTATTGAGTACTTGAAAAGGAGTCAACAATTTTCTGATAGCTGGCTTTTTCTTTTTGAAGTTGTGCGACATCCTTTATCCAGGAATTTTGACTATTTATATTTATGGTATGCCGTTTAAATAATTGGAGTTCCATTTCAAGGCTGCTTTCTAGTTCGGACAATGTTCCATCATCATCGGATTTCAAGAGCCTGGTATATATAGCATTGGTCAGTTTGGTATAGTTTTGAGCAAACTCTTCAATTTCATTCTGACTTAAAAATTCAATTTGTTTTTCATCATCGTCATCATCAATTTTAATACAATCGCCTATAGTAATAGGTTTTCCATTTTCATCTTTTATTTTTCGGCTTTTAAAAAAAGTATTTTCTCCGGGTTTTAATTTCTCATGTATCAGATTTAACAAGGTACTCTTCCCGGTACCTCTTCCACCAATAACACAGGTGAAATTAGGACTGAATCTTATTTCACTCTTTCCGGTGAAACAGAACGGTTCACCGTCGAAGCTGCTTTTTGGAGGGAAATCAAATACAACTGTATCGATGCTTCGTAGTGGGTTTATTGGTGGTTGGTCGCCTACATATACTCTATAATTAGGTTCATGCAAAATTTGTCTTAAACCTTCAAAAGTCGGCTCTGCCTTTATCCATAAATTTTGTTTAACAACATATGAATTCACATTGTGGTTATCTGAACAGATAATTGTCGGAATCCTTTTGCCTGTCGTTTGAAATACATGCGGCAGTACCAACTGTTTATAAACTAGAAAGTCCTTTTCCTGGCCAAGTTCAAAAATATCGATTGCGCTTGCAATGTCTTCTTTCTGAGCAAGTCCATGACTTAGTGAATGCGTAATAGCTTCAAAACTATTACTTTTAGAACCCGCATGGATAGTTACAATTCCATTTAGCTCTTTAATCAGTTTTATGGTGTCCGCAAGGTCGCAATATACTTCATGATGCTTTTTGCCTTCACTTTGCATTCTTTTTATGGAAGTTAAATTCTTTATCTGTCCCCAAACAAAGTCTAAATCACAATTTTCATCAAAAATTGCAATGAAATGGATTGGTTCTTTTCCTTTTGCATCAGATAAAAATTCAATTCCGGGTAAAACAGTAATCTTTCCTTTACCTAATTTTTGAAGATCTTTTATCCGTTCGATATCTATAACATGGTGATCTGTTATCGCAACAGCCTCAACATTATTGGAAGCAAGGTTATCTATTATATTTTGATTTGTTATGGACTTATCAGTATAGTCGTATGAAGAGGGGGTATGAAAATGTAAATCCCATTTTCGCCATTTTGAGCCGTTCATTTAGAGCAATTAAGTTATAAATTCATGTAAGATACGAATTTAGTACCTATAGAAAAATTGCTTTATATATAAATTTCTATTGTTAAATTTGTGGTATTCGCCGATTCCCTCCCATTAAAGCATTTTGACAGGTATGCAACTTTGTTAAAGTAAAAACCATTGTAATATGGGTAACAATTTAAAACCCCGGCAATTAAACGGCATACCTAAACCGAAGTTAAACTTATCTCAAAAGTATCCCGAAAAAGGTCCAGTCAGAAACTCTGCACAGACCTAAACTGAAGCATGCAATCTATATTGAAATGCTCCCCCTTAAACAAGATCGTTCTAAAAAGTCACACACGACAACCGGCACTGCTTGTTGCATTAACATTTTTAATTCATCAGCACTACATTCATTTGGAAGCTATGTCGCTTATATCTTGGCGGGCGGAAGTATGTGCATCATATAATTGATTTAACTCACATACCTCGAGATTCTGGTGGAAAAAAAAGAGAAAAAAGCTCGTTTGATAGAACAAAAGTCTACCAACGGAAGAGTTGAAAATGCTACTTCAAAATATAAAGTCTTACCTACAAAGCCTATAATCGTTAACTGAACCTTTCTTTTATTTTAAACATGTAAAAAGATTTATTTGCGTAAATAATTCAAAACAGAGAACCAAATGGAATTTTATCCGCAAGGGATTATCTCTAGCGCTAATAAATAGCTTTAGATTAATGTTTAAAGTAGGTTCCAATTAAATACTCACCGAAACACTCACCTTTTAATTTTACTTTCGAATTCTAGACTAAATGATCAACGATCAATTTTAGAATTACGGGATTTCAGAATTTACAACTTTTAATGTAAATAAACACTAAAAGTACACCCGTCAAGCGACAAACTCTTCCTGACTAAAAAAAATGGAAAAATTGAGTAGATTTAGCTTTTATTTATCTAAACTCTCAAATCAAATTAACGCATATGCAGGTAAACAGACTTGTCATTCACGAACTCATCAAAGAAGCTGGTTCCAGTGAAGTAGATTATCAATCATCCAGAGAACTGTTAGAAGTTAATGAGGGTACAACAAAGCTTGTTGAGCAGGTTCATGAGGCATTCGATCAGTCCATTACCAAATATTCCAAATTCGATCTGTCCAGACCTACGAATTCGGTGTTTCTTAACATCAATCGTTATCTGAATGATAAAAATGATGATGAACAATTTTTTAG
>Ga0247815_10001297_pt1 | contig 19289 bp, 16 predicted proteins | sample UWRJL194509B1_FD_181014 | JGI IMG/M metagenome (GOLD analysis project Ga0247815, IMG submission 181014) | Plant litter microbial communities from Arlington Agricultural Research Station in Wisconsin, United States - UWRJ-L194-509B-1 | ecosystem: Environmental > Terrestrial > Plant litter >...
ATTCGAAAGCTCATTAATCAGGGATGCTGTTAACTTCCGTTCTTGTACCTTCGTCCAAGAGCTATACGTCTCAGGAAATCCATTCCTACAATAACCTGCATGATTTTGAAAATCAAAAACAGCATGACAGTAATTGTTGATGGACAAAAAAGCTTTTTCCATATCCTGTGTCCATAATATTTTGACAACAGATGGCTTATCCTTATCTGTGACATTTTCAACATTATAAATATGAAGTCCGTCCAGAATTTTCAACCCATTATTATTTGTATCAACCGCATAGAAATAACCTGTTTCACAATTGTCTTCAAATACAACAGCGTTATTGTTTTCCGCAATACTATCCACGAATGTATCTTCACCAACATTAAATATTTGCTCTTCATAAATAATAAGTGTCGATCTGCTTGTCATAAATTTAGTTATCAATCTGTTTTTCAACCAACTATCAAAATTTTATTAATTCCCCAAGTGAGTCTGGGAAACGCTTTACATAATTATTGAAGCTCGATAATATTCAATAGCTGATTATATTAATGGCAATCCCAATAACTTTCAATACTGTTTTCACCGCAACTTTTACAAACATAAAAATAGATATTGCCAAGATCTCTAATTCTTTAAAATCTTTACTAATGCCACGAGTGGTATTACCATAGTATTGCTGTTGATAATATTAAATATGGCTGCGAATTGATCATAAGTGATGAGGCCAATTGGGTTGATACACCGGAGGAGCTTAAAAATATGATAAATTAAATGCTCTCACTTAAATACATTATAAAAACCGCCTATTCTTCTTTAAACTTTGCCTGTTGTCAATAAATGTCACTAATTCCAGCAAACCTTTCTTTGGCTTTATTCGATATACTACAGAAATATGAGGGATAATTACACCAATATAGGTGTTTTTGGTTTTATAAGTTCTACGAGCGATAAAAGGCTCAGTACCTAAAGTGTCAAGATATTCGAATACTCTGGCAATGAATTTATCAACCACAGTCTGAGTCCAATTCTCTTTAAGATAATCAATATTCCGCTGAAAAGTTTCACCAGCTTTTCGAGACCAGACAATTGTCATTATTTATAGCCAAATCTTTTTTTTGCCTCGTCGTGACTAAAAAAATCTCCATTTTCAAGTTGATTTAACCCTTCTGTCACATCATTCTGTTGGCTTTTACTTAAGCCATCAAACCAGTCCATGTCTCTGTTATTAATAAGAGACTTGATATCCTTGATAAGATTCACATCATCAGAATTGATGATCTGCTGTAACACATTAAGTTTCTCTGCCTGTATGTTCATATGAGTAAATTTAATGAAAATCTGAATAGAAATGAAAAATGTTATTTGATTTGTTATGCTCACACAAGTATTTATGATCACCATTCTTATTTATGTTGTTTTGTTGGTGCCCCAATCAGGCGCCATCCAAACAAGAAATAATGGTATAACAAACTAAGATAGCGCCTAACATTTTTATTTAACTCTCGCTCTAACGACGGTTATATAAGCTTGCACTGCTAAAATAGATATTCTTAAATTTATAATCAATCGTAGACCCATTACCTCTTCAATTTGTCGCATATACACTATACTGCTTATCATTAATAAGCAACGACAAGAGTCAACCAGTGATTTAATAAATTGTAGACTTCAAATACTACTGTTACAAGCAATCCCAGCGCTAAAAAGAGAAAGAGCACCCGAAATGCAAAAATATCACTCTGTCTATTCTTCCCGGGTATTAGTGAGTTTAATCCTTCAAGTAAACCTAAGTCTTTATTTCTAAATAATGATCTAATACGACGATAAAACATATTACGTTATTTTTAGGCACTTTTCTTCAATGAAATATCAGCCGGAAATGAAAATATAAACTTAATTCAGCAAGCTAAAACCCGCGAACCGGCCAATCAAAGAGTTATCACCTTTAAAATGTAAACCAATTCTTGGCGCTCTGTCCCACTGCATTAATTTATCCGCCCCTATGCCTGATTCGGCCGCCAATTGCTTCCAGTTATTATTGCGTTCTTTATAATAAAATTTGCATGTACCAGCGGTATCAAGTTCCAACCTCAATTGCACGGGCTGTGCTTTTAGCACCTTCACTTTAGCCAATGTCGTAAAACCTTTCCCCTGAACCTGCCAGAGGATCACCTGATCATCCTGTACGCCTATTCCTAAAGCTGCATTTGCATCACCGTAAAATGCCAGGCCTTTCAGTGCCCCATTATAGTTAAGGACAGTTGTTTCAGTTACAAAACTATTTGAAACCGGTTTCGTCGTCAGGACAATACCCGCCTCATTTCCTGGTTTTATACTTCCTGAAAGCGACAGCACACCATTTTGCTGTTTAACAACCGGTGTCGAATTGCGGAAATCCCATTGCCAGTATTTACTGATTTCCTTTTTATCGAACAGGTCGTGGATGTCCGGCACTTTACCCCCTACTATTTCCTGCGCTTTAAATGCCGGCCAGCCGTTAGGTTCATTCCAAATCAATTCCGATATCAGCGCCTGTCTTCCTGTAAGTACTGTACTTTGCTTATTATAAGCATGATGAAGATAAAAGTCGCGTCCCCCTTGTCCCTTAACAAAAGTGCCGTGTCCCATACATTTCCATTGAGCATTTTCAATCAATACCGGGTTTCCCGAATATACCTCATAGGGGCCGGTAACTTTTTTTGCCCGGGCAACCCTTACGTTATAGCTGCAGTCTATACCACAGCAATTTCCGGCTGAGTAAAAAAGGTAGTAGTAGTCGTCCTTTTTTAGGATACTTTGCCCCTCCATCCCTATACGCTGATCATCTTTAAGCAATGAGAATAGTTCCCCCTCAAGTTTAAGTCCATCTGGGGAAAGTTTGCTTGAGAGCAGTTCTATCGGTCGGTCATCCAAGCCATAAGCCTTAAAGCTTATATACAGCTGACCTCCGTCGTCAAATACGAAAGCATCAATTGCCTCTTTACCGAATGTGACGATTGTTCCGTGATCTACAAATCCTTTATCCGGGAATTTCGAAGTAGCAACACCTATGTATGATGTATTGTCGGATTTTCTACGTGCGGTGTAATAGATATAATAAGTATCCTTTATTTTGAAATATTCGGGTGCCCAGAAAGATCCTGATGTCCAATCGGGAGCTTTGTCAAAAACATATCCTGACTGCTGCCAGTTTTTCATGTTAGTGGATTTGAAGATTGGGAAATGAGGTGCCCACTCAGAAGATGTCCCCACTGCATAATATGTACTATCTACTTTAATAACAGAAGGATCTGCAAAATCCCCTGCGATCACCGCACCAGGATTACCTTGAGCAAAAAGCCTGAGCGGAAAAGCAAAAATTAGTATAAGATATAAGAGTCGGTTTTTCATTGCTCTTCGTCATTTACTCAATAAAACTAATGGAATGATTGACCATATTAAAAATCTTAATCTGGTCAAGAACAATACCTTCGTCTAGTGCTTTAATAGTTACCGTGTTTAGCGATTTAGAGCCAGTTTGCTTTGGCATTTTCACTTTAACGGAACGTAATGCGTGGTTTGTCAGCACATTATTCTTCCATTCTTCGTCCCTGTCAACTGTATGGTAATCGATTACCTTTACAGATTTACCGTTCACTAAAATTTCAAATCTTATCAGGTTGCCATCAACCGGGTGGTTTGGTGCCAAAGCAACTTCAAGTTTAATAGAATCTGCAAGGGATGTGTTGAATTCATATTCAACTGAGCTATTTTTCGATAAACTGATAGCGCCACGCTGATAGCCCAGTCCATGTGCTATGGGCTTTTGGCCAGAAAACTTTAAATATTGATTACCATTAAACGAAGCAGCAGGCGCAGAAGGGCTAAATAACGGCTTGTCAGATTTTGTTCGGGGAACTTTCAGAAACACCGCTTGTTTGCGAGGCTGAGCGTCCATCATGTTTTTCCATTTTCCACCCGCCAAAGAATTGTACTTTTTAGTGAGTATTTCAATCGAATTAAAAGCTGCATCACTCTGCTCCCAGGCAGCTTGTCCATGCCTTGCAAGCTGACCGTAAAGAATTTTCTTATTCATTTCTGCCGCGCCCCGCACCGGATATTCCACCAGTTCGAACCAGGCGTCCTTTTTCTCATCAGCTATACTTTTAGAAAGTTGGACCACTTTCTTCTCAATATTTTGGTAAGCAGCGATCCGTTCTCTGATTTCTTTTTCGCTCCATGGCAAATCAGCTATTTGTTTGTATTTCGGGTCTTTTTCTTCGGTTCTTGTATTACCCATAAATTCAGGTTTGCGAATATAAGCCAACCGATAGTATTCATTCATAACAGACAGGAGATCTGCACTCTTTTTTGCTCCAAATTCGCGGGCAAGCCAGGATTGCAGATGTGCATCAAGACCTTCTTTGCTATTGGCTACCGAGTTGATATTCCATGCCATATCCAGAAACAGCTCGATAAGATATTCTCCTGGTTTAATATCGCCAACGTTTAACATCCAAATATCTTTTGCTCCTTTATCATATGCCAGCTTCATTTGGGTGTAGACTTGCGCGGGATGATTGGTAGACAGCCAAAGGTAATCATGCGGTCTGCCCCAATAGGAAATATGATAGTAAACACCGTTACCACCTTTCCGGGCCCGTTCTAAACTATCCGGAAAATGACGGATATATCCATAATTATCATCGCACCACATTAAAGTTACGTCATCAGGAATCTTAAGGCCCGCGTTGTAAACATCAAGTACTTCCTTGTACGGTATAAATACCTGAGGAACCTTTTCAAGATTGTCGTTGAGATTAGCCCTGATCATCTCCCGCTGGTCCTTAAGAACACCTTTTAGTGCTTGCTTTTGTTCCTCAACCGTGTTTGCTCCCTGCATCTTACCATCGTGAATGCCGCGAATTCCGAGGGTGTATAAATTATCAGAGTGTTTCAGTTGTTTAACTCTTCCCTCCCAAAATTTCAAAATATTTTCTCTGTTATGGACATAATCGTAATCGCCAGTTCCCTCTATTTTCCATTCAGCATTTGCATTACGCATCATGGGTTCACAATGTGATGCTCCCATAATAATTCCATATTTGTCTGCCATTTGTTTATTACCGGGGGTGAGATAAAATGCGACAGAGACTTCATGCATTGCAGGCCAAAATGTATTTGCACGCAACCGGAGCAATAGCTCAAAAATACGCGCGTGGGTTTTGGGGCCTATTTGTCCCTTTACTTTAGAGGGTTCATGTGTAAGAGAACTCCAGGGAGTCATACCCCAGTCTTCGTCATTTATAAATATTCCCCTTAGTTTTACCGAAGGGTATTCAAAAAGATTTAAACCATTTTTAAACACAAAGGTATCTTGCTTTTTAATTTTCGAGTCTGCCCACCATTCCCAGGGAGACACGCCAATGCGTCTTGAAAGCTCAAGAATTCCATATGCTGTACCTCGTTTATCACTGCCCAAGATCACGATTTTATCATTTATAATCTGCAAAACATATCCTTCAGATCGCAGTTTCAAATCTTGAATGGCTTTTTGGCCGATCTGCTTTTCAGCGTCGGACCCATTTCCCAGGGTGCCAATGATGATCCGGCCGTTTTTTGTATTGATCAAACGTCCGTCAAATACTGCGTTGTAGTCACGAGCAAATATCTCTACAGCGGTCATAACCACCTCTGTCTCATTTTTTGCCACCGATAGTGTTAGGTCGGTTCCCTTTTTCAAGATTACATCGGCCAATAATTGATCAGAAAACGAGATGATAAATATACCTGCTAGGAGAAGTTTAATAATTTTCATTGTTCAATGGTTGCTATTTGGTATTGTATTTATAATTATATACACTTTTAACCAAAGATAATATGGCTTGGAAATTATTTACGAGATATATTCCGTTCATTTAACATTTGGTTGTTGTGTCATAGTCAAACATAGAAGTTAAACGATTGTATATTTGACCTGTATCAGCACATAATAAGTATATTTTTGCAATTAAATATTGAAAATGAAAAATATTCCCACGGCATACAAAAAAAATGATGTTAGGAGAATAAGTTCATAACGATTTGCTTTGTAGCCCCCGCATCGTGCTTCGATTTATTTCTCAAGAATAATTTCAACCGCTTTATCCAGCAACTCGTCTTTTCCGGCCAATATTCCTTTTACGCTCGGCTGAATTACATAATCTATTTTAACCCCCTTTCGTTGGGTCTCCGTATTATCAGGATACAATACACCTAACCCCGATATCATCGTATTGATGCCGCCCGGAAGCACAATTCCTGATACATTACCATCAGCTCCCGCGGTAGTGCTGCCTATAACTTTCACATTAGAGGAGCTTTGGAATGCCATAGTTGTATATTCCGCCTGACTTTGTGTTTGTTCATTAACGATTACAACCACTTTACCTTTGTATTCTCCGGTGCCATGATTTGCCAAGGGTTTACCAACTGTAAATAAACCAGGGTTGTTAATACTTCCAACAGTAAACTTTACGAAATCAGCATTACCGGTTTTGACATAGGATACAAAGCTAAATGGCATAAAATCTGAAGGATAACAGCGCATGTCAACGATAATGCCCTTCGTTCCTTCAAATGCTTTTTTAATTTGAGGCAGGTCTTTATTTTTATACCTTCCAGGAAATAAATAACCAATTCCGCCATCCAATACCTTAAACGAGGGAGCTTTAGGATTAGGATCATAGTCTATCTGGCGATTCAAGGTTTTATTAATGACCATTGCCGCATTTATAGCCCTGGTTTTACCTTCATGCATTATCTCAAGAGCCATCGTATCCTTATTGCTCCGCAAAAGATAGTTGCGCGGCATATCTCTTAATTGTGTTGGATAATTAGAAGCGGCTGTCAGGGGCAGATACTTTTGTAACAGTTTTTGAACGGGGGTACCATCTATGCGCGTAATAATGTCCCCTACTTTGAATATCTCCTTTACGCCTAACGTATCAGTATAGTACCCTGTAACAACCAGCTTGTTTTCAATAAACTTAGCCTGTATTGGGAGCGCAAATTTTCCTTTATAATTTTCCAGATCTGCGTGGGTTGACCAGATGTTCGCATGTGTATCGTGAATACTGCTAATGAGTTTTTGGGAGGCAAGTAAATATTCTGTATTGTCTTTTGCCTGAATAAATTGAGGAATAAAATGAGAAAGGGTGTTATCCCAGTTTTCCCCAATTAAATGTTTGTAGGGATAAAAGTATTCAATCATATTCCAATACCGATAGAGCGAAAGTAACCGCATCCCCGCGTCGGGATACTGTAATCCTGAATAAGGCAGTTCATGCCTAAAAACAGGATTCCCAACTTCCTGCATTAGTCGCACATAATAATTAGCACCGATATGAGTATTGCTGACAATATATTTCAATTTACCAATAAGAGATGAACTTAATACTGAGCTATTAAACAGACCGCCATACCCCGGCGTTTGGACAACATCTTTATTACTGAGATTTACTCTTTTTTTAGATGATTCGGGAACTCCATATTTGTCTACCCATTTTTCAATTACGGCACTGAGCTCATTATTGTCCTTCGCTTTTAGCACCTCCGGCAACATCCGAAATAATTCGGCATCCATATTAAATGCGCCTTCGGCAACAAGTGGATGATGGTATTTAATCACACCCCAAACCTCAGCTAAATATTTTAAATTGACTACCTGCTGTTTGTTTAATGTAATCTGATCTATACCTGACCGTTTTGAAAAGGCCGTATCCTGCAAGGCCTTTATTAATTTGATGGTTTTCGGAACAGCCTGTTCAATTGGTTTCCCATCTATATATAAGCTAAGCCCGTCCATCCACATCTTCCCGGGACCGACGATTAAACCGCCCAGCACAATACGTGCTGCATGTTCGTCATCATAAGGTAGTTTAATATTGTATTCTTTCCATTCAGTAGTACCTTTTAATCCCTGATTTTGCATATTATCAAAAGCCAGCGAACCCTCGTCTTCGTTCCCGTCTATGCGCAACCACAATCCAACGAATCCATTACTCACATTCTGGGTTTTGAGATAGCCTCTAAGTTCAATTTCACTTCCCTTAAAAGCTTTCGGAATGATGTAACTCGCTGATTCAAATCCGCTCCCACCAGCGTTGCCGTTTATAGCAAGTGAATATTTACCTACCCTCTTCTGTACACTGTCAAGTAAACTGGAAGCAGGCAAAATCCATCCTGACGGTTTGTGGGTGGCGTCGAGGTTCTCTAAGCTACCATTGAAGGATATTTGATTTTGAGCGTTGGACCCAAGATAACAAAAGAACAATATTTTAAGGAGGCAGACATGCTTCATATTTGCATAGTTGGTAAAGCAATATGCAAAATCAGATTAAGATATAAAAGTCAATACTTAAATAAAATTCCAAATACTTTAGATAACATCCCTAAACAATCCTTTTGTATTCGTATAAATTAATAATCGATTGATATCTATACCACAGCAGGTGCCATAACTCTGCTACGTTTTTTCCTAACAACCAAACATACTATCCAAATGGCCAGAAGTGTTCCCAAAAGAATTATTTTAGTGTTGTTCATGACCGGAAAGAAATTATTCACAGAATGAAATGCTGATACTGCAAATAATGAACGCGTGTTGTCTGCGACTTTACCAATCCCCCATGAACCTAATATCAGAATTCCAAAAAACAATAAGTTTGAAGCGCTCATATCAAAATTCAAATGCCAGACGAACCACAAAGTTGCCACAATTAATATATTCAAAAGCGGTGGCAGTGGTTTAAGTTCCTGCCGCAAAAAGCCCCTCCAACCAATTTCTTCCAATAGCCCGTAACATAAGATAGCCGAAACGGCAAAAAATGACAATGTGCCCTCGCTAAAGTATTCTACGCTTAAGATCAAAGTAATCGGAAGGCCCCAATACAACAGGAACGGAACGCCTATTTGATTATAGTTTCCTCTTAATGAAAGAACTGGTTTACTTTTAGAAAAGCAAAACGCAACGCACGCTCCTACAGCAGGGCCTGCCGCTTGTAAAAGGATTTTTAAAAACTCAGTGGAAACCCCTTCTAAAATGTGAGTCTTGTTTGTTATGTAACGCATTGAAATTGCAATGGTGTAAAATACAAGTATTGCAAAATAATTAACCTTAGTCTTCATCTATCTTGATCTGATTATCATTCAAAATTATTGATTAGGTTTTACAATAAAATTGACGATGGGTAAGAAATGAACTGACTAGGTTTTCTTCCTGATCCTGCTAAGGCTTTCGGCCGTAACACCAAGATAGGATGCAATTATTTTTAAAGAAGTTCTTTGGAAAATTTCCGGCCGTGATGAAATCAACTTTAAGTACCGTTCCCTTGGGGTAAGAGTCAGCAGACTAATCTGTTCAAACTGCTTTCTAATAAACATTGCATCGGAAATTGCTTTACCAATCAACATACCTTTGGACGACCTGCTATATAACTCATTTAGATCCCTGTGACTTATGGACCATACTACCGAGTCCTCCAAACTTTCACTTTTGATTATCGTAGGAGATTGTGTGATAAATGATAGATAGTCACTGAATATCTGATTTTCATAATACAAACTGATACAAATATCTTTTTGACCAGCTAAAACGAAATGTGCTACCGAGCCTGAGACTAGGATATTAATGTATTTTTCTGTTTTATGATATTCTTTGATGGTCTCGTTTTTACCGAATGTACGGGATTTAACATGCTTTGTAAACTCAATCCATAATCCGATGTCTGCCTGATAATATTGGTCAAATATTTCTTTAATTTTTTCTGCTGTGGGATTTGCCATAAAGCAAATTTACTTCATAAATTACCATTGCATCTTTGGGTAAGTCCATATTTATGGACTTACCTATACAAACTACGAACAACACGAAGAAGACTAAACTTTCAATCTTTGTTCTTCGTAATTTATTTTACCATACTCACCATTATAATAGTCTTTATAGGCATTTGCAATCTCAGCCTTGGTATTCATCACAAACGGGCCTTCGGCTACAATAGCTTCGCTATAGGTTTCACCTCCAAATAACAGAACATCAAGCACTTCCTGATTTGCATTTCGCAACTCAATAGTTCCGGCCTCTCTGTCAAACTCCACAAAGTCGCCGGCATTGAACCTTTCGTCATTAAGCAATGCGGGCCTTTCAGGCAGATAAGCAGCCACTTCTAATTTTTCCTCAAACGCCATGGAGAAACTGGTCTCCGGCTCTAAATGGATATGGTATAAGAACTGCTCTGAGTAGTTCGGAATCGCAGCACTTAACTCTTCGAACGAGCCAACTATCACTTTGATCCACCCTTTACCATCCGCTATTGCTTTGACAGGTACTTCGTCGCCTTCAATCGCTAGGTATGCCGGTTTTTCGGCTTTAATCTTCGCAGGCAGATTGATCCAGAATTGAAATCCGTGTGTCAGTTTGGAATCTGTTTTGGAATCATAATTCAACGTTTCATCGTGAATGATTCCGTTCCCGGCATTCATCCATTGAACGCCGCCAGAATGCACTTTGGCATAATTACCCGCACTGTCAAAGTGTTCGTCCTCTCCATTTAGCACATAGGTTAAAGTGGCAATACCCCTGTGCGGATGCGCACCTGTCCCCTCTTTATTCACTTTAGTTTGCATTACCGGAGCAATGTGGTCCAAAAAAACAAACGGTCCTACCGCGTCAGCATACCTGTTTGCCAGTATTCTATAAATGACAAGGTCCCCAATATCTGCCCTTTGTCCCTGGGTTGAAAAACTGCTTTTCTTCTTCATTTTCTTTTGATGACCTTTCGATCGGTTTAAAGGTTCTTTAAGGTTATTACCACATTTCGATAAGTAAGGCGACACCCCGGACTGATCGGGATGTTGCCTTACAAAAAAATCGTTAGTATTCTACTGGGATTGGTGTTTTTAGCAACTGCTGCTCCCAGGCGTAGGCTACTCCACTTCCGCCGGCATGCTCAATCATAAGGCCGGATAATGCATTTGCAGTTTCCAAACGGGCCCAGTCGCGCTGCCATTCAGAGGCTACCGCCACCCAGTTAATCGGAGTGATACCATGCGCAACCATACGGCGGATTGCCATATCGTGTGCTTCAACTGATACCGATCCTGAGGCATCCGTTACCACGAACACATCATAACCTTCGCCAGCAGCCTGAATCGCTGGCATAGCCACACAAACCTCTGTCCATAAACCTGCAATAATCAATTGCTTACGGCCACTTTCGGCAACTAAGTCGGTAACAGCAGGATCCTGCCAGGTATTAATGAAGGTACGGTTGATAGGTTTTTGTTCAGGAAATACATCCTGGATTTGTTTGATGATCAATCCACCGCGTTCTTCAACTACTGTAGTCAGAATGGTAGGTACATTAAAAATTTTAGCCGCTTTGGAAAGTCCTGCAACGGCGTTGATGATCATTGTAGGCTCGTGGCTGTGCAGGTTAGAGAACTGGAACGGCTGGTGATCGATCAATACTAAGATACTGTTTTCAGGAGTCAGTAAGGCTTCTAAGCCTGATTTTACGTTTTTTGACATAATGATAATCGTTATTGGGTTAATTATTTAATTGAAATGACGTTGCCAGAAACTGACATAAGCAAAGTTCCGCAACCTGCAGACACGAGGAAGAAGATATATGACGAAAAAAAATGTAGACATATGTCTACGTGATCCCACAATGTTTAACGTTGATCTATATTTTGATTTAGGGGTTCCACAGACCGTCTGAGTTGTATTACTCAGGCATTCAGCCAAATAGAATTTTTCAAAAGGCCTATACTGGCGGGTTTATTTATTAAAGCCTATATTTGTTTATAATTAAGATCATTTTTAAATTTTAAGATACGTGAGGTTATGATGTATGAAGCATTTTTTGACTATCTGAAAAAATTCAGTCCCGATCCTCTTACAGAAGACGAGAAAAATCTGCTAAGGCAAGGTTCTATTCCGTCTAAATTGAGAAAAAGACAATACCTTCATCAAGAAGGTGACGTGACAAAGAATTTTGCATTTATCGTTAAAGGTTCTATGCGCATGTATACGGTAGATGATAAAGGCTCGGAACATACGGTCCGGCTTGGAGTAGAAGGCTGGTGGATGGGCGACCGGGAAAGCTGGGTAATTGGTACACCTAGTCTATATAATATCGATGCCCTTGAAAATTCTGAAATCCTCTTAATTACCAGGGAGAATGCCAATAAACTCATCAGGACTGTGCCTGCTTTTTGTGAAATGGCACATCAACTTGACGAAAACAACAATATTGCCAATCAACGGAGGCTTACCTCATCAATAAGTGGTACCGCAGAGAAGCGTTATGCCGATTTTGTGGACTGTTACCCTGAACTGCTTGAGCGCTTTCCGCAGCATATCATTGCCTCATACCTTGGCATCACGAAAGACACGCTTAGCCGCGTCAAACGCAACATTCTGCAGAAATAAAAAACTCTCTTTTCATTTCTTCTGGTAGACATATGTCTACTTTTTTCATTTCTTTTGGTAGACATATGTCTACTATTTTTTTCGACAAATATCATCTCTCTGTTTGCACCGGGTTCATGAACTTTGCATGTATAACTTAAAGCGAGTATCATGCCGCAAGGCTCATGGGTATAGGGAAAATAAAATAATGCAAAATACTAAAGTAGTGTTTAACGGGCGTGCCTATGGTGAGGTACAGCTATTTACAGATGATGTTAAAGCAGGAAATATGAGTATTGCCATTACAGATGAACGACTGACCGTCTTCCATACAGAGGTTTTTCCTCAGTTCGAAGGCCATGGTTTTGCTAAATTATTGCTCGATAGGCTGGTAAGCTATGCGAAGGAAAAAAATTTGAAGATCATACCGCTGTGCCCGTACGTGAATATGCAATTCAGGCGTCATCCTGAAGATTTTGCAGACGTATGGTCGAAAGATTGGCACCAATGAAGTATTTAACGACGACTGGAAGCGACCATCCTAAGCAATTGGCTCTCCATTGATTATGAATTCATTGGAATGTCCTTTTAAAACGTAATCGACAAGATCAGAGCGAAACATGCTTGTGAAAGCCTCAAAACAAATCAACTAACTACAGCTGAACAATGGGATCAAAGCAGAAGTCGTAAAATGAGCGAAAAGTATTACCAAATAGGATTAAGAACTTCTGTGCTATTAACGCTAATGGTAGCAGCTCAGTTTTCAGCCGCGCAAAATTTTAAGCTGATGCGTTATGACGAAGATCAAAAAACGTTAAAGGATAGTGTTCGGACGTTTTACAACAGAATTAAATACATACCGCTTTCTCAAGGTGGCAGTAACTATCTTTCCCTTGGCGGTGAAATGCGTGCAGAACTTGACCGGGCTCAAAATGAGGATTGGGGTGCTCGGAACCTGGGTAGCAATATTTTTTTCCTGCAGCGGTATCAGTTACACGCTGATCTGCATTTAGGTGACAGGATCCGTTTTTTCGGCCAGCTTCGAAGTGGACTGGAGAATGGGCGAAAGACCGGTCCGCGGCCTATCGATGAAGACCAGCTGAACGTGCAGAACTTGTTCGTGGATTTTGTACCGTTTAATGGCTCCGAGAGAACGCTGATGTTGCGTTTGGGACGACAGGAAATCCGTTATGGCAGCGGTCGGTTGCTCGATGTTCGGGATGGCCCTAACCTCCGCCTTTACTTTGACGGGGCAAAGCTTGCATATACCTCCGAAAAATGGAATGTGGACGGATTCGTTTTAGCTGACGGCAGGATAAAAAATGGTGTTTTTGATAATAAGGTCGGCCGAAAATCCAGTCTTTGGGGGGTATACACCAGTTATACAGCTGCTAAAAACGTTGGCCTTGATTTTTATTATCTGGGAATCGACCGGCCGGATGCAAGGTTTGACGAAGGCGTAGCGGATGAATCGCGACATACCTTCGGTACCCGGATATGGGGCGAAGGACGCGAATTGCTTTACAATTTTGAGATAGGCTATCAGCTGGGTAAGTTCGGTAATGATAAAATCCGCTCCTGGGGTGGCTCTTCAGAAATTGGGTACAAGTTTAGTTTCCCGAAGGGATCACCAACCATTAAACTACGTGGTGATTTTATAGCTGGTGATGACGTGAAAGGTGACGGAAAGCTAGGGACCTTCAATGCGTTATTTCCCAATGGCGGTTATTTCGGGATGAATCCGCAGGCTGGTCCTGCCAATTTGTTGTCCCTTCATCCAAATCTGGCCTACAACCCGACCAAAAATATCCTGCTCTCCTTGGAGACGGTGTTCTACTGGCGTCAGTCGCTGGAGGACGGGATATATCGTCCCGATGGCACGTTCAATTTATCATCTTCAGGTTCCGACAAGCGATATATAGGGACTGCATATATTTCTACAGTTTCCTTGTCCATCAACAGGTTTCTGAACTTCAATATAGGCGTGCAATATTTTCAAACCGGGGATTTTATCAACGATGTTATACACCAACACAAGGACGGATTTTTTGTCAGCTCGTTAATGGGTTTTAAATTTTAAAGGATATGCATGAATATTTGCTATTGATACTGGGACTTCTTTTTATAGTGATGCTACTTGTTATGCTCGCACAAAAGCTTCGCATTGCCTACCCTATTTTTCTGGTACTGGCTGGATTGGCTATTGGTTTTATTCCTGGCATGCCTGTATTAAAATTAGAACCGGAACTCATTTTTCTCGTTTTCTTACCGCCCCTGCTTTATGAAGCGGCCTGGTACACTTCCTGGAAGGAATTTAAAAAGTGGAAGAGTGCAATTGCTTTGCTGGCATTTGGTTTAGTATTTTTAACCTCCTTAGGCGTTGCCTATGCTGCCTGGTCGTTTATTCCAGGTTTCACGCTAGCTTTAGGTTTTTTACTGGGCGGAATTGTCTCCCCTCCTGATGCAGTTGCAGCAACTACGGTTCTTAAAGGGCTTAAGGTGCCGCACCGGACCATCACTATTTTAGAAGGGGAAAGTTTAGTAAATGATGCCTCTTCCTTGATTGTATTCCGTTTCGCGCTTGCGGCTATTCTTACCGGCGCGTTTTCTATGCAGCAGGCGGTAGGACAGTTTTTCATTGTTGCAGGTATGGGCGTTGTTGTGGGACTTGCAGGCGCACATGTTATGTATGTCATTCATCGTTTTTTACCCACCTCTGCTGCCATTGATACTACGTTAACCATCATGACACCTTATATTTTGTTCCTCTCGGCAGAACATTTTCACTATTCAGGGGTCATGGCAGTTGTGAGCGGTGGACTATTTATGTCTTTCCGAGCGCACGAAGTATTCAGAACTGGCAGCACCCGGGTGAACATGGTAGCCGTATGGCACACATTGATTTTCGTAATGAACGCCCTGGTTTTCATCCTTATCGGGCTCGACCTCCCTGAGATTGTACGAGGCTTGGGCGATATATCTATAATACAGGCGGTAAAATATGGACTATTCATTAGCCTGATAGTGATTCTGATACGGATACTTTGGGTTTTTGCGCTTGTGCATTTTCCTCGCTTGCTCAGCATCAGGTTTCGCAAAGACCCATCACCCGGCTGGAAAAATCCCCTGATTATCAGTTGGGCGGGTATGCGTGGTGTTGTGTCACTGGCAACGGCTTTGTCAATCCCGCTATTAATGAATGATGGAACGGCGTTTCCGCATCGCGACCTCATTATCTTTATCACGTTCGTGGTGATCTTTATTACGCTCGTTTTCCAGGGGCTCACGCTTCCTTTCGTGATTAAACTGACCAAGATTGCTGAATTAGATCCGATACTTCCGTCTCATGAGCAACATGCGGGGATCAGACTTCGATTAGATACCGTGGCACTGCAACATTTAAACGGGCAGCACGCAGTGCCCAGCCAAAATAACGTCCTTGTAAAGGCTTATCTGGAAAAACTTAAAAACGAAATTGAGGGCCATCAGCTGTACCTGAGTTCGGACGAAGTATGTAGTACCCGGGCATCGGAGCGCGAAGAATTCCAGCAGATCATGTCTGATATTCATTCGATGCAACGCAAGGAGTTGTTCAAAATGAAAAACGAAAAAACCTATACGGACGAAGCGATACGTAAGGAGGAACACCTGTTAGACATTAATGATATGAGCGTGTCGGAAAACCAGATATAAACCCAATTGAAAATTGAAGGCATGTCAACAATATTCGAAGCTAAAGCATTGTAGTTAAAATAATGAGCTTGTGAATGCATTCTTCAACTGGCTTAAAAACTCGGTTACACTTTTCGCACTTCCTGAGTCTGGCTGTTTCAACGCACATCCAAGGCTCACGAAATTTTTCAAATCCTCAACCTGCCATATTGCTGCGCCGCTCATTTTTGGATAGTCTCTTTTAAAACCATTCAGCTGTGTAGTGATTTCTGCTACTGATTTGCTGCCTTTGTAAGTATCACATCTGCTAAATGACCCCCGCACCATAAATATTGGATAAATCGGCTGACTAGGTTTGAGCGCTTCTACCCAGTTCTTTATTTCATTCCTAATCCCGCCGTCGTAACACTGCAAATACAAAGCATCCACTACTTTTGAATCAGATGATTTTAAAATATCGCCCCAAAATTTATACCCTCTGAAAGGGCACAGCGTCATATGCATATTTAGTTCCCCCGCAATCTGGCCCATTGCTATGATCGAAGGGCTGTCATATACAGATTCGTCATCAATACAGATCGCATCAGCACCTAATACTTCTTTCAAAATCCTGCAAATGTTGTATAGCGTACTTTGCTCGCCGATACCGGTTACGATGCCAGGCACAGTCTTAGATGGATCATACCAGTCACGTATATAATCAAAAGTATTTGGTGGCTGTCCATACCAACGTCCTTCAAGAAGGATTTCAATGCGGGATATAGATGAGTTTTTCTTAATGTTAGCTACCCGCTTGACATAAGCAGGATCTCCTACCCATTTGCCGTTATGAATAATGGGTTGATGAGAATCACCCGAATACAGGTCGCCATCAGCATGTATATAAAAACTGGATAATAGCAGTGTCGTAAACCCGCTCTTTTTTAATAAACGATATGTTGTATCATTCCCAGGATACAGTCCTCTTCCAAAGATAGCCAGGTTTTTCGCAGGCAAAGCCGCGGCAGGCGCGTAAGGTTTTTGTGCAAAACAAAGGCTATATATGGTAGTTATAATGATAACAAAAAGCGGTTTCTTCATGATATTTAGTGATAATGAGTGCAATTTAAGCAGTTTTAACCACAACGCCGTCCCACTTGTATAATTTTGTAAGTGAAATGGATCACAAAGATAAATTATGTTCTAACATTTTATATATACGTATAATCACAATATACTTGCTACACATATGAGCACTTTATTTTAAAAATACCAAAAATTGGGTATTTATTATTCAGATGATTTTTGTATTTTTATTATACAAAGCCAAGGACCCAACTACTCTAGTAAATATTAGCCTCCATTCCCTTTTCTGCTATCCGGTAATCCATTCATTGAACTGACTTATAACTATAATTCAACAATATGAAACGTTTACTTCTAACCCTATTTGGCCTCATTGCATGTGTAAGCGTGTATGGCCAGGAACTAAATGACCTCTATTTTGGCCGGGAATTAAAATATCTGAATCATGAGCATTACGATGTTATCTATTCTCTAGATCAAAACATTCCTATATCCGTTGTCTATCGATTGGAAAATCCGGCACTAAGCACTCCCCGCGTTGAAAGACCGAATGATTTCAGCCCGGACCCCTTACTTCCCGGGTCAAATTTACAGGAAAATTATATCCACTCGGGTTATGATAAGGGGCTTATGATGAGCGCGGCAAGCAACTTGCACGATTCCATTGGTATGAAAGAATCCTATTATTATACTAATGTAGCCCCACAAACTGCAAAATTATACCGCGGAAACTGGAAGAAGATTGAAAGCATGGAACGTGACCTGCGCGATGAATTTCCTTATGTCAAAGTGCTTTGTGGTAATCTTACTACCCATAACTCCAGTTCTATAGGTAATGATTATGTCGCTGTGCCAGACTACTGCTGGAAAATCTTTATTACTCCAGCTACAACATCCAGCGCTGCCGATACCCTCTGTTATCTATTTCCGAATGATGATGAGATTACTGATGAGATTGATACTTACAAACAATCCTATGAACAGTTAGAAGAATATCTGCCATTTAGTATAAATGAAATGATAGGTATGTATGAATGCCCTGATGAAGCTACTTTAAAAAACTTTATGGCATCAATGCTAAAGGACAGGTTAAAATCACAATTTGAAAGTATTCCGAGCGAGCAGGAACTCATGGACCGTATTGAGTATAATGTGACAGATATCGAAGATTTTAAGAGCAACTTAAAATCAAGTGGTATGAAAGTGCCGCCGGAAATTTCGGTGAAAGACTATATCAAGGAGAAATTCATTGCAAACAAGAAATTCTCAGAGGACCAATACATAGCCCTGGTAAAAAAGTTAGATACAGTGGATACTTCTTCGGGTATATTTAAGCTATTAACGAAGCCAAACGAGACGGCTACTATTCTGGGGATATGCAATAAATGTGATTTACCACGATTTTTACCATTCTGCCTGGTTCCCCGACCGTAATAATTTATTGAACCCTTGAGGGATTAGCTGATAATGGCCGACGTGAGCAAGTTTCAAACTCATGATCTGATCGGTTCTGTATAGACATTCCATCATGGCTATATAGAACCTATTCCATAATCAATCCGAATATTGCTATACGGACTCGGGTGTCTAACAGTCTTCATTTGGGTCAGATTAAACGAGGTGGTTAGCATAGCTGCTACCACCTATCCACACAAACTGACTAAAGACTATATGTTGGGGCAAGCTTTGTTTTTTGGCAGGAAACGTTCTTTTCACCTATTACACAATTCCAGGTACCTAAAGATTATAATTTATTAACATTATATTCGTCTTCAGAATATGAAGGGGCCTAATCTACTTACTGACTACCAATTGTTCAGCTTGCTGGCCGAAGGCGACGAAGATGCTTTTACTGAAATTTATAACCGATACTGGAAAAAATTATATGTCACAGCCTTTAACAGGCTGGATAATGCGCGCGAAGCGGAGGAAGCAACGCAAAACGTATTTCTTTCTTTATGGAAAAGGCGCGATGTGCTTGAACTCAACTTTTCACTTGCTACCTACCTATCCACAGCAGTGAAATATCAAATCTATAGCCGGATTGCCAGAATGAATAGGGAATCCAAACATATCACCTACCTAGGCCAAACCAGCTCGGAAGGCTCTGATACTACAACCGATTGGCTAT
>Ga0247815_10001298_pt1 | contig 19288 bp, 17 predicted proteins | sample UWRJL194509B1_FD_181014 | JGI IMG/M metagenome (GOLD analysis project Ga0247815, IMG submission 181014) | Plant litter microbial communities from Arlington Agricultural Research Station in Wisconsin, United States - UWRJ-L194-509B-1 | ecosystem: Environmental > Terrestrial > Plant litter >...
AATACCGCACGCTGCTGGGCGACATGCTGTTGTCGCTGCCCGGCGCGGCGCAGTCGAAAAGCTATGTGGTGATGGAGGAGATCAAGGAAACGCTGATTTTGTCGACCGAGGTGGTGCAGGGTTGATAGAGTGTGGCACTTGTAAATCACGGCCATTGGAGGAAAATAACGGGACGATTTGACGGAGGGGCCATGGAGACTCTGAGCAAAGCCAATAGAACAGACATGAGCTTGATCATCGAAGCAGACATGGAATTGGCTTTAGGAGAGCTGTTCGAATTTCTTCGGACTGAGATTCGGCAGGTAGCTTTCGAAATAAAGCGCGCGCTAGTGGTGAGCGCCATTGTACAGACCAGTGTCACCATCGCCGCGATTCAGTATATGCTTCATTGAATCGACGCTTCAGTTAGAATGCCTTAATGGCATCAAACGAATCCAATCTTCCCGTCCGCTCGCTTGACGAGCACATGTCTTCGGACCAGAGCTTCAGCTCGGCCTACGCGCGCGCGGTCGGCGCCATCGCCGGCAACGAAGGCAGCCTGACGTTGGCGCAGTTCGCCGCCGTGACCGACATCGCCGGCGACGGCAAATCCTCCGCCGTGTTCACCGCGCTGGTGCTCAACGCCATCGAATCGGGCGTCGATGTCGGCTGGGCGTTCAACGCGCTCAGCCGTAGTTGCGGAGGGATCGAGCAGGCCGCGCGCGAAAACGCGCTCAGCATGGCCATCCCGCTGCTGGCGCTGCACGGCGCCGACGCCCGCGCGCTGGCGCAACGGCTGGCCAAGGCGCTGTCGGTGCGCTTGTCGCCGGAGGACATGCACTTGCTGCCGGCCGCCGAGGAGCGCGGCATCCTCGCCAACTTCGGCGAACAGGCGCGCCGGCTGGTGCGCGGCCGCTCGCTGGCCGACGCGGTCGCCGACTTCGGCCGCAACGCCGGGCAGCCGGTGCTGATCGAGCACGCGCGTCACTTTCAATCCGGCGATATCGACCAGGGCCAATTGCGCGAGCTGGTCGGCGGCACGACGGCGGCGATCGCGCACGACATCAGCGCCTACCTGGAGCAGGCGCGCATGCTGTCGCTGGGCGAGGCCACCGCCGCCACGCTGGTCACCGCGGCCAACGAATTGAGGAATCAAGTGCTGCAGCGGCTGGCGCTGGTGGAACAGCGCGTCGCCTACGAGCGGCGTTTGCTGGTCGAGGAAATCGACGACGCCGTGCACGATGCCGGCAACGCCATCGAACTGGCGATCACCGACCGTCTCAACACCGACCAGTGGAAGGACGGCGATGTCTGGGCCAGCATGGGCCGCAACCAGTTCGGTCAGGAGATGGAGCGGCGGCTGGACCGGATCGTGCGCCGCAAGGAACAGGCGCTGCATCTGCTGCAGGAGGATCTGCGGCTGTTCCAGGCGGCGATGCGGCTGAATCAATCGTCGGTGTTCCAGCGGCAGCATCACTCCACGCTGGCCAGGCTGATGCCGCGCCTGCGGATCGGCACGCGCATCGTCAACAGCGTCGACACGGCGGCTAATGTCACGCTGATGAGCGGTGCGGTGGTGGCGGCGGGGACCGGGACGGCGGCCTACCTGATCGGCGCGGCGCTGGTGCTGCCGGTGGTGGCGCCGGTGGCGCCGTTCGTCGGCGGCGCGGTGCTGCTGGCCGGGGCGTTCAAGTGGTTCAGCGATGGCGGCAAGCGCAAACGCACCGAGATCCGCGACAAGCGCGGCGCGTTTGAAGAGGAATTGCGCAAGCAGCTGACGGCGGCCGAGCAATCGTTCAACACGCAGCTGGATCATGTGGAGCACGGCTTCCGCGAGTCGGCCTTGCAGCTGTTGACGCCTTTGCTGCTGGAGGCCGAGGCGGCGGGACGCGTGCCCGGCATGCGTCAGCGCATCGCCGACCGCGTGATCACCCAGGCGCAGGCGGCGATCCGTCAGCTGGACGCCGAGCTGCGCAAAGGCTAACTTATTTCACCAGATTGTGGGCGATGATGCCATCGGCGGCGACGGCTGCTTGTTGCAAGGGCTGCGTCAGCGCCTGCGTGGTGTAGACCGGCGCCCGCGGCATCGCGGCCCCCAGCACCGCGCCGTCGGTCTTGCTGATGTCGACCGACACCGTGGTCGACAAGCCGATGCGCAACGGGTGCGCCTTCAACTCCGCCGGGTCCAGCGCGATCCGCACCGGCAGCCGCTGCACCACCTTGATCCAGTTGCCGCTGGCGTTCTGCGCCGGCAGCAGCGAGAACGCGCTGCCGGTACCGGCCGACAGTCCAACCACCTTGCCGTGGAATTCGACCTTGTCACCATACATATCCGCTTCAACCTTGGCCGGCTGGCCGACGCGGATATTGCGCAACTCCGATTCCTTGAAATTGGCGTCCACCCACAGCTGGTCCAGCGGTACGATGGACATCAGCGAGGTGCCGGGCGTGGCGCGCGCGCCGATCTGCACGCTGCGCTTGGCGACATAGCCCGACACCGGCGCCAGGATTGTATTGCGGCGCGCCGCCAGCCACGCCTGCACATAGTCCGCCTTGGCCGCCTGCACCGCCGGATGCCGCGCCACCGGCACGCCGGCCACGCCGGCTTGGGCCGCCGCCTCCTGCTGGAGCGCGACCTTGATCGCGGCGCGCGCGTTGTCCACCGCCTGGCGCGCGTGCTCGACTTCCTCGCCCGATACCGTATGGTCGTCCGCCAGCGGCTTGCGGCGCGCCAGGTCTTCCTCCGCGTTCTTCAGTTGCAGCCTGCGTTGCGCGACGGCGGCGTCGTACTGCGCCACGTCGGCGTAGCGCTGGCGTTGCTGGAGCACGGCGGCGCCCAGCTTGGCGTCCGCCTGCGCCAAGGCGACGTCGGCATCGGCCGCATCGAGCTTGATGACGGGCGCGCCGGCTTGCACCATCTGCGTTTCATCGGCGCCGATCTCGGTGACGTTGCCGGTCACCTGCGACGACAGGTTGACCAGGTTGCCGCCGACGTAGGCGTTGTCGGTCGTCTGCACCTTGGACAGCACGATCTGATAATAGGCCGCATACGCCACACCGACCGCGATGAACAGCAGCGTGATGCCGGCCAGGACGGTCTTGCGTTTCTTGTCGTTGGGTTTGGTGACGGTGTTGGAAAGCTCAGTGCTCATGATGGGTCCTTGAATTATTTGGAGGCGGTCGCCAGCGGCGCTTGTTCGTGATAACCGCCGCCCAGCGCGTTGGTCAGCGCGACTTCGGCCAGCAGCTGTACCTGTTGCAGGTAGACGTCGGCGTCGCGCTGGCGCAGCAGCGCCAGGCGCGCATTGAGCACGCCGCCGTTGTCGGCCAGGCCGTGATCCAGCCGCTTTTGCGCCGACGCCAGTTGCGCGCGCGCCGATCCGGTGGCCGCCGTCTGCTGCGCGATCTGCCGCTCGATGCCTTGCAACTGCGCGCCGCCTTGCGCCACGTCACGCACCGCTTCGACGATGGCTTGGTTGTATTCGGCGATGCGTTCGTTGCGGCCGGTGCGGGCGCCGTCCAGCTGCGCATCCAGGCGCCGGCTGTCGAACAAGGGCAAGGTCAGCGTCGGGCCGAGATACACGGTGCGGCTGGCCGCTTGCAGCAGGTTTTCGATCTTCACCGTATCCAGGCCGACGGAGCCGGTCAGGTTGATGTCGGGATAAAAGGCCGCCTTGGCCGCCTCGATCTTGCTGAGCGAGGCTTCCAGCTTCCAGCGCGCGGCTTGCAGGTCGGGACGGCGCGCCAGCAGCTCGATGCCGAGATGGGCGGGCAGGGCGTGCGGAGCGGTGGATAGTTCGACCGTCTTCAGGTCGGCCAGCGCGGTGTTGTCGGCGCCGGCCAGCGCGCGCAGCGCTTCACGTTCGTGGGCGATGTCCGCTTCGAGCATGGCCTGCTGCTTGCGGATCAGGCTCAGGTCCGCCTCGGCGACGCGTTGTTCGTCGGCGTTGGCCAGGCCGCGCGCGATGCGCTTGGTCTTGTCCTGTACCAGCGCCGTCTGCGCGGCCGCCATTTGCTCGGCGTTGTTCAGCCGCGCCCACGCGCCTTGCAGTCGGAAATAGCTTTGTGCGATCGCGGCGGCCAGCAATTGCTCGCTGTCGGCGTAGGCGGCGCGGTCGGCATTCAGTTCGCCCACGGCGGCCGCCACTTGCGCGCGGTTCTTGCCCCACCAGTCGAAGTTGTAGCGCAGGTCGAGGCGCAGCGTTTCGGAGCTGAAGTAGGCGCCGCCGATCGGCGCCGGGAACAGGCCGGTGCCCGAGTAGCGCTGGCGGTTGGCGTTGGCGTAGGCCGAGACGTCGACGCCCAGGTCGGCCGCGCGGCTGGACAGCGCCGAGCGCGCGCTGCCGATGTGGGACGCCGCCACTTCAAGGCTGGGCGCGCCGGCCAGCGCCTGCTTGATCAGCGCGTTCAATTGCTCGTCGTGGTAGGCGGTCCACCATTGCGCTTCCGGCCAGCCCTCGTGCGCCAGCTTGATGCCGGCCGAGAGTTCGGCGGTGGCGATGTCGCGCTTGGGCTGCGGGTGCAGGTCGGGCATGATCTGGGCGCAGCCGGCCAAGGCCAGCGCCAAGCTGGCGGCCAGTGCGAGAACGGTTATTTTCATGTGAGGTTCCAATCGTTTCATCAATCCATCGCCGCGTGGTCGACCACGGGAGCGGCGTTCTTCGCCGGCGGCCTGACCAGCAACAGCAGGGGGATCACGCACAAGGTCAAAATCATCATCAGCCAGAAGTCGTCGACGTAGGCGATCATCGAGGCCTGGCGGGTGATTTCGTTGTTCAGCGCTGCGGCGGCCTGCGGCGTGGCCAGGTTGTCGAGCAACGCAGGATTGACGTTGGTGACATGCTCGGCCAGCGAGGCGTGCACGGTTTGCGTGTTGCGCACCAATAGCGTCTGCACCAGCGCGATGCCGATCGAGCTGCCGATATTGCGGATCAGGCTATAGATCGCCGTGCCCTCGGCGCGCATTTCCGGCGACAGCGTGGCGAAGGTCGCGGCGCTCAGCGGCACGAACACCAGCCCGAGGCCCAGGCCCTGGATCACGCCGGGCCAGACGATGTCGCTCTGCGACAGCACCAGCGTGTAGCGCGTCATCTGCCACAGCGAGAAGGCGGTGATGGCGAAGCCGGCGCCGAGCAGCAGCCGCAGGTCGATCTTGCCGACCAGCCGGCCCACCAGCATCATCGCGATCATGGTGCCGATGCCGCTCGGCGCCGTGACCAGGCCGGCGATCTTGGCCGGGTAGCCCATCAGCCCTTGCAGCATCGACGGGGTCAGCGCGCGGGTGGCGAACAGCACCAAGCCGACGATGAAGATGAACAACAGACCGCTGACGTAGTTGGAATTGCGCAGCAGTCGGTAATCGAAGAAGGATTTGCCGGCCGGCCGCGTGGCGGTGTGGGCGACAAAGTAGGCGAAGCTCATCGCCAGGATGATGGCTTCGATCCAGGTTTCGGTGGCGCTGAACCAGTCGTTTTGCTCGCCCCGGTCCAGCAGCATCTGCAGCGCGCCGATCGACAGGCTGAGCGTGGCGAAACCGAAGGCGTCGAACGTCATCTTGCGTGGCGCGGCGGTCTTGCCGATGTAGCGCCAGATGCCGTAAAACGCCATCGCGCCGACCGGGATGTTGATGAAGAACACCCAGCGCCAGTCGTAGCTGTCGGTCAGCCAGCCGCCCAGCGTGGGGCCGAGGATGGGGCCGATCATGACGCCCATGCCCCATACCGCCATCGCCGAGCCGTGCTTTTCGCGCGGGTTGATGTCGAGCAGCGTGGCTTGCGACAGCGGCACCAGCGCGGCGCCGAACACGCCCTGCAGCAGCCGCGCGGCGACGATCTCCCCCAGCGAGCCGGACAGGCCGCACAGCACCGAGGCGATGGTGAAGCCGGCCACGGAGGTGAGAAAGATGTTCTTTTGGCCGAAGCGGTCGCACAGCCAGCCGGTGAGCGGGGTGGCGATGGCGGCGGCGACGATGAACGAGGTCAGTACCCAAGTGATCTGGTCCTGCGACGCCGACAGGCTGCCCTGCATGTGCGGCAGCGCGACGTTGGCGATGGTGCCGTCGAGCGCCTGGATGATGGTCGCCAGCATGATCGAGATGGTGATCATGCGGCGGTTGATCTCGCCGCCGGCGGCCACCGCTGGCGCGGCCGCTGTCATAGCAGCGACTCGATGTCGGCTTGCATGGTCTCCAGGAACTCGGTGGCGATGCGCAGCACGGCCGGGTCGGCCTTGCCCAGCAGCTCCAGCCGCACGGCGGCCGCTTCCTTCCAGACGCTTTGGTAGATGTCCTGGCCTTGTTCGGTGAGGCTGACCAGCTTGACGCGGCGGTCGGTTTCCGACGGCGTGCGCACCACGTAGCCGGCCTTGACCAGGCGGTCGATGGTGGCGACCATGGTCGGGTCCTCGACGCCGACGGCCGAGGCCAGCTTGGTCTGCGACATCGATTCCTTGTGCTTGGCGATGAAGGCGATCGCCATCCAGCTGGCTTGGCTCATGCCCAGGTGCTTGAGGCGGCGGTCGATCACCAGCCGCCAACTGCGGGCGGTGCCGTGCAGCGCGGCGGAGAAGCGTTCTTCGATAGAAGACATAATATTCAGTGGCTAATGGTTAGGTATCGAACGATTATTTTAGCACGTGGTCTTTCTGCTCAGCAAGCGCCATCGCGTGTTACGCTGGCGTTCGTGGAATTGGAGCGCATATGAAAATTTCGTGGATGTCTCAATGGACGGCGGCGACGCTGTTGCTGGCCTCGGCGGCCGGCCAGGCGCAGGACGGGGCGGCGGTCACGCCATACCGTCCTTCGGTGTCCAGTCCGGCGCAATTGCCGGCCGCCGGTCAGTTGGAGATGGAGTTGGGTGGCTTGAGCGGGAAATCCGACGACGGCCGGCGCAACAGCCTGCCGTACGCGCTCAAGCTGGGCTTCAACGAGCAGTGGGGCGTGGTGCTCAGCGGCGAGGGCTATGTGTCGGCGCCCGCCGACGGCGGCCGCGCGCACGGCGTCGGCGATACGCTGTTTGTGCTCAAGCGCGCCTTCATTCTCAGCGACGCGGCGGCGCTGGGCCTGGAGCTGGGCGCGAAGGCGCCCACAGCCCGCGACAGCATCGGCAGCGGCCGCGCCGATTACAGCCTGAACGGCATCTACAGCCAGGACCTGGGCAGCGTGCACATGGACGCCAACCTGAACGCCACCCGCCTTGGCGGCTACGAGCCGGGCAGCGGCCGCGTGCAGACCGGCTGGTCGGCGTCGTTTTCCGCGCCCGTCAACGCGCGCTGGGGCGCGACCGGCGAACTGTCCGGCACCCGCCGCAGTGGCGTCGACAACACGGCGCAGTTGCTGCTGGCGGCCAGCTACAGTCCCAACAAGCGGCTGACGCTGGACGCCGGCGTCGCGCGCGGCCTCAACCGTGCATCCCCGGACTGGTTGTTTTTCAGCGGAGTGGTATTTCCGCTCGGGCAACTTTGGTGAACATATGTCGGGTGGCGAACGGATCAGGATATGATTTATCGGTTATCTTGCGTTCTAAGAATTGCCATTTAAGGAGCAACTTTTGCAAAGCAAAATCGTGATAGTCGGCGGCGGGGCGGGCGGGTTGGAGCTGGCCTGCAAACTCGGCCGTAAATTGGGGCGGGAATCGGTCATGCTGGTCGATAGCCGGCTGTTCCATATCTGGAAACCGTCGCTGCACGAGGTGGCGGCCGGCACGCTGGACGTGCACCAGGAAGGCTTGTCGTATCAGATGCTGGCGCACGACAATGGCTTCACCTTCGTCTACGGCCCGATGCTGGCGCTGGACGCCGCTCAACGCCAACTGACCGTGGGCGCCATCATCGGCGACGGCCAAGAGTTGGTGCTGCCCGAGCGGGTGATCCGCTTCGACTCGCTGGTGATGGCGGTCGGCAGCACCTCGAATTATTTCGGTGTGCCCGGCGCGGCCGAACACACGATTTCGCTCAACGCCACCGAGGATGCCGAGCGCTTCCGGCTAACGCTGCTCAAGCTGCTGACCTTGGCCGAATTGAGGAAGAGTACCCAACTGGAGGCCGGCGTCGATGTCGTCATCATCGGCGGCGGCGCCACCGGCGTCGAGCTGGCGGCGGAGTTGCGCGAAGCCAGCGGCGTATATGCCGCCTACGGCTTCCGCCAGTTGCAGGCCGAGCGCGATGTGCGCATCACCTTGCTCGAAGGCGCGCCGCGCATCCTGGCGCCGCTGCCGGAAAAAGTCTCGGCGGCCGCGCTGGAATTGCTCAAGCAGCGCGCCGTCACGGTCGTCACCGACACCCGCGTGACCGCCATCGCCGCCGACCAGGTGACGGCCGGCGACACCGTCTATCCGGCGCAACTGGTGGTGTGGGCGGCCGGCATCAAGGCGCCGGATTTCCTCCGCGAGCTGGGCTTGCCGACGGTGAAGTCGGGACAGCTCGACGTCGACGCCAAGCTGGCCGTCAAGGGCTTCGATTATATTTACGCGCTGGGCGATTGCGCCGCCTGCGCCGGCGCGGACGGCAAGCTGGTGCCGCCGCGCGCGCAAGCCGCGCACCAGCAGGCCGACTATTTATTGCAGACCTTCATGCGCCAGCACCAGGGCAAGCCGGCGCAGGTCAAGCCGTACGAATACCGCGACTATGGCTCGCTGGTGTCGTTCGGCCGCACCACGTCGGTCGGCAGTTTGATGGGATCGCTGAAGGGCTTGAGCTGGTTCGTCGACGGCTTTGTGGCGCGCATGATGTATGTGAGCCTGCACCTGATGCATCACCAGGCGGTGCTGGGCACGGTGCGCACCGGCGTGCTGGCGCTGGCGCGCTTCCTGATCAAACGCAGCACGCCGCTGGTCAAGCTACATTAAGTCGCGCTGAGCGTGGCTGCGTTCTTCGGCAGGATGATGGTCAGCGTGACGCCGCGCTCGGCGCCGCTCGACAAGGTCAGCGTGCCGCCGAGGTAGGCGGCGCGTTCGCGCGCCATGCGCAGGCCGAACTTGCCGCCGGACTGGCCGGCCTCGGCCGACACCGGCCCGCTCAGGCCGATTCCGTTGTCCTTCACCGTCAGCATCACCTCGTCCTCGTTGTCGTCGACGATGACGTCGACCTCGGTCGCCTGCGCGTGCGCGGCGATGTTGCGCAGCGCTTCCTCCAGCGTGTGCAGCAGCACGATGCCGTAGCTGCGCGGACAGTCGAGTTCATCCTCCGGCAGGCTGCAGCGCGCGGTGATCTGGTGCTGCTCGCCGAACTGTTCCGTCAACTCGCCCAGCGCCACCCGCACGCCGAGGAATTCCAGCTTGTCGTTCCACAGCTTGATCTGCATCTGGCGGTTGGTTTCGACGATCTGCAGCAGCAGCTTTTTCATGTGGCCGGCGCGGTCCTGCAAGGCCTGTTCCTGCGGCATCTTCTGCATCAGCAGGCCGAGGTGCATGGTCAGCGCCGTCAGTGACGAGCCGAGGCTGTCGTGCAGCTGGCGCGACAGAGAGCGGCGTTCATTGTCCCAACAAGTGTGGACGTGACCCAGCAGCTCGCTTAAATCGGCGCTGCGCAGGGCGTCAGGTTGCGGGTTTGGTTGTTGCGGGGCCGGTACGGACATTGTTTTTCTCGGTAAGGACGCTGCGGACTACTTTGTAAGCCGATGATACCCGAGCTTCTCAACTCGTGGCGCACTCTGGCGGTCTAGTGTAGCGCCGGGTTTATTGCTTGACCGGCACCCGGGCGCAACTGCCGATCGCCTCCATCAGCTGCTCGATATCGACCGGTTTGACCAGGTGGCGGTCGAAGCCGGCGTCCATCACGCGCCGCAAGTCGTCGGCCAGGCCGTAGCCGGTGAGGGCGATCAACTTGATGTCGCGGGTGGCCGGATCGGCGCGCAGCCGGCGCGCCACTTCGTAGCCGTCGATGCCGGGCAGGCCGATGTCGACCAGCGCCAGGTCGGGCTGGCAGCGCTCCGCCGCAGCCAGCCCGAGCAGGCCGTCGGCGGCCGCCTCCACCTGGTAGCCGTAGACGCCGAGCATCATCGCCATCATCTCGCGGCCGTCGTCGTTGTCCTCGATCAGCAGCACGCTGGGCTTGCCGTGTTCCGGCGCGGCCGCGGGCGCCGGAGCCTGCGCGGCCAGATGCTCGATGCGCGGCAGGCGCAGCGTGAAGGTGCTGCCGCCGCCGGGGCCCTTGCTTTCGGCCTCGATGCCGCCGCCGTGCAGCTCGGCCATGCGGCGCACCAGCGACAAGCCGATGCCGAGCCCGCCCTGCGAACGGTCCAGCGTGCTGGCGCCCTGCACGAACACGTCGAACACATGCGGCAGCAGGTCGGCGGCGATGCCGACTCCGGTGTCGCGCACGCTCAGCACCACGTCGTCGTTCTCGGTCCAGGTGCGCACCTCGATGCGGCCGCCGCCCGGCGTGTACTTGAGCGCGTTGTCGATCAGGTTGCTGGTGATCTGCTCCAGCCGGGTGCTGTCGCCGTCGACCCAGCCGGCGTCGAGGTCCTGCACCAGCTCGTAGTCGGTGCTGCGGCCGGTGGCGCGGTAGGTTTCCAGCGAGGCGGCGACCAGCGCGGCCAGGTCCAGCGGCGCGCGGTTCAGCAGGATCTTGCCCGACATCGCGCGCGACAGGTCGAGCAGATCGTCGACGATGCGGCCCAGGTGTTGGCTTTGCCGCTGGATGATTTTCTTGGCGCGCTGCACGCCGTCGAGCGACACGCCGGGCAGGCCGATCAGCGAGGCGGCGCTGCTGATGGCGCTGAGCGGATTGCGCAGTTCGTGGCCGAGCATGGCGAGGAACTCGTCCTTGGCGTGGTTTTGCCGCTCCGCCATCTTGCGGTCCTCGACCTCGCGCGTCAGGTGCTTGTTGGTGGCGGTCAGCTCGGTGGTGCGCAGGCTGAGCTGGCGGGCCTGCTGTTTCAGTTCCTCGTTCTTCATCGCCAGCGCGACAAACACCGCGATCTTGGCGTGCAGCACCTGCGGGATCACCGGCGTGAACAGGAAGTCGACCGCGCCATGCTGGTAGGCCTTCAGGCGGTCCAGTTCGTCGGCGAGGAAGGCGGTGATGAAGATGATCGGGATGTCGGCCGAGCGGGCGCGGGCGTGGATCGCCTCGGCCGTCTCGAAGCCGTCCATGCCGGGCATGTTGACGTCGAGCAGGATCACCGCGAAGTCGTGCATCAGCACCTGGCGCAGCGCCTCCTGGCCGGAGCGGGCCGCCAGCACTTCGTACGATTCCTCGCCGGCCCATTGGGTGAGCAGGCTGGTCAGTGCGAACAGGCTGTTGGCGTCGTCGTTGACGACCAGGATCTTCGGTTTATCTAGTTTAGGCACGGGGTCTCTGTACGATGCTGACACGGCAAAATCTTCGCGGCCTGGAAGCTGCCAGAGAAGCACCAATCGATGATATCAATTGCATATATGAATGTCAAAACCGCCATCCAATCGGGCGCAACGGTAATCGGCCGCGCCGGGCCAGTGTTCGATTCCGCACAGACCGGCGGCGGCGGCGCTGGCACAGTGGACCGGTAAGCAAACTCAAAGGAACCCATCATGAATATCGATACTGTCGTGGACAAAGAATATTTAGGCCTGACCTTCCGCGCGCTGGCCGACGCGCCGGTCAGCGCCCTGCGCGGCATCAGCGCCAAGGACGCCAAGGCGCTGGCGCAGGCGTTCAACGTGCACACCGTGCGCGAACTGGCCAACCTGGAGTTCGTCAAATGGGCGCAGGCGATCGCCACGCTGGCCGAACATGAACAGGAAACGCCGGAAGCCCTGGCAAAAGAGACCCTGCTCGACAGCGGCCTGGAGATGAGTTTCCCCGCCAGCGATCCAGTGTCGGTCGATTCCGGCATCACCCGCATTGAAGTCGCTCCCGATATGGTGAATGCGCATGAAGATCACCAGCACGCCTCGAAGGTCCAGGCCTGCACCGAAGCCGGACAGAAGGAAGAGGCCGCCGCGCATTAAGCGTCGCGATCTCAAACAGGCGGACCGGTGCGAACCGGCCCGCCTTTTTTTATGCGTGCGTGGTGGACATCGTGTGTTGTGGCGTGGCTTGCTTGCGCATCGACTGCGCGGTGCAGCAGCGGTTCTTGCCGGAGCGCTTGGCTTCGTACAGCGCCGAGTCGGCCGCCGCGATCACCGAGGCCACTTCGTCGGCGTCGTCCGGGAAGATGCCGACGCCGATGCTGGTCGACAGGTTCAGCGTCAGGCCGTTGACTTGATAGGGCTGGGACACCGCGTCGATCAGCTTGGCGGCCGGATCCTCGGTGTCGTTCACGTGCGCGATGTTGCCCATGACGATGACGAATTCGTCGCCGCCGACGCGCGCCACGGTGTCCTCCTTGCGCGAGCAGCCGATCAGCCGCTGCGCCACCTGCTTGAGAATCTCGTCGCCGTAGGCGTGGCCGTGGGTGTCGTTGATGATCTTGAAGCCGTCCAGGTCCAGATACATGACGGCGACCTTGTTCTGTTGCCGCGTGGCGTGCTGCAGCACGGTGGCGATGCGGTCCTCCAGCAGGCGCCGGTTCGGCAGCCCTGTCAGCGGATCGTGCAGCGCCAGTTCCTGCTGTTGACGACTGTATTGCGCCAGCTCCTTGTACAGCAGCCGCACCTCGAGCATGTTGTGGATGCGCTTGTGCACTTCGAGCAGGTCGAAGGGCTTGCTGATGAAGTCGCGCGCGCCGGCCTCCAGCGCGGCGATCTTGAAGCTGGGCTGGGCGGTCAGCGCCAGCACCGGCAGGTAGCCGCCTTGCTCGATCTCCTTCAAGCCCTTCATGACCTGGAAGCCGTTCAGGCCGGGCATCTGCAGGTCCAGCAGGATCAGGTCGTAGCAATGCTGCCGGTGCAGCGGGCAGACCTGCTCCGGCAGCATGGTCGAGGCGACGTCGGTGTATCCGGCTTCGCGCAGGATTTCCAGCATCAGTTCGACGTTGTCGGCACTGTCATCCACCACCAGGATTTTGGCGTGGAGGATTTCGTCTCGGCTCGGCATAAGTTTCTCAGTCCATCTCAGTATTAATTGCGCGCAATAGTATATTAATCATAACCCAAGCCTCCGTGCTGCGGCGCACACAAGCGTTAATTAATTTCCATGTGGAAATATTGTACCTGCTTTTTTATTGTGCAGGTAGTTTAGCAAGGGTTCGTGAAATTGCTTGTAGGACAGGGCCGCGTCTAAAAGTAGGAATGAGAATAGGTAGCAATTGGCTATCCGATCACAGCTGTTGGCGACACGATATCGGTGTCAGGCATGGCGGTGCGAGGCGCCCATGGCCGCCACTTTGGCGATCAGTTCGTTCGGCTCGACCGGCTTCGAGATGTGCGCCAGGAAACCGCTGGACAGCGCCTTGATGCGGTCTTCGGAGCGGGCGAAGGCGGTCAGCGCGATCGCCGGCAGGTCGCCGCCGCGCGACGGCCCGAGCGCGCGGATGCGGTCCAGCAGGCCGTAGCCGTCGACCTCCGGCATGCCGAGGTCGCTGACCATCAGGTCGGGCCGCGCGTGCTGCAGCAATGTCAAGGCTTCGGCGGCGGTGGCGGCGGTCAGCACGTCGGCGTTGCAGTCGGCCAGGATCCGCTTGATGAGCTCGCGGGCGTCGTCCTCGTCGTCGACCACCAGCACTTGCATGCCGGATAAGTCATGCGCGGTTTCGCGGCTGCCCATGCGCCGCTCGGCGCCGTGGGGCGCGGCGACGCCGTCGGCGCCGTCGGGGCGGCGCGGCAGGCGCACGGTGAAGCAGGCGCCGCGGCCTTCGCCGTCGCTGGCGGCATCGACCGTGCCGCCGTGCTGCTCGACCAGGTGCTTGACGATCGACAGCCCCAGCCCCAGTCCGCCGTGCTGGCGGGTGGTGGTGGCGTCGGCCTGGAGGAAGCGTTCGAACACGCGCTCGAGGAAGCCGGCGGCGATGCCGATCCCGCTGTCGCGCACGCTGATGGCGACGTGGTCGCCGTCGCGCCGCACGCCGACCGTGACGTGGCCGCCGCGCGGCGTGAACTTGAGCGCGTTGGTCAGCAGGTTCCAGATGATCTGCTGCAACCGGTTGGCGTCGCCGGCCACCATGCCGGCGGCGCGGTCGAAGTCGTGCTCGATGCGGATCTGCTTGGCCTCGGCGGCGGGGCGCACGGTCTCGATGGCGGCGGCGGCGATCGCGGCCGGCGCCAGCGGCAGCAGTTCCAGCCGCACCTTGCCGGAGGTGATGCTGCTCATGTCGAGCAGGTCCTCGATCAGCTGCGCCTGGGCGCGGGCGTTGCGTTCGATGGTCAGCAGGCCGCGGTGCAGGTCGGCCTGGTCGCGGCTGCCGCGCCGCAGCACCTGCGACCAGCCCAGGATCGCCGTCAGCGGCGTGCGCAGCTCGTGCGACAGCGTGGCCAGGAACTCGTCCTTCATCTGGCTGGTGTGCTCGGCTTCGGCGCGCGCGCGGCGTTCGCTGTCGAGCAGCACCTTGCGCTCCTCGGCGGCCTGCTGCGACGCCTGGTACAGGCGCGCGTTGTCGATCGCGACGGCGGCCTGGGCGGCGATGCCGCCGATGATGCGTTCGGTGCGCTCGTTGAACATGTCCGGCTCCGGGTGGCCGAAGAACAGGCAGCCGATCACCACGCCGCTGCTGAGCGCGACCGGCACCGCCAGATAGCTGCGCACCGGCGGATGGCCGGACGCGCCGGGGGCGTAGCGGCTGTCGCTGAGCAGATCGTTGCTGCGCACCGTGCCCTCGCCGCACATGGCCGGGCCGAACAGGGCGCTGGCGCTCGGCTGGCCGAAGCCGGCGAAGCTGTCCGGCGCGCCGCTCGACAGCGTGTGCAGCGTCAGTTCGCCGCCGTCGCCGCCGCTGCCGTGGTACAACAGCGCGCCGAAGCGGGCGCCGCTGATGTTGGTGGCGACGTCGGTCACCTCCTGCAGCACCGGATGCAGGTCGCGGGTCGAGGCCAGCGCGCTGCCGCTGCGGTTGAGCAGTTCCAGCACGGCGGTCTCGTCGCGCAGCGCCTCCTGCGCGCGCTTGACCTGGTCGACGTCGGTGCTGGTGCCGAACCAGCGCAGCACCTCGCCGCCGCAGCCGCGGACCGGATTGGCGCGCGTCAGGAACCAGCGGAACGCGCCGCCGGCGTCGCGGATCGGCACTTCCAGCTCGAAGATGGCGCCGGTGGCGCGCGACGCCTCCCAATGCTGCTGCATCGCGGCGATGCAGTCGGGGGCGTAGGCGCGCTTCCAGCCGTCGCCCTTCATCTGCTCGGGCGTGGTGCCGGTGTAGTCATACCAGCGCTGGTTGTACCAGACCATGGTGCCGTCCTGCTCGGCGATCCAGGCCAGTTGCGGCATCGAATCGGCCAGCGCGCGCAACTCCAGCTGGCTTTGGCGCAGCGCCTCCCGCGCGTCCAGCAACTGCTGGCGCATCGATTGCATGCTGATGAGCGCGTCATCGTCGACTTCGCTGTGCGGCAGAGTGTCGACAGGCTCGGTGGGAGGGATCATGTGTGGGGCTGCGGGCGACCATGCTGCGCCGGACTAACGCTGGACGGTTAACGGTTGCCCCATTGTAGTCCCAACCGCAACAGCCGCACCGCACGGTTGACCGGCCGGCGCGGCCTCAGGCGGCGGGGCCGGCGCGGCGGCGCGCGACGCGTTCCAGCGCCGCCTGCAGCTGTTCGATATCGTAGGGTTTTTGCAACGATTGCGCGGGGAATTCGAGGTGCCGGGTCAGTTCGTCGCCATAGCCGGAGGCGAACAGCAACTCCAGTTCCGGCATCTGGCGCAGCGCCTGGCGCGCCAGGTCGACGCCGGAGATGCCGGGCAGGCTGACGTCGGTGAACAACACATCGAAGGTCTGGCCGCTCAGCTGCGGCAAGGCCTCCTCGCCGCTGGCGGCCGATTGCACCTCGTGGCCCAGCGCGCGCAGCGTCTCGCACACCAGGTAGCGGGCGTCGGCGTTGTCCTCCACCACCAGCAGGCGCAGCGGCGCGGCGTGGTCGGCGGCGGGCGCGGCGCGCGCCGGCGTCAGCGTGCACAGCACGCCCGCCACGGCGTCGTCGCCGGCGCGCACCGGGGTGTAATACAAGTCGAGGCCGATTTGTTGCATGCCGTCGCGCCACACCGGCAGGCTGGCGCCGCGGTAGCTGGCGCCGCGGCCTTGCCAGGCCAGGCGGATGGCCTCGCTGTTCCAGCTCCACGCGGCCGGCCGCATCGACGGCACGCCGCCGCCCGGCGCGCGCAGGCCCGGCAGGCCGATCAGCTCGGCGTAGGCGTCGTTGTAGACCATGATTTGTTCGCCGCCCCACATCAGCAGCATCGCGTGCGGGGAATTGAGCAGGATGTCCACCGTCACCCGCAGGCCGGGCGGCCAGCCGGCGGGGTCGCCTAGGGCGGTGCGCGACCAGTCGGGGGACGGCGGCGCGACGGGGGTGGTTGGATTCATGCGGTGCGGCCTATCTGTTATCGATCTTATGGAAGGGCAAAGCTGAGCGCATCGTACACGGTTAAAAAAAAGCCCGCTACGGGAGCGGGCTAAATCTATTTCCTTGGAGGAGAATAGAGGAGACAGATGAATCATGCTGCAATGCGCAAACGAATGCAAATTTTTATTGATGATATGCGAGATCACTAGCATGAATGAAGGTGTAAAAGCCAAGGTTTTCCGCCGCTGGTGCGCAGCAGCATATACACTCTTATCCACGACAGGGGAGGATGGCTGATGGCGACGGTACTCAAGCACCGCAAGGTGAAGATCGTTGTATTGGAGCAAAACGAGGCGATCGGCGCGCATTGCCGCGACGGCGATATCGCCATCGTCACGGACGACGCCGGCTGGTGGATCAAGTTCGTCGGCGCGGACGGCCACCTCGATTGTTACGGCGATCCGTATCCTTCCTACAACGAGGCGCTGTGGACGGCCAAGGCGGCGGCCGAGTTCGGCACATGAGTTCGGCGCCCGGGCCGCCCCGCCAGACAGTGCTGGACAAGCGCGGGGAGTGTCCCTATAATGCTGCTTCCCTTGAGCGGCAAGCTGCTTAAGGGAGTGGCGGTAAAGCGGTTTTGCTGAGGTTGATTCGGTTTTTAGTGAACTTGACCAACTAAACGATAGAAAATATCGAACTTTGCAAAACGAAATGAATGCTTTATAATGCTGCACAAGGCGGCTGTAGCTCAGCTGGATAGAGTACTTGGCTACGAACCAAGGGGTCGTGGGTTCAATTCCTGCCAGCCGCACCAAAATTCGTATGTGAAAGGGCCTGAAGAGTGATCTTCAGGCCCTTTTGCTATTAGTGTAAGCACCTGATCGCAAATGTGAATTTCCTTCAGGAAAATGCTTCGCTAAACAAGGAAACGCTGTTATAATCTTGTTTTTCGCGGCTGTAGCTCAGCTGGATAGAGTACTTGGCTACGAACCAAGGGGTCGTGGGTTCAATTCCTGCCAGCCGCACCAAAATTCGTAAGATGAAGGGCCTGAAGATGCATAATCTTCAGGCCCTTTTTCTTTGCATTTTGCGTTGGCTCATAAAACATCGCGACCCCGCACGATAGACTTCCCGCTTGACCGGGAGGATGTCATGGCGAATGATAAGAGCATTGAGTTACGCGTCTCGCTGCTGGAGTATCAAATGGAAACGCTGGTGGAGATCGTGAAAGAAATCCGCGAGAACTACGTCACCAAAAAATATTTGGACGAACAGCTATCGCACTACGCCACCAAGGAGGACCTTGAGCGCGTCAACCAGAATATGCGCAATTGGGTGATTACTGTCGGCATCTCCGCAACGGCGGTGCAGTTCGCCATGCAATATGCGCTGTTCCAGCTATACATGCATGCCCGCTAACCCCCGTCCCAGCCACATTCCTATTGGCATTTGCACCGAAATGGCCGATGATCTGACGATCATTGTTACGCAGGAGTGTGCATGACCATCATCACCAACATTGAAGATTTGCGCGTGCTGGCCCAAAAACGCGTGCCGCGCATGTTTTATGATTACGCTGATGCCGGCTCCTGGACCGAATCCACCTACCGCGCCAACAACGAAGACTTCAACAAGATCAAATTCCGCCAGCGCGTCGCCGTCAACCTGGAGAACCGCTCGCTGGCCTCGACCATGATCGGCCAGGACGTGGCGATGCCGGTCGCGCTGGCGCCGACCGGCCTGACCGGCATGCAGCACGCCGACGGCGAGATTCTCGCCGCCAAGGCCGCCGAAAAATTCGGCGTGCCGTTCACGCTGTCGACGATGAGCATCTGTTCGATCGAAGACATCGCCGCCCACACCAGCAAGCCGTTCTGGTTCCAGCTGTACGTGATGAAGGACCGTGAATTCATCAATCGCCTGATCGACCGCGCCAAGGCCGCGCGCTGCTCGGCGCTGGTGCTGACGCTGGATTTGCAGGTGCTGGGCCAGCGCCACAAGGATCTGCGCAACGGCCTGTCGGCGCCGCCCAAGCTGACCATCGCCAACCTGATCAACCTCGCCACCAAGCCGCGCTGGTGCCTGGGCATGCTGGGCACGCCGCGCCGCAGTTTCGGCAACATCGTCGGCCATGCGACATCGGTGTCGGACATGTCGTCGCTGTCGTCGTGGACCAGCCAGCAGTTCGACCTGAGCCTGTCGTGGAAGGACGTGGAATGGATCAAGCAGCGCTGGGGCGGCAAACTGATCATCAAGGGCATCATGGACGCGGAAGACGCGCGGCTGTGCGTGGAAAGCGGCGCCGACGCGCTGATCGTCTCCAACCACGGCGGCCGCCAGCTGGACGGCGCGCAGTCGTCGATCGGCGCGCTGCCGGCCATCGTCGACGCGGTCGGCAAGCAGATCGAAGTGCACATGGACGGCGGCATCCGCTCCGGCCAGGACGTGATCAAGGCGGTGGCGCTGGGGGCCAAGGGCGTCTACATCGGCCGGCCGTTCCTGTACGGCCTGGGCGCGATGGGCGAGCAGGGCGTGGCCAAGTGCCTGGACATCATCCGCAACGAGGCCGACCTGACGATGGCCTTCTGCGGCCTGCGCGATATCCGGCAGGTGGATAAGAACATCCTGCTGCCGGGCACCTACTAAGCGCAACGGGTTTTCAGAGGCGGCCCTTCGGGGCCTAGTCAAGGCGGATCTTCTTGAATTCAAGATTCCTTACCTCGTCCACGACGACTTGAAAACCGTTGACTTCATTATTTCCGCCCCGGCTGAATTTAATCCCTCCCATAAAACTCTTATTTCCGAAAAATATATCGGACGTAATAGGTTTTAGATTGATGGTTCCCGTTCGGACATTGTTAGCTGCAAGAATTCCATTCTCTACTTTAAACGTAAAGGAAGAATTGAGTTCTTCGCTATGGAAAGTTCCGGCGAATTGTGCCAAGTCGTTTTTCGTATAG
>Ga0247815_10001299_pt1 | contig 19287 bp, 19 predicted proteins | sample UWRJL194509B1_FD_181014 | JGI IMG/M metagenome (GOLD analysis project Ga0247815, IMG submission 181014) | Plant litter microbial communities from Arlington Agricultural Research Station in Wisconsin, United States - UWRJ-L194-509B-1 | ecosystem: Environmental > Terrestrial > Plant litter >...
CCAGGGACCGGCGTTCATCGGCGACCTGCTCGACGCCTCCCACATCTCGATGCGCGATGACTTCGAGATCTCGGTTCCCGAGCTCGACCTCGCCGTCGAGACCGCGATCGCCAACGGTGCGATCGGCGCGCGGATGACCGGCGGCGGATTCGGCGGAGCGGCCATCGCGCTCATCCCGACCGAGTCGATCTCGCGCCTGCAGGTCGCGATCGACGGCGCGTTCGCCGAGCACGGCTTCGGCCAGCCGGTCACCTTCTCGGTCACCGCCGCCGAGGGAGCCCTCCGCGAGAGCTAACTCCTCACCCATTCACCGACTTGCCCACTTTGGCCCCTTTTTCGAGCAGAAACGGGGCCAAAGTGGGCAGGTCGGCGAGTGTGGGTGCAGCTAGCGGGGCGGCTCGACCGGGGTCGGGGTGCCGCCGGTGAGGCGCACGAGCTCGGCGTAGGTCGTCGGGAAGACGGTGTGCGCGTGGCCGGCAGCGGCCCAGATTTCCGGGTACTGCTCGAGAGCGGTGTCGACGAACGTGCGCAGCGGCGCGGGATGCCCGACCGGCGCGACTCCCCCGATGACCTGGCCGGTGGCGGCCTTGACGATCGCGGCATCCGCTCGACTGAATTTTCCGCCGACCTGTTCGCCGAGCCAGGCAGTGTCGACGCGGTGCGCGCCCGAGGTCATGATGAGCACCGGCTCGCCGTCGAGCAAAAACAGCAGCGAGTTCGCGATCGCGCCGACTTCGATTCCAAGAGCGGATGCCGCAGCCTCGGCCGTCTTCGCCGACTCATCGAACCAGCGGACTTCGCCCGTCGCTCCGCCCGCGCGCAGGGCGGCGGTGACGAGGGTGACGGCGGGGTGAGTGGGGGTATCGGTCACGGGCGTTGCTCGATTCTGTCGACTTCGAAATACAGGTGCGCGTGCAGCTCGCAGTTCGCGTTGAACGGTGTCGCGCAGTGCGGGCAGGCGTTCACCGACCGATACGACGTCACGCTGAGCTCGCTTCGGCAGACGCCGCACAGTACGGCCGGCTCGTCGAAGCGCGCGACCGGCCAGCGGACGGCCTCGTGCCCGGCGACCTCGGTGTGGCAGTCGAAGCACGGGTAGTAGCGGTCGCAACAGGCGAATTTCATCGCTACGACATCCGTCGGACCGTGCCAGTGGACGCAGCGCGTTTCGTCGTCGACCGTGGGGCCGAAAACCTGGGCGCGCGCGTCCACCGTGGCTAGGCCTGGCGCTCGGCCGCGCTGCGCTCGGCAGATTCGACGACGTTCGCGATGAGCATCGCGCGCGTCATCGGGCCGACGCCACCGGGAACCGGCGACAGGAAGCCGGCGACCTCACCGACGGCCGGGTCGACGTCGCCGACGAGGCGTGCCTTTCCGGTCTCCGGGTTGACGACGCGGGTGATGCCGACGTCGAGAACAGCGGCTCCGGGCTTGACCCACTCGGGCTTCACGAGGCCCGCAACACCGACGGCCGCGACGATGATGTCGGCCTGGCGCACGTACGACTCGAGGTCGACGGTGCGCGAGTGCGTGAGCGTCACGGTCGCGTCGATTCCCTTGCGGGTGAGCAGTAAGCCGAGCGGACGGCCGACGGTCAGCCCGCGGCCGATCACGACGACGTGCTTGCCCGGGATCGTGACGCCGTAGCGTCCGAGCATCTCGACGATTCCGGCCGGCGTGCAGGGCAGCGGGCTCGTCATCGGCTCGGACACGTTCAGCACCAGGCGACCGAGGTTGGTCGGGTGCAGTCCGTCGGCATCCTTGTTCGGATCCATCAGCTCGAGCATGGCATTTTCGTCCAGCCCTGCCGGAAGCGGCAGCTGGATGATGTAGCCCGTCACGGCCGGGTTCGCGTTGAGCGACTCGACGGCGGCGCGAACGTCCTCAGCGGATGCCGTGGCCGGCAGGTCAACCCGGATCGACTCGATCCCGACCTCGGCGCAGTCGCGGTGCTTGCCCGCGACGTAGGACAGGCTGCCGGGATCTTCGCCGACGAGCAGCGTGCCGAGCCCCGGAACGATTCCGCGTTCCTTGAGGGCCGCGACGCGCACGCGCAGTTCATCCTTGAGGGCCGTCGCGGTGGCGACGCCGTCCAGTTTTGTAGCAGTCATGGTGTTCCTCAGTCAATCGGTCCGCTCGTGGCGGGAGAAAAGTCGTGGCGGCGGGAGAAGCTCCCCTCGCGGCGGGAGAAACCCTCCGGCGGCGGGAGTTGCAACTCCCGCCACCACCGGGTTTCTCCCGCCACGAGCACGGATCTGTCGCGAAGGGGTTACCGCGAGGGGGGGTTGCCGCCGGGCGGGGAGGTTAGGCCCAGCTACCGGGGCTGGTCAGGCCTTCGTACAGCGGGAAGCCGTCGGTCAGCTTGAGCACGCGGGCACGCAGCGCGTCGACATCCGGAGCGGGCTTCAGCGCGGTCGCGATGATGTCGGCTACCTCGGTGAACTCCTCGTCGCCGAAGCCGCGGGTCGCGAGCGCCGGCGTACCGATGCGAACACCCGACGGGGTCATCGGCGGACGCGGGTCGAACGGAACGGCGTTGCGGTTCACGGTGATACCGGCCGAGTGCAGGATGTCTTCGGCGTCCTGGCCGTGGATGGCCGAGTTGCGCAGGTCGACGAGCACGAGGTGAACGTCGGTTCCGCCGGTCAGCACGTCGATGCCCTCGGCCTTCGCGTCGGGCGCGGTGAGGCGCTCGGCGAGGATCTGGGCGCCGCGGATGGTGCGCTCCTGGCGCTCCTTGAACTCCGGCTCGCTCGCGATCTTGAACGCGGTCGCCTTTGCCGCGATGACGTGCATGAGCGGTCCGCCCTGCTGGCCGGGGAAGACGTTCGAGTTGAGCTTCTTCTGGGTGTCGAGGTCGTTGGTCAGGATGAACCCGGAGCGCGGTCCGCCGATGGTCTTGTGCACGGTCGACGAGGTGACGTCGGCAAACGGAACCGGCGACGGGTGCAGGCCGGCGGCAACGAGTCCGGCGAAGTGCGCCATGTCGACCCAGAGCTTGGCGCCGACTTCGTCGGCGATCGCGCGGAACGCGGCGAAGTCGAGCTGGCGCGGGTACGCGCTCCAGCCGGCGATGAGCACGTCGGGGCGAACCTCGAGTGCCTTCTCGCGCACAACATCCATGTCGACGAGGAACGAGTCGGGGTCGACGCCGTAGGCGTGCGCGTCGTAGAGCTTGCCCGAGAAGTTGAGCTTCATGCCGTGGGTGAGGTGTCCGCCGTGGGCGAGCTCGAGGCCGAGGATCTTGTCGCCGGGCTGGGCGATGGCGGAGAGCACTGCGGCGTTGGCGGATGCGCCGGAGTGCGGCTGCACGTTCGCGTAGGCGGCACCGAACAGGCTCTTTGCGCGCGAGATCGCGAGCGACTCGGCGACATCCACGAATTCGCAACCACCGTAGTAGCGGCGTCCGGGGTAACCCTCGGCGTACTTGTTGGTGAGCACCGAACCCTGGGCTTCGAGAACGGCGCGGGGAACGAAGTTCTCGCTCGCGATCATCTCGAGGGTGCCGCGCTGGCGACCGAGTTCGGATGCCAGAACGGCGGCGATCTCGGGGTCGACCTCAGAGAGGGGCGCGTTGAACTGGGCGGGAAGATGACTGGGCACTGGCGGTCTCCTTGCAAGCGAACGGATATAACAAAGGTATCCGTTCAGCCCAGGCGTACGGCCGAATCGATGAGAGTCGCTCCCCGATGGTTGCCCATCTCAACGCCAGTTGCGACAGATCTATTCTACCGCAACCGGTCCCTGGCGCGACGAACTAATTCAGGCGCCGAACGGACGCGCACGGCGAGCGCGGGCGATGCGCACGCTGTCGAACGCGACGCTCACGATGAGGCCGACCCCGAGGAAGAGAATCGCGGCGATCGGCAGCGACGTCAGGCCGGCACCGTCGAGCAGCAGTCCACCGAGCAGCGCGCCTCCACCGATACCGATGTTGAACGCCGTCGTCTGCAGAGCGGATGCCAGATCACGAACGCGGAACGACGCGGTATGCATCATCCGGGTTTGCATCATCGCCGGAAGCCCACCGAAGGCGACACCCCACACGGTGTACGCCACGACCACGACGATCGAATTGCCCGACCAGATCGCCAGCACTAGCAGCGACAGCATCACGATGACCACGCCGGCCACGAACCCGCGCCGCGGGAACCGGTCTCCGACAAAGCCGGCCAGCACGAGACCGATCGCGCCGGCACCACCGAAGAGGAAGAGCATAAACGGCACGACATCGGGTTCGACCCCGCCGACGTCGCTCAGCCACGGTGCGATGTAGGTGGAGAACACGTTCTGGCCGATGAGCATCAGCAAGATGACGACACACAGCAGCAGCACCGGAGCGAAGCTCTTGTCCTTCGCGACCGGGATCGCGATTTCACCGGTCTTCAGCGTGACGCGGTGATCGACCGCCGGGAGGTAGCGGATGACGACGACCGCGAGCACCACGACGATGCCGGCGATGATGAAGAACGCCGAGCGCCAGCCGAGCGCGTGGCCGAGGGCCGTGCCGACGGGAACACCGAGAACGAAGGCTGCCGATCCACCACCGGCCGTGATGGCGACCGCGCGACCGAGCTGGTGCTTGGGAACGAGGTGCGCGGCGTACGCGGCGACGACCGCCCAGAACAGGCCGTGCGCGAGCCCGCCGAGAATGCGCGCGCCGACGAGGATCTCGTACGTCGGTGCGATTGCCGAGAGCGTGTTGGCCGTCGCGATGACGAGAAGCACAACGACCACGAGCGCCTTGCGCGAGTAGCGCCGGGTGAGGATCGACAGCGGTGTTGTCGCGACCACGACGGTCGCCGCGAAGATCGTCACGAGGTAGCCGACGGTCGACAGGCTCACATCCAGGTCGGCGGCCATCTCTGGCAGCAGTCCGGTGGGAAGGAACTCGCTCGTCACCGAAACGAAGATCGCTCCGGCGAGGGTGAGGAGTCCGATCCAGGGGAAGGGAGCTTCGGCGGGAGTGTGGGCGGTGGAAGACATACGTGTGGATCCGGTCAACGAGAGAGGGTGCCCGACGACGGGCAGGACGCGGCAGAGCGCTCGGCATCCCTCCAATCGTAACCGCCGCGGTCGCGCAGCGGCAGAGGCGAACCGGCGCCCGCCGCAACACGCAATAACCTAAGGGGGTGACCGCCGAAATCTCCACCCACTGGATCCTGACCCTCGTCTGCGAAGACCGCCCGGGGATCGTTCACGCGATCAGCGGCGCGATCGTCGAGGCCGGCGGAAACATCACCGAGTCGCAGCAGTTCTCGAGTGAAGACACCGGCACCTTCTTTATGCGCCTGCAGGTCGAGTCGGAGGCCACCCGCGAACGCTTCGAGCTCGCTCTGTCGCCGGTCACCGATCGCTACGGCATGACCTGGACGCTCGATGTCGTCGATCGCCCGCTGCGCACCCTCGTGCTGGTCTCGAAAGCGGGCCACTGCCTCAACGACCTGCTCTACCGCCAGCGCGCCGGACAACTCACGGTCGACATCCCGATCGTGCTCAGCAACCACGGCGAGCTGTCGACGCTCGCCGATTTCTACGACGTGCCCTTCGAGAATCACCCGGTGACGGATGCCGCCTCAAAGGCAGCGTTCGAGGCGCGCGTTCTCGAGGTGGTCGAGCAGCACGACATCGAGCTCGTTGTGCTCGCCCGGTACATGCAGATCCTCTCTCCCGAACTGTGCGCGGCGCTGACCGGCAAGGTCATCAACATCCACCACTCGTTCCTTCCCGGTTTCAAGGGGGCGAACCCCTACAAGCAGGCGCACGCCCGCGGCGTCAAGCTCATCGGCGCCACCGCTCACTTCGTCACGAGCGACCTCGACGAGGGACCGATCATCGAACAGAACGTGGTGCGCGTCGACCACTCCCGCACCCCGCGCGAGCTCGTCGCGATCGGCCAGGACGAGGAGTCGCGCACCCTCACCCAGGCCGTGAAGTGGTTCGCCGAATCCCGTGTCCTGCTCGACGGAGCCCGCACGATCATCTTCAAGTGAGCGACATCGGCCGAACGCTCGAGCGCGGGCTCGCCTGGGTGAACCTCTCCCCGGTGCGCGCGGGCGTCTTCGCCGTGGCCGTCCTCGGGTATGTCTTCGGACTCGGGATCTGGTCGTATTTCTGGAGCGGCTCCGCCATCCGCGAATGGGTCGGCGACGGACTCCCGGCCAATGACGGTGTGATTTGGGCCGGCATCTTCGTCGGACTCGCGTTTCCCGCGGTGATTTTCAGTGTGTTCCTGCTGGTGTTCGCCGCCACCCAGCGCTGGTGGTCCCTCGTACTGATGGTGATCTCGTTCGCCCCGGTCATCTTCAGTGCGGCCGTCAACCCAACCGGAGTCATCACCAAGACCCGCAAAATCAGCAAGTCCCTCGAAGAGATGACGATGATTACCGGCGACGCCCACGTCGCCGAAGTCATCAACACCGCCGTGAACAGCGGCAAGACCACTGTTCTTGTTATCGCCGCGCTCTCGATCATGTGGGTGTCAATGCTCGGGCGTCGCCCACGGTTCGCGGATGCCTCGTCTCACCACCGGGCAGCGCAGAATGATGCGACAACCCTGTGGTCCGAGCGCATCATCCGAATCTTCCGGTGGGCGTACCCATTTGCGGTCGTGCTCGGCATTCCGCTCATTGCCCTCGCGGGAGCGGCCAACGCGTCGTGAGCGACATCCGACGCTCGCTTGAGCGGATGCAGAAACAACTAACCGCAACACCGTCGCGCGCCGCCGTGGTGGTTCTTGCCGTCGTCGTGGTCCTCGTCGGGCTCGGCTTCGCCGGCTACTTCCTGCGCAACGCGGTCGTCGAGAGCCTGGTTGCGGCTGACGCTCTCGGTGACTCCGGATCCGTGTGGGCGGTGACGTTCCTCGCGATGGTCGCGCCGGGAGTCGTGTTGTCGGCCGCGTGCGCCGTCTATGTCGCGACCTTCCGCGGGTGGTCGTTTGTCGCCGTCCTGCTCTCGCTGTTGCTCGTCGTTCTTGCGGTCGGAGCGTCGGGGCCACCGCGCACGAACGACGTCGACAAACCCGAAGCCCTCGTTGTACTGATGCTCGATCTCGGAGTTGACGGGGCGAGATCCGTAGTGCTGTTCGGAGCATTCCGGGCCGGGCTGCTCACGCTCGGTGTGCTCGTCGCTTTCGGCCTCACCTGGGCGGCAGCGCTGCACTACCAGCGGCCCTCGTTGCGCGGCCGGCCTTCGTTCCCCGTGGCGTATATCTTCATCGCGCGCAGCTTCCGCTGGGTCTACCCGGCCGTTGTCGTGATCGGCATTCCGATTCTGACGATTCTTGGCACGGCAGGCACCAGCTGATCGCAGCTCGCGCGCTGCCTCGCTACGCTGAGGTCGTGGACACGCAACGACCGGCAGGAACCATTTTCGAGCACGCGCGCAAGCTTGACGCGCACGGCCAGGTCGACGACTTCTGGATGCGGGTCGAGGGCGACACGATCGTCGCGACCGGCAGCGGTGCGGCTCCGCACGCCGACGGCGACACCGAGCGCATCGACGTCGGTGGGCACTGGCTGGTTCCCGGATTCATCGACCTGCACGGCCACGGCGGCGGCGGGCACTCCTACGACGACGCCCCCGAAGAACTGCTCGCTGCGATCGCCGTGCACCGCTCGCACGGGACGACCCGCACCGTCGTAAGCCTCGTCGCCAACCCGGTCCCGTACCTGCGCGCGAGCCTCGGCATGATCGCCGATCTCGCCGCGGATGACCCGCTGATTCTCGGCTCCCACCTCGAAGGCCCGTTCCTCGCCGCCGCCCGTCGCGGAGCGCACAACGGCGACTACCTCAGTGAGCCGCAGCCGTACCTCGTCGAAGAACTCATCGGAGCAGCGCGCGGAACTCTGCGGCAGCTGACCCTTGCGCCCGAATTGCCGGGCGCCCTCGAGGCGATCGACGTACTCGTCGAGGCCGGCGTTGTGGTGGCGATCGGTCACACCGAAGCCGACTTCGCCCAGACGAACGAGGCGTTCGACCGCGGGGCGCGACTGCTCACCCACGGGTTCAACGCGATGCCCGGCATCCACCACCGTGCTCCCGGGCCGGTGATCGCGGCGTTCGAAGACGAGCGCGTGACGATCGAGCTCATTCTCGACGGGCTGCACATCGAGCCGCACGTCGCGAAGCTCGCGTTCGCCTCCGCGCCCGGCCGCATCGCGATGGTGACGGACGCGATGGCCGCCGCAGGCTCGCACGACGGCGACTACACGCTCGGATCCCTGACGGTAACCGTGCGGGATGGGCTCGCCGTGCTGCGCGGAACGAAGACGATCGCCGGGTCGACGCTGACCCAGGATGCGGCGCTGCGGACCGCTGTGCAGCGCGCCGGAGTAGACCCGCGTATTGCCGTCGAAGCCCTGACCCTCACGCCGGCGCGAGTGCTGTCGCTCGAGCACCGGCACGGGCTGCTCGCCCCGGGCTATGCCGCCGACGCGGTGTTCCTCGACCACGCCTGGCAGGTAACCCGCGTCTTCGCCGACGGTGCCGAACTCGCCCTGCACCCCTAACCCTTCAGAATTAACCGGTTTCAAGGAGATGCCAGCCGAAACCGGCGCGAACCACCACAAATGTGACAATTAGCCTCCGCGGATCCTTGAAACCGGTTAAGGAAATCGGGGAAGGAAAGCTAGAAGCGCTCCCAGTCGAAGCGGTTGTCCCAGGCGTGACGGTAGTAGTCGGCGTTGGTGAGGGATGACGCCGCAGCCTCGTCGACGATGATCGTGACCTTCGGATGCAGCTGTACCACCGATCCCGGAACCGACGCGCTCACCGGTCCTTCCGCTGCCGCCGCGATCGCCGGGGCCTTCGACTCCCCGAACGCCATCAGCACGAGGTGCCTGGCGCGCAGGATGGTGCCGAGTCCCTGGGTGAGGCAGTGCCGTGGAACGTCGTCGATCGAATCGAAGAATCGCGCGTTGTCGGCGCGGGTCTTCTCGGTCAGCGTCTTCACGCGCGTCAGCGAGGCGAGCGACGACCCCGGTTCGTTGAATCCGATGTGCCCGGTGCGACCGATGCCGAGAATCTGCACGTCGATCCCGCCAGCCGCGTCGATATCGCGCTCGTAGCGCTCCCCCGCACCCTGGATCGGTCCGCCGTCGTCGCCCGGCACCCGGATCAGCGACGGCGTCAGTCCGAGCGGTTCGACCACCTCGCGCGTAATGACCGACCGGTAGCTCTCCGGGTATCCGACCGGCAGCCCGATGTACTCGTCGAGCGCGAAACCACGCACCCGCGACAGGTCTAGTCCACGCTCACGAAGGGCCGCCCAGGTCGTGAGCGGCGTCGTTCCGGTCGCGAGCCCGAGCACGGCATCCGGCCGCGAGCCGACTGCCGCAACGATCGCGTCAGCGGCGACAATGCCCGCCGCCGCTGCGTCATCCACGATCACAATTTCAGCCATTACGACCCTCCGAGGTGTGCGGCGCCGAGCGCGGCGACGGGAGTTCCCGCCGGCAGCAGGCTCACCCGCGACGCTAGCTCAAGCGAGTGAATAAAGGGCGACTGGCTGGACCACCCGGCGAACACGGCGCCGACGCCCTGCATGAGCCGGTCGCCGAGGGTACCGATCCCGCCGCCGATAACGACACGGTCGACGTCGACGGTGAGCACGAGAATACGCACGGCGCTGGCCACGCCCTCGAACAGTCGGCGACGAATCTCGAGCGCTCGCTCGTCTCCGGCATCCGCTGCGGCGAGCATCGCGCTCACGGCGTTCTCTTCGCCGGTCGCCCACTGGCGGGCGATTCCCGACCCGGATGCCATCGACTCGAGCCCACCGTGCTGCCCGTCCAGGTCGAGGGGTCCGGCCGGGTCGACCAGGATGTGCCCGATCTCGCCGGCCGCGCCGCGCGCACCGCGCCAGAGTTCCCCGCGCAGTACGAGCCCGGCGGCGAGCCCGGTACCGAGATTCAGATAGCCCATGGATGCCGTTGCCGGCAGGTCGAGGGCATGGAACGCCCCGAGGGCGGCGGCATTGACGTCGTTCTCGACCCGCACGTCGGTTCCGAGTCGCGCGGTAAGCTCTGCCCCGAGCTCGAGCTTCTCGACGCCGAGGTTGATGGCGTGGGTGACGAGTCCGGCGGACGAATCGACCGTGCCCGGAATCCCGACACCGATTGTGCTGAAGTCTTCCGGAGCAACGCCGGCGGCATCCGCGAGCCCGGTGACCGCGGCGACCGCCGTCGCGATGACCTCCGCAGATCCGAATCCGGTCGGCAGCCGCAGTTGACCGCGTACTTCGCCGTCGTCACCGACGACGACGGCCTCGGTCTTGGTCCCGCCGATGTCGATGCCGACCCGCAGCGATCCGGCCGTCATTCGCTTACTCTCACTCGTGTTGCTCCTTCGAGCCAGGCGACCAGTGCCCGGCTGACGTGCTTCGATGCTCCGAACGTCGCGATGTCGGCATACGCCCGGTCGTCGCCCGGCCAGCCCATGTCGACGACAATGACGGAGGGATGCGCGGTTCGGGCTCCCTCGATGAGGTCGCGTACCCAGCCGTGCCGGTGGTTGTCCTTACCGATGATGACGAGCTGGCCGGGCACCTCGGGCAGCGACCCGCCCTCGCTGACCCGAAACGCGACCGGCGGACCCCAGGGAGCCGTTCCGACCGCGATGTTCGCCACGGTCTCGACGCTGACGAGGGTTCGCTCCGCCTCGACGACGACTGCAGGTGCCACGTCGAACGCGCTCGAGGTGAGCGCGAGGTCGAACTCGGGTTCGGCATCCGGCGCCTCGATGGGACGAGCGGAAGCCGCAGCCGCCAGTTCGCGAGCGAGCGCAACGTTGCGGTCGCCCGCCTCAGCGAGCCGCTCACCGTGCAGTCGCCCGGCCGCCACCGCGGCGTCGAGCGCGCGATCGATACTCTCGAGTTCGTCGTCGGTGTTATTCGTGCCAATGCACAGCAGGTCGCAGCCCGCGGCGATCGCGCGCACGGCTGCCTCGGGAATGCCGAGTTCGCCGCTCGCGCCGACCATGTCGAGTGCGTCGCTGACGATGACGCCGGTAAAGCCCAGATCGTCGCGCAGGAGTCCCTGCAGAATCCCGCGCGAGAACGTCGCGGGATTCTCGGCGTCGAGCTGCGGAAGCAGGATGTGCGAGGTCATGATCGTCTTCGCGCCCGCCGCGATCGACGCGACGAACGGCACGAGTTCACGCTTGCGAAGTTCAGTGAGAGGGAGGTCGACGACCGGAAGCGCGAGGTGCGAGTCCTGCGCCGTGTCGCCGTGCCCCGGAAAGTGCTTTGCGCTGACGGCAATGGCGGTCGACTGCAGACCACGGGTCCAGGCCGCGCTGTGCCTGGCGACCAGCGCCGGGTCGGTGCCAAAACTGCGCACGCCGATGACCGGGTTGTCCGGGTTCGAATTGATGTCGACATCCGGCGCGAAGTTCAGGTTCACCCCGGTTCGACGCAACTGCCTGCCGACGGTCGCCGCGACGCTCTCGGTCAGTGCGAGGTCGTCGATGCGCCCGAGGACGGCGTTGCCCGGGTACGGCGAACCGACGTCGAAGTAGAGCCGCGTGACGTCGCCACCCTCTTCGTCGATCGCGATCAGGGCGTCGGGGTTGGCGTCGTAAATCGCTGCGGTGAGCTCACGCAGCTGGGTGCGCGAGGTGATGTTGCCGCCGAAAACGCAGACGCCGGCGAGCCCGTTGCGCAACCGGGTGGCGAGCCAGGAGGGAAGTTCGGTACCGACGAATCCGGGGAGCAGGACGCGCGATGCGAGCGAGGAAGCCACTAGCCCTTCACCGCCCCGCTCACGAGGCCCGACGTCAGTCGGCCCTGCACGACAAGGAAGAAGATGATCACCGGCACCGCGACGAGCGTCGACGCGGCCATGACCTGGCCCCAGTCGGTCGCTCGTGTCGCGCTGGCCTGCACAAAACCGCGCAGCCAGAGCGGCAGCGTCTGCGCCGACTCGGAGGGCAGCAGCACGAGCGCGACGGTGAATTCGTTCCACGCCTGCAGGAACGCGTAGACGCCGGACGCCACGAGCCCCGGTGCGAGCAACGGGAAGGTGATGCGCATAAAGGCGCCGAACCGGCTGAGCCCGTCCATCATCCCGGCCTCTTCGAGGTCTGCCGGGATGCCGGCGACGAAGCCGCGCAGCATCCAGATGGTGAAGGGCACGACGGCCGCCGTGTAGATGATGCTCGGGCCGATGACCGAGTCGAGCAGCCCGACGGTCGAGACCATCTTGTACTGGGCGATGAACAGGCCCTCGGCCGGAAGCATCTGCACGATGAGCACGGCGATCACAAAGCTCTTGCGCCCGCGAAAGCGGAACCGGCTGATCGCGACGGCCGCGAGGAAGGCGAAGATCAGGCAGAAGAACACGACGATGAGGGTGATCGAGACGCTCATGCCGAGCGCTGCGTAAAACGAGCCGTCCGAGAGCGCTGCGGTGAAGTTGTCGAGCGAGCCACCGAACGGAACGAAGGTCGGCACGAACGACTGCAGCTTGACGTTCGGAAGCATCGACGAGTTGACCATCCAGTACACCGGGAAGACCCAGATGATGGCAACGACGATGGCGACGATGCCGAGCACCGCTTTGGTCATTCGCGCGTTCACTTCTCGTCCTCCTTGAGCAGGCTGCGGATGTAGAACCAGCTGAGAATGATCGTGATCGCGAGAACCAGGATCGAGACAGCGGATGCCATTCCAAAGTCCTGCGACTTGGTTCCGAGCTTGTAGATGTAGGTACCGAGCAGGTCGAACTCACTCGATTTGGAGCCGGCGTCCTGCAGCATGGTGATCTGGGTGAAGACGCGCAAGTCCCAGATGATCTGCAGCAGGAACACGATCGCGATCACCGGGCGGATCATCGGAAGGATGATGCCCCAGAACCGCTGCCAGCCGTTCGCGCCGTCGAGCTGGGCGGCCTCCATGATCTCCTCGGAGACCTGGGTGAGCCCGGCGTAGGCCGAGAATGCGACGAACGGAACCGACATCCAGATCACGATGACGCTCGCGACGATAAAGAACGTCAGCGGGCTCGCGAGCCAGTCGAAGCGGTACATGTCGACACCCGGAATGGCGTCGAGAAGGTAGTTGATTGCTCCGCGCCGGCGATCGAACAGCCAGATCCACACGGTCATCGCGGCAACGACGGGCATCGACCAGGCCAGCAGCAGCGCGATCTGCAGCACGAGTCGCGGCCCCTTGGCAATCGCATTCATCAACAGGGCGAGCAGCAGGCCGATGGCGAGTGTCGCGACAGCGGTGACCAGGCAGAACAGGATCGACTTGAACACCACGATCCACAGCGACTCCTTCGTCGCGAGTTCGATGTAGTTGTCGAGAAAGACGAACGGTGCCGGCTTGCCGAACTGCTGCTGCAGCCCGTATTCCTGCATCGAGGTGACGACCTGCCAGACGAGCGGATAGCCCATACCGACGATGAGGATGCCGATGGCGGGAATGAGCAGCAGGTACGGGGCGCGCAGTTTGCGGCGTTTGTAGGTCAGCGAGCTGGTGGGCTTCGCGAGTGTTCCAGGCATGCGGCATCCTCCTTTCGGGATTGAGGCTTCTGGCAGTGGGCGGGGAAGAGTGTGGGTGGTTGGGCGGGCCGGAGCCCGCCCAACCGATGAAGAAACTACTTAGCCGTTGATCAGTTCGTCGATCTTGGCGTCGTACTCAGCGGCGAGCGTCGGAATGTCGCCACCGCCGTTGACCTTGCCGAAGAACTCTTCGAGCAGGCCGGAGCCTTCGACCGCAGCCCAGCCGGGAGCGGCGGGCGTGAGCTTCGACGCTGCGGCCGAATCGATGAGCGCCTTCGCGAACTGGTCGTCGCCGAGCGACGATGCATAGTCGAGGTTTGCCGGTCCAAGACCGTTCTCGCCGAGCATCGTCTGGAAGTCGGCGGAGAAAATGATCTTCATCAGTTCCTTCGACGCTCCCTGGTTCTTGCTCGCTGCGGAGATTGCGATGTTCGATCCGCCGGCGAAGACGGGAGCGGGCGAACCGTCGACACCGGGGAGCACGAAGGTGCCGAAGGTGTCGTCGTTCCAGGTCGCAATCGTCTTGGTGTCATCCGCCGGGTCGGGAGCCAGGTCACCGATCGACCAGTGCGCCCAGCCGGGAGCGAAGATCGTTGCGGCTTCGGGCTTTCCGGTCGTCTCGTTGTCATTGAGGTTGACCCACGGAGTGCTGTCGGCCTCGGTGACGGGAGCGAGCGAGGCGTCCTGGTAGAGCGCCTGCAGCTGGGTGAGGCCCTCGACGGTTTCGGCCGACGCGAGCGTCGACTTCCACTCGTCGCCGTCCTTCGCCGCGAGGTCTCCCCCGTTGGCGAAGATCCACGAAACACCGTTGCGCCAGTCCTCGCCACCGATGTAGAACCCGGACTGCTTAGCGGTCTTGAGCTTTGCGGCATCCGCGTTGAACTCCGCGAGAGTGGTCGGAACCTCGAGGCCCGCCTTCTCCCAGATGTCCTTCCGGAAGAACGCATAGCGCGAACCGAAGTAGTAGGGCAGCGCGTAGTTGGCGCCGTCGACCTCGCCGACCTCGACGAACGAGGGAAGCAGCTTGTCGCCGCCGAGCTCGTCGTACAGGTCGCTGATGTCCGTGAATGCGCCCGCGTTCGTGAACGTCGGTGACCAGGTGTTCCCGATCTCGACCACGTCCGGGGTATTCTCGGCATCAGGCAGTGCTGTGGTCAGCTTCGCAAGAGCATCTCCCCATGCCTGCTCCTCAATAGTGAGGGTGCCCCCGGTTGCGTCTGCGTACTCTGTCTTAAGGTAGTCGCGCAGCGTATCCGGGGTGTCACCTCCATTGAGCCACAGGGTGATGTTCTTTCCACCTTCGTCGGCCGGGGCCGATGACGGTGCACACCCCGCGAGAATGAGAGCTGCGGCAGTTGCTGCTGCAACTGCGACGATCTTTCTCTTCATTGTGTCTTCCTCTTTTTCTAAGCCCGAAGCGCCGGTCGGCCACTCCGTTGTGGTGCAGGGATCGGGGTCTCAGGAGACCCCCAGTAGTCCGGAGAGAACCATGACGGCTGCGCCGCGCATGACGATGTCCTCTCCGAGGGTTGTCATCCGCAGGGTGAGATCGCCGTGGAATTCGGCCATCGTTCGCGCGCGGAGGGTCTCGATGGTCGCCGTGGCCAGCACGCCATCAAGCAGGTGGGTCGGGCCGCTCAGTACAACCTCGGCGAGGTTGAGGGCTCCGACCACGGGAGCGAGGGCGATGCCGAGGCGCTGCCCCGCTTCCCGAAGAATGAGATCAGCGGATGCACCGCTGTCGCCGTTCGCGGCGGCGGCGAGCGCAGACTCGAGCCTCGGTACAGCGAGCCAGGTCTCGAGGCACCCGTGCTTGCCGCACACGCACTCGGCGCCGCCGTCGGTACCGACGACGACGTGACCGATTTCGCCGGCCGCAAAACGACTGCCGAACAGCGGGGTGCCGTCGAGCAGCAGTCCGGCGCCGACACCGTGGCCGATCTTGACGAGCATCATGTCGCTGTCGGCGTCACCGAAGCTGTGTTCGGCGAGCGCCGCGGCGTTCGCGTCGTTCGCCACGAGCACCGCGAGACCGAAGCGTTCGGACAGGATCTGCTGAAGAGGTTCGCCGCTCCAGCCGAGGTTGGGTGCCGACAGTACTATCCCGGCGAGATCGACGACACCGGGCGAACCGACGCCGACGCCGAGCACGGGAAGCGAGGCCAGCCCGACGAGTTCATCAGTGAGCGCGATGACCTTGGCCGTGGCATCGGATCCCGTGCTTCCGGCGAGCGGGAGTTCGGCCCGCTCGAGGATCTGGCCGTCGAGGTCGAGCACTGCACCCCGGAAGGTTGCATACCCGCTGAGGTCGATGCCGATGATCTGGAACGCCTCGCGGTTGAGGTCGAGCATGGTCGCGGGCTTGCCGGGGCGAGCGTCTTCGCGCTGGCCGGTTTCGACGACGAGGCCCTCGGACATCAGTTCGGCGACCAAGTCGGAGATCGTGACCCGAGTGAGGCCGGTCTGGCGGGCGATGTCGGCGCGACTCTGGGTACCGGCGCGGTACAGCGTCTGCAGCACGAGCGATCGGTTGTGGCCGCGGGCGTGTTCGGGAAGCACCTTGGTGCTCGGGCGCAGCGCCCGGCCGGTGGAGAACCCTCCGGTCCGCCCGATGAACGCGGCCGCGCCCCTCGCGAAGGATTCGGCCGGCTGGATGTTGTCCAGCCCGGCGGAAGCGCTTCGCTGCCCTTCCGTTGCAGTCATGTTTGTTAGTAAACCTTACGAACAAATTACGCGCAAGGTTCGTAAGGGGTGTTTACAAATCTGTTACACACGGAAACCTGCCTGAATTGTGAGGAGTTCCTCACGGCTTTCTCACAGCACGCCCCAAGGAATTGCTTTCTTATTCGGGCATGCTTGTAAGTACAACTATTCGCCACCGCAGAAAGCCAGGCCCATGACAACGCTCACTTCGAAGAACGCCGCCGTAGCCCTCGCCGCTTTCGCGCTGCTCGGCACCGTCGCCGGTTGCTCGTCCGCCGCAGACACCGCTTCGGGAACAGACACCGGAACGACCACCGAGACCGACACCAACTCGGGCACCGACTCGGGCACCACGACATCCGGCACCTACACCGACGGAACCTACGACGCCTCGGCGAGCTACCAGTCCCCCAACGGCACCGAGTCGATCGACGTCGAGATCACCCTCGCCGACAACGTCATCACCGCCGTCACCGTCACCGGCAACGGCGAGAGCCCCGACTCCCAGCGCTACCAGGGCGAGTTCGAGAACGGCATCGCGGATGTCGTCGTCGGCAAGAACATCGACGAGATCTCGGTCGACAAGGTCGCCGGTTCCTCGCTCACGAGCGGCGGATTCAACGACGCCATCGAGCAGATCAAGTCCGAGGCCACCGCCTAGGCGGCAACGCTCACCATGTCAGCCCTGCGATCTGCCCACCGGTTCGACGCCATTGGCGCGCCGTGGCAGATCGACACGGCCGAACCGCTCGGCGACGACGTGACCACCGCGATCGCCGAGCGGATCGAGGTGTTCGACCGCACCTATTCGCGGTTTCGCGACGACTCGCTCGTCGCCCGAATTGCCGCAACTCCCGGAGTCCACTCCTTTCCGGATGACGCCGGCCCGCTGTTCGAGCTCTACCGCTCGCTCTACGAGGCGACCGACGGCGCGGTGAGCCCGCTCGTCGGGCGCGCGCTCGAGAACCTCGGCTACGACCGCGCCTACAGCCTTCGGCCGTCCGCATCAGCCCAGCCGGTTCCGGCCTGGAACGACAGTTTTGCCTGGAACGGGCGGGAGCTGTCGACCGTTCGCCCGGTCACGCTCGATGTCGGGGCGGCCGGCAAGGGCTACCTTGTCGACATCGTCGGCGCCGTGCTCCGGGACTTCGGCATCACCGACTTCGTCATCGACGCCAGCGGGGACCTCGTGCACTCGGGTGCCGGGTCCCTGCGGATCGGCCTCGAGCATCCGCTTGATCCGACCAAGGCAATCGGCATCGCGCAGGTATCGAACGGGTCGCTGTGCGCCTCAGCGTCGAATCGCCGAGCCTGGGGCGACGGGCTCCACCACGTCATCGATGCCCTGACCGGCCTCCCCACCCGCAGCGTCATCGCGACGTGGGCAATCGCGCCGACCGCACTGCTCGCCGACGGGCTCGCCACGGCGCTGTTTTTCACCGATCCGGAGCGGCTGACAGCGGTGTGCCCGTTCACGTACGTCCGGATGTATTCAACCGGACGAGTGGATCACTCGCCCGATTTCGAGGGGGAACTTTTCGTATGACCACTACGCTCACACCGCTCCACTCCAGCAAGCAGTGGCTCGACCGGGTGACGGGCCGGGTCACGATGTATCGCCTCGTGCTCGTGCTGCTCGCCGCCATTGCCGCCATCGCCCTGGTGCTGGCCGCTCTCGGACAGCTCTCGTACACGCTGCCAGCCCTGCTCGCGAGCCTCGCTGTGACGGTCGTTGTCACCGTCGTGACGAGCTGGCTATTCGCCCTCGTCTTCCGCGGCAGGGCACACCTCGAGTCGTCGATCATCACCGGACTGCTGCTGTTCTTCGTGCTGCTGCCGACGCTCGAAGTCGGGCAGCTGCTCGTGCTCGCCCTCGCCGGGGTCATCGCGAGCCTGTCGAAGTACCTGCTCGCCATCCGCGGTCGCCACATCTTCAATCCAGCCGCGATCGCGGCGCTTATCGTCACCGCGACCGGCCTGACCTACAGCGGCTGGTGGACAAGCACCGCGATCCTGCTTCCCTTCGTTGCCGTCGCGGCCTTCCTCGTGCTGTACCGCACCCGCCGGCTCGGCATGGGACTCATCTTCATCGTGCTCGCCGCGGCCATCATCGTCGTGCGGATGATGAGCACCGGATCCGACGTCGGTTCCGCAATCGTCACCGCGTTCACGTCGTACCCGATCGTGTTCCTCGCCGGCTTCATGCTGAGCGAGCCGCTCACGCTTCCGCCGCGTCGCTGGCAGCAGTGGGGACTCGCCGGGCTCGTTGCGGTGCTGTTCGCCGTGCCGTTCAATGTTGCAGCGATCGTCTACTCGAGCCCGCAGCTTGCGCTCGTGCTCGGCAACCTCGTCGCGTTCTTCTTCGGGCAGCGACGCGCGCTCAAGCTCTCGCTCGCTTCGAAGACCCAGCTCACCCCGACCACGTGGGAGTTCGCCTTCGAGCCGGCGAAACCGGTGGCGTTCCGGCCCGGCCAGTACATGGAACTCACGCTTCCGCACGGACGAGCGGATGTCCGCGGCAGCCGCCGGGTCTTCAGCATCTCCTCCGCACCCGCGACCGGCCAGGTGACCTTCGCCATCAAGGACGGCCCCAGCTCGTTCAAGCGCGCACTGCTCGCGCTTGAGCCGGGAGCCGTCGTGCGCGGGACTTCCGTCGGCGGCGACTTCGCACTGCCAGCGGATGTCGCCACACCGGTACTGCTCGTCGCCGGCGGGATCGGGATCACCCCGTTCGCCAGCCAGCTCGCCCATGCCGCCGTGAACGGGCACAACCGCGACGTTGTCGTTGTGTACTCGGTGAGCGACCAGTCAGAACTCGCCTACGCCGACGTTCTCGAATCGAGTGGTGCCCGCGTTGTGCTCCTGTCGCCCAGCTCCCCGGCAAACCTTCCGGTCGGCTGGACCTGGGCTGGCAATGGCCGCATCACGACCGAGCTGCTCGAGCGCGAGGTTCCGGATGCCGCCGCGCGCCGGGCGTTCGTATCCGGTCCGCCGAGCCTCGTGAACGACGTGCGCACGATGCTCCGTGCCCTTGGCGCGAAGCGGGTAACCGCCGACTACTTCAGCGGGTACTAGCGC
>Ga0247815_10001303_pt1 | contig 19267 bp, 18 predicted proteins | sample UWRJL194509B1_FD_181014 | JGI IMG/M metagenome (GOLD analysis project Ga0247815, IMG submission 181014) | Plant litter microbial communities from Arlington Agricultural Research Station in Wisconsin, United States - UWRJ-L194-509B-1 | ecosystem: Environmental > Terrestrial > Plant litter >...
AATAACAGCCGCCTATGTATTGAACACGCTAATTGAAAAGCCATTTTTGAAAGTAAGAAACATGATCCTAAGACGTATCGGTAATTAATAAGTTATAACACAAGATCCCCAGTTTGCTTTATAATAATATAGTTTTAATGACCTGGTTCAGTTCAAAGTATGAGAATAATTAACAAGACTTATTGCCGATTAACCTAGTGAATTACTATCAGGAAGCAAACTGGAATTTCATCCATTTTGCTCATATTTTTAATGCGTACAGCCACTTATCCAGCTCAGTATCAAGGTCCGAATCAGCTTTTTTAAAGTTAAGTAATTCTACAAAAATCCACCAATTTTTTTCTGAAACTAAATCGTCAGTACCCCTGTCGATCACACATGCATCGTGAAAATATACCGCCTCCCGACTATACTTCAAAACAAAGTTATCTAAGATCCCAATCATATACACTTTTTTAAGATCATATTCCCATGGAATAGTGATATTTTACGTCTACCCTAGGTAATAATGCCTCCATAGATTGAATTTGCTCCGTAGCATTTAGCATCAGTGAATAGTCCAAGTAAAGCCGTGAATTGTTAACTAATCGCCTATTTATAACAGTGACCTTTGTAATGGTTTAAAAATACATGGTAATCATGTAAATCAAATAAGAATTAAGACCAGACAATATGGAAACGGATGAAAAAAATATGAAAACTACAATTGCAATTATAGGGGCAGGTGTATCGGGGTTAACGCTCGCTACTTTCCTGCAAAAATCAGGAATACCTTGCATTGTGCTAGAAAGACGTGATCGTGCATACATTGAAATGCGGCAACGTGCCGGCGTTGTTGATGCCCGTGCGGTTCGCATGTTCGAGCAATGGGAATTGGCAGACAAGCTTCTTGCAGGCCCTGTTGCGGGGACAATAAATTACCGCCTAAACGGCTCAGATCGTATTTTCGAACTTGCCGGAGATGACGGAAGCGGGAGCCGTTTTTGTACTCAGCAAATGCTTGTAGGAAACCTGATGAGGGAATTTCTTGACAACATGAACGGTGATGTTCGCTGGAATGTTAAAGATGTCGCAATCCATAACGAAGAAGGTCAACGACCATACATAAATTATACAGATGAAACCGGCACGCATGAACTTGTCTGCGACTATATTGCCGGCTGTGATGCCGACCTTGGGGTGAGCCGGGCATCTATCCCGGATGGCATTTTAACAAAGTATACTCATGAATTCGGTTATGCTTGGTTGGCTGCACTTGTTGAAGCACCTGTTACGGGGCATCCTATTATGGGCGTAAGTGACTACGGCTGTGTTGCCCAATTACCTCGAGGCCCTCTTAGAAGTCGTTACTATCTGCAGTGTGCATTGAGCGATAATGCCCAGGACTGGCCGGACGAAAGGGTTTGGGACGAGATCCGTCTGCGGTTGAATGATCAGACTGTTCAGAATGCGGTAATCCATGATAAGTTTTTCGTTCCATTACGCTCTGTAGTTCATGCGCCAATGCAATACCACAACCTATTTCTTGTCGGTGATGCCGCGCATCTTGTACCACCTACAAGTGCAAAGGGAATGAACCTTGCGCTGTACGATGTAGACATTCTTTCGCAGGCACTTGTGAGTGCGGTGCGCGACCATAATACTGATGGGCTTGCAAATTACTCTGATACCGTATTGCCACACATCTGGAACTATCAGGATTTTGCGGTATGGATGACAGACATGATGCATGATGCTGGAGATCCTACCCAAAACGGAACCTTTCAACAGATGACTGCGCGCGCGCGTCTAGACAATTTATTCAGCTCTCCAACAGCAGCAAAGCTCCATAATGAATATCAACAAGGTTTAAATTAAAATCTATACATAGTAAGGTGGACATGTGATGTGTCCACCTCTTTAAGCACTTCATAGAAGATTTGTTTATTAATTATGCCGACCTTTAACGTAATGAGTAAAAATATGAAAATACCGGTTCACCGCATGGACGATTGGTTTTCAGGCGTCTATCTAAAGCCTTTTGGTTTGGAGCATTCAGCCGGACAGGGGTATAAAATCTCGGAACCCCATCGGCACGATTTCTACTATTGTGTCCTTGTAGATAAAGGAAGCATGGAAATGGAAGTTGATTTTAAAAAAGTTCGACTCATTGATCAAACCCTTTTTCTTTCATATCCTGGTCAGATACATCAAATTAATTCAGCACGAGCGGAACATGGCTGGTTTTTAGCCTTCGATCCATCTATGCTGGATGAACAGCTTAAAAACATCCTGGATCAATGTTTATCAGAAATTATACTTACGCCTTTATCTCCTGAGCAATCTGCTGGCCTATGCATTTTTATTGAAAACCTGTTTGCCATTTATAATGACCCACACCATATGTTTCGTCAAGCCATTACCCAATCAATGGTTACTGCGCTTATCTATCAGCTCGCCTCAATCTACCTATCCATGGAACGCTTCAACCTAATTAGACATTCCGCGAGAAGTATCGAAATTACTAAAGCATTCAAACAAGCGCTACGTCATAACCTCAAAACAATCAGAAGGCCATCTGAGTTTGCTGAAAAGATGAATATGACAACTAGCTATCTTAATGACACTGTTAAAGCAGTTACTGGTTTTTCTGTCAGCTACTATATTCAACAGGAAATGATGCGGGAAGGGCAAAGGCTATTATACTATTCCAGTCTTTCTGTCAAGGAAATAGGTAATATACTAGGATTTGAGGATGAAAAATATTTTAATCGCCTATTTAAAAAAGTGATTGGCATTTCACCGGGAGCATTTAGGAAAAAAGCTACTTACTAATTCCAAAAATAATATTGGCTTGCTTCTCGATAAACGGTGGAATAATGGATGCCGTAAAACTTTAATTAAGGTCAGATCAGCCAGGACCGTCTTTTTAAGGAGGGTTTACTTTGAGGGGAATGAACTTTTATCCTAACTCGTAGTTAGGGCGTTTTGAGACAATAACTGATAATTTAAAATTGTCAATTAAAGCAGGTAACTTAGTACATAAACTATTCTAGAATATATATATTGGATTTACCAAAATTTGGAAATATTGTAAAGGGGCTACGCCGTTATTATCCGGTATCCGATTCATCTATTGAGGAACTCATCGCGCATTTGAATGAGTGGCACTATCCTAAAAACCATTTTTTAACCCAAACCGGGATCAAGGATCATCATATATACTTCATAGAAGAGGGTTGTGCACGTACCTTCTTTTTTGCCGGAAATACAGAAGTAACAAACTGGTTTAGTATAGAAGGCGACGTTACCTTTTCGTCTACTTCATTTTATCATGCACTACCTGCATTAGAATATGTACAGCTTTTGGAAGATTCACTGATCTATAAAATGCCTATTAAAACGCTTAACAAACTTTACGAAACCAACATTGATATAGCTAACTGGTCGCGGGTTATTCACCAGGAAGCACTTCTAAAAATGCAGAACTTACGATTAGATCGGTTATCACTTTCAGCTAAAGAAAGATATGAAAAGTTCATTACAGAAAACCCGGGCTTAAGCGGCCGGGTGAACTTAGGTTTTATTGCTTCTTATTTAGGAATGACACAGCAACATCTTAGTACACTCCGGGCCGAGGTGCGATTTTAAGATACATGAAGATTGATCAGCGCCGACTTTGTTATTTTTGCCTTTTATCAATTGCATATGAAAACTGAAATACAAAAGTGCCTCGATGGCGAAATTTTCAATACCTCGGATCCTGAGATACAAGAGATCATTAAACGGGCCCGCGAACTAACTAAAGAATATAATTATCTGGCAAGTACCGATAATATCAAAAAGGGGACGCTTTTAACAGAACTATTAGGAAGTATAGGCAAGAACGTTGCAATTGACACCCCTTTTTACTGTGATTATGGACGCCATATAACAATTGGCGACAACGTGATCATAAATATCAACTGCACCTTCGTTGACTGTAACAGAATAGATATTGGAAACAATGTATTGATCGCCTCAAATGTCCAGATCTATACCGCTACGCATCCCCTCGGAACTGATGAACGGCTTATTGAGAACTGGACGGAATCAGATAGCGGCCCATTTTTCCGAACCTACGCACTTCCGGTTAAAATTGAGGATAACGTTTGGATCGGAGGAGGAGTGATCATTTTACCTGGAGTAATTATTGGAAAGAATTCTGTCATAGGTGCAGGAAGCGTTGTAACCCGTTCGATCCCGGAAAATTCTGTGGCTTTTGGCAATCCATGTAAAGTTATCAGAGAGAACAATCCAACCGTTTAGCTATACATCTATATTCATATGACCAAAATTAAAGCAATAATATTTGACCTTGATGGCACATTAGCCAATACATTACCATTATGCATTGCCGCATTCAGAAAATCCATTGAACCACTTATAGATCGCTCCTTATCAGATGAAGAGATCATTGCGACGTTTGGCCCATCGGAAGAAGGAACTATTATGGCATTGGCACCAGAACACTACGAAAAAGGCGTTTCCAGTTATTTAAAGTTTTACAAACAGCTTCATGCAATGTGTCCCACACCATTTGAGGGCATTGAAGATTTATTAATTAATTTAAAAGATAAATCAGTAAAGATTGCCATGGTAACTGGCAAAGGCAAGCACAGTACCGATATATCTTTAGAACAATTTGGCATTGGTAAATATTTCGAAGCCATCGAAACTGGTATATCGGCAGGCCCACGAAAAGCGGAGGGCATACAAAACATCTTAGACCTTTTTGAAGATATACAGAAGGAAGAAATCATATACGTTGGTGACGCTCCAAGTGACATCATTGCAAGCAGGAAAGTTGGGATCCCGGTAGTGGCAGCAGCTTGGGCAGAAACAGCAGAGGCCGAAAAGCTGAAAGAATTACATCCCGATATGTTGTTTGATAATATTCGCGATTTTACTCATTGGTTAATACTAAGTATAGGAACGACGGGTTGCGAAATTGATTGTAACTCCTTTTAATCTATTCTCTATAGAGCTTTCTAGACCTTACCTACATCATCTCACACAATATACGCTCTCACCCACGCTGTTCTGCAGGAAGGTTATTCAGAAGCTTTAAACTACAAGGGCTATTCGACAAGAGACAGTTTGCGTTCTATAATTCGCATCCATTTGACTTACTTCACCTATTAAAGTTTGAATCAGACAATCCTTGGTGTGCATTGAACAATTCCTGCATTCAATACCATGATAACTTTGTACATAATAATCAACAAGTATAATCATGGTTACAATAATCACCCTATTTACAAAACCATGCTGAACTTGTAGCGACGAAAGGCTATGCGGCTGCTGCTGCAAATCTGCTAAAAAACGAATTGAATAATATTATTCTTCAAAATTTAAATCATTAAAATGAAAACAGTATTAATTACCGGTACATCTTCAGGAATAGGAAGAGCCGCGGTGCTAAAATTTAACAACGAAGGTTGGAATGTAATCGCTACGATGCGTGCACCAGAAAAGGAAACAGAGTTAAACCAACTAGATAATGTTCTTGTTGTTGCTTTGGATGTTCAGAAACCAGAATCTATTGCCGATGCTATAGTTGCTGGTATCGATAAATACGGAAAAATTGATGCCGTAGTGAACAACGCTGGAGCTGCAATATTTGGTGTATTTGAACAGGCGACAGAAGATCAGGTGAATAAAATATTTGACACCAATGTTTTTGGTCCCATGCGTGTTTTGAGGGCCATACTTCCCTACTTCAGAACACAACGTTCAGGAACAATAATCAACATTACCTCGCAAGGCGGAAGGGTTACTTTTCCAACCTGCAGCATCTACCACGCAACAAAATTTTCGCTCGAAGGGTTAACCGAAGCCCTTTCCTATGAACTGATTCCCTTTGGAATAAGAACAAAAATTGTAGAACCAGGGTCAACTGTGACAAAATTTGTTGGTGGAGCAGTAGTGACGGGAGGGGAAATTCCTGAATACGAGCAATTTGTAAATATCGGATTGGGAAATTGGGCTAAGTATGATACAATGGCTTCCCAGCCCGAAGAGATAGCAGAAACCATTTTTACTGCAGCAACTGATGAAACTGATCAATTGAGATATCAGGCAGGTAAAGACACGGAACTTTATTTAGGTAAAATGCAAGATGGTGACGATCAGGCCTACGTAGATTATATGCGTGAACGATTCATTCCGGAATATTTAAGCACAAAAAGATAGTAATGAAGTATAAGGAAAGCACTATTCTTATCACTGGAGCAGGCACCGGAATGGGGCTCGAGGCTGCAAAATGGTTTTCGGCACAGGGCAGCCGGGTGGTGATCTTAAGGTATCTTCGCTCGCCCGAAGAGGCTTTATTAATGGTGAACCAGGCAACTGGAGCATAATTTTTTGTAATTTTAGATTGTTAAGGCTGCTTGGAAATTTTAAGCAGCTTTAACTCTCCTAAACATCGGTGTTATAATGAAACAGGATAAGAAAAATACCTTGATCTATAAAAGTGAAAAGCTGGAGGAGTTTGAAACCTTAAGACTTCTGTCCAACCAGGAACAAAAGCAGCACAAGCCTTTTCGTCTGTTTAGTTCTGCCGATTGCTTATCTGGAACACCTATCACTTACAGAAGAAGAGATTACTTTAAGGTTAGCCTATTACGTGGTGACTATATTGTTCATTATGGGGATGAGAGCATAAAAGTCTCTGGTTGTACGCTTTCCTTTTTTAGTCCTTGGATTCCCTATACTATAGAGCAGATAAAGGAATAAGAAAATGCCGGCTATATGATCTTTACTGAGCTCTATTATGATACTTATTTTAATAAGGGAATAAGACAAATTCCTTTATTTGACAATGAATCCAAGCCGCTTTTTCTTCTTGATGAAAATCAGGAAAAGGAAGTAAAGGCGATCTTCTTAAAAATTGAGCAACAGCAACGTTCTGATTATTCGTTAAAGGATGACCTAATCAGGAATTACCTTAATGAATTAATGCATTATGCAAATACATTGCAGATGGCTACGGAAAGGCACCACGCGTTCTCTTCAAAAGAGCGATTGCACAATGTGTTTAACGAATTGCTGGATCGACAGTTTCCGGTGGAGACCGCCAATCACAAACACCTTCGCACAGCGAGTGATTTTGCTGATGCCCTTAATGTTCATGTTAATTACCTAAATAGAATCTTAAAAGAGAAGACTGGTAAGTCTACAAGTACAATTTTGTTTGAACGGATTCTAAAGGAATCTATTATTTTACTGAAACATACTACGTGGAGTGTATCTGAAATCGCCTACAACCTAGGATTTAAAGACGTATCACATTTTAACCACTTTTTCCGGAAACAAGCGCACACTACGCCCAGCTATTATAGAAATTGATTTAACGCTCCGTAAATAACTAAGATTCAAATCTGTTGGCCTTTGTGATACATTTCGGCTACAATTTCATATAGTCTTATAATTTCTTACAGGATTTACTTTTATCAAAAAAGGATGGAATACTTAGACACGAGCTTCCTTCTGTGCAATTCTTGTAAAAACAATAAGATTGTTGCAAATACCAGCTCATAGGTCGGTGTTTGCAACAATCCGTTATTGATTGCAGGCATGCAAAATTTTGAAGATTGTATCCTGCATTTAAAGTAAATAATATGTAGTTTACCAGTTACAATGAAGCCCGACTATTTTTAAATGCTAAAAAGTACAGCCGGGTCTCCTGTTTGCCAGACGTTATCAACTGTATAGCGTTGAATAACCCAAACGTCATCCTCTTTAATTAGTTCTACGTCATACCTATTTTTCATAAGAAAGTGGCGAGTGAGATCATCTGAAGGCAAATGTTGCGCTTCTACCAACGCATCTAATACTGCCTTATCTCCATTAAGGGTAACCCTTGGATTACTTACAGAATGAGTGGTGTCAATTTTGCTAAGCGCGCTTGTAAGCATAGCAACGATGTTTTCCCGGCCTTGTAGTATTGGAAATTCGACACCAACCTTTTTTCCGGCAGGACCAAAATCGGAGATGGCATCTTTTGCTAAGGAAGATGAAAGAAGGTCATTATCTCGGAGATCAATGCCGGCTGCAAACCTGTAGAGGGCATCAATTACAGCTAACTTGTCGATTGTTTCTTGAATATTTGTCATGTGATTTTTCTTTTATTGAATTATTAAATTAACTCTACAAATCTCCTGACTACACAACCGAAATAATGGGGATTTTCAAACCAATGATCAGCAAAATCAAGCCATCATATTTTTTCGGAAAGCTGTTGGTGTGGTTCCCCCGTAAGTTTTAAAGGATTTGATAAAATGCGAAACATCTTCATAGCCCAGGCACCAGGCAATTTCAACAATATTCCAAGTTGTACTGGTTAGTAATTCCTGAGCATCCCGAATCGTACGTTCAGAGATTAGCTGAGAGGTGGTTTTGCCAGTATTTCTTTTTAGCACCCGGTTCAAGTAATTTACATGTAAGGATAGCTGTTGCGCAAATTCTGTGGGATGCCGTAAAGCCATCCGATGGGCTGGCGAAGTGATAGGAAATTGTTGTTCGAGCAACTCTATGAACCGCTGTGTTACCCGAACACCGGCATTAGAAAGATGTGGCCGGGGGTTTGGTGCTGGTCGGAGCTTAATGGCTTTCAGTATAAGTTGCATGACCAAGGTGCGGAGCAGGTCATATTTCAGGCGGAAATCCTCCGCAATTGCCAGCATCATTTGTTCAAATAAGCCTATAAATTCCAGTCGTTGTGGCTCTGTAAGGCAAAGAACCGGAGCGCTAGCGTCGGTGAATACTTCATAAGTGCCAATGCCTGCGAATTTATCAAAAAACTCTTCAGTAAATACGCAAAAATAACAGGTTTGTTGCACCCCTAGATGTTCTAAGCCATATACCACGTTGGATGACGAAAATATAAGGGCAGAACCCTCAAATTCGTAGCTATTGCTTTCATCAGACAATTTATTATGCCCATGATGCAAACTTATCTTATAGTAGCCAGGCCGATTATAGGGCCGGCAAATGAACGATTCGACTGCATCTTCTACCTGAAACACATTAAATCGTCGAATGTCACTGGCAACATCGTCATCCAGCCAGGTGTTCTTATGCGATAAAGGGGTGCTTATGTGCTGTGGTTCCATTCCTATTATTTACGTAAATTCGATAACCTTCTACTAGATCTCGTCTAAACAGAGTACGGTTATTTACAAAGCAATATCTTAAACGCTTATTGCAAAAACAAGTACTATAAGTTTAGGCATTAAGCATATTTCTCAAAATCTATTAACTTTGATAGGCTTTCTCCAGAATAAACGCTATCCCATTGTACCAATTTAAGCATGATCGGGATTAAGGCCTGCCCTTTTTCTGTAAGTGTATACTCCACCCGTGGAGGAAGTTCCTTAAACTCTTCTCTTGAAACTACCCCGTCTTCCTCCAACTCCCTCAAAGTTGATGTTAGTACTTTTTTGGATATCGAACCTACTGTCGCGGCGATTTGTCCAAACCTAGCTTTTTTGTCCCTGAGCGCCCAAATTAAAATTGGCTTCCATTTCGTTCCAAGTATGGCCATTGAACGGTGCATTGGGCAGTCACTGTATTGAAAAATCGCTTTTTTCATTCGGGTTACCTTTAGGTTACTGGTATTTGATCTATTGGTTACAAATGTAGACTATTAACAGTTCCTTTGTGAAAGAATAATAACAAAGTATGAAAAGATTAGAAAACAAGGTCGCTATTATCACAGGTGGTAATAGCGGTATAGGATTAGCAGCAGGCTTTCTCTTTGCCCAAGAAGGTGCTAAAGTAGCAGTTACCGGACGTAATCCAGAATCAGTGAAAAATGCAGCTGAACAAATTGGCAAAGGTTCATTAGGAATCGTAAGTGATGTTACGGATATAAACAGCATAACGACCACCTATGAGCAAGTTACTCAGGCTTTCGGAAAAATAGATGTATTGGTTATAAATGCAGGCGTAGCTGAATCAGCGCCGCTGGCAGAATTTACAGAACAGCAATTTGATAATATTGTCGATGTAAATTTTAAGGGGGCGTTCTTTTCCGTGCAACGTGCCTTACCATACCTTAATGATGGAGCATCAATCATATTAACATCAAGTTCGTTAAATGAAAAAGGCTTTGCTGGCTATGCAGCATATGGCGCATCAAAGGCTGCTGTAAGGTCTTTAGCGAGAAATTTCTCTGCTGACCTGATGGATAGGGATATTCGGGTAAATGTTCTTTCGCCTGGTGGGATGGACACACCATTTTATGGAAGAAGCGGTGCTTCAGCAGAAGAAGTAGCTGGTATTAAAAATTACATGAGTTCTCTGATTCCACTTAAAAGACTGGGAAAACCTGAAGAGGCAGCGGAAGCCTTCCTTTTTCTTGCGTCCGATTCCTCAAAATACATGATTGGATCAGAATTGTCAATTGATGGAGGCGTGAAAGCAATATAAAGTCATTTCGTATTTAGCACATTGTGAGTACGGTGGCAAATCGACTAAAAGCAGGAAATCTGTAATAAATGTTTTGGGATAAGCATATCAGAAATAAATTTGATCAGCTTAATAATTAGTAAGATAAAGTTATGGACATCAAATTAAAGACAGGATTAAACCACATTGAATTTTGGGTATCAGACTTACGCAAATCCATCAAATTCTACAACAGTTTTTTGCCTTTGGTGGGCTGGAAACAAATCAGCAAAGTTTCCTTTTCTGATGGCAATATGGTTATATACTTCCAAGAGATGAAGGATGTGCAGAAAACCAGGTCTCTTGGGGTCAGACATCTTTGTTTTCAGGCTACTGAAAGGGAACAGGTTGACCAGGTATATAATGCACTTTTAAATGAGCAGGCCAAATTTATTCGCGGCCCGCTACTGATGCCGTATTCAAAAGATTACTATACTATTGACTTCTTTGACCCTGATGGACAAGTGCTCGAAGTAGCGCATACGCCACACGCCGATATCAGCTAAAGTATGATATAAAAGCATTAATAGAATTTAAATCAATTCATATTTAACTCAGCCGGCCCCTTTATTGCCCTTGTTAAATTGCCTGCGGGATGTAAGGCAGCTTTACATGCACATAAAGCGCCATTTCAGATCGCCAAATGTATATTGTCAGATACTGACAATATACATTTGGCTTATAAGGTAGGTTAAGGAGCCCGAGAACAGAAAAACCTTAACTTTTGTAAAATGCTAACTACTTTCCTAATAATTTTTCTGTCTTAGTGAGGAATTTATTCATGACATCCTGTATATCAATATCCATGCGTTGTGCCAGGACAATCAACCACCAGATGTTTTCACCAAGCTTATGCTCCAGCTCAGCGTTGGACTCATTACCAGAAGGCCAACGTCCTTGTTGGGCCATAGTAAGTCTTCCTACCAATCCAGCGTCTGTTAGAAATGCTAGAGCATCCTCTTCTACTGACCATTCAGATCCATGATGTTGGACTTCCAGTTCATGGTATAGTTTTCTTATCCTTAAGGATCTTGCTACAACGTCATTAAAATTCGATTTTTCCATGTTTCTATATGTTGATTATGATAGAATATAAAAATAAACTAACGCTTTATCAAAAACTCATATATTTTTTCGCCAATAAACGGTCGAATGTAGAGACAATCTTATGCTTGTTGCCAAATAGAAGAAATATCGGTAAATCACTTGCCCGCTCCGCACTTAAAGGAATATAAAAGCCCCCAATAAATTGCATATATCGGGGGCTTCGCAAAAATTAATAAACTATCAAACATCACGATAACATACCCAGAAAGGTTAAGTTTTGTTTATCCAATATTTTATATATAGATCTTTTCCAACACATACTTATACATACCTAATGCGTTTTACGAAGTGACTTAAGGGCCGCAAAATAAAGCTGCCATCGCTGAAGAAAAGCGCCCTTAGAAAAAACGGCAGGTTAAAACAATCAAAAGTTAGATGACTATCTAAATGGTAATATAGTGCCTAAAAAGGCGGTTGCCTTAATTCGTATTTTTTTAATCTTGAGTTTCTTAAAAGTAACGCCGTTAACCTGGTAGAAACAAAGTGGATCTAATTCTTTAACATATCATTTTATAACGCTGGTGAAAGCTATAGTAACTACATTCGTAATTTTGTAGATTTGCTAAAGGAAATGAAAGACCTTACCCCGGATAATGAACATCTTCTTTTAACCAGGCTCAAATCAGGGGATCAGGAATCATTAAGTACATTGTATTATCTCTACAATGATCAATTAATCTATTACGTGCAGCGGGCAGCGAAGTCGCCATTTTTAGCTGAAGATGTAGTACATGACACTTTTCTGAAAGTTTGGCAAAACCGGGACCAACTGGATACTTCAAAACCAATCAGGCCATATTTATTTGTAATAGCGAAGCGGACCCTTTTGAATTTTTTGAGAAGGGCGCGCCATGAAGGTCAGATAATTTCTGAGATTAAAAAATACGCCCTTGAAGAAGACCACTCTACCCAGCGGTTATTGGAATATAATGAAAGTAACAGGTTGATTAACCAAGCTATAGATAACCTTTCCGGCCAGGTCAAAAGGACTTTTCTATGTTGCAGGGTTGAGGGCATGAGTTATAAACAGGCCGCGGAGCTGCTGCAAATTACCGAAAGTACGGTCAATAAGCACATGAGCAAAGCACTTCATCTGATCCGGGAATACCTGAAAATCCGTACCGGAAAAACATTTATACTTTTTTTCATTTTCTATTGGATGTTTTTTCACTCCCGTTTGTATTAGTTATAAACAGCCCATTTTGGATCAGGACATAGTTAAACTCTTTCATAAATATCTAAACAACGATTGCTCAGCAGAGGAGATAGAAGAAGTACTGTCACTAATCGAAGCAGGCACATTCCACGAGGAATGGGATTTTATTTTAGAACAAGATGCCCGTCAGCTGCTGGATGCAGATGATGCGGGACCACTTCGGAATGAACTGTCGAGAATAAAATTGCATCACAGGCTGATAAATTCTGTCAATGAGCAGGAGAATATTCAGCAGCAAAAGAAATTAAGGGTTAGCTGGAAAGCTGTTTCGATTACTGCAGCTGCGAGTCTGCTTTTATTTATTGGCTGGTGGTTTTTGCTACTGAAAAAACCTGGTATGAAAGCTGAAGATGATCGCATCGTATACAAAAGCGACATCCCTCCAGGTAAATCGGGTGCAAAATTGCGGCTGGCAAATGGTGAAGTAGTTACTCTGGATGGTGCCAAAGGTGGACTGGTAGTAAACGATGAGCAATTGCACTACAATGATGGTACTGGCGTTGAACTTGCATCCAAGCCTTTATCTGAAGACATTTATACCGCTTTGACAGATAATGGAAATATGTATACCCTGACACTATCAGATGGCACCAGGGTTTGGCTAAATGCAGGATCACAGCTGGATTTTCCTGTTCATTTTAATGGTGAGCAACGCCGGGTGAAGCTAAAAGGAGAAGCTTTTTTTAAGGTAGCGAAAGACAAATCGCATCCCTTTATAGTTGAAACCAAAGGCCAGCAGGTAAAGGTGCTTGGGACAGAGTTTAACATCAACTGTTATGCAGATGAACAATTTACTAAAACTACACTTGTAGCTGGTAGCATCCACATTAGCGGCCTTGAAAATGGTTTTCTGCTTAAGCCAGGGCAGCAGGCCAGGCTGGATGCAAAGGGTACGTTAGCTGTTGCTGATGCTGATACAACTTTGGCCATAGCATGGAAAAACGATAAATTTCTTTTCGATAATAATGACATTCAATCTGTCATGCGTATGCTGAAACGCTGGTACAACGTAGAGGTTATTTATTCGGGCCCTCTGCCCGATGCTACCTTCGGCGGTAAGATATCGCGCTTCAATAATGTATCCAGTGTACTCCGAGTTTTGGAAACGACTGGCGGCGTACACTTTAAAACCCAGGCTAACAAAATCTATGTCTTTAAATAATCAACTTAACCAAAACCATCAATTATGAATAGAAAACTACGAAAGGAATAACGCCCGGAAAAATTGCCAAAGAAAAAAGACCAGAAGCATAACTTCTGGTCGGTTGGCCTGTCAACAAAAATTATCAACTATTACAGCGTCACCTCAGCCGTGGAAAGTAAAGGTGCGCTCAAACCAAACTAAACAAACTTAATAATAATTGCCTTTCAAAGCAATCATTAACGTCTCTTATCAACTTAGACGAGTTTAGTTTCTAAAAACTAAAACGAAATGTTTCAAATCTGGACCAAAAATCCCGGTATATGCCGACCTATATACCGAAAAATCATGTTAATTATGCGGTTAAGCATCGTTATTTTAATTGCCTCGTTCATGCAACTAAGTGCGGCAGGCTTTGCACAAAAAGTAAGTCTGTCAACCTCCAGTGCCCCGCTTAAAACTATACTGGCCCGACTGAGCCAGCAAACCGGTTATGATTTTGTGTATACAGAACAATTATTGAAGACCGCCGGCCCTATCAGCATTAATGTTAAGAATATGGACCTGCCTGAAGTGCTGCAACGAGTTTTTAAAAACCAGCCGCTCACTTATGTGCTTGATACCAAAACAGTGATTATAAAAGCGAAAGAGCAGTCCCTTTTTGATCGTTTGCTGAACAAACTTCAGGAAATTGATGTAAATGCAAAGGTTGTAGATGAAAGCGGAAGGCCTATACCCGGCGCAACTATTAAAGTAAAAGGTAAGTCTAAGGCTGTTATCTCCGGTTTAAACGGAGAATTTTTGCTTAAAAACGTAGAGGATAAGGACATCATCCAGGTGAGTTATATAGGATATGATTTACGTGAGATGAATGCCAGCGAAAACTTGGGCAATATTGTTTTAAAAGCGGCTACAAGTAAATTGGACGAAGTGCAGATACAGGCTTATGGCACAACATCGAAAAGGCTAAGTACTTCAAATATTGCTACGGTTAAAGCGGAGGATTTAGAAAGGCAACCTGTAGCCAATCCACTGCTTGCCCTAATGGGGAGAGTTCCGGGTTTACAAATTAGTCAAAGTAACGGAAGCCCGAACAGCGGCATAACTGTACGTGTACAAGGCCAGAATAGTATTTCAAACGGTAACGACCCGTTTTATGTAATAGACGGGGTTCCTTATCCGCCCCAGCTCCTGGAGACAGGCCTCAATGGCGGCAACCTGGGCAATTCTGGAAGGACACCCGGCAATCCCCTCAGTTTTATCAATCCTGCAGATATTGAAAGTATTGACGTGCTTAAAGACGCCGATGCTACTGCCATCTACGGATCGCGGGCAGCCAACGGAGCCATACTTATCACCACAAAGCGCGGAAAGGCCGGTGAAATGAAAATAGACCTTTCTCTGCAGAGTGGGTTTAGCTCTTTCACTAATGAATTTGATAAACTTAATACCGCGCAGTACCTGGAAATGCGCAGAGAGGCGCTTAAAAATACCAATACTACTGCAACCGCCGGGAATGCCTATGACATTTTGAACCTCTACGGATATGATAACAACCGTAATGTGGACTGGCAGAAAGAAGAGTTGGATAAAAAAAGCGTGTTCTCTAATTACCAGATGAGCATATCCGGGGGCAACAACAACACCCAATACGTGATTGGTGGTGGATACATTCATCAGGGTTCCTTTTTGCCGGGCGAATTTAAAAACACAAAAGGATCTGCCCATTTTAATGTTAACAGTGCGTCAAACAACCGCAAATTTCAGGTCCAGTTTGGTGGAAGTTATATGAATGATGCAAATCAGCTGCCAAGCTCCACGAACTTTGTGGCGGCTATTGTACCGGCATTGTCTCCAAATGCGCCCGCATTATACAACGGGGACGGCTCGCTGAACTTTGCCCTGGATGCCGATGGCCTGTCCTCTTATCTTTATGGAAACAATCCTTTAGCAACATTATCAGCAATCAACATCAATAAGACCAGGAGCCTGGTGACGCATGCAGATCTGAGTTACGAAATACTTAAAGGTTTGCAGATCAAAGCTAATTTGGGCTACAATGAAATAAGTTCTAACGAACTGGAGATTACGCCCCTATCAAGCTACCAGCCCTACGTGAGGCCTTTTGTAAGCAGGAATTCACGATTTGCCGACAATGCAACCAGAAGCTGGATCATAGAACCTCAACTGGCGTACCGGACCAGTAAGAACTGGGGAGAACTAAATGTTTTACTCGGCGCCAGCGCGCAGCAAAATGAGAGCCGGGGACAGATTTTAAACGCCTCAGGCTATGTGAGTGATGAACTGATGCAAACACTCATTGGGGCAACAACACTTGAAGGTGCCGGTACGATTTCATCGTCTTATAAGTACAGTGCTATATTTGGAAGAGCGAACTATAATTACAAGAATAAGTACCTGCTGAACTACACTATTCGCAGGGATGGAACCAGCCGTTTTAGCCCGGAATATAGGTTTCACAATTTCCAGGCTATTGGGGCGGGCTGGATATTCACCGAAGAAACGTTACTTAAGAAGACCTTACCCTGGTTAAGCTTTGGAAAGCTGAGTGTGAGTTATGGAACCAGTGGAAGTGATCAGATAGGTGATAACTTATATTTTGCGACCTATGGAGCCTCTGCAAGAACATACCAGACCATACCCGCACTATCTTTAACCCGGATTGAAACACCTAATCTGCACTGGGAGGAAACCACTAAACTAAACCTTGGTCTTAAAACCGGCTTTTTTAAGGATAGGTTATTGTTTGAAGTTAATTATGCAAATAACCGCTCAACTGATCAGTTGTTATCTTATTTTGTTCCCTACTATGCAAGCGGATTTGGCAGCGTAAGCAGTAATTTCCCTGCGGTGGTGAGAAATACAAGCTGGGAATTTTCCGTAAACACCACAAATATCAGGTCGGCCAAAATGAGCTGGACAAGTTCCTTTAACCTTACTATACCTAAAAACACTTTAGTTTCCTTCCCGGATCTGGCAAGGTCATCTTACGCATCCAGACTGGTAATTGGCGAACCTGTCAACATTGGCAGACAGTTCCATATGCTGGGAGTAGATCCTGCTACAGGGCAGTATGTTTACTCAGACAGCAATGGAAATCCTACGATGAACCCCAATGCATTAACAGACTATGTTTCTGTAGATCTCAATCCAAAGTTTTATGGTGGTTTTCAAAATACCTTTAGCTATAAAGACATATCGTTTGACTTTCTTTTTCAATTCATGAACAAAAAAGCGAAAAATGAATATTTTACCACAACACTAGCTGGTTCTGCTGCCAACAATCAACCAGCATTTGTTACTAACCGCTGGCAGAATCCTGGAGACATTGCTGAAAGGATGTTGTATACCACGAGCTCAAGTGTTTCTTTTAATAATTCCTATTTGTACAATGATGCCAGTTTTACCAGCGCTTCGTACATTAAACTGCGTAATGCATCCATTTCATGGAAAGTGCCTGAAATATGGGCCAGGAAAGCACTACTGCGTACCGCTTCAATTTTTGTATTGGGACAAAATCTGCTGACCATTAGTAATTACTACGGAAGGGATCCGGAATTCAATTCCAACACAAGTTATCCAGCTTCAAGAACCATCACATTTGGTGCAAGATTAGGATTATAACAGGTTTAAAAAAATTATCATGAAATTAAGATACTCTTTAACTATACTGGCAGGCTTTCTACTCATCAATACAGCTTGCAAAAAACTAACAGATAGCGGTCTGCCGAAAAACCTGCTTACTGACGAATCAACTTTTGCCGCTGATGGCACCGCTATCGCTGCAATTACAAGTACTTATGCGACGATCAGCAATATGAACATACCTGCTGATCCTTTTAAGAGCATTGGCCTGAGAGCGGGATTATCAGCAGATGAGTTGAGCTTCTTTGCAAATTATCCTCCATCAACATCTGGATATGACGATCTGCTAAAGTATTACCAAAATGCCATCACACCAATTAATGCTACGCCATGGGCCCAGTGCTACTCCTTTATATTTAATGCAAACGCAGCAATTAACAGCCTGAATATGTCCAATACGCTTACACCCCGGGTTAAGGAGCAGCTGTTGGGAGAGATGAAGTTTACCCGCGCCTTTATGTATTTTTATCTGGTAAATTTATATGGTGATGTACCGCTTGCTTTGTCTGGTGATTTTACCGTAAACCAGCAGCTCGGCCGTACGCCAAAAGCACAGGTATATGAACAGATGATACGCGATTTTACTGAGGCGCAGGCTGTTTTGAGCGAGGTTTATGCAGATGCTACCTTACTGGCCACATCAACAGAGAGGGTGCGTCCAAACAAATGGGCGGCAACGGCAATGTTAGCGCGCTGTTACCTTTATACCGGAGAATATGCGAAAGCAGAGACACAGGCAACTGCGGTTATTAATAATAGTGCATTGTATCGGCTTACGGCACTGAACGAAGTATTTTTAAAAAATAGTCAGGAAACTATTTGGTCGACACAACCGGTTGGAACGCTTACACTGGCAAATACGGCTGAGGGCAGGGTATTCACGCTTACTGCGGCAGGACCCACTACTAGTACTCCGGTATACTTAAGCACTCAGCAAATGGCAGCATTCAGTACAGGCGATCTTAGAGGAACGGTTGGCTACTGGGTAGGTTCTGTTACTGCATCTGGAACAACTTATTTTTATCCAACCAAATATAAAATTGGAAGTGTAAGTACAGCTACTGCTGAGTACTCAATGATGCTAAGGTTAGCCGAACAATACCTGATCAGGGCAGAAGCCAGGGCACAGTTGGGAAAAGGATCCGCTGCCGCAGACGATTTAAACCTGATTAGAAACCGTGCCAGAGCAACAAGAACGGTTGCAATACCTAATCCGCTGCCAGCGATTGCTGCAACACTTTCTCCGGCAGAGCTGATGACAGCCATACTAAAAGAAAGACAGGCCGAACTATTTACAGAATGGGGCCACCGTTGGCTGGATTTAAAGAGAACAGGGATCATTGATGCTGTAATGACTGTAGTGACACCTCTGAAAGTGACATCTTCGTCGACATCAAACAATTGGAACAGTGCTTATTCGCTATATCCAATCCCCCAGGCTGAAATGGACCGAAGCCCCCTACTTAGTGGAAATCAAAATCCAGGTTATTAGATTTTTCTGTTAAAATGACATCTATAACTTACAGTTATCCTTATAAATCTATTTATTAGCTTATATCTTGAATATGAAATCTTACATACTTTTTGCTCTTCTTATTTTTGCAGTCGCTTTCCAATCCTGTAAAAAAGACGGCCCCAACTTTACCCCTCTTGCGTCATTGAACGTT
>Ga0247815_10001304_pt1 | contig 19255 bp, 12 predicted proteins | sample UWRJL194509B1_FD_181014 | JGI IMG/M metagenome (GOLD analysis project Ga0247815, IMG submission 181014) | Plant litter microbial communities from Arlington Agricultural Research Station in Wisconsin, United States - UWRJ-L194-509B-1 | ecosystem: Environmental > Terrestrial > Plant litter >...
CAGAAAATAACCTATAGTTACGAACGCAAAAATATACTTTTTATTATTTACTATAACATGAAATACTATATTTTTACTTACTAAAATATTTTTAATTTAAAACAGTTTTATCCGGTAATGAAACAAGCCCTAATCTTATACCTTTTTTTGATTCCGTTCCTTTCATTTTCTCAGGTAAATGGGAGCTTTACGCTAGATTGGCAAAACAAAAAAGAGATGAGTTTTAGCGAATCAAAAATAAAAATTCCCTACTTTTCAGGAGGCAGTTTCAGGTACGATACTACTAAAAAAAGCATAAGCTTATTACTTAACCTGGGCGAAACCGGTTCTTCAAACAATAATTCTGTACAAATTAGCAACGTTATTTATGAATCTGTTTCAATTGCTGAGCTGGGCGACTTATCACTCGAAAACATCCCTGAAAAACCAAATGAAACGTTAAAAACAACAATTTCAAGAGATCAAAGACAAACTTTCCTGTCATTGTTACCTATAATAAGAGAAGGCAATAGCTACAAACGAATGAAATCCTTTTCTTACTCAACAAGCAACTCAACATCAGGAAGCAACAATTCATCTTCTTTTAAAAAATCAAATTCAGTTTATAATTCAGTTTTAGCCTCTGGAGACTGGTACCGATTTTATATCGAAAAATCTGGCGTTTATAAAATTTCGAAATCTTTTTTACAAAGCCTTGGATTTGATCCGTCAAAAGTAGATCCACGAAGAATTAAGATCTACGGAAACGGAGGAAAAATGCTTCCATTAGCCAATAGCACTTACTACCCTGAAGATTTAACAGAAAACGCGATACAGATTATAGGAGAAAGTGATGGCATCTTTAACAACGAAGATTATATTCTTTTTTATGGTGAAGGAGTAGAAAACTGGAATTCTGAGAGCCAAACCAATCTTAATTTATATGCTACAAAATCCTACTATTATATTACAGTGGCCGGCAGCGAAGGAAAACGCATACCCAACTTCAACCAGCCAACAGGAAACAGTACTTTAGAACTAAACACTTTTGACGACTATCAATTTCATGAAATCGACAAAACCAACATTGCTCATTTGGGCCGCCAATGGTTTGGAGAATCATTTGACATTAATCAGGAACAGGAATTTGAATTCAGTTTTCCAAATATAGAAACTTCAGTACCTGTAAAAATAGAATTAAATACTGCTTCGGCAGCTTTTACCCCAACTTCATTTGCCGTTGCCGCCAATGGTCAAAATATTGGCACTGTCAATTTTCAGGCATTAGTTTCTAATTCTGAACTAAAGTTTTACACCCAAAAATTAGCTTCTAACACTTCGTTTACCGGTGCCGAAAACATAAAAATAAAACTTACCTATAATAATAATGGTGTTCCGGGATCGAAAGGATACCTGGATTACATCAACTTAATCGCTAAAAGAAAGCTATCAGGCACAGGCAAACAATTTAAATTTCAATACGACTTAGCAGGCTCAACCGGAGGAATAGTAAATTATACTATAAGTAATGCTTCCGGAATTTCTCAAATTTGGGATATTACAGACCTATATAATGTATCAAAAACAGAAAACAGCAATCAGGCAACTTTTAGCTTCAAGGCATCCTTAGGAGAAATTAGAAAATACATTGCAATTGATGCTGCTGATTATTTTACTCCTTTAAAAGAAAACCAATCAAAAATTGCCAATCAAAACCTAAAAGGAACATTATTTAAGAATACTCAAAACAGCTTTCAGGATATCGACTACATAATTGTCACTCCCAGATTTTTAGTTTCTCAAGCCGAAAAACTAGCTAATTTTCACAGAACATATTCTAATTTGAATGTAAAAGTAATCGCCTTAGAGAATATCTACCAGGAATTTTCTTCAGGAAAACAAGATATCGCAGCCATTAGAAATTGCATCAGATACATTTACGACAATGCATCATCTTCAGATAAAAAAATAAAATACCTGAATTTATTCGGAGATGCTTCTTTCGATTATAAAGACAGAATTACGAATAACAATAATATTGTACCTATATATCAATCTGTAATTAGCAATTCGACCGGAGAAGCGTCATTTGCATCCGATGACTTTTATGGTTTAATGGACAACAACGAAGGCATTGTGGTTTCGCCTTTTGGCGGAATTGATATAGCGGTTGGCAGAATGCTGGTATCAGACAATGCTCAGGCAGGCGAAATGGTTAATAAAGTTTTAGAATACCACGATGTTAAATCATACGGAAATTGGCGAAATAATATTGTTATGGTGAGCGATGATTCTGACCAGACTTCAGATGCAACATTACAGTTTCACCAAAACAATCTGGCAGACAATATTTCTACGCAGAAACCTTTTTTGAATGTCGACAAAATCATTCTGGACGCCTACACTCAGGAAGCTTCTGCCGGCGGATCAAGATATCCTAAAGCCAGAACCGATTTATTTAATGCTTTCGAAAAAGGCGCTTTAATTTTTAATTATTTAGGCCACGGTGGCGAAGATGGACTGGCAAGCGAACGTATTTGGGAAAAATCAGACGGACAAAATTTAAACAATCAATATAAATACCCTTTATTTATAACCATTACTTGTGAGTTTTCAAGATTTGATGACCCAACAAGACCAACAGCAGGCGAATATACTTTCTGGAATCCTAAAGGTGGAGCAATTTCTATGCTGACAACCATTCGCGCCATAGGACAATTTAATGCAGAAGATTTTAATGACAGCCTGAGCAAAAATCTGCTTTCGTACGGATCTAATCAATACACCACCATTGCCGAAGCGCTCCGAATTTCTAAAAACGAGAATCCAAGTTCGGCCAGTAATGTTATTTTTTATATTGGTGACCCTGCTTTAATGTTAGCCGTTCCTAAACCGCGAATTAATTTAACAAAAGTAAATGATGTTGTGATTTCGCAATCAATTCCGGACTTTAAATCTTTAGCAAAAATTAAAATTTCAGGTGAGATTACCGATGAAAACAACAACCTTCTAAGCAACTATAATGGTGAATTAGCCACTGCAATTTTCGATAAATTAATTACAACAACCACCCTAAATAATGATGGTTATAGCCCTGCAATGTCATTTAAAATACTGGGAGAAACAATCTTTAGAGGAAATGCATCCGTAACCAATGGCCAATTCGAATTTAGCTTTGTGGTACCAAGAGACATAAGGGTCCCCGTTGATTATGGCCGAATTAGTTTTTATTCGAAAAAAAATCAGGCTTTAGAAAACCAAACAGGCTACAATACCACCATTAAAATAGGAGGAATAAATGAAAATGCACCTCAGGACAATATAAGTCCAAAAGTTAAGTTATATATGAACGATGAAACTTTTGTATCTGGCGGAACTACAAACGAATCGCCATTTTTACTGGCTTTTCTGGAGGATGAAAACGGAATAAATACAGCAAGCGGAATCGGGCATGACATTGTAGCAATTCTGGACGGAGACGTTAGTAATCCCTATATTCTGAATGATTATTATCAAACAAAATTAGACGATTATACTAACGGGAATTTACGTTTCCCTTTAAGAAATTTAGCTCCGGGAATGCACACTATAAGCTTTACAGCATGGGATGTTTACAACAATCCGGTGACGAGCGAAATACAATTTGTAGTTGTTGGAGATGAATCATTAACACTAACTCACGTTCTTAATTATCCTAATCCTTTTTCTACCTATACTCAGTTTTGGTTTTCCCACAACAGACCTTACGAACCCTTAGACGTTCAGGTTCAGGTAATGACTATAACAGGAAAAGTAGTCTGGACAAAAAACCAGGTCATCAATACAGAAGGTTTTTTATCGAGAGAAATAACCTGGGACGGAAGAGATGATTTTGGAGACCGGATAGGAAAAGGTGTTTATATTTATAAACTTACGGTCAGATCTAATTTGACAAATAAAAAGGCAGAAAAATATGAAAAGCTTGTCATCTTATAATTATATATATATTTGTATCATAAATACATTAAGTCCCTAAATGAAAAAAATATCACTACTTTTAATTTGTTCTTTTATTCTTTTTAAAGCACAGGCTCAGGACAACCGACCTATTACAACGGGTGTTCCATTTTTATTAGTTGCAGCAGATGCCAGAGCAGCCGGTTTAGCTGATCAGGGTGTAGCCACATCAGCAGATGCGTTCTCTCAGCAATGGAATCCTGCAAAATATGCTTTCTCAGTAGATAAGCAAGGTTTCTCTATTAGTTACACTCCTTATTTAACAGACTTAGCCAATGACATTTCATTAGGTCAGGTTACGTACTACAACAAAATCAACGAACGAAGTGCCTTTGCAGGAAGTCTTCGCTATTTTGGTTTTGGAGATATTGAGTTAAGAACAACCGGGGATCCAAGTGAAGCTGCCAGAATAGTATCACCAAACGAATTCGCCTTAGACGGATCTTATTCATTGAAATTAAGTGAAACATTCTCGATGGCAGTTGCCGCAAGATTCATCAATTCAAATCTAAAAATTGCCTCAGAAGATGTAGATGCTTCTGCAGCCAGTACTTTTGCAGTTGATATTGCGGGATTTTACCAATCTGAAGAAATTGCTTATTCTGACTTTAACGGACGATGGAGAGCAGGTTTCAACATGCAAAACCTTGGCCAGAAAATAAGCTACGACAATGATGACTTAAGCTCAAACTTTTTACCGGCAAATTTAAGAGTTGGTGGTGGTTTTGATTTTATTCTGGACGAATATAATAAAGTTGGACTAAGTGTCGAATTTACCAAACTTTTAGTACCTACTCCTCCGGGACCAGGAACTCCGGTAGATCTAAACGGAGATGGAGATTACAATGATCCGGGAGAAATTTCTCAGGAACAGGCTAATGCTACCAATTACAAAAACTATAATGACATAGGTTGGGTTTCGGGAATTTTTAAATCATTTGGAGATGCTCCGGGTGGTTTTAGCGAAGAACTAAAAGAGATCACTTATAGTGTTGCAGGAGAATATACGTATCAGGATGCTTTTTCGATGAGAGCAGGATATTATCACCAAAGCCCGCAAAAAGGAGGCGTTCAGTTTTTCTCTTTAGGAGCAGGTTTCAAATATAATGTAGTAAAACTTGACGTTTCTTACTTATTTTCGGCATCTAAAATTAAAAATCCTTTAGAAAATACACTTCGCTTTTCTTTAACCTTTAACTTTGGCGACAAATACGAAGTGTACTAAACGAATAAACAATAAAAATAATAACAATCCAAATTTCTACTTTTTAGAGATTTGGATTTTTTTTCCCATAAAAAGAATGAAAGAAATAAGCATTACATCATCATTTACCATTTACAACTCATTAGAAGAACTTTCAAAAGACACACAGGAGTTAATGAGTCAGGCAATTGAAATTCGAAAAAAAGCCTATGCACCTTATTCACAATTTAGAGTTGGCGCCGCATTATTATTAGATAACGGAAAAATAGTTTTAGGTTCTAATCAGGAAAATGCAGCTTATCCATCTGGATTATGCGCAGAAAGAGTTGCCATTTTTTATGCCGGAAGTATGTATCCTGATGCCAAAATCTTAAAAATAGCCATTACAGCAGCTTCAGACACGAATCAGACTACAGCACCAATTCCACCGTGTGGTTCTTGCCGCCAATCTATTGCCGAATACGAAATCAAGCAAGACACCCCTATAGAAATCTATTTTATGGGCGAAATTGGCGAAGTTTACAAATCAGCATCACTTAAAAATTTGCTTCCTTTTATGTTTGATAAAAAGTTCTTGTAAAAAAAAGCCAAAAAGTCACGTTTAAATTTTACTTCTTAATAGGAATGTCTTATTTTTGCATCCCGACCTTTCGGGCGCAAATTTGTGGGAGGAAACTATTTTGCGTTATAGGCAACAATTGATAACACAAACAAACTTTAGCAAAAGAAAGAATTCAGATGAAAGAAGTTACAAAAGAAGTATATTTAAAGTGGTACGAAGACATGCTACTTTGGAGAAAGTTTGAAGACAAACTTGCAGCATTATACATTCAACAAAAAGTTAGAGGTTTTTTACACCTATATAATGGTCAGGAAGCTGTACTAGCAGGTGCCTTGCACGCTATGGACCTGACTAAAGATAAAATGATTACTGCTTACAGAAACCACGTACAGCCAATTGGTATGGGAGTTGATCCTAGACGAGTAATGGCTGAACTTTTAGGAAAAGCAACAGGAACTTCTAAAGGTATGGGAGGTTCTATGCACATTTTCTCTAAAGAGCACCGTTTTTACGGAGGACACGGAATCGTAGGTGGACAAATCCCGGTAGGAGCTGGTTTAGCTTTTGCTGATAAATATTTTGAAACTGGCGGAGTTACTATGACCTATTTTGGTGATGGTGCTGCAAGACAAGGTTCATTACACGAAGCTTTCAACATGGCTATGCTATGGAAATTGCCAGTTGTATTTATCGTTGAAAACAACGGTTATGCAATGGGAACTTCTGTAGAAAGAACTGCAAACCACACTGATATCTGGAAACTTGGTTTAGGATACGAAATGCCTTGCGGACCAGTTGACGGAATGAATCCTGTAAAAGTTGCTGAAGCAATGACAGAAGCGATCGACAGAGCTCGTCGTGGTGACGGACCAACTTTCCTTGAAATGAAAACATACCGTTACAGAGGACACTCTATGTCTGATGCACAATTGTACCGTTCTAAAGAAGAGGTTGAAGAATACAAAAAAATTGACCCTATTACTCAGGTTTTAGATGTAATTATGGATCAAAAGTATGCTACAGAAGAAGAAATTGAAGTAATTGACCAAAGAGTAAAAGATTTGGTTGAAGAATGTGTGAAATTCGCTGAAGAATCTCCATATCCTGAATTAGAACAATTATACGATGTAGTATACGCACAAGAAGACTATCCATTCACACCTCATAAACTATAATATATTATGGCCATAAAAGTAACAATGCCTCGTTTGAGCGATACTATGACGGAAGGAACGGTAGCGACTTGGTTAAAAAAAGTAGGCGACAAAATTAGCGAAGGAGATATCCTTGCTGAAATTGAAACAGATAAAGCAACAATGGAATTTGAGTCTTTCAATGAAGGAACTCTTTTACATATCGGAATTCAGGCTGGAGAAACTGCTCCTGTTGATTCATTATTAGCCATCATTGGTAACGAAGGAGAAGATATTTCTGCTCTTTTAGCCGGTGGTGATGCTCCTGCTGCTGCAGAAGCACCAAAAGCTGAAGCTGCTCCTGCTGCTGAAGCAAAAACAGAAACTGCTGCTCCTGCTGCAAAAGCTGCAACTGAATTACCAAAAGGTGTTATCGTTGTAACTATGCCACGTTTGAGCGATACAATGACTGAAGGAACTGTAGCAACCTGGTTGAAAAAAGTAGGTGATGCTGTTGCTGAAGGCGATATCCTTGCTGAAATTGAAACTGACAAAGCGACAATGGAGTTTGAGTCTTTCAATGAAGGAACATTATTATACATTGGTATTCAGGAAGGAAATACTGCACCTGTTGATAGCTTACTAGCTATTATAGGACCTGCAGGAACTGATATTTCCGGAATTGCTGACAATTATACTGCCGGAGGCGCTGCAACTGCAAGTGCTCCTGCAACTGAAGAAAAAGCTGCTCCTGCTGCTGAAAAAGCAACTGAAGCTGTAGCTGAAACTTCAAACGGAGGAAGAATTTTAGCTTCGCCTTTAGCGAAGAAAATTGCTTCTGACAAAGGAATCCAATTGACTCAGGTTAAAGGTTCAGGAGAAAACGGACGTATCGTAAAAAGCGATATCGAAAACTTTACTCCAGCTGCACAAGCACAACCAGCTGCAACAGCAACTGCTGCTGCACCAAAAGCTGACGCTGCTCCTGCTTCACCAAAAGTATTTGTTCCTGCCGGAGAAGTTTTCACCGAAGAGATCAAAAACTCTCAAATGCGTAAAATTATCGCAAAACGTCTTGCTGAATCATTATTTACTGCACCTCACTACAACTTAGTGATCGAAGTAAGCATGGATGACGCAATGGCTTCAAGAGCGACAATCAATACGGTTCCGGATACAAAAGTATCTTTCAACGATATGGTAATTAAAGCTTGTGCTTTAGCATTGAAAAAACATCCAAAAATTAACTCTCAGTGGAAAGAAGATGCTATCATCATCAACCACCACGTTAATATTGGTGTTGCCGTAGCTGTTGAAGACGGATTAGTAGTTCCTGTATTAAAATTTACAGATGCTATGAGTTTATCTCAAATTGGAGCTTCAGTAAGAGATCTTGCAGGAAGAGCTAAAAATAAAAAACTTGGACCACAAGAAATGGAAGGAAGTACTTTTACAGTATCTAACCTTGGAATGTTTGGTATTACTGAATTCAATTCAATTATCAACCAGCCAAACTCTGCTATCCTTTCTGTAGGTGCAATTGTTGAGAAACCAGTAGTTAAAAACGGTCAGATTGTAGTAGGAAACACAATGATGTTATCATTAGCGTGCGACCACAGAACAATTGATGGCGCAACTGGCGCTCAGTTCTTACAAACATTAAAACAATACATCGAAAACCCTGTTACAATGTTGGCATAATTTCGATGTTTATCCTGAGCGAAGTCGAAGCGTCAGCCTGAACCAAGCTTAAGGTTATTTATAATAAAATCCCGTTTTGTTTATTCAAAACGGGATTTTTTGTTTAATTTCCCTCCACTAATTCAATTCTTCATAAAATGAAAAAACTAATCCTTGCCACTTTATTCCTGACCGTAATTGCGTGTCAGAAAAAGGAACAAACAGAAAAAGCAACTGTTGTTACAGACGAACACAGCTATTCTAAACCAGAACTTGCCGTTGTAAAACATTTAGATCTTGACATAAAAGTCGATTTTGACACTCAGACTATCTCAGGAAAAGCTTCCTGGTTAATAGATAATGTAAGCAAAGGAAACGAAATTATCTTTGACGAAAACACACTTAACATTACAAAAGTAACTCTGGGCGATGACGAAAAAGAAACTAAATTCGAATTAGGAAAAGACGTGGAATTTCACGGAAAACCTCTTCATGTTACGATTGAACCAACTACAACTAAAGTAAATATTTACTACAGCACAACCAAAGAAGCCGTTGCGCTACAATGGCTTAAACCAGAACAAACTGCAGACAAAAAGAAACCTTTCCTTTTTTCTCAGGGAGAAAGTGTATGGTCACGTACCTGGATTCCTTGTCAGGATTCACCGGGAATTCGTTTTACTTATAATGCAAAAGTTACCGTTCCTAAAGATTTACTAGCCGTAATGAGCGCCGTAAATCCACAGAAGAAAAATGACACCGGAGTTTATACCTTTAAACAAGACAAAGCGATCCCTTCTTATTTAATGGCGATTGCTGTTGGAGATATCGAATTTCAATCTATCGACAACAGAACCGGAGTTTACGCAGAACCATCAATGCTAAAAAAATCGGCTTGGGAATTTGCTGAACTTGGAAAAATGGTTGTAGCTGCCGAAAAATTGTACGGCCCTTACCGTTGGGGACGTTACGATGTTTTGGTCTTACCTCCAAGTTTTCCTTACGGAGGAATGGAAAATCCAAACCTGACCTTTTTAACTCCGGGAGTAATTGCAGGAGATCGTTCTTTAACTAGTTTATTAGCACACGAATTAGGACACAGCTGGAGCGGAAATCTGGTTACAAACGCTACATGGGATGATATTTGGTTAAACGAAGGTTTCACTACTTATGTAGAACACCGTATTGGCGAAGCCATTTTTGGAAAGAAAGAATTTGAAATGCAAAATGTTATTACCCGCAAAGAATTAGTTGATAATGTAGCCGAATATGGGGAGACAAGCCCGGATACAAGATTAAAAGTAAGTCTTACAGGAAGAAATCCTGATGACGGAATCAGTATGATTCCTTATGTAAAAGGTTATGCTTTTTTAAGAGTAATCGAAAACGCTGTTGGACGTGAGAAATTTGACGTATTTATTAAAAATTATTTCGACGCACACGCTTTCAAATCTATTACAACAGAAGATTTTATTAAATATTACAATGAAAATCTTATAAAAGGAGACAAAGCACTCGCAGATAAAATAAAAGCAGAAGACTGGATCTATAAACCTGGAATTCCATCCAATATTACTCCGGTAAGTTCTGCTGATTTTGATGCTATAGATAAAATTCAAAAAAGATGGAGAGAAACCGGACTTAAAGGATTAAGCCAAAAAATTACAACAACCAGCGAAAAACAGTATTTTATAGATCATCTTCCTACGGATATTACACCAAAAGAAATGGAAGCAATCGATGCGGAATTCAACTTTACAAAAGGTGGAAACTTCATCATCAAACGTCAGTGGTTTGTTCAGGCAATAATTCACCAATACAAAGCAGCGAATCCTGCGATTGAGCAGTTTCTAGTTTCAATAAGCAGAACAGGATCTGTAATGATGCTTTATAAAGAAATGGTTAAAACCCCTGAAGGAAAAGTTTGGGCAAAACAAGTTTTTGACAAAGCAAAATCTGGTTATCACGCTACAACTATTCAGGCTGTTGAAGGTATTTTGAAATAGTTTTCAATTTTCAGTCGCAGTTTTTCAGTCGCAGTTTTCAGTCTCATTTGACAGTTGCAGTTGACAGTTTGTGATTTTACAATTAACATCCCCGATTATCAAATAGATAATTCGGGGATTTTTTTATCCGTTGGTATTACAATCGGGATACTCTTCTATTCAAAAAATAACCTCGGGAAAATTGTCCATCACATAGCGTAAATCCTCCATGTTCTACAATCTGTAATCGTTGCACCTTTGTAATGTCAAAAGACAACAACTAATAATTAACATAAAAAATTAAATAAAATGACACGATTAACAGCATTAAACCCAGAAGAAGTAACAGGAAAAAATAAAGATTTATTCAACGCTGTACAAGCTAAATTAGGAGTTGTTCCTAACATGATGAGAACAATGGGAAATTCTCCGGCAGTTCTTGAAGGATATTTAAATTTAAGCGGGGCATTGAGCCACGGAAAACTAAACTCAAAAACCGGAGAACTAATTGCTCTAACGGTTTCAGAAAGCAATTCATGTGAATATTGTGTAGCTGCCCACACTTTTATTGGCGGAAAATTATTAAAAACTGACGCACAAGTTCTACATGACGCAAGAACAGGAAATTCTGCTGATGCAAAAACGGAAGCGATCCTTCAATTTGCTAAAACATTAATTAGTAAAAATGGATTAGTAAACGATCAGGATGTAAATGCAATTAAAAATGCAGGAGTTTCTGACGCTGAACTTGCAGAAACCGTTGCACATGTTGCACTGAATGTTTTAACCAACTACTTTAACAATACTGCAAACACAGAAATTGATTTTCCCGCAGTTCCGGACTTAGCATTACAAAACTAATTTTTCAAACAAAAAACAATTTATAAAGATAGTTGTGAATTTATTTCATGACTATCTTTATATTTTAAAAAACATAAAATCATGAGCAATCAAAATGTTTTTACTTTAATCAATCCGCAAACCGGGAACCTTGCTTTTAAGCTGCTTCCGTTTGATGACAATAGCCATTTTGATCATTTGCAGCGCAATAATTATTTCTCCTTGATTTGGGTTACCAAAGGAAAAGGCAAAGTAAAAGCTGATTTTGCCGAGCATCAGTTTGAAGAAAACTCACTCCTCGCCTTTTCACCGTATCAGCCTTTTATGCTCTGTGTAAGCGAACCTATTGAAGGAATTGCAATTCATTTTCATCCTGATTTTTACTGCATTCATTACCATCAGAAAGAAGTTTCGTGCAATGGTGTTTTGTTCAACAATGTCTATCAGCCGCCTTTTACCATAATTACAGAAGAAGCGGCTTCGACTTTTAAAATGGTTTTGGATCAGATGAAAATTGAAATGCAAAATTCAGAACTGGCACAATATGAACTACTCATTTCATATTTAAAGATATTTTTGATTACGGCTTCGAGACTCAAAAACATACAACTCGAAGAGATGAAATCGGTTCCGGATTCTAAAGAACCTTTTATTCTTCAAAATTTGAAAGATGCTATCGAACTGAACTTCAAGATCAAACATTCTGCGGGACATTATGCAGAAATGCTGAATATTTCGGCGAAAGCCTTAGCCAAATTATCTAAAAATTATTTCAATAAAACTCTGACCGATTTAATTGCAGAAAGAATTATAATCGAAGCGAAAAGAGAATTGTACATGACCAACAAAACGGTAAAAGAAATCGCTTATGAATTGGGTTATGACGACGAACATTATTTTAGCCGATTTTTTAAAACCAATGCCGATGTTTCGCCACAATTGTACCGAGAAACTGTAGGTTTTGGAAAAATGTCAGATTAATTTTTATTCTTAGCCTCGATCCATTTTGCCATGTATTTCGTGCTTTTAAGCGTGTGATGCTGTAGCAAACTTCCCATAAAATTTTGCAAACGATGACTTTCAGAATCATTCAATAATGAATTGATCGCTGCTATTAATGCTGTAGAATATTTACTCAATTGATAGCATTCGTTGACGATAGCAACTCCATTTTTTTGAGCTTGTTTCCACAGATTTTCGTCGTGATACATTTCAACCGCCTTTTTTGCAAACAATTCAGTATCATCTGTAACAAAGCCATTCCATGATAAATTGGCGTGCATCGCTTCAGAACCTATTGTTGTAGTAACACTTGGTGTTCCGCATTGCATGGCTTCCAATAATTTCCCTTTTAATCCGGCTCCAAAGCGAATTGGCGCCAGAACAACTTTCGCATTTTTAACGATTTCGTTAGCATCTGCAGCTCTTCCCATAATAAAAAAACCATTTTTAGGCTGATGCAATTGCAATACTTTTTGCGAAGGATAAGCACCGTAAACTTCCAAAACAGCTTCGGGAAATTGCTTTTTGATTAAAGGCCAAATGGTTTCTTTTAAATATTGAACCGTATTCCAATTGGGTTCATGAAGAAAATTCCCAATGAAAACAAAACTTTTACGCTCTTCAAACAAAGGCAATTTCAATAAATCCAATTCAGACATTTCATAAACCAAAAATGGTAAATAATACAATAAACCTGAATCGATTTTAAAAACATCTTTTAAGATTTTCATTTCAAATTCAGAAATAATAAAAGATAAATCACATCTTAAAATACTGGCAATTTCGCGCTTCGCCACTTCTTCAGACAATAAATCATGAAGTTCAAAAACCCTGTTTTCTTTAAACGCTTTTTGTCTTGCCGTTCTTAAACAATGCAAATCTTCGGTATCTAATAAACGAATCGCTTTTGGGCAATTTTCAGCAACCCGCCATCCAAATTGTTCTTCGATCATAAACCGATCAAACAAAACAACATCAGGATTTAATTCGATAATGAAATCATCAAAACTGGAATTATTAAGTTCAATTGACACTTTTTTTACTCCAGATTCAGATAAATCGACCATAAAATCGCTGTCTAAAGCCGGACTTGCAAATGTAATTTCGAATCCGTTTTGCTTAAAAATAGAAATCAATTGCATCATCCTTCCACCCGCCGCAGACGAATTTGGTTCAGGCCAAACAAAGCCAATTATTAAAAGTTTTTTTATCTGATTCATTTCAAAATATTTCAAGCTACAAAATAATGCTTTTTTGAGCGCAATCATACGATATTTCCTGATTTTTAGTAATAAAAAACACTAATTTTGCAGGAACTAAAATGCCGGGAAATTATGTTAGGATTAAAATTAGCCACAGACCCTCGTTGGGTAAATATTGTAGAATCGAATATCGAAGAAATATTAACAGATCACGCTTGGTGCGAACAAAAAGCAGCTTCAAATGCCATTAGTTTAGTCACTTACAATTCTGAATTAGAAGAATTAGTTACCGAAATGCTTTTAATTGCGAGAGAAGAATTAGAGCATTTGCAAATGGTGCACGATATCATCAAAAAAAGAGGTCTGACTTTGGGCCGCGAAAGAAAAGATCATTATGTGAATGAACTTTTTAAATTCATGAAAAAAGACGGAAGCCGTAAAGATGCTCTTTGCGATCGTTTATTGTTTTCGGCCATGATCGAAGCAAGAAGCTGCGAACGTTTTAAAGTACTGTCTGAAAATATTAAAGACGAGGAATTAGCTAAATTTTACCGTGATTTAATGATTTCTGAAGCAGGTCATTACACTACTTTTTTAGGATTTGCAAGAAAATATACTGACAATATAGATATCGATAAACGCTGGAAAGAATGGATTGAATACGAAGGTTCTATCATTACCAATTATGGTAAAAAAGAAACTGTTCACGGATAAAATTCAATTTAAACCTTACCTATAAATACCACAATTTGTTATGTCTGCAAATAAAACGAAATCTATTTTATTAAAAATAGCCAAATATCTCGGGATAACATTTGTTGTTATTATAGGACTATTATTTCTGACCCCTATTATTTTTGCTGACAAAATTAAGGAGCAAATTAAAAAAACTGCTAACGAAAAACTGAGCGCAGAATTGAATTATTCTGATGTCTCAGTTTCGTTTTTTCACCACTTTCCTTCGCTGACTTTAACCTTAAATGATTTAAGTCTTAATGGATCGGCTCCGTATAAAAACGAAAAATTCATTACCGCAAAAGAGGTTTCTTTTGGAATAAATGTAGCAAGTTTAGTATTTAGCAAAGCAGTAAAAATTGACCAGATTTATTTATCTGATTCGTTTATTAATGTAAAAGTAAACGCAAAAGGAGAAGCAAATTACAATGTTTACAAATCATCAAATTCATCAGATCCAAAAGACAGTACTGATGCAGATGCATCGCTAAAACTGGAAAAAATCGAGATCCTGAACAGTAAAATTATTTACGACGACTTATCGACTAAAGTTCATTTTGATGCTTTTGGTTTTAATTATTTAGGAAAAGGAGACTTAGCCCAAGATATTTTTGATTTGTATTCGAAAGCCAAAATCGAGAAATTGAATATTGTTTATGAAGGTGAACCTTATTTAATGAATAAAAAAATTGATGCCGATTTGATTACAAAAGTAAATGTAAACTCATTGTCTTTTTTCTTTCAACAAAACAACTTAAAAATCAATCAGCTTTTGGTCGATTTTAAAGGGAAATTCGACTTCCTGAAAGATGGTTACAACATGGATTTTGTGATTAAATCTGACAATAGTGACTTATACGATGTATTTACAGCTTTTCCTCCAAAATACATTACCTGGCTTTCTAAAACCGAATTAAAAGGAAAAACAAACTTACTTTTTACCTTAAAAGGAAATTATATTGCATCGCAAAATATTGCTCCAGACCTTAATTTAGATGTAAAAATAGACAACGGATTTGTCAATTATAACAAAAGTGCCTTTCCGGTTTCTAACTTAAATTTAGAAGTAAAAACAAAAGTGCCATCACTGAATCCTGATCTTGCTATTGTTGATGCTAAAAACGTATCGCTGAACATCAACAAGGATTACTTAAAATCTAAATTTTATGTTGAAGGCATCAATACTCCTAATATCGATGCTGACTTTAAAGCCAAAATTGATCTTGAAAAATTAATTACAGCCCTGGGAATTCCTGATATCGTTTTAAAAGGAAGTTTGGCCGGGGATGTAAAAGCAAACGGAAAATTCGACCTTAAAAACAAACTTTTCCCAGTTACAAATGGCGTTATCGATTTGGAAAATGGTTATTTAAAAACACCTTATTATCCAAATCCTATTACCAATATTACCATAAAATCTAAAATCAACAATCAAAAAGGAACTTTTGATGATTTGAAAGTAAGCCTGAAACCTACTCAGTTTACCTTTGAAGGAAAACCTGTTTTTATAGAAGCAGATTTGAGTGATTTTAATGATCTAACTTATGATATTAAAGCCAAAGGAGAACTTGATGTAAATAAAATCTATAAAGTTTTCTCTCAAAAAGGACTTGATTTAGATGGTTTTGTAAAAGCTGATTTAGTTTTGAAAGGCAAACAAAGCGATGCCGAAAAAGGAAACTACAGTAAACTTCACAACAAAGGAACTCTTGAGCTGAGAAATATTGGCATAACATCAGAATATCTGCCAAAGAAATTCATTATCAAAGAAGGTGTTTTTAAAATCAATCAGGATAAAATGTATTTTAATAATTTTCTGGCTGCTTACGGTCAGTCAGATTTTAAGATGAATGGATATTTGCAGAACGTTTTTAATTATGCAACCACAAATACAGGCGTTTTAAGAGGTTCTTTTAAATCCACATCCCGATACATTAATGTGGATGAATTTATGTCGAGTACTCAGGCAAATACTTCTGTAACCCAAACAAAAACTGAAACCCCAGCTCCTGCTCAGACTGAGGCAAAACAAACGGGTGTTATCATAATTCCGACGAATTTGAATCTGATTTTTACTGCTAATGCCCAAAAAGTGAATTTTGATAAATTAAACCTTCAAAATGCGGTTGGAAATTTAAGCATGAATAAAGGAAAATTAAGCATGCAAAATACCGGTTTTAATTTAATTGGCTGTAATGTTGCCATGAATGCCAATTACCAGGCTGTTTCTCCTCAAAAAGCAAATTTTGATTTTACTATTAAAGCTTCTGATTTTGATATTAAAAAAGCATACAACGAAATTGAAGTTTTCAGAAAAATGGCCAGCGCTGCCGAAAAAGCCCAGGGAATTGTTTCAGTTGATTATCAATTAAAAGGCCGTTTAAACGGTAATATGGATCCCGTTTATCCATCACTTGTGGGTGGCGGAACGCTTTCTGTAAAAGATGTAAAGGTACGAGGACTGAAAATGTTTAATGCGGTAAGCAAAGCAACAAGTTCTGAATCCATGCAAAATCCTGATCTTTCTAAGGTTGACATTAAAACCACGATCAAGAACAATATCATGACCGTAGAGCGCTTTAAATTTAAGTTTGCAGGCTTTAGACCAAGAATTGAGGGCACAACAAGTCTCGACGGAAAACTGAACTTAAAAATGCGTTTAGGCTTACCTCCTCTTGGTATATTCGGAATTCCATTAACGGTTACCGGAACTCAGAATAGTCCTAAAGTAAAACTAGGAAGAAAAACTGAGGATCTGGAAGAAACTAAGGACACGGAATAATAAAATTCTAATTTATTGACATCATCAGCTTTGTCAAAGTCTAAAACCAAGAGCACAAGGAACTTTTATGAAAGCCTAATTTTAAAGTTGTTATGTGGTTTTTTGTCATTTCATAAATAACAACATTGTAACCTAATTTAATTCCTATCTTCAAACCTAGCCCGTGGTTTCAACCACGGGAACACAATACGAGTCGTGATAATATCGCACCCCGTGGCTGAAACCACGGGCTATGCCTGACAAGTTTATTTTTCGCAATCTTGTCAATTTCGACCAAAGGGAGCCCCGAGAGATAGCGAACAGGCGAAGCAAATCGCACTAGAAACTCCCCAAAGAAGATCCTCGCGTCATTGTCATCAGAATTGACAAACTATACGAAAATATTGTTGTGAAAATGATTGCCTAGCCCCGATAGAAGTGGAAATCCTTTTGTGTGCGCCGCGGCGGACACAAAAGATTGGAACGGATAGCGGGATTAGCTCCTGAAAAAAGAAAAAAAATGGTTTTTATCATAGAACTCAAAATGACAAAAAATACAAAATATCTTAAACTACACATACAACATTCCAGAAATATACAAAATCCCTTTCGCCAATATCCATAACAAAACTGCCATTCCTAAAAATCCCCAGGCAGAAGCTCTGTTTCTTTTCCAACTGATAAAAAAGGCTGGAATCTCCCAATATTTGATCACAATATAAATACTTGTTCCTATTAAGGATGCCCAAATAAGTTCTCCGGAACGAACCTGAAAACTATAAACTAAAGTCGATACCAGAAAAAGTATGGTAATAAATTGCAAATAATAGTAATTCTTGTAATTGCGTTTGAAATTTTCTTTGAGCGATATAATCAAAAATGATATAATAAGTAAGCTTGTCAAGGCAATGATAATATACGAGAAAAGCACATTATGCTGAACTATAAAAAAGCCATCAATAATTAAGGCCAAAACAACACAAGCCGCAAGGGTGCAAATACTTCTTTCGATAGAAGTATCTTTATACGGGATAAGAATTGGATAAATATATTTATCTAAAGTACGCCAAACCGGCAAAGCACAAATCACCGCCATAGCAGCTACAACAATCTCATAATTGTATACTACGTCACCCGGAATTTTATACAATAAATACAAAAGAGCCATAGTCACAATAACTGCCGGAAGACAAATTGTTTTTACTGTTTCCCATTTATTGCTTCCCCAGAACGTATTTCTTATTTCAAAAATATATTTCTTAACTAAGTATTTACGGGTAAAAATAGCCGTTGACTGGCTCCACAATAAAAACAGACCAATATGAATTACTACAGTACGCAAGGTCATTTCTTCGATATAACATCCGCCAACAATACAAACAATCCCGATCAGAAACAATTCGTAGGTTAACAAAATTGCAGAGAATAAAAGCCTGAATAATGGTGCGAATTGTTTTATCAGAATATCTATAATCCTGTCCCAATAATTTCGCAGTAAACCCACTATCGCGCATATTGCAATAAATGCGGCCAGATACAACATCCAATTGGTTAGCGATTGCGTTTGCATCCATAGCTGAACTGCAGAATCTTTTACAGGAATATAAACTACCTGCGAATTAGCATAAATTTCATTTGCGAGTCGATTTCTTACGCTATCATTAATGACCGAAAACTGATTCTTATGTTGCTGCCAATAAACATCAGCATTAGAACCGCTTTTTTGCAGGACTGCAAATTCGTATAAAATCTTTTTTTGAGAATTATTTAAGGAAACAATTTCTTGCGCAGGATGAATTTCTTTTGCAAACAGACTTGTACAGAAAAGAAATATAAGGAAAATTATTTTTTTCAAGGCTTATATAGATTAGGCTTATCAAAAATACAAATAATACAGTGGAAAAAATTAAAATAAAAATTCCAATAATAAACACAAGGACAATTACTCCTACTTTAAACAAATAACAAAACAGTGCAAACTTAAATTCTCTTATATAACTTATATGGTGAAGTCATAAAAACAAAAAACCCGCTCTTTTCAGAACGGGTTTTGTAATAAGTAATCTAATGATTATGCTTCGAATGGAAGGATAGATACATAAGATTTGTTATCTTTTTTCTTTTGGAACTTAACAACTCCAGCTACTCTTGCGTGTAGTGTGTGATCTTTACTGAT
>Ga0247815_10001307_pt1 | contig 19244 bp, 13 predicted proteins | sample UWRJL194509B1_FD_181014 | JGI IMG/M metagenome (GOLD analysis project Ga0247815, IMG submission 181014) | Plant litter microbial communities from Arlington Agricultural Research Station in Wisconsin, United States - UWRJ-L194-509B-1 | ecosystem: Environmental > Terrestrial > Plant litter >...
TGACACCTGAGGATCTCACGCCGTCCTTGCTCATCGCCATCCTCGAGAGTATGCTGCGCTCACGACTACCCATAGACCACGAAATACGTGAAGCAAGGCACCGGTCTGCGAGGGTGCATGCCATGAAGGTTCTGCTTGGAACAATTGAATCGGATATTCTGCGCGAGGAGGTTGGACTTGCCAACATCGACCCGCGCGCCTTGGCCGATGGAAACTGGCACGAAGTCGTTATTGTCGGGCGCGTGCTCGTTTGGCTCGGCCACCAGCTACACTACATTGAAGCACCAGACGAATATGTGGATTTCCCTGCCTTGCCGTCTGCGCCAGACGTTCGTGATGATTATACGGACGCGGCTCTTGGCGAATCATCGACCTCGCGCACCGAAAACCTGACACACAATCACCCACAACCACCACCACAACTTCAGGATCACGATATTATAACAAGCTCAAGCACCCAATCGTCTATGACGAACCCCTTCCTCAGCCGACCTCGTCGCCCAACCCAGCGCGTTCGCATCTCCTCCCCAGCTCGCACATCGACACCGCCACTTCGCTCAGCATCTGGACCATCACCTATTCCATCTTCACACCCATCGCGCACGCCTTCACCTGTCACGCAAACATTGGAATTGGCGGACGAACTGTCCCTGTTGCTATCCTTCAATCCACCTCGCGCAAGTACTCCTCCTCGACGACGTCCTTCGTTACCAGATACCGCCCCTATCATTTCTGCTCCTGCTCCAAGACCTGTACGAGGACAAGCAACAGCTGCTGCAGAACCGCGAGAGGATACTGAGCCACATCCCGCCTGCGACTGCGCCGGTGACGGCGACCACGACCAAGAAACAAGCTTTTCCAGCACGAGCACATTCTGCACTTGCGGCGACACGCGTCGTGAGGAACAACACCACTACGAACCGAATTCGTATATGACTTCTAGCCCAACGAGCCACCCAAGTCGCAGCATCCGGCTCGACGGCTGGATCGAGCGAGTCGATGGCGATGTCGAGGCATTCGAGGCGTCTCGACGCTACACGCCCAATCGGCGCCCGATGTTGAACTCGGAGCTACGTCGAGCAGATGCCAGCGCAAGGACCGGGACACCCGAGGGTGGAACATCTGGCTCGAGGCCGCACCTGTATGTGGCGCTCGTGTCCAGTCCTCGACGACCACGCATCTCAGACCTCACCACACTTGGAACACCCGGAACACCACGCATGACTTCTATTACTCCGCCACGCCTGGCAGCTACGACAGGAAACCCGATACGACATGTGTCGCCGGCGCAGCACACTCTAGCATTGATGAGTGAACGTGCGCGTTTGTTGGGCGAACTCGCTCGCGTGCGAGCTAGCCGAGCGTGACGGGCGCTAGAGGCGAGGTCACACTGATATTTGCACGTCCACGTTTGTTGAGCTGTCGAACTGGCGAACTGTTGTTAATCATCACGTGTTCTCCTGATCGTGAATGCCTTCCGCACTGGAACGCACGACATGGTGGATTCTCTGGCCTACCTTGGTGACCTTTCCTCTTCAATTCGACGCAGAACCTCTTCCTACTCTTTTGGGTCGTTGTAGGCCCTGCGCCTGCCGTACCGTCAGCATGCTTTTTGCACAAAACACGAGTCGGTGCACAAACTTGCAAAACGCGTCTATCGCTCGGTTTCTGACGTACCATGCAGACACTGACCGTGACAGTCCTATCTGCCGACTGCCACGCCTCTCATCCTCCTATGATTCTGCTCCGTGCTGCCCTCGTCGCCTTTCTACCTCCTTTCCCCTTTCTACTTTGGCTTTCGTTGAGGGTTCTCTTCGATCGCACTCAGGCCATCTGGAAGCTTGTCATCATTACTTCATCATCGCGCATCTCGGTCCGGATATACTGCGCCCTTCACCCTGCATTGCGCCACGCGATGTCGCTCGTGCAGTATCGATGACCAACAATCCGGCAGGCAGAGCCTGCTCACTGGATATCGCGTGTTCTCGTTGTCTTGTACGGCTTCGGCGTGGTTTTCGGTTTCGACGGCCCGGTGGTCCTGTTTGGCCGCACAAACGGGCACACGCCGGAGATATTCGACCTCAAGGGTTCGGTCTAGCCTTAGGATGGTGTCGCGGTATGTTCACGGACCAGCCTGTGGGTTACGCTTTGGTTCTGTGGTGCGTGATATCTAGTGGGCGGCTTCAAATTCTGACTGGAAATTTTCTGCCCTTCAGTGTGCTGGACAATTAAAACTCGTACTCAGGTACGGAGCGGATCTACGCCACCCGCGGTAGGATTCGCGGACATTCCCGCGTGGACTTGCAGGTGGCTGGATGAGCCTATATGGGAAAATCGGAATCATAAGCCGTTGTTTTATCCAGTTGGAAGTTAGGTTACAAGAAAGTAATGGTGGCAATGAACTGTTGTAATCCGGCTTGAACGAATGCCCGGTGGCTGATCCGGGGGCCGACGAGCTTCATTTCAACGCAGAACTACATAACGCGGTCTTCACTTAGGCCATCCCCGCAGTGCCGGTAACCTTGAAACCATGTTTGCGCACACTCATTTTGCTCAGTTCCATGCTGGAGGTTTTGCCATCAGGTATCATTTCATCTCCGACCGTCCTCCGTACGTGCTCGGATCGCCGAGATCGTCTCCGGGCGCACCCCGTTGAGAACGGCATAACTACGAGCATGTTCGCGGACACGCCGTGCCCAGCTCTCTGTTCGCCTGCGATGACCGCCTCCCCTCTGCTTCGCTCTTCCCGCCATGCTCCCGGCACACGCATTCGCCCGATCAATTATGCGAGTGCTGCTGAACGCCACGCCGTTGCGCTGCTGCTCGTTCGGGCATTTGTGAACAATAAGATGCAACGGTGGCTAGGTGGGCTAGAGCGACCGGGTAAGCTGGCGACGCAAGGGCACAGACAACACTCAACTCATGATCTCGCAGGTATCTCTTCGTCACCTCCCACATCAACCTCGGAAGCTGATGTGCAAATTTTGCCACGAGATGTGCGGAACTTGTACTTTTTCTTTGCTGCGTGGCTTGCGACAACGGTGATCTCGGGCGGGCGGGCAATGGTCGCCGTAGAGCCTATGAGCTCCCCGACACCCCTAAACTTTCTCCATGTCCGCCGCCCCGACGAAGGCTCCTCAAATGATCAAGAACGTCTACTAGCTGTGGCACTCTGGCATGCGCCCGGCTCGTCAGCCTCCTCGCTGCCTACTTTGATCCGATCTAATCAGCACCGCACACTCACGGGCGGAGTGTCGCTGCTGAAGCCATGGAACTGGACCGGCTGGGGAATTGGCGGTCTCTATCGCGCAATTGTAAGAACGCAAAGCGCGTTCGTCAAGGCGCACACGGATGCATGTACGACGAGAGGCCTTGACAGGGCGAAATGTTGGGCTCTAGAAAGTCTTGCGGCAGATCCAGAGGCGGAGGGTAAAGGTATATATATGCTCTGGTTACGGGTACCTCTCAGCGCCTCGTTGACGCGGCTATTGCAGGATATGGTGGCCTTCTCCTGCGAGAAGGAATGGACTTCCTCGATGCGCAGACGCCGCAGCCGGTCTGTCTCCTGGAAGCCAGCGAGGAGCGCCCAAAGGCGATCTACGAGCGCGCAGGCTGGGAGGTGCGTGAATTGTTTGAAGCAAGGTGATTGCTGCTGACTTCTTCACCTCTTTTCGTACAGGTCACAGCCGAGCTCTGCATTGGCGAGGGTCTGGTGGACATGGACGGTTTTCGGTGTGACAGAAACACGGCCACTGGCCTGACTACCTGGTCAATGCTACGCATGCCCGGTGGAAAACAGCTCAACGAAAAGAGTGTCCAAGAAACCCGAGTCTGATGCCACTCGCAGGCGATACCATCTGCCAGTGCTGTGCATTACATTATTCGATGAATACCCCTACGCTTCACTACAAGCGATTTTTACGTTACATGTCGATAGTGCAGCTAGTGCAATGTTCACTATTTATATACGAACGGAATGTTCACCAGGATCTGCATAGGGATTGCCCCACGCGCGATCTGCTCTTCGTTTCAGCTACTCTGAGCTCTTATAGCTCGGTAAACTCGTTGAGCTACCATACGCTGGCAATGTCACCATGCTTTGCGTTGGCGCATACGACGAGAGCTCCGCCCGCACAATTTCTTCTAAAGTGGGACTTTGCGAAGTGCGCCAGTCATCCCGTGTACAGACAAGCAAAAGGGCTGTCAGTACGAGTTCATCGTGAAGCGTCTGTTGTTCGGTTGCCGGACTCGATTGCAATGTGATCACTGGTGCTGCAGATGGCGCAGCTGCGGTTTGTGATGAAGTTGACGAAGATGGTGTCCGTGTTGATGAAGATCCTAATGATATCGCAACATGGGTAGGTTTTGCAGCTGAGAAGACCGTAAAAGATGGCTTTAGCACGCCAGGTTCTGGCGGGAACAGTTCCGCCAACGCGATTGAGGGGGCTGTGGCCGCCGCTGGTGCCCCTGATCCGGAACCTGGCCTCGATCTCGAACCACCTGATCCTGGCCTGCCATGCGAAGGATGATCCACGGCGGTAACCGCGGCGAACCTGCGCTGGCCAAAGCCATAGGTGTACTGCTTCCAACGCACTACACCGACACCTGGTACGCCGCTCGTGAAATGTTTGACGCCGCCGCTGTTTAGTAGAAGTAAACGCGGCAATTAGAGGCAGCAAATACCACAAGAGGGAAGGGAGCGGGCCAGGATGAGCAAGCCAGACGCGCAAGAAGCGAACAAAGATGTGGACAGACAGCAGCAGTCAGCGCTCAAACATCTGGCCGCAGTCAACCCATTAGCTCTACTCACCTACTCTGGCCAAACAGGCCGCCATGTCCATGTGCAAGAACTTCGTCCACATGGGCTACGACGCCCGCACGCTCGACTGCTGGATACGTCTTGAGTGGTGTGGATGTGGGTGCACTACTGTCCGGAGCCCAAAGCACCGTTGCAACAAGATCTAGCAGCGCTGGGGATGAAGGGTCTCGCGGTGGATTGAGAGTTGCGTCTGCTCCTGTTTGCGTATAACGAGATGGATCGTTTACCCGCCAAAGCTCGGTCCGCGGGCCACGAGTGACGGTCAGATATGCGGGCCGCCTTGCAAGCTTGCAGTACATTGTCTGGTTCAACATGTTGTTTCGTCCACGTTGGGTTTGGGCGTGGCTAGATTGGTTCTACAGCGGCTAACCCATCAACCGCCGTAAAATACTATGGTATGCAGAAACGCACCTGGGTCGCTGCGTGTGGCGTGAACTGTAAGGAAAGGGTCGCTTTTCCGCGCGAGGGCTCTCCAGCCGCATCGTCACTGTTGCGAAACCCAAACCAGTTGTTGTACGCCATATCTGCCCGGGCGCCGAACTAGGGAGAGGGAATAGAGCGAAATGGAATGAGAAAGAGCCGCGGATCGGACTCGCAGGGGGCCGAGCACGGCTCTTGGCATGTCCGGGCCGGGCTATGAGTTTCACTGCAACCCCTGGCCCCTCGATTTCTTCGATGGTCTGAGGGCAAGGCGCAGTTGACTCCACCGGATAAGGTTTTCGGGTAGTCTAAACCTCTGGACTATGCCCAAAGAAATGAGAAGAAGTCGAGAAGCAGGATTCGCATTGCAGCGCGAACGCGCTGCGTCACGCGTCGCGGTCACACTCGAGGGTGATCCTTCTCGCCACGCCGATGATCTCCGGATGGCTGCAGTAAAAAGGAGAACTCTGATAAATTATTCTCGGACAAACCTCTTGCCTTGAGTGTGATTATAATTCAGGCGTGTTGCTCTGACCAAGCGGTTCAACGACTTGAGTACACATATCGTCAGAAGCAGCAGAACTCGTCCGTTCAAGAATTAACATGATGCAGCCAAAATTCCTGCGAATAAAGCTAAATCGTTGACAACAGCGGTCTCTGGATCCGACCAGTTACGCAGAGCACAATCATCTTCCTGGTACGTCAACTTTGCGAATGCTCAGCGATAAACAGTTCCAGTGCAGACAGCTTTATTTTTAAAATTGAACATAAATGGTTTCAGACGTTCAAGTGACGCGCTATACGGTATCTCGCCACAGACTACAACCTACTCGACTATGACTCTTGTCCATCTGTCTTGCGGATGAGCGGTAATGCCGCGGCTGAGACGGTTTTGCGATCATGCCAAGCTTCTTTGATCTGTTAAGAGCTGTAATAAAAAGTTGCGCCTGGCTGGATAAGGCCAGATAAAGATGGTTATGGTGGGAGTCATTGAGTGCATTACCTACATACATGCGCGATACGATGCATACCAGCATTGCTGACGGTGACGGCAATGGGGCATCTGTTGCGTAACATACCAATTGGCAATGCCTGTTCACAGTAGTAGCGAATTGAAGCTACGTGTTGAGGCGATGTCGTCATCGCCATAGTATGCGCCCTTGGCAGCGACATGGGTTGGGTCGCTGTCGTCAAAGACAGTCCCGGAATGAAAGGTTAACATGCTGAAGACCCGCTGCCGGCTCTCATTGTAGCGCATAAATGCGGTACCCTCGTCTTCATTCAGGGCGGCGGCTTTGAAATCTCCGTTGAGAATGTTTGAGTCGTCGTCTGAGTCGCTGGTGTCGTCAACAAGGTCGGACAACCTCATATCGGATGGAACCCCAGAAGTCATGGCCGCACCGCCAGGCGACCCGGGTGACGGCGAAGTTATAGATTCTACAGGAAGAGGTGTAGGCGGAGGCGTAACCTTGCGGGGATGCGGTGCCGCACCTTCAGCTGTCACAACAGGGAGTTTGCTACCTTTTGCTGATTGCCCGACAGCAAGTTTGTTGCCTGTTGGTGTTAATCCGCGAGGGAGCTTGCTACCTTTTGGCGCTGGTTCGGGGAGCTTCATTTTCAAGGCGTCTCGCCTGATGGCTTGCGGCTTGTGTATCTTGCTGACCATGTCGCTCACTTCAGTCACTGTAACAGATGACTCTGAATCCTGCAACCTCCGGTCTGTGTGAGATGTAGAGAGAAATTCCTTGGCGTTCGTGGGCCGAGCTGACCATGGGTTCTCTATCTTTGATGCTCGCGGCTTGTCGTCCGGATCTACCACATGCTGTGTATCGCTATTCTTCTCATTTTCGTCGTCGTTATCCACTTCAATCTTCTCCTCCAGCATGCGCGATGGCAAGGGCTTTGCCGATTGCCTAGACCTACGCTTCGTGCGTGTGCGCTGAAGGGCGGCGTGTGCTTTTTTACGCTCCACCCGCTTGTCCTTCTGAAACGAAGAGATGAGTTTCGTGCGACTCATGCAAGCCACGGCAGTGCTCACCTCAGATATATTCGCATCTCGTAGCATGCCGAACAGCTCCTGAGTCTGTCGCTCAAGCTGTTGGATCCGCTCTGCGCACAGCCGTGTTTTCAGCTCCTCGGCGGTCTGTCGCGACGTCTTGACCGTTTCTTCAGCGCCGGTCAACTGCACATTGAACTTTTCTACAGGCCTATCCACTCCAAACGCGACCTCATCCCGCAGTGCGTCTCTTTCTGCCGTTACCTGCTCGAGCTCCGCGCGCAGCTTCTCGGTCGCTACATCGGTGGCTGCATGCGTCTGATCCTGCTGCTCAAGCCGTGCAAGTAGCCTTTCCACAGCGATATGGGCCTGGTGAGACTGTGTGCCTCTGAAATCGACCTCCCTGTTGCGCACGATACTGGTGACCAGCGTGTCGATGAGCCGGTAGTAGCGGGTGCGCTGGTCGCCTTTGGCATGAATGAGCAGTAGGTGTTGCATCGTGCTTTGGAAGTGTGCGTGTGCGGGCGAGCCCTCGATTTTTTCGAGGATCGCACGGCAGATCTGCATATCCCGATGAATGACCGGATTGAGATGCTCCGAGTCTCTCAGCTGCTGCTGGTCTTCCTCACCCTGCTTCGCATACTTGTTGAGCTGCGAACTCTCCCCACGCTTCTTGTCGTTTTCTTGATCCGACGGACACGGGGAGTCGAACGCCTCGTCCTGTGGTTCATGGTATTGGGATACGTGGACGTTGTGGAATTGATATGACGTGGACGAGTGGCGTGTGCTGGAACTGAGCCGTGAGGGTTGGACAGAGGAGAGAGGGCGCTCAGAGTAGTCGTTGGCGCTGGTGTTTGACCCCTGCTGGGTCGTTGAGGGCGGCGCAGATAAGTTGCGCGAGTGTCCATTTGGAGTCGCCCCCGTTCCTGTCGGGAATGCTCTTGATACGCTCATATAGTATGAAGCTATCGGGAGATTTGTGACGCTATCATGATCGGTGGGCGACGGGTTGATTGTCGGAGCAGACATCCGAGGGCCGGGTGACTGACTATTCGTTTTGCGCATATATTGTGAGGCTATAGGTAGGTGTGTGTCACTGTCATGGTCGGTGAGAGTCAGTTTGAGTGTCGGAGCAAATATTTGAAGGCCCGGTGACTGGCTGTCCGTTGTATACATATAGTATGACGCTATCCGAAGATCTGTGTCATAGTCAGAGTTGTTGAGCGTCGGGTTGATTGTCGGAGCGGACATCTGAGAAGTGGATAACTGGCTCATTGTCGTGAACACTGGCCAAGAACTCATGCGGAGTTCAAACTGGTCATCGCCCTGGTCCGCTTTATCCGCACGGCAGCTCGCCCGAGGTCCCTCAAGGCACCTACTCCAGCGCATCCAGGGGCTTTGGGAGACGCGGAGATGCGGGAACTTGAAAGCGGTGAGGCACAGGCCTAGGAGATCAAATGAGCACAGCAAGGAAATCTACATAGAGTGGCGCCTGTCACTGGGCCGGGTCTCGACAATTGCCGGACAATTTCACCAATAATGGTCGATGCAATTGTACAAAACTACTCGACAACTACTCGACCATTACATCAAGCAATTCTCAAGGGGACAATAACACAACTGTAATTGTCGAGTGTATCTACATCAACAAAGGCGCGATTGACAAAGCGATTGTTGGCTACATGATGATTGTTGCGACTGATTATAAGAATTTACCTTAGACAATACCCAACAATTGCACTTGTGTTATTGTTCGCTTGAGAATTTCTCGAGGCAATTGTCGAGTAATTGTCGGGTAGTCTTGTACAATTACACCGAAAATTATCGGTGAAATTGTCTGGCAATTGTCGAGACCCGGCCTAGTGTGTGCTTTGATCCGCTCCAGCCGGCCCCTGGAAAGTGCAGTTGCGAGGATCGCAGAGATTTCTGCAGTTTATGCGACGACCTGCTCACTCTCATCTGCGCTCAAGCTTGGTGAATATCTGCGCTATAGGACCTCGCAATCACCTTGCGATGGAGAGCGAACTTCCAAACATCACAGACACGAACATGCCATCGATTGAAAGCGAGACAGTGATGTTTCCGCCGGGTGCATGGCCAGTATGCTTGACCGTTCCATCCACGAAGCCAATACAGATGAACCGGCCGTGAAATACCATTTTGAATACTCGGTCAGAGTAATATCGAGTTAAAGCTACGTATCGAAACGGTATCATCCCCACCGTAGTATGCATCCTTGGCAGCGACGTGATTTGGGTCACCATCGTCATAGACAGTTCCCGATTCGAAGGTCAACGTGCTGAAATGTCGCTGTCGGGTGTCGACGTCGTTATCGTCAAGCCGTTCAATACCACCGCCTTGATCTGGTACAGCGGCACTGTAATCTCCGTTGAGAGTGTTTGTGTCATAGTCTGAGTCACTCGAGTCGTCAACCAGGTCGGACAGCGTCGTGTCGGATGAAACCGAGCCAGAGGTCACGGCCGCACGATCACCCAAAGACCGTGGAGTGGTGGAATCTCCAGGAGGTAGCAAAGGCGGAGGCGTAACCTTGCGGGGAGGTGGTACCGTACCTTTGGCTCGCACGACGACAGCGAGTCTGTTGTTTTCTGTTACTTGGTCGGCGAGCTTCACATGATACAAGGCGGCCCGGGCGTCCCGCCTGTCCTGCCACGGCTTTCCCAACTTCCTGCGTGTGTCACTCGTGTCGTTCTCTGTGCTGGATGGCCCTGAGCCCTGCATAGTCTCTTCGGTGCGTGATCGACTTTCATCTTCCTCGGCGACCTTGGTCGATGATTGCAGCGGAGCCTGTGGCTTCATCTTTCGAGAACGGAGGTTGCCGTCCCGTCCTACTGACATCTTGCTCTTGCTCTCCTCTCCCTCTTCGTCCTCCGCCCCGATCTCCTCCTCCGGTATGCGTGCTGGCCGGGACATCGCCGACCGTCTGGGCTCGCGTTTCGTACGTGTGCGTTGAAGGGCGGTGAGAGCTCCTCTATGCTCCATCTGCTTCAACTGGAGCATTGAAATAAGCTTCGTGCGATCCATATCGGCCGTGTTGGCTGGCGTGATATTACCACCCGCCGCTCGTAGCATGCTAAACAGCCCCTGGGTCTGCATCTCAAGTTGCCGGACCTCCTCCACGTGCATCCGCCCTTGCTCGTCGAACTGCGCTGTCAACCCCCTGATCAGTTGTTGCGATGTCTTGAGCTGATCTTCGGCGCCGGCCAGCTGCGCCTTCAACTTGCCTATGAGCCCATCCTCGCTCATCGTAACGTCCTTTAGCAGTGCCACCATTTCGCCTTTCACCTGTTCCAACTCGACGCGCAACTTATCCGTAGCCGCATCCGAGATGGCCTGCATCGCCTGCCACTGCCCGTCAAGCTGCGCGACGAGCCTTTCCACGGAGGCACCAACTTGTTCAGAGAGCGTACCCTTGAGATCGGTCCTGCTGTCGAGCACGACACTGGTGACCAGAGTGTCGATGAGTTGGTAATAGCGGGTGCGCTGGTCGCCTTCGGCACGGATAAGCAGCAGGTGTTGCATCGTGCTGAGAAAGTGGGCATGAGCAGGCGAGCCTTCGACTGTGCTAAGAATTGCGCGACAGATCTCTTGCGGATCTTGCATATTGCTCAGAATGTCCTGGTTGACCCGCTGTATCAGTTGCTGGTGGTCCTTCTTGGCCTCGCGCTCGTACACGTCGAGCAGTTTGTTGACAATCGGGGACCTCAACCGACGCGCATGCTCCAGCAGCTCTGCAACGCCGGCTACGACCATCTGCGAGCGCAGTTGCATTCGCAAATCAGGAACGTCGGCTTTTTCCAGGATGGTGTTGATGAGCCTGAAGTTCATGACCGTGTATTCGGTCATCATCGTGTCGCTGGCATATTGATAGATGCCATCGGAGTCGAGGAGAGTTGCATTAAGACTCTTGAGCCAGTACTTGAACGTGCCGGTGTCGTTGTTGATAGAGCTAAGAGTTTCGAATGCGGTGATGACTTTGGGTAGGCCTGAATTCACGTTTACGCAGCAGCGGAGGATATCGGCAACAAGCCTTCGCGAGGCAAGATTCGGCGTGCTAAGCGAGCAAGCAATGTAGTTTATGCTTTGCTGATGCTGTATGACTGCCGAGTCGTCCTGAGAGTTGGCGAGACCACGCAGACACTTGAGTATCTCATGCTCGACGAAAAGATCCTCAATGCCGCGCTCGCGGGTGCTGATCCGTTCGAGCTCGAGAGCGAGAATGAATATTCCCTCTAGAGACAAGAAAGACTGGAGCCATCTGTTGATGAATCGTAGCGTGAGACTCAGCTGCGCACGGAGAGAAACGCAGGAAATTGATTGCGCACGAGAGTGGTCTGATACGGAGCGAGACACGTAGAGCGGCGACCTGCTTGTGAGTGATGGTGCTGTTCATAAACATCTTGAGGTACGATTCCGGCAAGTCCTCGGTGAACATGACGCCGTTCGTGGCGCTGTGAGCACCGCCGACAGCGGTACTCTTCGCAGGCTTCTTGTCGTCAAGCCAGCGCATGCGTGCATCTGACAAGGCAAGCAGCCATTTCTCGTCGCCGGTGAATTCGCGGCTGAGCGGTGTGATGTTGCGCGTAATCTGGACGCTTTCGAAGAGAACGTCGATCTCCTCGGCTGTGGGACGCGGGAAGTCGAACTCGGCGCCAGGCGCGCCTCGTTGGACTCGGACAAAATCAGGAGACAGCGCGCGGCCGGGGCGTGATCGAGATGACGCCGGTGGGTGAGTAATGCCAGAACTGGATGGTATAGAGGAGGAAGAGAGGCTGGCGCCGAAGTCTGGCGCGCGTTGCATCGCTGAGGAAGGCGCAGAAAAGTTGCGCGAGTGTCCGCTTGTTGACGCGCTCGTCCCCGAAGGGGGTGGTGTTGATGTACGCCGAAACTCTGAGGCTGTAAGAGCGACATCTGTGCCCGACACGGCGAGTGTCGGGTTGATTATCGGAGCAGAGATCTGGAGGCCAGGTGACCGGCTCTTCGTCTTGAAAGTCAAAAGGGTCTCCATCTGCTCTGGCCAAGGATTGCACGCGGACTTCAAACTACTTAACAGCCTTGTCCAACAGCATCAGCATTGCACTCCTGAGATCCCTTCAAGCACCCGGCTTTAGCCGCGGCACCGCCTAACTTCCGCTCTATCGTCTCTGGGTGGCGTCGTTGACGATCGCCATCCTGACTTTAACCGTCTGGAGCGAAACGTTGCAAAGATCCGGTGACTTAGAAATGGCGATGAACAAAGCCAGGAGACCAGAGGCCCTGTGTTTGTGGGAATGGAGGCGCTGTACTGGGTGCCTCTAGGGACCTCGGGAGATGTGCTGGGCCGGCAGATGGAACAATGACCTAGTGTAGATGCGGGGATTTAGGGCGGTGAGGCACAGGCCTAGGAGATCAAATGAGCACAGCAAGGAAATCTACGTAGAGCGGCCCCTGTGTTTTGATCCGCTCCGACTGGCCGCTGGAGGACGCAGCTGTGAGGATCGCAGAAATTCCGACAGTTATGCGAAGTCCTGCTTAGTCAATCATCCACACTCGAGCTTAGTGAATATCAGCGCTATAGGAGCTCGAAATCATCTTGCGATGAAGAGCGAGCTTTCCAAAACATCACAGACACGGATATACCATTGATTGCAAGGCAGACGGTAATGTTTCCGCCACGTGTAAGCCTACAGACCGCGCATGGTCACGTGATCATGCTACCACTTCAAAATGCTTGTTCACAGTAATATCGAGTTGAAGCTACGTATCGAAACGGTATCATCACCGCCGTAGTATGCGTTCTTGGAAGCGACGTGAGTTGGGTCACCGTCATCATACACAGTTCCCGAATCGGACTCGAATGTCAGTGTGCTGAAATGTCGCTGTCGGTCATCGTCGTAGTTGAGCCATTCAATATCATCGTCTTGATCCGGCACAGCGGCACTGTAATCTTCGTTGAGAGTGTTTGTGTCATCGCCTGAGTCACTCGAGTCGTCAACCAGGTCGGAAAGCGTCGTATCGGATGAAACCCCAGAGGTCACGGCCACACCGTCACCTATCGGTGACCGTGGAGCGGCAGAATCTCCGGGAAGAGGTGGAGGTGAAGGTGTAACCTTGCGGGGAGACGGCGCCGCACCTTCAGCCGGAACAACAACGAATCTGCTGCTTTTTGTTACTGGTTTGGCGGGCGTTACATCCATAGCGTCTCGCCTAATGAGCTGCGGCCTGTGCAACCTGCTTCGCGTGTCGCTCATGTTGGTCTCTGTGCTGGGTGTCCCTGCGCCCTGCATGCTTCCTTCAGTACGAGGTTGAATGCGACCTTCTTCGGCGACCCCGGTCGGTGATTGCAGCGGAGCCCGGGGCTTCATGGCTCGAGAACGGAGGTTGCCACCCCGTCCTATCGACATCTCGCTCTTGTTTTCCTCTCCTTCTTCGTCCGCCTCGATTTCCTCCTCCGGTATGCGCGCTGGCCGGGCCTTCGCCGAGCGTCTGAGCCCGCGCTTCGTACGCGTCCGTTCAAGGGCGGCGAGGGCCCTTCTACGTTCCATCTGCTTCTGAACTGCTGAAACGAGCTCCGCGCGACCCATACCAGGCGTGCTAGTCTGCTTGTCGCTCCCACCCGCCGCTCGCAGCATACTGAACATCTCCAGAATCTGCGCCTCAAGCTGCTGAACCCGCTCCTCGTATTGCTGCCGCTGCTCTTCAAGCCGCGTGTTGAGCAGCTCGCCCATTCGCCGAGATGCCCTGAGCTGATCCTCGGCACCTGTCAACTGCGTCTTTAACTGACGCAAGATCCCATCCTCGTCGGTGATGACATCCTTCCCCAATGCGTCCCTTTCGCCTTTCACGTGTTCGAGGTCGGCGCGCAACTGCTTTGTGGCCGCCTCCGTGACGGCTTGCCTCGTCTGCTCCCACTCATCAAGCTGCGCGACGAGCCTCTCCACAAGGATACCGGCCTGATCGGACACTGTGCCCTTGTGATCGATCTCCTTGTTGAGTACGACACTGGTGACTAGCGTGTCAATGAGTTCGTAGTAGCGGGTGCGCTGGTCACCTTCGGCACGAATGAGCAGCAGGTGTTGCATCGTGCTGAGAAAGTGGGCATGAGCGGGCGAGCCTTCAACTGTACTGATGATTGCGCGATAGATCTCTTGTGGGTCCTTCATATCGTGTAGAATGTCCTGATTGACCCGCTGTATAAGCTGCTGATGGTCTTTCTTAGCCTCGCGCTCATACACGTAGACCAGCCTGTTGACTATCGGGGACTTTAACTGACGTGCGTGCTCCAACAGCTCGGCAATACCGGCCACAACCATCTGCGAGCGCAGTTGCATCCGCATGTCGGGAAGGTTGGCTCTTTCCAGAATGGCGTTGATGAGCCTGAAGTTCATGATGGTGTATTCAATCGTAGTCGTGTCATTTTTCAACTGATTGCTGCGATCGAGATCGAGGAGAGCCGCGTTGAAACTCTTGAACCAGTACTTGAATGTGCCGGTGTCGTTGTGGTTGTTAACCGAACTGAGAGCGTCGAGGGCGGCGATGACTTTGGATAGCCCGGCGCTAACGTGCACGCAGCAGCGGAGGATGTCGGCAGCGAGCCTTCGCGAGGCAATATTCGACGTGCTGAACGAGCATGCGATGTAGCTGATGCTCTGCTGGTGCTGAATCAGCGCCGAGTCGTCCTGAGAGTTGGCGAGACCACGCAGACACTTGAGTATCTCATGCTCGACGAGAATGTCCTCGTTACTGCGCTCACGGACGCTGATCCGTTCGAGCTTGAGAGCGAGAATGAATATCCCCTCGAGGAACAAGAAAGACCGGAGCCATCTGTTGATCAATCGTGGCGTGAGACTTAGCAGCGCATGGGGAGAAACGCATTGCGCACGAGAGTGGTCTGATACGTAGCGAGACACATAGGGTTGCGACCTGCTTGTGGGTGATGGTGTTGTTCATAAACATCTTGAGGTACGATTCTGGCGAGTCCTCGCTGGACATGGCGCCGTTCGTGGCGCTGAGAGCACCGCCGATAGCGTTACTCTTCGCAGGCTTCTTGTCGTCAAGCCAGCGCATGCGCGCATCCGAGAGGGCAAGCAGCCATTTCTCGTCTTGAGTGAATTCGCGACTAAGCGGGTCGATGTTGCGCGTAGCTTTGACGCTCTCGAAAAGGACGTCGATCTCTTCGGCCGAGGGGCGCGGAAAGTCGAACTCCACGTCTGGTTGGACAATGTCTTGTGGCGATGCGCGATTATAGAAGAAATGAGGAGACGAGGGCGAGTAGGCTATGCTGGAGCTGGCTGGTGAAGTCGGGACGGAGGAGAGGGGGCTTCGCGGGGCGCCGGCGCTGAAGTCCGACCCGGCTGAGGACGGCGCAGACAAGTTGCGCGAGTGCCCGCTCGGAGAGACGGCCGTCCGTGGTGGCGGTGGTATTGACGTACGCCGAAATTCTGAGGCTATAGGAGTGAGATCTCTGCCGTACACGGTAAGCGTTGGGTTGGTGGCTGGGGCTGAGATCTGGAGGCCAGGTGGTGACCGGCTCTTCGTCACGAACGTCAAAAGGGCCGCCATCTACTCCAGCAGTACTGGTCAAGGATTTCACGCGGACTTCAAACTAATTATTGGCCTCGTTTCACAGCATTGGCCATGTCGCTCCTGAGTCCTGAGATCCCTACAGGCACCCTCTCTAACCGCCCTGGACACCAACTTCCGCTCAATCATCAATGGGCGGTCTCGTTGCTGATGCCCCCGTGTCTTTCGCAAGGGATGCGCGACAGTCAACAACGGATCTAGAGTGGAATGGAGCGCGGACGCAGAAACCTGAAAAGGGCGTGGGACATGGCCGGAAGACCAGAAGCACTGTGTTGCCCAAAACTTGAGCCAATTGACATAGAACGGCGTCTGTGCCTCGATTCGCCCAGTAAGGATTCAGCTAGGGGCACCTAAGCTGGCTCTCGGCTAGGTGACAGCCGGCGAACTGAGTTTGACGTAGACTGCCAATCTCAAGCGAGGACCCTTGAGTCGCGCGACAGTGTTATTCTCCGAGTACAACGACGATATATGGGGAAGAGCCAACATAAACTCACGCCCAAGCCAGAGTTGCTGCACATTTGTGGCGCTTGTATTCGTTTCATTACACAGCGCTGTGTCCGTTCTGATCTAGGAATGTTATGCAATTGCCTTTCACCCTTGAATGAACTGGAGAAGTCTAGGGGTCAGATGCGGTTGTATGTGGCCGCTTAGAGCATTGGTTTAGACGCAACAACTGGCCAAAGAATCGAGTTATCTAAGGTTCACTTTTCATCGGCGCTTCTCGGAATAGGCGCCTGATCAATGATTGGTTGTTGATCATGTGATCTGCGAGATCCTGGCATAATTTGAGAAATTAAATTTCGTCTACTCAAAGATTCGGCTAACCCTTGTGAGGCGCTATTTTCCAACTATCGATTCGCTCAGTTACAAGGGTACAGGCCACATACTCGGCTGATGAGGTCCGCTGTCCCACGTTTAGCACCATCGGCCGGGAATACACCTCCATTGCGATCTTCTCGGAAATTTATGTATCTGTAGAACGTCTTCAGCTCTCAGATAGCATAGAGAAACAAAACTGGATTTATAAACTACCACTTGTGGAGCAGACCGCAGTTCGCTACTGACTGTCACTTGTCGAGCGGCCGGTCCGGCAGTTCCAGCCTCCGGCAACCACATCACATCCCTGAAAGGACAGCCTACGTGGGAAATTCAGTAGCGCTTGTTGCCCATAACGGGCAGTTCGGATTCAAACGGTCCATTGTCTCCCCGCCACTCTCCTTCACGCCTATGGCTTCCGACGTCGCGCGGCATCTGCCGAAAGGCGCAATCGTCTCCACAGCTGGAAAGATCATCCGCAACGACGAAATCGGTCAGTTCTGGGGCAACAATCATAACGGACGCACGGACGCGTTCAAGCCAATCGACCTGGCGTGGTCGCGCCTCGAACGATTCTTTGGTGGTTGCGATGAAGCGCTCATCGAATGGCAAGGAAATCGCTTCGTTCCTGGCGTTATGGACCGCGAAATGACGCTAGAAGATGAAAGAGCACTGTCCGTAGCTCGGCAGCTTTGCCGCATTCAACCTCGCATACTGGGGCTTTTCAACACTGTTGTCACCTCCGAGACCCAGACGTTGCCTCGTTCAGCAATGATCATCGAGGGCCTCCTGGAGTTTGCGCCACAGCCTAGACCCACTAAAGACAGTCTGGAAGACACACAGTCGAGCACGACAGATGCAAACCACAAAGCGACTGCTGTACTAGCGGACATATGGTCAATCGCTGGCGCCAGGAGTGATTTAGGAGTTTTCACGCAGAATTTCGCGGCCCTCACCTTCTGCTTTCAGCTACTGTCTACCAGGGGACTTGATGGACTGTGCGTGACTTCTCGTGACACCATTTGTCACGCTGACCATCTTGATCTTTCAGTCAAATTCAGAATAAATTGACGCGCACACCTCGCATGTACACCGCACTATGTCTTTTGTCAACGCCTTTGACTGCTCTACTCGATCGCAATTTTCTTGCCACAACAAAAAATCTCACATGGAAAGACTTGACTATGGTGAAATTTGTAGCGTGCAGATGCATATATACGATGAGACTAATGTATCTTTGTAGCTCGCGGGCTGGTACCACCGCGTGGCGCTGCTCGAGTTGCCACCAGCCGTTCTCGAGATAGAACGAAAGATCATGCACGCACTCCGCGACGCCATTAGCGTGGGCTACCGGGCGGTCGACAGCCCTTTCTTCGAGACACAGAAGATCATCCTACGCCTATTGACAGACGCGTCGGAATTGGTTAAGCCATTGTCTAGAACGATGTTCGAGAATGCAGAACAGGTACGTAAAGACCAGCGCCCCCGATTCAGGCTAGGCTAACAACTTACTTAAGACCATCCCATCCATGCCCAGAACCAGCAAAGCCAAGAAACGCTCCCGATCCAGCTCATCAGACGTCTTGGAAATCAACCGGGACTCCAAGAAAGTCAAAATCGAAGATGGGGAAGAGATGGAAGTGGACCGCGAGCGACCGCACGCGGCCGCGGTCGCGGCTAGTAGCCTTGTCACCTCGGCCAGCGCTTCCGGACCAGACCTTAGGCCGCACACTGCGCCAACTACTCTCATCGCCAAAAGGCTCATTGATACTGAAGGAGACACTCCTACTCGTCCGTCTAAGCCTCTGATCGATTTGATTTCTACTGGAGACGTAAGCGAACGGCGGCCGGCCGCTGACCCAGACGCGAAGTTGGACAGTCATCAGGATGAACCGGCAAGCCAGACATACATACAAGTGGCGGCGAGAACAATGGCTGCTGCGGCAAAAGCAGTGTCGGATGGGAAGCAAGGGAATGAAGGGGCTCGGGGTCAGCATGACGAGGAGGCGCAGAAGCGGGACACGACGGATGTCAAAGGCGACGAGTATCCTGTGCAAGATGAGGAAGATGTAGGAGGCGACGGAAACGAGGAATATGCCAGCGGGGAAGATAACGAAGAAGATGAGGGTGGCGATGGCAACGAGGACGAGGATGAGGAAGACGTGGAGGAGAGTACTTCACACAAGTCGCAAGACAACACGACTGCAAGCGCGACCCCCTCCTTCCCAGCGCGATCGAGCACGAGGATCAAAGCTCTCACCAATAAGCCTGAATACATTTGCGGGAACGGCGTGCTGAAGCCTAAGAAGAAGCAGGGGAGGCATGGCCGCAGCGATGGAGAGCGGGTTAGCGATGACACGCCCCTAGCACGCGAGACATACAGGCGTATCAACAAGCCACTCAATCTGCAGTTCCCCGAGGCTGTCATGGTTGACCTTGGAGCAGAGGCGGTCCGGCGCAGCGATATCCTGCTCACGGACGAACAGGATACAAGCAGTTCCGACTCGGACTTTGAAGCCGGCAACTCATCTGGTTCCGACCGCTCGGATGGCTCCGCGCTAAAATTCGAGCTGCTGGAGGAGAAGGAAGATGTCACCGATATTGTACAGGACT